>Ga0114976_10000847_pt1 | contig 19252 bp, 20 predicted proteins | sample S_130805_EF_Meta_FD_87319 | JGI IMG/M metagenome (GOLD analysis project Ga0114976, IMG submission 87319) | Freshwater microbial communities from Lake Simoncouche, Canada to study carbon cycling - S_130805_EF_MetaG | ecosystem: Environmental > Aquatic > Freshwater > Lake | place: Lake...
GCGATCACCTATTCGTCAGGTAACCATGCACAAGCGGTTGCCTTGTCGGCCCGGATGCTCGGAATGCCGAATGTGATCGTGATGCCGCAAGATGCGCCCGCAGCCAAGCTGGCAGCCACGAGGGGTTATCAGTTAGGCCAGGCCGGTAGTGATGTGGTTTTGTATGATCGCTATAGTCAGGACCGCGAAGCGATTGGGCATCAGATTGCCGCTGAGCGGGGGATGACGCTCATCCCGCCCTTTGATCATCCAGATGTGATGGCCGGGCAGGGCACAGCGGCGCTCGAACTCATCGATCAAGTTGCGGAAATCGATGGCGGCGGACTCGATGCCTTGTTGGTCTGCCTGGGTGGCGGCGGATTGATCTCAGGTTGCGCGGTGGCCGCCAAACACCGGTTACCTGCGATCGAAGTCTGGGGGGTCGAACCCGAGGCTGGAAACGACACTCAGCAAAGCCTCGCGCTGGGGCAAATCGTGCGGATCGAAACTCCCAAAACCATCGCGGATGGCGCCCAGACCCAGTCGAGTGGGCAATTCACTTTCCCGGTGATTCAGCGCCTCGTTAAAGGCGTCGTCACCGCCACGGATGCCCAACTGATCTCCACGATGCGCTTCTTCGCTGAGCGCATGAAAATGGTGGTCGAGCCGACGGGGTGTCTGGCTGCGGCGGCGGTGTTTTCCCGGGCCGCAGGACTATCGGATTTGCGTGGTAAGCGGGTGGGCGTGATCGTTTCGGGGGGTAACGTGGACATCGCCCGTTTCGGTGAGTTCCTGGCGGGTCCGGTTTAGTTCGGATCGCGGACATCCGCGATCACGGTCGTTCCAAAATCAGGCCGCTCGAGATACGCGATGACCTTAGCTGCGGCGGATTCTGGCGTATCGAGCAGGCCCCCCGACTTAAGACCCGCAAAGCGTTGCTGAGCGGGAAATACCAACGGATCGGCGCCGCGTAACTGGACCTGCATGTCGGTATCGATCACCCCGGGGGCGAGCGAGATGATGCGGGCGCCGTTTGGTTGCTGCGCCGCTTCAAGCGCCAGCGATCGGCTGACGTGGTCCATCCCCGCCTTGGTCGCGCAATAGACTGCGCTTCCGGCCATCGCGGTACGGCCAAGCCCGGAAGAGATATTGAGGATCTTGCGGGGTACCTCCGACGCTAGATCGTTACTGGCCCCCAGAAAAGCAGCGCTCAGGAGCACCGGCGCCTCGAGTCCGGCTCGAATAGCGTGGCTGATGGCGATGAAGTCAGCCGAGTCAAGCGGGCCTGGTTCGACCAGCATGGCAGCGTTATTGATCAGACTCAGACTGCTGATCGTACCCCGCGGCAGACTCGCGACCCATTGCTGAAGCTGTTCAGCGACCTCTACGGGGGAGGTAAGGTCGACCGACCACTGCTCGAGGCCATTGGCCCCATTGTGTGCGTCAGATGCGCCTAAGACGGTCAAGTTGGCAAGGTCTACATTCGGTGTTCGCTGAATCGTCAGGAGTCGATGGCCCTTGGCGAGCAATTGCTTTGCGATGGCCAGGCCAAGGCCGCGGGATGCCCCGGTGACGATGGTGACAGGTGAGGTGACGGGTGAGGTGCTCATGGTTCTAACTCGCAGGGTTTAAAACGGGACGGCAGCGCAGAACTCGACGAGTTCTTGTCGGCCCGGATGAATGAACTCAAGTTGAGAAGCATGCAAGAGTAATCGCGAACTCAGGCCCGATGGATGGTCGGATCCATACAGTGGGTCTCCCACAATCGGGTGGCCGACTGCGCAGAGATGTAGACGGAGTTGATGCGATCGTCCTGTGATCGGCGATAGCTCTAGTCTTGAGTAAGATTCTGAATGTTGATTCGGTAGCAGTCGCCAATGGGTGGTCGCTGGCTTTCCGTGCGCCCAGTCAACTTTCTGGCGCGGCCGGTTGGGCCAGTCGGCGATTAGGGGCAACTCAATCGTCCCGGCCGGAGTCTTGAGATGACCGTGGACAACAGCCTCGTAGCGTTTTTTGATTTGGCGTTGCTCGAAGAGTTGACTGAGCGCGCGTTGCATCGTTGGGCCACGCGCAAACAACAAAAGACCTGAGGTGGCCATGTCGAGTCGATGGACGACCAGGGCATCCGAATAAATGGCTTGCAAGCGCGAGATCGCGCTGTCCTTCAGTTCGGGCGGACGCCCGGGAACGGAGGGAAGCCCAGCCGGTTTGTTGACCACGATCAGATCAGAGTCTGCAAACACCACAAAGTCGTACATGACCCTGGCGTCAGGTTGTGGGCACCAGCCGGTCGCGTCGCGCAAGCTGCGGGAAACCTTGCCACCAAAGGCCGGCCACAACGATGGATCCGATTCCGCCGACGATCACGGATCCGACCGGGCCGATGGCTGCCGCCATCGCACCCGATTCGAATTCGCCGAGCTGATTTGAGGCGCCGATAAAGACTGAATTCACCGCGCCCACACGACCTCGCATGTGGTCCGGTGTCTCCAGTTGGACCAAAGTCGAGCGGACCACGATGCTCACCATGTCGGCGGCTCCGGTGATTGCGAGTGCCACCATCGAGATCCAGAACGAGGTGGACACCCCAAAGATCACGGTAGCTAACCCGTAGATCACAATGGCCACGAAGAGTTTGCTCCCTGCTTGATCCTCGACTGGCCACCGGGTAAGGAGTGCTGACATCAGCAAGGCGCCGATTCCGGGGGCGGCTCGCAATAGACCCAAACCCCAAGGGCCCACGTGTAAGAGGTCGCGGGCAAAGATGGGTAAGAGGGCGGTTGCACCGCCGAGAAGGACAGCGAAAAGATCGAGCGAGATTGCGCCCAGCAGCACTGGCTGATCACGCACGTAGCGCACGCCTGCGAGGAGACTGTTCAGGCTCGGACGCTCGCCCCGCGGTGGGGGCGGATGGCGGATGGTCAGGCACAGCACGGTGGCGACCAGGAAGAGCGCTGCGCAGGTGCCATACACGGTGGCATGACCTGCCACATAGATGAATCCCCCAATCGCTGGGCCAGCGATGATGGCGGCTTGCATACCCGCCGAGCTGAAGGCCAACGCTCGGGGCAGTAATTCGATGGGAACCAGAATTGGAATCAGCGCGGACTGCGCGGGCATCTGAAATGCCTTAATACTTCCGAGTACGAGCGAGAGGACGAGTAGCAGGGTTCGACCAGTGCCTTGTACATCTCCGACTTCAAAGGGATGCGTTGCAAGTACCAAGGCCACGATGCCCTGGAGGGCCAAACAAATGGCGATCAAGCGGGCCCGGTGATGACGGTCTACGACATGGCCCGAGACCAACATCAAGGCGACTGCTGGCAGAAATTGGAATAATCCGACGAGCCCAAGGTCCCAGGCCGATTGAGTCAGGTCGTACATCTGCCAGCCGATGGCGACCATGAGCATCTGACTGCCCGAGACGCCGGCGATCCTTGCAAACCAAAGGCGCAGAAAGGCCTGTTGATGAAAAATCGACGGCGTCATCTAGCGCGGAGACTTCCCGGACCAGATCGACTTGAGTGCTGATTGACGCCACCGTGCAAGGTCTGGTGGGCTGGAAACCGGATTGGCTAGCTTGCGCAACAAGCCATCATGAATGTCATAGATCAGCCCGTGCAGCGTCAGCGCCTGCTCACGCTTCCAGGCATTCATGACGCTGGGCAGGCGGCACAGCTGACTGACCTGTTCGAGGGCATTGAGCTCGCAGAGTCGGTCGACGAGTTCCTTTGGTTGCTCGATTGCATCGAGTTGTTTCGCGTAAGTGTGCCGGACCATTTCGACATGATGTAGCCAGTGCCCCGAGAGTCCCAATCGCTGGCCGGACAGAACGGTTTGCACGCCGCCGCAGCCATAGTGACCAACCACCATGATGTGCTCGACCCGAAGCACTTCGATGGCGTATTCAACGACGGTCAGACAGTTGAGATCGGTGGGCACCACCAGGTTCGCGACATTACGATGCACGAACACTTCGCCAGGTGGCAGTCCGATGATCTGGTTCGCAGGCACGCGGCTGTCCGAGCAGCCAATCCAGAGATAACGCGGTGCCTGTTGCTGAGCAAGTCGATCAAAAAACGCTGGGTCGGTTTTCAGCATTCGCTTGGCCCACGCACGATTATTATCAAATAGGCTACGAAGGCCGTCGGAAGTGTCTTTTTTCGACATGGGTGGGGTTACTCGGGACGCTTGGGCATCAGAACTGATAACGACGCAGGCCGCCGTCAACGGGAATGACGGCACCGGTAATGTACTGGGCTCTGGGTGAGGCAAGAAACACGACGAGTGCCGCGAGTTCTTCGGGCTCGCCGTACCGGCCCATCGGGATTTCGTGTTCGGATTGCCAGGCGCGGTATTCGGGGGTGTAGTTGCGCAGAATCTGGTCGCTGAGGATTCGGCCGGGCGGGATGCAGTTGACGGTGACCCCCTGTTTGCCAACCTCGCGCGACAAGCCTTTGGCCCACGAATGGATGGCTGCCTTTGCGCAGAAGGCGCCGTTGATGCCATCAGGCTCAGACTTTCCGGTGATATTGATGACACGCCCCCAGCCGTTCGCCATCATTTGATCGATCAATCGATCGGTGAGTTGGCGGTGCCGGGTAAAGTTCAGCGTGATCGCCTCTTCCCAGACGGCTTCGTCCGTGTGGAGCTTGAACGGGCGCGATCCACCGGCATTGTTGACCAGGATTTCGACGGTGCCGAGCGTGGCCAGCGCCTGATCTGCGATTTGTTGCGCAGCGTCTGGGGCCAGCGCATCCTGAATGATGATCGTGGGAGTCGGCCCGCCGCCCGCTTGGATCACTGAAGCGACTTCGCTCAAGGCGTCCGCACGGCGGCCAACCAGTGCGAGCCTTACGCCCTCGGCGGCGAGGGCGATCGCGATGGCCCGACCAATACCCGCGCTCGCACCGGTGACCAGCGCGGTCTTGCCGTGCAGTTGCATGTCCATAGACCTTCTCTCAGGAATCCAGTTTGAGATTTGATTTCTTCACAACGAGTTCCCAGCGTGCTTGTTCTTCCCGAATGAATTTGCCGAAATCCTCGGGGGTTCCTGGACCGAAGATCGCGTTGTCGGTCGAGAATCGCTCACCCACCTGACGGGATTTAAGGGCCTGATTGGCGGCGGCATTGAGTTTTTCGATAATCGCTTTGGGCACCGCGGCGGGCGCGATGATTCCGTACCACTGCGAGGTCTCGAACCCTTCATAACCCTGTTCGGCGACCGTTGGTACGTCGGGCAATGCCGCAATGCGTTTGGGCATTCCGACGGCGATTGGCCGAACCTTGCCGTCCTTAATGTACGGCATCAATGCGGGAGCCCCTGCGGATGCCGTTTCGGTGCGTCCCGCAATCAGGTCGATCATTTGCGGGCCCGTGCCGCGATACGGGATATGGGTCAGGTCGATGCCCGTCACCATCGCGAGATATTCGTAGGCGAGGTGTCCGGCACTCGCATTTCCCGCCGAACCGTAGTTCAGCTTCCCCGGTTTGCTTTTTGCAAGCGCGACAAATTCCTTCAGGTTTTTGGCAGGCACATCCGGATGAACCACGAACAAATTGGGTACGCGGGCCAGAAGGGCTACTGGCTGAAAATCCTTGTTGACATCGTAGGGCTGCTTCGCGAGTGCGAATGGATTGACCGCCAGCGTCCCTACATGGCCCAGAACCAGCGTATGACCGTCGGGCGCCGCCTTGAGTACCTCGGTCATCGCGATGACACCGGCGCCGCCCGGCTTGTTTTCAACGATGACGTTCTGTCCAAGTAAAGTGCTCATTTCCACGGCGAGGGTTCGCGCAACGATTTCAGATGTGCCGCCGGGTGCGAACGGCACCAGAAGCCGAATCGGTTTGGTCGGAAATGCCTGCGCAAATGCCAGTTCGGTTCGTCCGGTCATCGCGAGGGTGGCCGCCGCAGTCGCTTTTAATGACAAGCGCCGTTGGCGCTGGTGTTTAGTCAAAGTTGAGGTCATGGTTGTTTGTTTCCGCTGATGGATGTGTATCGTTTTGGACGAGGTGATCGGGGGGTATTACGAGGTTGTGGGGGCCGTTATTTCGGTAGCGCGCGTTCGCTGTAACGCCACAACTCTTCGGCCAATTTCTGATCGGACGCTAATGCACTCGGTTGTCGGACCTGACATTGATCGTAGTACAACCCCGTTTGTTCGGTGAGTGCATCCGCGCTCGCGCAATACAGCGTGGTCTGAGCACCCTCCTCGGGCGTAATCATCGAACGCTTTCGGAGCTTCACGATGAACTGCGGCGCATGGCGCCAGATTTCACTGGCGATTACGCCAGGGTGCAGGGCGTAGGTATGCACCCCAGACCCTTGGAGTCTTCGTCCGAGTTCTTGACTGAACAGAATGTTGGCCAGTTTTGAGACCGCATATTCTTGAATGGTCAGCCACGATCGCGTGCGAACGGTCAGATCCTCAAAACGGAGGCGACTGACATAGCGATGCGCGCGGCTCGCGACCGTTACGATGCGGGCGGGCGCACTCTCCTTGATACGGGGTAGGAGTGCTTGCGTCAGTGCAAAATGGCCCATGTGGTTGGTTCCGAACGCGAGTTCAAAACCCGAGTCGGTTATTCCGCGGGCACCTGCGATGCCGGCGTTGTTGATCAGGCAATGAATCGGCAGGTCCCGGGCCAGGAGTTGATCGGCGCAGGCCCGAATGGATTGAAAATCCCCTAGATCGACCGCAACCGTTTCGACCCGACGATTACCGGTGGCCAGCCGAATCTGGTCTCGAGCGGCGTTTGCGCGCGCCTCGGTGCGGCAGGCCATCACGATATGCGCGCCTTGTCGGGCGAGTTCCAATGCGGTGAAGAAGCCGATTCCGGTGTTGGCACCCGTAATCAGGACCACTTTGTTCTGCATTTTCGATCCTTCTCGTTATCGAGAGCGTACCACCGGGGTGGTGCCGGGGGTTTGGACGGTCCGAGAGCATCAAATGCTTGATTTTGCGAATTACTTCACCTTTCGGTGGTTTTTCCGCTGGAGGTGAGATCTGGTCGGGCAGTAGGATCAATCTTGATTTGAAACGCATTTCGACCCCGGAGATCTACATGGCCCGTCTTGCCCCTGATTCCAATAGTGAACTCCTCAAAATTCGCGCTGAGCGTGAACGCCTCGAACACCGGGAAAAGCAATTGCTGCGCAGCGTGCAGTCGCGAGGATTGAACGAAATCGTTCGAATTGCGGGGCTTTATCAGTTGGATGTCGATCGAATTTCGGCAGCCTTATCGCGCCGCACTGAGCGGGCAACTCCCGGCGCCGTCGTGAGCAGCGGCCGCAAGGTCGATCCAAAATTTCGTGATCCAGCCGATCCCGCCAAAACCTGGTCAGGTCGCGGTAAGAAACCGCATTGGGTTCAACACCTGGAAACCGCCGGGCGGCTCGATTCGGCGCGTATTTCGCAACGTGCATCGGTTTAATTAAATTCGCCGGGCCGGAAGCGCTTTTAAGAAGTCTTCGACTACTGGCCAGCGCAACTGGGCCCTTAACTCACGCAACGCCCGGCGCCCGTCGATTCGGCGGGACTCTGACAAGAATGAAAGCATCATCGGGGTCAGGTACTGAGGCAGTTCCGCCTTCGGAACACGTGGCGGCGGGGGCAGGCCGAGGGTTTTTGCGACCAGATCGAGCCACTGCCCCGTTGTTAAATTGCTTTGATCAACGGTATTAAAGACGCGCCCCGATCGCATTCGCATCAAACTGAGAACGGTCAGTCGGGCAAGGTCATCTGCATGAATGTGGTTGGTATAGCCATCGCCGTCGCCGTCCGCGACCGGTAATCGGTTGCGCAGGCGTTCTTCGGGTAGTCGTTCGGCGGCATAGATACCCGGGACCCTCAGAATAGTTGCCTGCAGGCTTGGTCGCCGCTTTAGTCGCCCCCTCGGCTGCCCGGGCTTAATCGCCTTGCGGATTTGTTGTTCGGCATCCACGCGGCGCTTGGCGCGGGGCGTTGTCGGCTGGACGGGAGTGGTTTCGCTGACCCAACCTCCAGCGCGGTCTCCATAAACGCCAGTCGTACTCATGTATGTGAGGCGCGCTGGGGGTTTCGAGCCGCCTGCGCGCTTGGCCTGTGCTGTGCCGTGCGCAACGAGCCAGTTCTTCAGTCTCGGGTCCGCAGCCCCGGAGTTCGGTGGGGGCGCGAGGTAAAGCATCCAGTGGGCAAGGCCGGCAGCCCGGGCCAGCGTACGCCGATGATCAAGATCCGCATTTACAGGCTGGATACCGAGGCGCCTGAGTTCGTTGGCGGTCGTGGCGCTGCGGGCGGTACCTAACACGCGCCATCGCGAACCAAGCAAACCCGCAATCCGCTGGCCCACGTCGCCGCAACCCACGATAAGCAGACGCGGGCGACGCAGTCTGCGGGGAAGAACAGGCCGTCGCATTAAAGTCCTGAGTCCTAGAGTTTGGCAAAATCGCGAATTCAACAAGTTTATCGGGTACGCACGTATGGGCCATCTGGTCACTCTCCTCCCGAGCGGTCAACAATTTACGGCTGAGCCGGGCGAACCTATTCTTGAGGCGGCTTTAAGAGCCCATGTTGTTTTGCCTTATGGCTGCCGAAACGGTGCCTGTGGTTCCTGTAAGGCGCGGGTGGTGGCGGGCACCTTGCAGCAGGATGCGCACTCAACCGGAGCGATGACTCAGGCTGAAAAGCAGGACGGTTTTGCCTTGTTGTGCTGCGCCGTTGCGCAAACAGACCTGACTGTCGAGGCGAGGGTCCTGGCGGGGGTGGGCGATATTCCGGTGCGCAAAATGCCGTGCCGGATTGCCTCGATTGAGCGCCCCACGGCCGATGTGGCGATCATGCGTCTGCAACTCCCCGCAACCGAACGGCTGCAATATCTGGCGGGTCAGTACGTCGACATCATCCTTAAAGATGGTGCGCGTCGGAGTTACTCCATCGCGGTGCCGCCTCACGCGGTCGAAGAGGGTTTGGAACTGCATATCCGACACTTCGCAGGGGGGCGATTCACGGATGCGCTGTTTGGCGTCACTGCGCCTGAGATCAAGGTGCGCGATATTCTGCGATTCGAGGGGCCGCTTGGGACATTTTTCTTACGCGAGGATAGTCAGCGTCCGCTGATCTTATTGGCAAGTGGAACGGGGTTCGCGCCGATCAAGGCGATGGTGGAGCACGCACGATCCAAGCGCATCGATCGGCCGATGACGCTTTATTGGGGAGGCCGCAGGCCCGCCGATTTGTATCGTGACGAGATCGCCCAACAGTGGGCGAGCGAGATTCCCGACTTCAGATATGTGCCCGTCGTGTCCGAAGCTCAGCCAGAAGATCAGTGGACCGGTCGGACTGGTTTCGTTCATCAAGCGGTCTTGGAAGACTTCCCTCGCCTCGGGGATTTTCAGGTGTATGCGTGCGGTGCGCCAGTAATGGTTGAAGCCGCGCGGCGCGATTTCAGCGCGCTCGCCGGATTGCCTGCTGATGAATTTTTTGCCGACGCATTTACGACAGCGGCGGACGAGGCCCTTCTGAATGGAAGGCCCGCGGGGACGGCTTGATCAGTCGCCTATCAGTCGCCTACCTTGCGCCGTCTTCGCCTAAGTAAGCGGACCGTACACGCGCATCATTGAGTAAGACGGATGCGGCGTCGGTCAACGTGATCTGCCCGGATTCCATCACGTATCCGCGGTGCGCACAGCCCAACGCCAGACGCGCGTTTTGCTCCACCAGAAGGATCGGCGTGCCGGCGGCCGACACTGTGCGGATCACGTCGAAGATCTTTTCAACCAGGATGGGCGATAGGCCCATTGAGGGTTCGTCGAGCAGCAGTAACCGCGGGCGTCCCATGAGTGCGCGGGACATGGCGAGCATTTGCTGTTCGCCCCCCGACATCGTTCCCGCCAGTTGCTTGGTGCGTTCACGTAGCCGCGGGAACAGCGTCAACATGCGCTCGATATCGGCCGCGATTTCGGCTGCGCTATTGCCCGCGTTATTACCCGCACCGGTGCGTGAAAACGCGCCCATCTGCAGATTTTCGATCACGCTCATGCGGGCGAAAACACCACGTCCCTCGGGCACCAGAGCCAACCCCCGGCGCACCAGCGTGTGGGTCGGGATCCCCTGGATCGACTCACCAAACAGTTCGATCTGTCCGCTCCAGGCCAAGTCGCCGGTCAAGGCCTTGAGCGTGGTGGTCTTACCGGCACCGTTGGCCCCGATCAGTGTGACGAGTTCGCCGGGTCTGACCTCGAAATCAATCCCTTTGACGGCCTGAATTCCGCCATAGGCGACCTGAAGCCTCGTCACCTTGAGTACAGGCTCAAGCATGGGCGGATCCTTCTGGGGTGGTACCGAGATAGGCTTCGATCACCGCGGGGTCGAGACGCACATCGGCGGGGAGCCCTTCCGCAATGCATCGGCCCTGGTCAAGAACGGTTACCCGGTCACAAAGTCCCATCACCAGTTTGACGTCATGTTCGATGAGAAGAATCGTTGTGCCTCGTTGCAGGATGCGTTCAAGCAAGCCGCGCAATGATTGTTTTTCCGTCGCATTCATTCCGGCTGCAGGCTCATCGAGCGCGAGGAGGCGTGGCTCCGTCGCCAGGGCTCGGGCGATCTCGAGCCGACGTTGATCGCCATACGATAGGGTACGGGCGGTGTGATTGGCCATGCCGGCGATCCCAACAAATTCAAGTATCGCCAGCGCCTGATCGCGGATTGCCCGCTCCTCGGTCCGCTGCGCAGGCGTTCGTAGGACCGCCCCAAGAATGCCGGCGGAGGTCCGGACATGTCGTCCGACCATGACGTTTTCGAGTGCCGTCATCGAACCAAAGAGGCGAATGTTCTGGAATGTACGGGCGATCCCGGCAGCAGCTACCAGGTGGACCGCAGTGGGCGAGTAGGGTTTTCCGTCGAGCAAAAACTGCCCGTCATCGGGTACGTAAAGGCCAGTGATGACGTTGAATAGGGTTGTTTTTCCGGCCCCATTGGGACCGATCAATCCGACAATGTGTCCGCGCGGCACGGCCAACGTAACGTCGCTGAGTGCCTGTAGTCCGCCAAAGCGTTTTGACACTCCGCGGATATCAAGCAACAAATCAGTCATGATCCCTGTCGTTGAGCCGCGGGCCACAAACCGGCGGGGCGCACCAGCATGATCAGCATCATTGAGAGGCCAAACAGCAACATCCGTAGGGCCTCGGCTGGGATCAGCTCAGCCCCGAACAAACTTTCCTGAACGGGTCGTGCGACATGGCGCAAGGTCTCGGGAATGGCATAGAGCAACACCGCTCCCAAAATGACGCCAGGAATGTGTCCCATGCCGCCCAGTACGACCATCGCCACAATGACGATCGACTCATTGAGCGTGAAACTCTCGGGCGAGACAAAACCCTGAAACGCGGCGAACAGCGCACCAGAAATGCCGCCAAAAGACGCGCCCAGCGCAAAGGCGAGCAACTTCACGTTGCGGGTGTTGATGCCCATGGCGCGGGCCGCGATTTCATCTTCGCGAATCGCCACCCACGCGCGTCCGATCCGCGAATCCTGCAACCGAACGCTGACCACAAGTAACAGCAGGGTCAGGGCGAGGAACAGAAAGTAGTACATCGTCACCGACGAGATTTCGAGCGATCCGGTTTCTGGGCTTCCAAGCACGATCTTCTTGCCCAAATTGAGGCCGAAGAGGCTGACGGAATCAATGTTGCTGATGCCTTGTGGGCCGTTCGTTAAATTCGCAGGGGCATTGAGATTATTCAGAAAAATACGAATGATCTCGCCAAACCCCAAGGTCACAATTGCCAGGTAGTCGCCGCGCAGTTTTAGGGTCGGAGCGCCAAGCAAGATGCCAAATGCGGCTGCTAGCCCGGCGCCAAGGGGCAGAATCAGCCAGATTCCGGCATGCATTCCGTTGGGTAGTGCCTGTGCGATCCATTCGAATTGTTCGATCAGATGCGGGCTTGAGAGGAGGGCGTAAAGGTAGGCACCTACCGCATAGAACGCGATGTAACCCAGATCGAGCAGGCCTGCATAGCCCACCACAATATTGAGTCCGAGCGCCAGCATGATGTAAAGCAGCGCAAAGTCGAGAATTCGGACCCAGGAATTCCCGGCAAGTCCCGCCACAAAGGGGAGCGCCACCAATGCGATTGCGATTAAACCGATACCGAGCGCCCGTCGCCAGTGTCCCGGAGTAGCCCCTTCAGGCACGATCGGCCACCCGTTCTCCGAGAAGTCCCGATGGGCGTAATAGCAGGACGCCGATCAAGACGACGAACGCGAAAATATCCTGGTAATGGCTGCCCAGGAATCCACCGGTCAAGTCACCGATGTAACCCGCGCCAAGGCTCTCGATAATGCCTAGAAGTAATCCGCCCACGACTGCGCCAGCCAGGTTGCCGATACCCCCGAGTACGGCTGCCGTAAATGCCTTGAGCCCGGGCATAAACCCCATCGCAAACTGCGCGATGTTGTAGTTCATGGCGACCAGTACGCCAGCGACCGCGGCGAGTGCTGCACCGATGGCGAATGTGAGGGCGATCACCCGGTTGGCATCTACGCCCATCAAGGCAGCAATCCGGGGATTTTCAGCCGTGGCCCGCATCGCGCGCCCGAGGCGGGTGCGGTAAACCAGCAGAAGTAAGCCCCCCATCATGACGGCAGAAACGACCAGGATCAGCGCTTGTTTGGGCGCGAGCAAGGCGCCACCGAGTTCGATGGGTTCCGTTGAAAGAAGGTCAGGAAAGACGATTGGGTTTGGTTTCCAAATCATCATCGCGAGGGTCTGGATGACGATCGATGCGCCGATGGCCGTGATCAAGGGCGCGAGCCTCGGCGCATTGCGCAGCGGACGGTAGGCAACCCGTTCGATCACGAGGGACAGCGCAATACACACCGGAATCGCGCAGCCGATACCAATGATCAGCAAGATCGGCCCAGGGATCCCGGGCGCGCTCTTTTGGAGCAGATTGACGACGGTGACTGCCGTCATGGCACCCACCATCAGGACCTCGCCGTGGGCGAAATTGATCAGTTGGAGGATCCCGTAGACCATGGTGTAGCCAAGCGCAACGAGTGCGTAGACGCTACCCAATACGAGGCCGTTCAGAACCTGCTGAAAGAAAATATCCAAGCCGAAGTGGATCCGATTACTTCAAGCTCAAAACCCACTTCGCAAGCGTCTGCGCTTCGGCTTCAGTCACCTGCGGATTGGCTGGCATCGGGACCTGGCCCCAGACGCCAACCCCGCCTTCGCGTACTTTCTTGGTCAGGCGAGCGAGAGCTTCTTTGTCGCCCGCGTACTTCGCTGCGACCTCTTTGTAGGCCGGTCCAAGCACGGGCTTGTCAACCGAGTGACACGCGATGCAGTTTTTTGACCGCGCTAATTCCATGCTGGCGTCGGAGCGAACCGGACTGGTGAGTCCGATCGCAGCGAGCAGAATGGCGGCGACCTGTTGAGCGCGAATTGGGGTCATGAACAAACTCCTAAAGGACAGCACTTAATTTGCGCCATCGTCGCAGACCGCGCCGCGACTGGCGGTTGAAGCAAGCCGCCAGAACTTGGCCATGACCCCGCGCTGGTAGCGGGGCTCGGGCGGCTTCCAGGCAGCCCGGCGCTGCGCCAGTTCGGCGTCATCGACATGAAGGGTGAGTTCCAGGGTGTGGGCGTCGATGGTGATCGTGTCGCCCTCGTGGACCAATCCAATCGGGCCGCCGACGGCAGCTTCGGGCGCAACGTGGCCAACCACCATGCCCCAGGTGCCGCCCGAGAATCGACCATCGGTGATGAGCCCGACAGATTCGCCCAGCCCCTGGCCAATAAGTGCTCCGGTTGGTGCGAGCATCTCTGGCATGCCAGGACCCCCCTTGGGGCCAAGATGGCGCAGGACCATCACGTCACCCGCATGGATCTCGCGCGCCATGATCGCCACCAACGCGCTTTGCTCATCGTCGAATACGCGGGCAGGTCCTGTGATGCTGGGGTTTTTAAGTCCGGTGATCTTTGCGACGGCGCCCTCGGGCGCTAAATTACCGCGCAGGATCGCCAGGTGGCCCTGCGCATAAATGGGCTTGTCGATCGGGCGGATGACGTCCTGATCGACTCGGGGTGTGCTTGGCACATTGGCCAGTTCTTCGGCGAGTGTGCGCCCCGTGATGGTCAGGCAGTCACCATGCACGAGCCCTGCGTCGAGCAGCAGCTTGAGAACTTGCGGAATCCCGCCCGCACGGTGCAGGTCAACCGCGACGTAGCGTCCCGAGGGCTTCAGGTCACACAGCACCGGCGTGCGCTGGCGCACCCGCTCAAAATCATCCATCGTCCATTCAATGCCAGCCGCGTGGGCGATCGCAAGGTAGTGCAGGACCGCGTTGGTTGACCCGCCCGTGGCCATGATCAGGGCCACGGCATTTTCGATTGACTTGCGGGTGACGATATCGAGCGGTTTGCGGTCGTGAATGACCGCATCGATCAATACGCGTGCTGATTCAGTGGTACTGGCGAGCTTGTCGTCATCCGGGTTGGCCTCGGTCGAGGATCCCAGCAGACTCATGCCCAATGCCTCGAAGCTTGAGCTCATGGTGTTGGCGGTGTACATCCCGCCACAGGAGCCTGTACCGGGAACGGCATTGCGCTCGATCCCTTCAAAATCCTCATCGCTCATGCGGCCCGCGGAGTATTCGCCGACAGCCTCGAATGCGGAAACGATGGTGAGATCCTGCCCCTTCCAGCGTCCGGGTTTGATCGTGCCCCCATAGACATAGATCGCCGGAACATTGGTCCGAAGGATGCCGATCATGCCACCCGGCATATTCTTGTCGCAGCCACCCAGCACCAGAATGCCATCCATCCACTGGCCCTGGACAGCGGTCTCGACGCAATCGGCGATCACCTCTCGCGAGATCAGCGAGTACTTCATCCCCTCGGTCCCCATCGACATCCCGTCGGAGATGGTCGGGGTCCCAAAAACCTGCGCGTTGCCCCCCCCGCTTTCGATCGCGTCGATGGCGGCATCCGCCAGGCGCTGAAGACCGGAATTACACGGCGTAATGGTCGAATGCCCATTCGCGACGCCGATCATGGGCTTGTCGAAATCTTCTTTGACATAGCCCATCGCGTAATACATCGAGCGGTTGGGCGCGCGCGCGACGCCCTCGGTGATATTGCGGGAACGGCGGTTGGAAGGCATGGCTCGGCGGACTCTTGGTGGATGGCATTCCAGTATAGCCGCGGCTCGTGGGGTGCCCAACTTCGTGAAACAATCCCGGCCATGCTGATTCATCCTCAATTTGACCCCATCGCGATTCAGATTGGTCCGCTGGCCGTCCGCTGGTATGGGCTGATGTATCTGTTGGGGTTCGGACTCTTCTGGTGGCTCGGGCGACAGCGATTGCGGCGTCCGGATGTTGCTTCCTCGACCCGTCTCGATGCACAAGGCCTGGACGATTTGCTGTTTTTCGGGGTGATTGGCGTCGTACTCGGCGGGCGGCTTGGTTATGTATTTTTTTATAAACCCGGGTACTACCTCGAGCATCCGATGGAGGCCCTTGCGATCTGGCAGGGGGGCATGGCGTTCCATGGTGGACTGATCGGGGTTCTGACCGCGCTGTGGCTTTTCTGTCGGTGGCGTGGCTTACGGTTTTTTGCCGTGATGGACTTTGTGGCGCCCTTGGTTCCATTGGGTCTGGCTACCGGGCGGATGGGCAATTTCATCAACGGGGAGCTCTGGGGTCGACCGTCAGAGGTCGCTTGGGCGATGGTGTTTCCGCAGGCTGGCGATACCCTCACACGCCATCCGTCGCAGCTCTACCAGTTCTTTGGTGAGGGCCTCTTTCTGTTCGCTTTGCTGTGGTGGTGGTCGGGGCAGTCGCGGGCTCGGGGCGAGATTTCGGGGTTGTTTTTGGTCGGGTACGGCATCACCCGTTTTTTGGCTGAGTTCGCCCGCCAGCCCGATGCTTTTCTCGGAACACTTGCGGCCGGCATGTCGATGGGGCAGTGGCTTTCGCTGCCAATGATTCTGATCGGGATTCCGATGATTCTGATCGCAAGAAAGAGTGCCCGCCGAGCGCAGGATGATTGAACTCTGGACGGATGGTGCGTGCAAGGGAAACCCCGGGCCGGGTGGATGGGGCGCGATCCTGCTGATCTCCGATCAAGCGCCGCTCGAGTTGTCAGGGTATGACCCCGCAACCACCAATAACCGGATGGAATTGACGGCAGTCATCGAGGGGCTAAAGGCACTGCCCGATCGCGCCGGCACCGTGACGGTGCACACCGATTCACAGTTGGTGGTCAAGGGCATGACGGAGTGGATCGCGGGTTGGCAGCGCAAACAATGGCGCAAGTCTGACGGCGACCCAGTCCTGAACGCCGAACTCTGGCGGGCACTGTTGGCTGAATCGCAACGGCTCGGGCAGGTACGTTGGCAGTGGGTACGTGGCCACTCGGGTGTGCCGTTGAATGAGCGCGCGGACCAGCTGGCCGTGGCGGCGATCGAGCGGCGAGGTGGCATGAAGTCGACGGCCAATCTTTCGACCAAGGTTTCGACCATTCCGCCGACCTCTGTGCAAGCCCCCCTGCCTGGCCAACAGCCGATTCAGAGTGAATTGGTGCTGTCATCGAACGCGGGGTCATCGGAACTGGAGTTGCTGCGCGAACTCGAGCAGAGGGTCCGACGCGCCGTCGGACCGCATCGTGGGCAGGTACCCGTCTATGACGAAGTGTTGGGCAAGCTCGATGCGCTGCGAGAATCCGCGATCGTGGCTAATCCAAGCAAGACCAAGTCGTCACGAAGTTGATAAGGAACAGCCAGGAACGGGCCAATTGAAGGAGCGGCTCCGCCCGCGAGGAGGCAAGTCAGCGGTTCGTGGGCGCCACGGTGCAGGTGCCAGAGTCGTTCGATAGCCCCGGCCTGCGCATGGAGACAGCCCGACGCGATGGCATCCGCGGTGCAATCGGGATGGGCGACAACCTGGCCCGAGGAGCGCGGTAGAGCCGCGGTGCGCTCATGTAGCACTGTGAGCATCAGAGCGAGACCGGGCAGAATCACGCCCCCGGTAAAGTGCCCTGTCGCGGTCAGCAGGTCGATGGTGGTGGCAGTGCCGCACATCACCACGAGTGCGGCTTGGGCGCCAAGTGCAGCGCGCGCGCCGATCAGCGCCGCCCACCGGTCGGTACCGAGCTGAGCGGGTTGGGCATAGCCGTTTGTGACTGCCCCACTTGTGATCGCCTCGCTTGTGACTGCCCCACTGGTGGCTTCGGACCGGATCCAGTGAATTGGGGGCCAAGCGCTTTTCAAGCTCTGTTCGATGGTTTGACGAACGGCATCGCCGCCCACACAACTGCCGATGATCGTCTCCGGTACAGGGATGTTCGCCCAGTCGCTGGCTAAAGCCTCGAGATCGCTCAGCGCGATCTGCCCTCGGGCGGTCCAGGGTTGCGGCGCACGGCTTAGGTTGACCCCAGGTGTGGCAACCGCCCATTTGACAAAACTGTTGCCAGCATCGATTACGAGCATGCGTTATGACCCGTTTGGATTCAAAGGACGGGTTGGAAGAGTGGGTTGGAAGACTGGCCCTAAGGGCCGTAATCGCATGCCTGGGCGGAGGTGTTTCCAGGGAAAGTCTGCAGGGTCGGCGAGCGCAGGACCTGGGGCGCGAACAATCAGCACCTCGTGCGCAATGGGTTCGAAGTCAGCGCGGAAATGGACGCTGCTTTTGAGCGCGACGATCGCTTGCTCTGAGGGTTCAATGCCCAACACCCGCATCATGTCCTGATCTGCGGTCTGGCATTTGTGACTCGCGAGTAGCACCGTGACCCCGGGCGCCTCGACACTGCGCAGTCGTGCCATGAGCCCAAGGTTCATCTTGAATCCGGTAAACATTCGGCCAGTGCAGGTGAACTTCCCGTCGCTCAGTGCTTCAATTTGGAAGGTCCCCTTCAACGGGTGATGGCCCGGTAGTCCCGACCGTTCACCCAGCGCAAAGGATTTGATTGCTCCGATGCCCGCAGCATGCGCATCGGCAGCCGATTCGGCGTCGATCAGCAGTCCAAATACGGCCTGATCTGGGCGCGCCGCGATTAAGGCCGCCAGCAAACCCGTGGTGTCGCCGTTGCCCCCAGCGCCAGGGTTGTCTTGCGTGTCAGCAAGAACGACCGGTTGACCCGGACGGCCAACTTCGATGGCTCTGGCCACGGCTTCCTCCGGGGCGTAGAGACGCATGGCGAACTGTGCCTCAGCTTCACGGACGCAATGTGCAAGTTGCTCGGCGGCGGATTCGGTTTCGGCCAAGGTCTTAGCTGACTCCGTTGATTGGCCGTCGGATCGGGCGCCAATGGCAATCACACTCATCCCGCAGTCGGGGATGTCGGCCATGGGAAATCCAGGAGCGAGGGTGAGCGTCACCCCTTCGCGGCGCTCAAGTTCTTCAAGAAACGCGAAGAGCGACCGGCTGGGTTCGATCGTCGAGCATTGGGCCGGCAGTGGGATCAACCAGTCAAAGCGCTTGATTACCTTGGGCGCACTGGGCAGGCCTCGGCGCCGATGATCAATCAACTGACAGAGCAGGCGGGCGGCCCGCTCACCGGTTTGCGCCATGTCGATATGCGGATACGTCCGATAGCCCACCAGGCCATCGCTTAGATTGACCATCGCCTCGGACACATTCGCATGCCAGTCAATACTGGCAACGACCGGGACCTCTGGCCCGACGATGGATCGCACGCGGCGCAGCAGTTCGCCTTCGCCGTCGTCATGAGATTCAGTCACCATCGCCCCGTGGAGGTCCAGGTAGACCCCTTCGAGTGGCCCATTCGATGGTTGAAGAGTCAGATCGATGGCCGCTTGCAGTTCGCTGAGAATCGCCCCGGCGATTGTCTCGAACGCTTCGTTGGTCACCGGTGCACTCGGACTGGCCGCTGCCCAGGCCAGTGGCTCGATCGCAAAACCGGCCTGCGTCAAGGTGCTGATTGCGCCGGTTGCTGGCAAATTGGCGCCAGTCAATCCGGCGAGCATCGCATCACCACGGGCAAAGGGTGGCCAGGCCCCGCCACGAGAAAACGCCGCTAAGGTCGCGGGGGATGGGGCGAAGGTGTTGGTTTCGTGCTGAAAGCCGCCGACGGCAATTCGGGGTTTTAAATCCATGGTGCTGATCGCTCGGATTGCGCGGATCCTCATTGTGTGGGCAATATTGAGGACAAATGAAATCGTCGGCCACACGGCGCGACGGTTCGGCACAAACGAGGAGACTGTGTCATGTCTAATTCAAATACTACCCGTCGACGGATCTTGAGCTCAATGGGGGCC
>Ga0114976_10000848_pt1 | contig 19219 bp, 15 predicted proteins | sample S_130805_EF_Meta_FD_87319 | JGI IMG/M metagenome (GOLD analysis project Ga0114976, IMG submission 87319) | Freshwater microbial communities from Lake Simoncouche, Canada to study carbon cycling - S_130805_EF_MetaG | ecosystem: Environmental > Aquatic > Freshwater > Lake | place: Lake...
CACGCCTTCCCCGCCTGGCTCGGCTTCAAGGGCGGCAAGGGCGTCGCCACCGGCGGCGGCGTGCTGCTGGCGGCCGCCTGGTGGCTCGGCCTCGGCGCCGCGCTGGTCTGGCTGGCGGTCGCCTTCGCCACCCGGATCTCCTCGGCCGCCGCGCTCGCCGCCTGCGCCGCCGCGCCGGTGATCGCGGCCCTCGCCGGCCGCTGGGACCTGGCGATCTTCTCGGCCGGCATCGCGGCGCTGGTCGCCTGGCGCCACAAGGCGAATATCGCGCGCCTGCTGGCCGGCACCGAGCCGCGGATCGGCCAGAAGGGGTAGAGCGCGTCGCCCGCACCGAAAGTGCTGGCATCGCCCCCCGGCCGGGATGTATACGTTTAGTTCTGCCAAGGGGCGTCCATGCCCGCATCCGACCTCACCCAAGCCGAGGCCCTGGCCCGGCTTCGCCTCGCCCGCACCGAGGGCATCGGGCCGCTGACCCATCGCCGCTTGCTGGAACGCCATGGCAGCGGCCGCGCCGCGCTCGCCGCCCTGCCGGGCCTGGCGGCGCGGCGCGGGGCGCCCTTCGCGGTGCCGCCGGCGGCCGAGGCGGAGCGCGAGATGGACGCCCTGCATCGGATGGGCGGGCGCTTCCTGTTCACCGGCATCGCCCCCTACCCGGCCCTGCTCGATCTCGCCGAGGATGCGCCGCCGGTGCTCGCGCTGCTCGGCGAGCCTGGCGCGCTGGCGCCGCAGGCGGTCGCCATCGTCGGCGCCCGCAATGCGTCCGCCGCCGGGCGGCGGATTGCCGAGGATCTGGCCGAGATGCTGGCCGGCGCCGGGCTTGCCGTGGTCTCGGGCCTGGCCCGCGGGATCGACGCCGCGGCGCATGCCGGCGCGCTGCGGCGCGGCATCACCATCGCCTGCGTCGCCGGCGGGCTCGACGAGCCCTACCCGACCGAGCATGCCCGGCTGCAGGCGGCGATCGCGGCCGGCGGCGGCGCGGTGCTGGCCGAGGCGCCGCTCGGCACCGCCCCGCTCGCCCGGCACTTCCCGCGCCGCAACCGGGTGGTGGCCGGGCTGTCGCTCGGCGTGATCGTGGTCGAGGCGGCGCAGCGCTCGGGCAGCCTGATCACGGCGCGGCTGGCGCTGGAGGCCGGGCGGGAATTGTTCGCGGTGCCCGGCAGCCCGCTCGACCCGCGCTGTCGGGGTTCGAACGACCTGATCCGGCAGGGCGCGCACCTGGTCGAGACGCTGGAGGACGTGCTGGAACACCTGCCCGCGGCGCCCCAGCCGGTCAGCCTGCTGCCGGCGCGCCGGCCGCCGGTAACGGACGAGAAAGCGGTGTCCGAAGCCCCGGAACCCCGGGGCGAGACCGGTCAACTCCTTGAATTGCTTGGAACTGCGCCGATTGCGGTTGACGAGGTGCTGCGCCGCTGCCACCTCTCGCCGTCTGCGGCGCAGGCGATCCTGTTCGATCTGGAACTGGCCGGCCGGGTGGAATTGCTGCCGGGGAACCGGGTGGCGCTCACCGGACGGGGCTGATCGAGGGGTCTGCGCGCGGTGCCACCAGCAAGGTGGCGAGGGGACCAGAGAGCGCAATGACCGACGTCGTCGTCGTCGAATCGCCCGCCAAGGCCAAGACGATCAACAAGTACCTTGGCAGCGACTACACCGTGGTCGCCAGCTTCGGCCATGTCCGTGACCTGCCGCCCAAGGACGGCTCGGTCCGGCCGGACGAGGACTTCGCCATGGACTGGGAGTCCGAGGATCGCGGCGAGCGCCAGGTCAACGAGATCGCGCGCGCGCTGCGCGGCGCCAAGCGGCTCTATCTCGCCACCGACCCGGACCGCGAGGGCGAGGCGATCTCCTGGCATGTGAAGGACATGCTGGGGCGGAAGGGCGCGCTGAAGGGCGTGCAGGTCCAGCGGATCACCTTCAACGAGATCACCAAGCGGGCCATCCAGCACGCCATCGCGCATCCGCGCGAACTCGATGCGCCGCTGATCGATGCGTATCTGGCGCGGCGGGCGCTGGACTACCTGGTCGGCTTCACGCTGAGCCCGGTGCTGTGGCGGAAGCTGCCGGGCAGCCGCTCGGCCGGCCGCGTGCAGTCGGTGGCGCTGCGACTGATCTGCGAGCGCGAGGCCGAGATCGAGGCCTTCCGCGCGCGCGAGTATTGGACCGTCGAGGCGCGCTTCACGACCCCGCAGGGCGCGCCCTTCACCGCGCGGCTGACGCATCTCGACGGCAAGAAGCTCGACCAGTTCGACCTGGCGGACGAGGCCAGCGCCATGCGCGCCAAGGCCGCCGTCGAGGCCGGGCAGTTCAGCGTGCTGTCGGTTGAGAAGCGCCGGGTTCGCCGCAACCCGCCGCCGCCCTTCACGACCAGCACGCTGCAGATGGAAGCCAGCCGCAAGCTCGGCATGGGCGCCCAGCAGGCGATGCGCACCGCGCAGCAGCTCTATGAAGGCGTCGATATCGGCGGCGAGACCGTGGGTCTCATCACCTATATGCGGACCGACGGCGTGCAGATGGCGCGCGAGGCGATCACCGCCATCCGCGACCACGTGAAGTCGGAGTTCGGCGCCGACTACCTGCCCGGTGCGCCGCGCGAGTATTCCTCGAAGGCCAAGAACGCCCAGGAAGCACACGAGGCGATCCGCCCGACCGATGTGCGCAATACGCCGGAGAAGGTCGCGCGCTACCTCGATGAGCGGCAGCGCCGGCTCTACGAGCTGGTCTGGAAGCGCGCCGTGGCCTCGCAGATGCAGTCGGCCGAGCTCGACCAGACCACGGTCGAGATCGCCGATCCCGCGAAGCAGACCATCCTGCGCGCCACCGGCTCGGTCATCGCGTTCGACGGCTTCCTGAAGCTGTACCGCGAGGACGAGGACGATCGCGCGGCCGATGCCCGCGCCGGCCTGGTCACCGGCGCCGCCGAGGACGAGGACAGCCGCGTCCTGCCGCCGATGCGCGAGAAGGACCCGCTGAAGCGCGGCGAGGTCACCGCCAACCAGCACTTCACCCAGCCGCCGCCGCGCTATTCCGAGGCGAGCCTGGTCAAGAAGATGGAGGAGCTCGGGATCGGCCGGCCCTCGACCTATGCCTCGATCCTGCAGACGCTGCAGGACCGCGAGTACGTGCGCCTGGATAAGCGCCGCTTCATCCCGGAGGATCGCGGCCGGCTCGTCACGACCTTCCTGGTGAAGTTCTTCGAGCGCTACGTCGATACCGGCTTCACCGCGGGCCTGGAAGAGCAACTCGACGACATCTCCGGCGGCAAGATCGACTGGCGCGCCGTCATGCGCGCCTTCTGGGAGGATTTCCGGAAAGCGGTCGATGCCACCAAGGACCTCAAGATCAGCGACGTCATCGACGCACTGGACGAGGAGCTGGGCCCGCATTTCTTCCCCGCCCGCGGCGATGGCACCGACCCGCGCGTCTGCCCGGCCTGCTCGGGCGGCCGGCTCGGCCTGCGCCTGGGGCGCACCGGCGCCTTCATCGGCTGCTCGAACTACCCGGAATGCCGCTACACCCGCCCGCTGATCGCGCCGGGCGCCGAGGGCGAGGGCACGACGGGCCTCGCCGAGGGCCCGCGCGAGCTCGGCACCGACCCCGCCACGGGCGAGAAGGTCACGGTCCGCCGCGGCCCCTATGGCGTCTATGTCCAGCTCGGCGAGGGCGGTACCGACGAGAAGGGCAAGCCCACCAAGCCGCGCCGCGCCAGCCTGACCCGCGACATGGATGCCGATACGCTCGAGCTCGAGCGGGCGCTCAAGCTGCTGTCGCTACCGCGGCTGGTCGGCCGCGACCCCGAGAGCGGCGAGGAGATCCAGGCCGGGCTCGGCCGCTTCGGGCCCTACATCAAGGTCGGCAGCATCTTCCAGTCGCTCGAGCCGGGCGACGACGTGCTCTCGCTTGGCATGAACCGGGCGATGGAGTTGCTGGCCAAGGCGCGCGCGAAGGTGCGGAGCCTCGGGCCGCACCCGAAGGACGGCGTCAGCGTCGAGATCAGGAAGGGCCGCTTCGGGCCCTACGCCCAGCACGGCAAGATGGTGGCGAACCTGCCGCGCAACCTGGCGATGGAAGAGGCGACGCTCGACGAGGTGGTCGCGCTGCTCGCCGAGAAGGGCAAGGAGCTGAAGCCGAAGGCGGGCGCGCGTGGGAAGGCGGCGCCCAAACGCGGGGCGAAGGCGAGTGGCGCCGCCGCGCCGCCGGCCGCGCGGGCGCCGGCCGCGCGCAAGGCGCCGGCCCGTAAGGCCGCGACCACGACCAAGCCGCAGCCGGCGGCCGCGGCCAAGAAGCCCGCCACGAAGAAGGCGCCCGCGAAGAAACCCGCCACCCGCGGCAAGAGCGCGCGCTGACATGCCGCGCCGCCCTTCCGGCGGCGGCGTGCTGCCGAGCAAGGCCGAGTTGCGTCGGTTCCTCGACGCCAGCCCGGGCAAGGTCGGCAAGACCGAGATCAGCCAGCATTTCGGCCTTTCGGTCGACCAGCGGCCCGCGCTGCGCGCGCTGCTGAAGGAACTCAAGGAAGACGGCACGGCGATGCCCGCGGGACGCCGCGGAGTCGCCGCCCCAGGCCGCCTGCCGGAGATGCTGCCGGTCGAGGTCACCGGCACCGACCCCGACGGCGACCCGATCGCCCGGCCGCTCGGCTGGAAGGCCGAGCAAGGCCCGCCGCCGGTCATCTTCATGCGCCCCGAGCGCGCCGGCCAGCCAGCGCTGGCCCCGGGCGAACGGGTGCTGGCACGGCTGAAGCCGATCGGCCGCGGCAAGTACGAGGGCACTACCTTCAAGCGCATCGGCCGCGCCGCGCCGGCGCGCGTGCTCGGCATCTACGAGGAAGGCCGCATCATCCCGACTGGCCGCCGCCACAAGGCGGAGTGGCGGGTCCCACCCGGCCAGGCTGGCGATGCGCAGCCCGGCGAGATCGTGCTGGCCGAGCCGCTGCCCGGCCACGGCCTCGGGCTGCGGCCCGCGCGCATCGTCGAGCGGCTCGGGCGGATGGGCGAACCGCGCTCAGTCTCGCTCATCTGCATCCACGCCCATGGCATCCCCGAGATATTCCCGGCCGAGGCGGTGCAGGAGGCCGAGCGCGCCCAGGGCGTCACGCTCCGCGGCCGCGAGGATCTCCGCGCCATTCCGCTGTTGACCATCGACGGCGAGGATGCCCGCGACTTCGACGACGCGGTCTGGGCCGCGCCGGAGGGCACGGGCTGGCGGGTGATCGTCGCAATCGCCGATGTCGCTCATTACGTCCGGCCTGGCTCGGCGCTGGATCGGGAGGCCTGGGCGCGCGGCAACAGCGTCTACTTCCCCGACCGCGTCGTCCCGATGCTGCCCGAGGCGCTGTCGAATGGCTGGTGCAGCCTGAAGCCGGCCGAGCCGCGCGGCTGCCTGTTCGTCGAGATGCGCTTCGATTCCGGCGGCACGAAGACCGCGCACCGCTTCGGCCGGGGCCTGATACAGAGCGCCGCCCGGCTGACCTACGACGCGATCGAAGCCGGCGAGGACCCGGCCGGCACCCGCGCAGCGCTCTACGGCGCCTATAGCGCCCTGCTCGCCGCCCGCGACCGGCGCGGCACGCTCGACCTCGATCTGCCAGAGCGGCGAGTGAAGCTCGACGAACGAGGCAATGTGCTTTCGGTCGAGCCGCGCGCCCGGCTCGCCAGCCACCGGCTGATCGAGGAGTTCATGGTCGCGGCCAATGTCTGCGCCGCCGAGGAGCTCGAGAGGATCAACCAGCCCTGCATGTACCGGGTGCATGACCGGCCGTCGGACCAGAAGCTCGAGGGGCTCCGGCAATTCCTCGCCAGCTTCGACATCTCGTTGCCGCCCGGCGACCAGGTCCAGCCGCGCAACTTCGCCCATGTGCTGGAGCTGGTGAAGGACCGGCCGGAGGAACGGCTGGTGCACGAGACCGTGCTGCGCGGCCAGTCCCAGGCCGCCTATGCGCCGGAGAACATCGGCCATTTCGGCCTGGCGCTGAAGCGCTACGCCCATTTCACCAGCCCGATCCGGCGCTACGCCGACCTGCTGGTCCACCGCGCCCTGATCCGCGGCCTGCACCTGGGCTCGGACGGGCTCGAGGACACCGAGGCGGCGCGCTTCCCGGACACCGGCGAGCACATCACCCAGACCGAGCGCCGCGCCGCCATGGCCGAGCGCGACGCGGTCGAGCGCTACCTTGCGGCATTCATGTCGCATCGCATCGGCGAGGTGTTCGCGGCGCGTATTTCCGGCGTGACACGCTTCGGCCTGTTCGTCACGGTGGAGGCGAATGGCGCCAGTGGAATCGTCCCGCTGGCGTCCCTGCCGGACGACCGATGGATCGAGGACCAGGCCAGGCACGCGCTGTCAGGCCAGAAGACCGGACTCAGCTTCACGCTGGGCCAGGAGGTGGAGGCGCGACTGGTCGAGGCGACGCCCCGCACCGGCGGCTTGGTCTTCCACCTGATGCAGGGGCTGCCGCCGGCGAAGCCGCGCAGCGGCCGGACCTTGCGTGCGCGTGGGCGGCGCTGACGCTCCTTCTTCTGCTGCTCATCGCCCCGCTCGCCGCCAGGGCGCAGGAGACCTTCCCGCGCGAACAGGTCCAGGCGGTGCTCGCCACCAGCCTCACGGCCGTGCTCGAACTCCACCTCGAACGGCCCAGCCCGGCCGAGATCGGCCTCTGGATGATGCGCGGGCTCGAGGTGATCGAGCCCACCCTGCACACCGAGATGCAAACCGGCACCCTGCTGCTGACCTCGGGCGAGCGGCTGATCGCCGCCCGCGCCGTGCCGCGCGAGCTCGCCGGCCATGCCCCGCAGCAGGCCGCCGGGCCGCTCTCGGTCGCGCTCTCGGCGATGTTCGCCGAGGCCTGGCGGCGCTCGCCGGCCCTGCGAGAGGCCGGCCCCGAGAAGATGCTGAGCAGCGCCTTCGAGGAGTTGTTCAACCATCTCGACCCCTATTCCCGCTACCTGACCCCGGCCGAGGCCGAGGCGGCGCGCTACCGGCGAGCCGGCCAGGGCGGGCTCGGGCTGCGCCTGGCCGCCGGGCGTGGCGGCGAGGTGCGCATCGCCAATGTCACGCCTGAGGGACCCGCCGCCCGCGCCGGGCTGCGCGCCGGCGACCGGCTGCTGGCGGTCGACCGCGTCGCGGTCCTGGCCGGCGACCTCGCCGGCGCCACCGGGCTGCTGGAAGGCCCGGCCGAGAGCACCGTCACGCTCGCGCTCGAGCGCGGCGGCCGGCGGTTCGAGCAGAGCCTGCGGCGCGGCGCGGCGCCGCCGCCGGTGCTCGCGGTCGAGCGCCGGGCCGATATCCTCTGGCTTCGGCTCGAGGGCTTCTCCAGCCAGAGCGAGGTCCGCATCGCCGATGCCCTGCGCGAGGCCTTCCGCGGCAATCCGCCACGCGGCGTGGTGCTCGACCTGCGCGGCAACCGCGGTGGGGTGCTCGACCAGGCGGTCGGGATCGCCGGGCTGTTCCTGCCAGACGGCGTCATCGCCCGCACCGATGGCCGACATGCGGATGCCGGGCGGACCTGGGTCTCGACCGGGCCGGATCTGGCCGAAGGCGTGCCGATCGTGGTGCTGGTCGATGGCCGCACCGCCTCCTCGGCGGAGATCGTGGCGGCAGCACTCGGCGATCGCGGCCGAGCGGTGGTGGTCGGCAGCGTCACGACGGGCAAGGGGCTGATCCAGGCGGTGATTCCGCTACCCAATGGCGGCGAGTTGCTGCTGACCTGGTCGCGGGTGCTGGCGCCGCGCGGCTGGCCGATCCAGGCGCTCGGCGTGCTGCCGGCGCTGTGCACCAGCCTCGGCGCCGAGGCGCTGGCCGCGAACCTCGCCGATCTCCGGCGCGGCGAGGCGCCGATGGCCGACATGCTGGCGGCCGAGCGGGCGCTGCGGGCGCAGGTGCCGCCGGCCACGGTGACGCGGATCCGCAACGCCTGCCCGCCGGCCGAGGGGCGGGAGGGCGACCTCGCCGCCGCGCGGGCGCTCATCGAGGCGCCGGAGGCCTGGAACACGGCCCTGGCGCGGTAGCCTGCGCGCTTTTCCTTGACGTTCCTGCCCGGGGCGCTAGGTTCCGCGCCCTACGCCCGGCGCCCCCTGCCGGCGAACCGACCTCGCGAAGGCAGTGCCATGGCCAAGGCCAATACCATCCAGATCAAGCTCGTGAGCAGCGCCGACACCGGCTTCTTCTACGTGACGAAGAAGAACGTCCGGAACACCACCGGCAAGCTCGAGAAGAAGAAGTACGACCCGGTCGCCCGCAAGCACGTCGTCTTCCGCGAAGCCAAGATCAAGTGATCCGGCCCGCCGCCACCCGCGCGGCGGACATCGCGGCGTCGCCCTCTGACGCCGTCTCCACCCTATTCCTGCCACCTGCTTTGGCGCGATAGAGCGCGGCATCGGCCGCGCCGATCGCCTGGTCGACCGTGGTCCCGGCCGGCACGCGAGCCAGACCGATGCTCACCGTTATATCCAGCGTGATCCGTTCGACGCGGATCGGCTCCTGCGCAAGCGAGGCCCGCAGTCGCTCGGCGACCGCCGCCGCGTATTCCGCTGGGGCACCGGCCAGTACCACGATGAACTCCTCCCCGCCGTAGCGCGCGATCAGGTCGGCCGCGCGCAGGTGCTGGCGCAGCCGCTCGGCAACCAGCCGGAGCGCCGCATCGCCGGCGGCATGGCCATGGGTGTCGTTGATCTGCTTGAAGCGGTCGATATCGACCAGCACCACCGCCGCGTCCTGCTGGCGCAGCACGCTGCCCAGATGGCGGTGGACGTAGCGGCGGTTGCGCAGGCCGGTCAGCGGGTCGGTCACCGCCAGTTCGAGCGAGCGGTCGATGCCGGTCTGCAGGCGCTCCTGGTACCGCTTGCGGCGGATCTGGTTGCGCACCCGGGCGCGCAGCTCATTGGGATCGATCGGCCGCAGCACGTGGTCGCTCGCGCCGAGCTCGAAGCCACGCAGCAGCAAGCCGCGCTGCGCCGCATCGCCGATCAGCAGCACCGGCAGGTCGCGCGTCACCCCCTCGGCCCGGAGCCGAGAGGCGAAGCGCAGCATCGCCGCGCCGTCGTCGGCATCGAGGCCGAGCACGGCCAGGTCGAATTCGCCGGCGGTCAGCACCGCCCGCGCGGCCTCGGTGTCGGCCATCGGCCGGACCTGGATGCCGTCGGCAGCGAGCGCTGCCGCGACCTCGTCGCATTCCTGCGGCGCGGCGGAGACCACCAGCACGGCGGCGTCATCGAGGCTCTCCGGCGGCGCCGGCGGCGGCTCGATGCCGAGATCATGCGCGACGGCGGCCTGCTGCCGCCAGGCATCCTGCACCTGCTTGACCCTGAGCAGCGCGGGCAGCCGGGCGAACAGCGTGGCATCGTCGACCGGCTTCGAGAGAAAGTCGTCCGCTCCGGCCTCGAGCCCGCGCACCCGCTCGGCCTGGTCGACCAGCGCCGTGACCATGACGACCGGCAGGTGCGCGGTCGCCGGCTCGGCCTTCAGCCGGCGGCAGACCTCGTAGCCATCCATCCCAGGCATCATGACGTCGAGCAGGATGACGTCCGGGTTCCACCGCTCGGCGAGCGCGAGCGCTTCCTGCCCGCTGCCGGCCAGGGCGACCTCATAGTACTCCGCCCGCAGCTTGGCCTCGAGCAGCAGGAGATTGGCAGCGATGTCGTCGACGATCAGGACCCGGGCGGTCATGTGACAAGCCGGTGAAGATGATCGGCGGGACACAACTCCAGGCGTCCTGAAGTCTTCGCTGGCCCGAATTCTCCGATTATGACGGGCGCACCGCGAAACCATGCGCGTGGCAAAGGAGGCTGGGCATGTCCGGATTGACGGCGAGCGAACCGAGCGGGCGGCGGCAGCTCACCAACGCAACGCTGTTCTTCAAGCGCTGGCTGGCCAATCCGCTGCAGATGGGCTCGGTCATCCCCTCCTCGCCGACGCTTTGCCGGCGCATCGCGACACTCGTCGCCTGCGCCGAGGATGAGGTGGTGCTCGAGCTTGGCGCCGGCACGGGTGTGATCTCGGCCGCGCTGCTCGCTGCCGGCCTGCCGCCCGAGCGGCTGGTGGTGGTCGAGATCGTGCCGGAGATGGCGCAGCACCTGCGGCGCGCCCTGCCCGGCGTGAACGTGATCTGCGGCGATGCCTTCGAGCTCGCACGCGACCTGCCCGAGCGCTGGCACGGCAAGGTCGGCACCGCGATCTGCGGCATTCCGCTCGTGCTGCTGCCGACCGAGCAGCAGCAGCGCTTCGTCGACGCGGTGGAGGCGGTGGCGCCCGGCCGCGGTTTCCTGCTCTACACCTATTGCATCACCTCGCCGCTGCCGATGAGGAAGCTCGACCTCGCCGGCACGCGCGAGGTCTGGACGCCGAGGAACTTCCCGCCGGCCAGCGTCTGGCGCTACCGGCCGGCGCCCTGACACGCCACGGGCGCGGCCAGCGCGCGGCTGGCCGGGTCCGGACTTCCTGAGGAACCGCTCCATCGACGCCACCAGACGACCCATCTCCCGACACCGCACATCGTGGCGGGTGCGTCTGCCGCAGGCCGCACGCTACACGGAAAGACAGCAGGAGTTTTACCCGTTCCGCGAGAGGCGTCCACGCCTTTTCGCTTGGGTTCAGGCTTCCGCTACCGTCGCGTATCACGCACTTGTGAGTGCAACCTCGCTGCCATCCTGCTTGCGGATCCGCGCCACCAATCTCGCATGCGGGCTGTGGCGAACCCTCAGCACCTCGTCCAGTCCGCGCTCGGCGAGCGCCTGGCGCACCGCATCGACCTCCGGGTGCTCGGCCTCGAGTTCGACCAGCCGGCAATGGCTGTCGGGGATGCGCGACGAGGCACCTTCGCCCTGCCACTGGATCAGCGCGGGGATCAGGTTGTCCATGTCCTGGCGCTGCGGCGGGAAGGCCATGCGCCAGGACAGGTCGCCGCGCTTCATGGCCTTCACCTCGCCGCCGCGTGGGCCGAGGCGGGCGATCACGGCATCAAGCACCGGCGTGCGGGCGACCCAGGCGATCAGCCGCGGCTCGGCTTCCAGCATCACCTTGATCGCCGGGTCGTCAAGGTCGAAGGGCCGCGGATGCGCAGGCTCCGGCTGCTTCGGGTCGGGCGCGATGATCTCGAGGTAGCGGCCCTTGCCGAGGCCCAGCAGCATGTTGTGGGTGCCATAGCCCTCATGCACGCCGCCCGCTCGGGGCGCGACGCCGAGATGCTGCTGGACGAAGGCGGCGCCCGCTTCGAGCGTGCGGGCACCCAGCACGATGTGGTCGATCTCGGCCATGCTTCACTCCCCGCGCGGCGGCGCCTCAGCGCACCGCGAATTGCGTCTTCCCGAACATCATCTCGCGCTCGGAATCGGTCATCGTTCCCTTGCGCTCGTTGTCCGACAGCACCGCCACCCCGCGCTGCACGGCGGGGCGGGCGGCGATGGCATCATGCCAACGCTGGACATGGGGGTAATGCGCCAGATCAATTCCGCGCCGTTGCGGATTGCGCACCCAGGGGAAGGTCGCGATGTCGGCGATGCTGTACTCCGGACCGCCCAGCCAGGGGCTCGACGCCAGCCGCTTGTCGAGCACCCGGTGCAGTCGCGCCACCTCGTTGGTGTAGCGCTCGATGGCGTAGGTCAGCTTCTCGACGGCGTAGTTGGCGAAGTGGTTGTACTGACCGAACATCGGCCCGACGCCGCCCATCTGGAACATAAGCCATTCGAGCACGCGGTACTTCGCGGCCTGGTCCTTCGGCAGCAGCGGGCTGTCCGCCTTCTCGGCCAGGTAGATCAGGATCGCCGCGCTCTCGAACAGCGTGAACGGCTTGCCCCCTGGTCCCTCGGGGTCGACGATCGCCGGGATCCGGTGGTTCGGCGTGATCGCCAGGAATTCGGGCTTGAACTGCTCGCCTTTGCCGATGTTCACCGGCACCACCTCGTAGGGCAGGCCGGTCTCCTCGAGCATGATGTGGACCTTGTGGCCGTTCGGCGTCGGCCAGGTCCAGACCTGGATGGGCGCGGGCATGGGGGTCTCCTCTCCGGAGATCCCATCCTGCGACCGCCGCAGCGGCCGTGTCTATTCCACCCGGATGTTCGCGTTGCGGATCACCGTCTCCCACTTCGCGACCTCGGCATTCAGGAAGGCCCTGGTGGTCGCGGGCGTGGTGTCCGAGCGCAGCGTCATGGTGAGGTCGGTCAGCCGGCGGCGCACGCTCTCCTCGGCCGCCACCTTGTTGAAGGCGGCGTTGATCGCCTGCACCACCGGCGCCGGCGTGCCGGCGGGGGCAAAGACCATGTGCCAGGTGTAGCTCTCGGCATTCACCACGCCGCCCTCGGTCAGCGTCGGCACGTCGGGCACCTGCGGCAGCCGGCGATCGGCCGAGACCGCGAGCGCACGCGCATCGCCGCGCTGATGATAGGCGATGCCGCCGGCGGCGACGTCCATGAACATCGCCAGGCGCCCCGAGAGCAGGTCCGGCATGCCAGCCGCCGAGCCGCGATAGGGCACGTGATTCACCTGCAGCCCGCCGGCGCGCGCGAGGAAAAGCTCTGTCGCCAGGTGGACGGCGCCGCCATTGCCGCTGCTGCCGTAGTCGTACTTGCCGGGATTGGCGCGGAACAGCGCGACGAGCTCGGGCAGGGTCCTGGCCGGCAGGTCCTTGTTCACAAGCAGGATCATCGGCACCACGCCCATCAGCGCGACCGGCTCGAAATCCGCCATCGGGTCGAAGGGCAGGCGCGGGAAGAGCGGCCGCAGCACGGCATGGGCGATGGTGCTGTAGAGCAGGGTGTTGCCGTCCTTCGGTGCCTTGGCGACGACATCGGTACCGACCACGACGCCAGCGCCAGTGCGGTTCTCGACGACCACGCGCTGCGGCAGCGCCTTTGAGAGTTCATCGGCAAAGAGCCGGGCCGGGATGTCGGTCGGGCCGCCGGCGGCGAAGGGGACGATCAGACGCACCGGCTGGCTGGGCCAGGCCTCCTGCGCGCGCAGGATGGCAGGGCTGGCGAAAGCGGCGCCGGCCCCGAGGGCCAGCAGGTTGCGGCGAAACATGGCGTTACTCCCGGTCTGGCCGAGCCATGTAATGCGCGCGGGGCGCCGATCAAGCGGGGGGCGGATCGAGCCTTTGGCCGGCCTCGCCGGCAAAGATGTGCAGCGCGGCCGCCGGCAGCGCGACCCGCAGCCGATCGCCCGAGGGCGCCCGGCCGGCGAGCCGGATCGCCAGCGCCTCGCCATCGCCGAGCCGGCCATGCAGCACGGTCTCGGAGCCCAGCGGCTCGACGAGGTCGAGCGCCACCGGCAGGCCGTGCTCGTCCGGCACCAGGTGCTCGGGCCGGATGCCGATGGTGAGCGGCATGCCGTCCGGACCCGGCCGCCGGCCATCGGCGAACGCGATGACCGCGCCGGCCTTCAGCGCGACCGCGCTGCCGCCGCCCGTCAGCGTGCCCTCGAGGAAGTTCATCGCCGGGCTGCCGATGAAGCCCGCAACATAGGTATCGGCCGGCCGCTCGAAGATCTCCATCGGGGTCGCAACCTGAGCGGCATGGCCCTCATGCATGACAACCAGACGATCGCCGAGCGTCATCGCCTCGGTCTGGTCATGCGTCACGAACAGCGAGGTGACGCCGAGCCGGCGCTGCAGCCGGCGGATCTCGGCGCGCATCTGTACCCGCAGCTTGGCGTCGAGGTTCGACAGCGGCTCGTCGAACAGGAAGAGCTTGGGTTCGCGCACGATGGCGCGGCCCATCGCGACGCGCTGGCGCTGGCCGCCCGACAGCTGCCGCGGGCGGCGGTCGAGCAGCGCCTCGATGCCGAGCAGGCCGGCGGCCTCGGCCACGCGCTTGTCGATCTCGGCGCGCGGCAGGCGGCGAATCTTCAGGCCATAGGCCATGTTCTCGCGCACCGTCATGTGCGGGTAGAGCGCGTAGTTCTGGAACACCATGGCGATGTCGCGGTCGGCAGGCTCGAGCGCGGTGACATCACGGCCGCCGATCAGCACGCGGCCCTCGGTCGCGGTCTCGAGCCCGGCGACGATCCGCAGCAGGGTCGACTTGCCGCAGCCCGAGGCGCCGACGATGACGATCATCTCGCCATCGGCGACCTCGAGGTCGACGCCGTGCAACACCTGGGTCGCGCCGAAGGCCTTGCGAATGCCGGAGAGGGTCAGGGTCGCCATTACTTCTCGGTCTCGGTCAGGCCGCGGACGAACCAGCGCTGCATCAGCATCACCACCGCGACCGGCGGCAGCAGCGCCAGCACGCAGGTCGCCATCACGAGGTTCCACTCGGTATTGGCTTCCGAGCCGATCATCTTGACCATGCCGATCACGACCGTCTCGACCTCGGCATCGGTCGCCACCAGCAGCGGCCAGAGATACTGGTTCCAGCCATAGACGAAGAGGATGACGAAGAGCGCGGCCATGTTGGTGCGCGACAGCGGCACGACGACGTCCCAGAAGAAGCGCATCGGCCCGGCGCCGTCGATCTTCGCGGCCTCGACGAACTCGTCCGGGATGGTCATGAAGAACTGGCGGAACAGCAGCGTCGCGGTCGCCGAGGCGATCACCGGGATGATCAGCCCGCCCATGGTGTTCACCATGCCGAGGTCGGAGATCACCTTGAAGGTCGGGAAGATCCGCACCTCGACCGGCAGCATCAGGGTGATGAAGATCGCCCAGAAGGCGAGCTGACGACCGGGGAAACGGAAGAACACCACGGCGAAGGCCGAGACAATGGTGATCGCGATCTTGCCCAGCGCGATCGCCAGCGCCATCACCATGCTGTTAAGCATCATGGACTGGGCGCCGATGCGGTCGCGCGTGCCGGACCAGGCGGTGGCGTAGTTCTCGAGCGCGTGGGGGCCCGGCAGCAGCGGCACCTCGCCGCGGCCGATGGTCGCGGAATCATGGGTCGAGCCCATCAGCACGATCCAGATCGGCAGGGCGAAGACGACGACGCCCAGCAGCAGGACGGCGTGCGTCACCCAGTCGCGCTTCGGCGCGGCGTCAGTAGTGGACGCGGCGTTCGACATAGCGGAACTGGACCATGGTGAGCATCATGACGATGATCATCAGCACGACCGACTGTGCCGAGGAACTGCCGAGGTCGAGGTTGACGCGGCCGTCGACATAGGCGCGGTAGATCAGCGTTTCGGTGGCCTTCGCAGGCCCGCCCTTGGTCAGCGCATCGATGACGCCGAAGGTGTCGAAGAAGGCATAGACCAAGTTGACCACGATCAGGAAGAAGGTGGTCGGCGAGAGCAGCGGGAAGATGATGGTCCAGAACCGCCGCATCGGCCGCGCTCCGTCGATCGCGGCGGCCTCGAGAACTGATTTCGGAATGCTCTGCAGGCCGGCCAGGAAGAAGATGAAGTTGTAGGAGACCTGCTTCCAGGCCGAGGCCAGGATGACCAGCAGCATCGCCTGGTTGCCGTTCAGCTTGTAGTCCCAGGCGATGCCCGCCGCATTCAGCGCCCGTCCGATCAGCCCGATCTGCGGGTGGAAGAGGAAGATCCAGAGCACGGCGGCGACCGCGGGCGCGATGGCATAGGGCCAGATCAGCAGGGTTCGGTACGCGGTGGCGGCGCGGATCTGCTGGTCGGCGAGGGCTGCCAGCAGCAGCGCCACGCCGAGCGAGAGGATGGTCACGCCGGTGCAGAACACCGCCGTGTTGCGCACTACCTCCAGGTAGAGCGGGTCGGCGAAGAGGTCGGTGAAATTCTCGAAGCCGACGAAGGTGGTGCGGATGCCGAAGGCGTCCTGGCGCAGGAAGGCGAACCAGACCGCCTGCGCCGCCGGCCAGAAGAAGAAGACGATGGTGATCAGCAGCTGCGGGGCGAGGAGCGCATAGGGCAGCCAGCGCTGCCGGAAGACGACCTTGCGCTCCACGCCCCGTGCCCGCTCAGGCCCGGTTCGCGCGCTCGAAGTTCCGCAGCACGACATTGCCGCGGCGCTGTGCGTTCTCGAGGAGTTGGGCGGCGCTCTGCTGGCCCTGGAAGGCCTTCTCCAGCTCCTCCTGGATGATGTTGCGGATCTCGATCATGCCGCCGAGCCGGAAGCCCATGCTGTTCGGCGTCGGCTCGGCGCGCGAGAGCTGGCGGATCGCCGCATCGGCGCCCGGATTCTGGGTGTAGAAGCCCTCGGCCCGGGCCTTCTCATAGGCGGCGACCGTCAGCGGTACGTAGCCGGTCGCCTTGTGCCACCAGAGATCCTGGTCGACATCCGAGATGAAGCGGAAGAACTCGGCGATGCCGCGGTACTCTGCGGGCGTCCGGCTGCGTGCCGTCAGCACCCAGAGGCTGGCGCCGCCGAGCACGCCGTTCTTCGGGCTCTGCGTCACGTCGTCATGGTAGGGCAGCGGCACGCTGGCCCACTTGAACTTCGCCTCGCGCTCGACCCGGGCGCGCGCCGCCGATGACATGAAGGCGATCGCCGCCTCGCCGTTCGGGAACAGCGCATCGGCGGCATTGTCGCGGCCGCCGTAGCGGAACAGCCCGTCCTTCTGCAGCGCCAGCAGGAATTCCGCGTGCTTGCGGAAGAAGGGCGCGTCGATGCGCAGTTCGGCATCCATCCCCTCGAAGCCGTTGGCCTTGGTGGCGAAGGGCACGTCGTGGATCGCGGCCATCTGCTCGAACTGCACCCAGGTCGGCCAGGAGGTGGTCATCGCCGCCGGCGCGGCATTGGCCGCCTTGATCTTCTCGGCCGCCGAGCGGATCTGCGACCAGGTGCGCGGCAGCTCGTTGGTCGGCAGCCCGGCCTTCTCGAAGGCGTCGAGGTTCAGCCACATGATCGCCGAGGAGGAGTTGTGCGGCATCGAGATCAGCCGCCCCTGGGTGTCGCTGTAGTAGCCGCGTACGCCGGCGAGGTAGCGCTTCGGGTCGAGCGTGACGCCGCTCTCGGCCAGCAGCTGGTGCACCGGGCGGATCGCCGGGCCGGCGGCCATCATCGTCGCGGTGCCGACCTCGAAGACCTGCACGATGTGCGGCGGGTTGCCGGCGCGCCAGGCGGCGATCGCCTGGGTCATGTTGTCGGTGTAGCTGCCCTTGAAGCTTGGCGTGACGGTGACGGTCGCCTGGCTGTCGTTGAAGCGCTTGACCTGCTGGTTGACGAACTCGCCGAGCGCACCCGGCAGGGCGTGCCAGAACTGGATTTCGGTGCGGGCCTGGGCGCGGGTGAGGCCCGGCGTGGTCAGGCTGATGGCGGCCGTGCCGGCCAGGAGCGTGCGGCGCTGCATGGTGCGTAGTCTCCCCGATCGTTTTGCGAGTTGCGGCCTATGCCGGCCGAGCGTTGCCGGACTGTGACACATCGGCGTCAGCATGATGAAGGGGGCGCGCCCACAAGGCGCGCGTAGAGCTCGGGGTCGGTCGCGCCCTCGGTGCCGAAGACCAGCACGCGGCTCGCCTCGTCCAGCCCCAGCGCCGCTCGCCCGAAGGGATCGCGGGCGGCCAGCAGCAGGCCGGCGAGGCCGGCGACCGCGCTCTCTCCTGCCACGAGCTTCGGCGTGCGGGCGGCGAGGAGCTTCATGCAATCGACCGCCGCCGCATCCGGTACGGCGAGAAAGGCGAAGGCCGCACGCTCGAGCTCCTGCCAGGCGAGCAGGCTCGGCTCGCCGCAGGCGAGGCCGGCCATCAGCGTATCGAGATCGCCGGCGATGGTGGTGGGCTGGCCGGCCTCGGCGCTGGCCAGCAGGCAGGCGGCGGCCTCGGGCTCCACCACGATCAGCTTCGGCGTGTCCTTCGGCCAATGCGACCGCAGCTGCACCGAGACGGCGGCCGCGACGCCGCCGACCCCGCCCTGGATGAAGACGTGCGTCGGCGGCTGCTCGAGCGCGGCGACGGCTTCCTCGGCCATCAGCCGGTAGCCCTGCATGACGTCGCGCGGCACCTCGGTATAGCCGGGGTAGGAGGTATCCGAGACGACGAACCAGTTCTCGCGCTCGGCCGTATGCTGCGCGGCGCGCACTGCGTCGTCGTAATTGCCGGGCACGACGCGGATCTCGGCGCCGTATTTCGCGATGGCGTCGCGGCGGCCCTGGCTGACGCCCTCATGGACGAAGATGACGCAGCGGGCGCCGAAGCGCTGGGCGCCCCAGGCAACGCTGCGGCCGTGGTTGCCGTCGGTGGCGCAGGTGACGGTGATGGCCTCGGTCGCATGCTTGTGCAGGCCGTCGGCGAGCTCCGCCGCGCTCACCTGGTTGGCGAGGCCGCGGCGGGAGAGTTCCACCTGCAGCAGGCGGAACACCGCATAGGCGCCGCCGAGGGCCTTGAAGCTGCCGAGGCCGAAGCGGCTGGCCTCGTCCTTGTAGTGCAGGGCGGCGATGCGGGCGGCGGCGGCGATCTCCGGCAGCGGCAGCAGCGGCGTCGGGGCGTAGCCGTCCCAGCCGCTGATTTCCTCCCGCGCCCGGCGAAACCCGCCCTCCGGCAGCACGATGACGCCGGGCGTGCCGTGGTGGCGGTTGAGGATCAGGCGGAAGGGGCGACTGCGGATCGACATGCGCCCGACCATGACCCGGTTGCGCGGGGGCTGCCAAGGTGCGACACGGCGGCAGCGGAGGGACGCCATGCAGATCACGATCCTGGGCGGGGGCGGGTTTCTCGGCCGCAAGCTCGCGGCGCGGCTGGCGAAGGACGGCACGCTCGGTGGCAAGCCGGTCACCGGGCTGACGCTGTTCGACCTGAACGCCCCCGCGGCGCTGCCGGCGCCGTTCCCGGTGCGGTGCCTCGGCGGCAACGTCGCCGACCTCGAGACGGTGAAGCAGGCGATCCCGGCCGGCACCGACGTGGTCGTGCATCTAGCCGCCGTAGTCTCGGCGCAGGCGGAGGCCGACTTCGACCTCGGCCTCGCCGTCAACGTCCACGGCACGCTCGCCGTCGTGCAGGCCTGCCGCGCGATCCCCAAACCCCCGCGCGTCGTCTTCACCTCCTCGGTCGCCAGCTTCGGCGGCGGGCAGAACGCCCGGCTCGAGGACGATGCGCGGCAGATCCCGGGCAACAGCTACGGCGCCGAGAAGGCGATCGGCGAGCTGCTGCTTCACGACGCCTCGCGCAAGGGCTTCCTCGACGCCGTCAACATCCGCCTCCCCACCGTCATCATCCGGCCGGGGCGGCCGAACAAGGCGGCGTCCTCCTTCGTCTCGGCGATCCTGCGGGAGCCGCTGCTCGGGCTCGAGACCGAACTGCCGGTGCCGGAGGATTTCGCGGTGTGGATCTGCTCGCCGCGGCGGGCGATCGAGTGGTTCCTGCACGCCATGACGATGGACACGACGCCGCTCGG
>Ga0114976_10000851_pt1 | contig 19167 bp, 22 predicted proteins | sample S_130805_EF_Meta_FD_87319 | JGI IMG/M metagenome (GOLD analysis project Ga0114976, IMG submission 87319) | Freshwater microbial communities from Lake Simoncouche, Canada to study carbon cycling - S_130805_EF_MetaG | ecosystem: Environmental > Aquatic > Freshwater > Lake | place: Lake...
ACCGACTGCTCGCCGAACCGCCGCGACGCCGAAAGCGACAAATGCCCCACAGACGCCCACAGGCAACGCTATCTTAGCGCCTATGGGACGCTGTCCCCCTCGAGCTCCCCCTGCCAGGAGGCGAAAGCCTCCTGGACCTCGGGAATTTTATCGTCGTGGAAGAGGCCCCTTTTGGGGGGCCTCTTCCACGACGATAGACTCATGGTGTCCAGAGGCCTTTCGGCCTTTGGCGGAGGGAGCGCGAGGGAGGCAGAGCCTCCCTCGCTCAGACCGACGCCAACAACCGCCCGCGCCCCGCGATCGGCGTCAGCACGCCCGCCACGCGCAGCGCCTGCCACATCATCGCCGAGGCCGCCGACAGCACCGGCTTGCCGAGGTCGTCCTCCAGCTCCTGCAGCATGTCGATCGTCGGCATGCCGACGCCGCTGAGGAACACCGCCTGCGCCTCCGGCCGATCGGCATCGCGCCCCGCCGTATAGGCCCGCGCGTTGGTCTCGTCGTAGATGTTCCGCACATGCTCGAGCCGATGCGCGTTCACCACCGTGATGCCGCAGCGCTCGAGATGTTGCCGCCCGCGTTCGGTGAGGTTGGCGGCATAGGGCGTCGCATAGGCGATGCGCGTCACGCCGAGATGCGCGAGCGCGGCCAGCACCGCGCCGAAGGCGGTGACCACCCGCGCGCCGCTGATCTTTTCCAGCCGCGCCACCAGCGCCGCCTCCTCGCCCTCCTTCAGGCTGTAGCTGGTCGCGGTATGCGCCATGACGATGACGCGCGGGCTGAGCATGCCGAGCAGCGCGCAGCCCTCGTCGAGGCTGGCGATCTGGCTGCGGATGCGCTCGTCCTGGCCCTCCGGCACGCCGGCCGTGCCGCTCGCCGTCATGCGGTGGAAGTGCACGGAGACGCCGGGCGGGGCGAGCGCGAACATCTCCGGCTCCACGGTGGGGTTGCCGGGCGGCACCAGGAAGCCGATCCGCGCGCGATGTCCGATCATCTGCCAGCCTTTCCCTGAGCGGCCGATTCGCCGGCTCGGCGCAAGCGCCGCCCCGGATCGGACGCTACCCTGCCTCGTCGAGAGCCCGCAGCAGGATCCCCTCGGTCAGCACCTGCGGCAAGAGCCGCGGCGCACCGCCGCCGGCGGGGTAGAGCAGGTACATCGGCACGCCCTCCCGCCCATGCTCGCGCAGCAGCGCGCCGATCGCCGCATCGCCATTGGTCCAGTCGCCGGTCAGCGTGACCAGGCCGCGGCGCGCGAAGGCGGATTGCACCGGCGTGGTGTGCAGCACCAGGCGCTCGTTCAGCTTGCAGGTGATGCACCAGGCGGCGGTGAGGTTGACGAAGACCGGCCTTCCCTCGGCCTGCAGCGCGGCGACGCGGGCCGGCGACCAGGCCTCGCTGCCCGCCTCGCCCAGCCGCTCCGCGGGTGCGACGCGCGCCAAGCCCGGCAGCAGCGCGAGTGCGGCGACGATCGCCACGCCCGCGAACCAGCGCCCCGGCGTCGTGCCCTGCTGCGCGATCCCGAGCGCCCAGGCCGCGAAGCCGACCAGCACCGCGCCGCCGAGCAGCAGCGCCAGCCCATCCGGCCCGACCTGCTGCGCCAGCACCCAGGCGAGCCAGGCGGCGGCGCCATACATCGGGAAGGCCAGCGCCTGCCGCAGCCGCTCCATCCAGGCCCCCGGCTTCGGCAGCAGCCGCGTCAGCCCCGGGAAGACGCCCAGCAACGCATAGGGCAACGCCAACCCAAGCCCGAGGGCGGCGAAGATCGCCAGCGTCCCCACCGCCGGCAGGGTGAAGGCCGCGCCGATCGCCGCCGCCATGAAGGGCGCGGTGCAGGGCGTGGCGACGACCACCGCCAGCGCGCCGGTCGCGAAGCTGCCGAGATGCCCGGCGCGCGATGCGATCCCGCCGCCCAGCCCGACCGCGCCGCCCAGGTGGAAGACGCCCGAGAGGTTCAGCGCGATCGCCAGCATCAACCAGGCGAGCGCCGCCACGAAGGCCGGCGCGGTCAGTTGGAAGCCCCAGCCCACCGCCGCGCCCGCTGCGCGCAGCGCCACCAGCAGCCCGGCCAGCGCCAGCATGCTGACCAGCACGCCCGCTGTATAGCTCGCCGCCTCGGCGCGGATCGCACCGCGCGCCGCGCCCGACATGCGCGCGAGCCCCATCGCCTTCATCGCCAGCACCGGGAAGACGCAGGGCATCAGGTTCAGCAGCAACCCTCCGAGCAGCGCCGAGAGCAGCAGCATCGGCAGCGGCTCGGTCTCGACCGTCGGCGCGCCGCCGACCGGCGCGGCGATGCTGAAGGCGCTGCGGGCGCCGCCGGCATCGGTCAGCACCAGCACGCCGTCGAGCGTCGCCGGCATCGCCGCATCCGTCGGCCGCGTCAGGCCGAGCCGCAGCGTGCCGTCGCGCAGCGTCATCGGCTGCGGCGCGGCATTCTCGATCTGCCCGCCCTCGTTCGGGAAGAAGAAGGCCTCGCGGACCAGGGCGGGCGACAGCGCCTCGCCCGACAGCGTCAGGGTGCCGCGGGTGCCGGCGAGCGCCGCCTGCGCCGGCCAGGGCGAGGGCCGCGGCAGCGCCTCGGCCGCACGGGCGAAGCGCAACGCCTGGGCTGGATCGACGGCGCCCGTCGCAGCCACCGGGATCTCCAGCCGGAAGCGGCCTTCCTCCGGGATGCAGAGATCGGCGCAGACCAGCCAGGTAGCCTCGGCTTCCACCACGAAGCGCTCGCCGGGCGTGAGGCCCGCCGGCGCCGTGATGCTCAGCGGCAGCAGCACCTCGCCCTCGTAGCCGAAGCTGACCAGCGGGCCCTGCGGAATGCGCTTCGGCGCCGGCCAGTCGAAGCCGGTGGCCGAAGCGCCGTCTGGCAGGGTGATTTCGATCTCGGGCGGCGCCCCGGCATCGCCGGCATTCCGCCAATAGCTGTGCCAGCCCGGCGCCAGGCGCAGCCGCAGCCCGGCCTGGAAGGTCTCGCCGGGGGCGATGGCGGCCGGCGCCGCCACCAGCGTCGCGGTGGCGCGCGGCGAGCGCACGGCCGCGCTCTCCGCGGCGAGCGCGGGCAGGGCGGTGAGCCAGAGCAGCAGGGCGAGCAGCGGTCGGAGCACGCCGCGATAGAAGTGCCGCCCTGCCCCCGCGCGCAAGGGCTGGCTCATTCCGAGCGCAGCGCGGCGCGCAGGGCGGCCATGCCCTCGGGGTCGGCGAGTGCCGCGGCGCGCAGCGCCGCCTGGCGGGCGAAGCGCTGCAGCAGGGCGCGCCGGCGGGCCGGGGCGAGCTTGTGTTCCGGCGCCTCGCGCACCACCGCGGCCTCATGCCCGTCGCAGACCAGCAAGCCGGCATCCTCGGGCAGCAGGTCCCGCGGGAAGTCGCAATCCACCGCGAAGAAGAGCCGGTCGCAGAACTCGCGATAATCCGGCCATTTCAGGTCGGCGGTGAAATCGGCGGCGCAGGATTTCACCTCGAAGATGACAAATGCACCATTGCTGCAGAGCGCGAGCACATCCGCCCGGCGACCGTTCGGCAGCGGCGTCTCGGCGAGCGGCGCCCAGTTGCACCTGATCGCGTGATGCATGACGGATCGGAGCAGGAGGCAGGTCGTTTCAAGTCGCGTCACACTCATGGCGGGATAAACCTAAAAATTGTTCACCTCTGGATGGTGCGATCCTCCAGAACCCCTGGTCACAGGCATGGAAAATTGCCACTCTGGGAATCCCCATTCCCGGTGATATAACTTTTCCAATGATCGCGACCCGATTCTCCGTAGCGACCCATATCCTCCTGATGATCGCGGCCGACCCGGGCGGCGATACGACCAGCGCCCGGCTGGCCTGGAGCATCGGCACCAACCCGGTCGTGGTGCGGCGGATCGCCGGGCAATTGACCCGCGCCGGCCTGATCACGGTGCAGCGCGGCCCAGGCGGCGCGGCGCTGACCCGGCCCGCCAGCGCCATCACCCTGCGCGATGTCTGGCTGGCGATCCACCCGGGCCAGGAAGGCAAGATGGTGGGCGTGCACCAGCGGACCAACGAAGCCTGCGCCATCGGCAGGCATGTTCCGAAGTTGCTGCGCGAGCGCTTCGCCGATGCCGAGTCGGCCATGGTCGCCAACCTCGAGCAGGTGACGATCGCCCAGCTCGCCGGCCGGTTGCGGATGGCGCAAGCCGCCGACTGATACGCGTTGCTGGACTGATTGCAGCGGCGGTGCGATGAGCCCGGCATGCTGATCGCCGACCGCAACCGCTGTGTCCGCATCCGGACGCCCTGGGTCACCTGGGGGCTCATCGGCCTCTGTTGCCTGGTCTTCCTCACCGAGGTCTCGGCCGGCGACGAGTTGCCGCGGGCGCTGATCCTGCGCACCGGCGATCTCTTCGAGCATCCGGGCGACCCGGTGACCTGGCTCGGGCTGCTCGGCCATGCGCTGAGCCATGCCGATATCTTCCACCTCTTCGGCAACATGCTGGTGCTCTGGGTCTTCGGCGACAATGTCGAGGATGCGCTCGGCCATGTCCGGTACGTCGCGCTGCTGGTGCTTTCGGCGGTCGCGGGGGCGCTGGCGATGGCCTTCACCGCGCCGCCCGACACGCTGCTGGTCGGCGCCTCGGGCGCGATCGCCGGCGTCATGGGCGCCTACCTGCTGCTCTACCCGCATGCCCGGGTCGCGGTGCTGGCCTTCAAGGGCGTGCCGCTGCAGGTGCCGGCCTCCTGGTTCGTCGGGCTGTGGTTCCTGGTGAACCTGCTGAATGCGTTCGGCGTCTTCGGCGCCGGCGACGAGGAGGGCCATGCCGTTGCCTGGCTCGCCCATATCGGCGGCTTCGCGGCCGGGCTGGCGATGACGCTGCTCGGCCGCCCGGCCGATGTGCCGCTGTTCCAGGAAGGCCGCGCCGGCGACGGGCCGGAGGGCTGGCTATGGCGGGTCGCCTGGCGCGCCGGCGGCGAGGGCGACTGGACCGCGGAGACGGTGATGAAGGCGGCGCTGTTCCTCGGCCTGCTCGGGGCCGGGATGCTGGTGACGGGCTAATCCGCCCGGATCAGGCCATCCTCCATCCTGACCACCCGGCCGCAACGCTTGGCGAGCGCCGCGTCATGCGTGATCAGCAGCAACGTGGTGCCGAGCCGGGCCTGCAGCCCGAACAGCAGGTCCATCACCAGCCCGCCCGTCGCGCGGTCGAGGTTGCCGGTCGGCTCATCGGCCAGCAGCAACGGCGGCTCGGCGACCGTCGCGCGAGCCAACGCCACCCGCTGCTGCTCGCCGCCCGAAAGCTGGCCGGGGTAGTGCCCGACCCGGTGGCCGAGCCCGACCGCCTCGAGCGCCTCCCGCGCCCGGGCGAAGGCATCGCGGCGGCCGGCGAATTCCAGCGGCACCGCGACGTTCTCGAGCGCGGTCATGGTCGGGATCAGGTGGAAGGCCTGGAAGACGATGCCGACCTCGGCGCGACGGAAGCGCGCCAGCGCATCCTCGTCCATGCGTGCGAGGTCGTGGCCGGCGACCGTCAGCGTCCCGCCGCTCGCCCGTTCGAGCCCGGCCAGCAGCATCAGCAGCGAGGTCTTACCCGAGCCCGAGGGCCCGACCAGCCCGACCGATTCGCCGCGGCGAATGGTCAGGTCGAGCCCGCGCAGGATGTTGACCGGCCCGGCCGCCCCCGTCACCGTGAACCGTAGGTCGCGCGCCAGGATCAGCGCTTGCGCGTCAGTCTCGGCGGCAAGGCTGGTCGGGCTGGGGATGACATCCATGGGATCGGGCTTGGTGCAGTGGCGTCCGGCATATGGTCGCCGCGCCGCGATCGGACCAGCGCTTCTTGGTATCGGCCCGTTGCGGCCCGCGCGGGGGCAGGCGCCGGTGAAGCTGCTGGCGCTCGGCGACAGCCTGACCGCGGGCTATGGCCTGCCGCCCGGCCAGGGCTTCGTGCCGCGGCTGGAGGCGGCGCTGCGGGCGCGCGGCCGGGCGGTGACGGTGCTGGATGGCGGCGTCTCGGGCGATACCACGGCGGGCGGGCTCGCCCGGCTCGACTGGGCGCTCGCCGATACCCCGCAGGCGGTGATCTTCGAACTCGGCGGCAATGACGGGCTGCGCGGCCTGCCGCCGACCGCCACGCGGGCCAACCTGACGGCGATCCTGGACAAGCTGCAGGCGCGCCGGCTGCCGGTGCTGCTGGCCGGCATGATCGCGCCGCCCAACCTCGGCGCCGAGTATGGTCGGGAATTCGCCGCGGTGTTCCACGACCTGGCGGCGCAGCGGCCCAGCCTGGTCTTCTACCCCTTCTTCCTCGAGGGCGTCGCCGGCGAGCGGGCGCTGAACCAGCCCGACGGCATCCATCCCAATGAGGCGGGGGTTGCCGAGATCATCCGGCGGATCCTGCCCGCGGTCGAGCAGCTATTGGGCAAGGTCGCCGCCTAGCCGCTGGCGCCGGCAGGATTCGCCCCGCTATCCTGCCGGGGCCCGACCTGGGGAGTATCGTCGATGATCCGCCTCTTCGTCGCACTCGCTCTCCCCGCCGCCATCAAGACCCAGCTCGCCATGCTGGCCGGCGGCATCCCCGGCGCCCGCTGGCTGCCGCCGGAGAACTACCACCTGACGCTGCGCTTCATCGGCGAGGTCGAGCACTGGCGGGCGGACGAGATCGACCAGGCTCTGGCCAATATCCGCGCCCGGCCCTTCGAGCTCTCGCTGCGCGGTGTCGGCACCTTCGAGAAGGGCGGCCGCTTCAGCGCGCTCTGGGTCGGGGTCGAGAAGACCGACCAGCTGAGCTTCCTGCAGGCCAAGGTCGAGGCGGCGCTGCAGCGCATCGACCTCGAGCCCGAGCGCAAGCGCTTCGCCCCGCACGTCTCGCTGGCGCGGATCGAAAAGGCCGCGCCCGAGAAGGTCATCGGCTACGTCCAGGCGCACAACCTGTTCCGCGCGCCGCCGGTCGAGGTCGAGCATTTCACGCTGTTCTCCTCGCGGCTCGGCAAGGAGGCGGCAGTCTATGTGCCCGAGGTGGAGTATGAGCTTGCCTGAGCGCCGCACCCTGCTGCTCGCCGCCCTCCTCGCGCTGCCCGCGATTGCGGCGCGCGCCCAGGCCCCGGCGCCACCGCCGCCCGCGCCGCCGCAGACGCCGCCCAGCCTGCCGCCGCGCAGCTGCCAGCCGCCGCCGCCCGCGCCGACCTCATGACGCATCCCGGCATCGTCATCCTCACCGGCGCCGGCATCAGCCGCGAGAGCGGGCTCGCGACCTTCCGCGACGCCGACGGGCTCTGGGCCAAGGTCCGCATCGAGGATGTCGCGACGCCCGAGGCCTTCGCCCGCGACCCCGCCCGGGTGCAGGGCTTCTACGATGCGCGGCGGGCGCAGATCCGCGACCCGGCCATCCAGCCCAATGCCGCGCATCGCGCGCTCGCCGAGCTCGATGCGACCTGGCCGGGCGAGTTCCTGCTGGTGACGCAGAACGTCGACGACCTGCATGACCGCGCCGGCAGCCGCCGCCTGCTGCACATGCATGGCGAGCTGGCCAAGGCACGGTGCCTAGCCTGCGGCACCGTGCAGGCGGCACCCGCGACGCTTGCCGAGGGCCCGGCCTGCACGGCCTGCGGCAAGGCCCGCCTGCGCCCGCACATCGTCTGGTTCGGCGAGATGCCCTTCGAGATGGAACGGATCTACGACGCCCTCGGCCGCTGCGGCCTCTTCGTCTCGATCGGCACCAGCGGCAATGTCTACCCCGCCGCCGGCTTCGTCGCCGAGGTCCGCAACCGCGCCCGCACCGTCGAGCTGAACCTCGAGCCCTCGGAAGGCGCGCGGCTGTTCGACGAGGCGCGGCATGGCCCGGCGACCCGGCTCGTGCCGGATTTCGTCGCCGCGCTGCGCGCGGAGCATGGCGTGTGAGACGCGCCGCGGCCGCCCTGCTCGCGCTGCTCGCCTGGCCGGCCGCGGCGGAGCGGCCGCTGCTGCCCGGCATCGGGCCGCAGGATCCCCGCCGCCTGGTGCCGATGGACGAGTTGCCCTGGCGCGCCGTCGGCCGGGTCCAGACCGAGCTCGGCGGTCGCTGCACCGGCGCGATGATCGGCCCGCGCAAGATGCTGACGGCGGCGCATTGCCTGGTCGCGCCGCAGTCGCGGGAACTCGTGCAGCCCGGCTCGGTGCATGTGCTCCTCGCCTATGACCGCGGCCAGTCGGAGGGCCATGCCCAGGTCACCGAATACCGTCTCGGTGCAGGCTATCTGTCGGATGGCAGCGGTCCGGCGGAGAGCGACTGGGCGGTGCTGACGCTCGATCGCGCGCTCGGCACGCCCGACCGCGTGCTGCCGCTTGCCGCCGCGCGCCGCGGCATGGCGGTGGCGCTGGCCGGCTACCAGCAGGATCGGCCGGAGGTGCTGCTGGCCGATGCCGATTGCCGGGTGCTCGCCGTCAACGGCAGCCTGATCATCCACAACTGCGCCGGCACCCGCGGCAGCAGCGGGGCGCCGCTGCTGGGCGAGGATGCCACGGGGCGCTGGGCGATCATCGGCGTCGCCTCCCGCGTGCAGTCGGATGGGCAGCGCGGGCTGGCGGTCGCCGTGGACGGAATTCCGCGGCGCTGAGCCGCCTCAGTCCTCGCGCTCGAGCCGATCGATCTCCTCGTCGGAGAAGCCGAAATGATGGCCGATCTCGTGGATCAGCACGTTGCGCACGAGGCGGAAGAGATCCTCGCCGGTCTCGATCCATTCGAGCAGGATCGGCTCCCGGTAGAGCAGGATGGTGTCGGGCGCCATCGGCGCGTCGAGCACGCTCTTCTCGGTCAGTGGCGTGCCGCGGTAGAGGCCGGTGAGGTCCCAGGGGCTGTCGAGGCCCATCTCGAGCAGGGTCTCGTCATCGGGGGCTTCCTCGACCACGATGGCGGTGCCGCGCACATGCTCGCGCAGCTCCGCCGGGATGGCGGCGAAGGCGGCCTCGGCCATCTCGATGAAGTCGTCGATGCTGGGTGGGTGACCGTAGCGCATCCGGCATGGGTGCGCGTTGGCAGGGGGAGGGTCAAGCATGATCGCAAAGCTCGACGAGGCGACGCGACAGGAGCTCAAGGCGACGCTGCCGCTCTGGAGCCTGGTGGAGGGCCGCGATGCCATCCGCCGGGCCTTCGGCTTCCGCGACTTCAGCGAGGCCTGGGCCTTCATGAGCCGGGTCGCGCTGCTGGCCGAGAAGCAGGACCATCACCCGGAATGGTCGAATGTCTGGAACCGGGTGGAGATCGTGCTCAGCACGCATGACGCGGGCGGGCTGTCGATGCGCGACGTGACCCTGGCGCAGGCGATCGACGCGCTGGTGGGCTAGGGTTGCGACCTCCCGGGGGCGCCGCCAGACTGCGCGCCCCGCGCCGTCGGCGCCAAGAGCGAGAGGAACCCCGCATGGCCTATCCTTCCGTGCAACTGCATATCAACGGCGAGTGGCGCAACGCGCGCTCCGGCAAGACCCTCCCCGTCATCAACCCGGCGACCGAGGAGGTCATCGGCACCGTCGCCCATGCCGGCCGCGACGACCTCGACGAGGCGCTGGCCGCGGCCGAGACGGGCTTCGCCGCCTGGAAGAAGGTCTCGGCCTACGAGCGCGCGAAGCTGATGCGCAAGGCCGCCGACCTGCTGCGGTCGCGCGCCGACGCGATTGCCGCCCTGATGACGCAGGAACAGGGCAAGCCGCTGATGGAAGCGAAGATGGAGACGCTCGCTGGCGCCGACATCATCGACTGGTTCGCCGAGGAAGCCCGTCGCGCCTATGGCCGCGTCATCCCGGCCCGCGCCGAGGGCGTCTACCAGCTGGTGGTGAAGGAGCCGGTCGGCCCCGTCGCCGCCTTCACGCCCTGGAACTTCCCGATCAACCAGGTGGTCCGCAAGCTCTCGGCCGCGGTCGCCACCGGCTGCTCGATTATCGTCAAGGCGCCGGAGGAGACGCCGGCCAGCCCGGCCGAGCTGATCCGCTGCTTCATCGATGCCGGCCTGCCGGCGGGTGTCGCGCAGCTGGTCTATGGCGTGCCGGCCGAGATCAGCGAGTACCTGATCCCGCATCCGACGATCCGGAAGGTGACCTTCACCGGCTCGACCCCGGTCGGCAAGCAGCTGGCGGCGCTCGCGGGCCAGCACATGAAGCGCGTGACGATGGAACTCGGCGGCCATGCGCCGGCGATCGTCTTCGACGATGCCGACCTCGATCTCGCCGTCCGCACGCTGGCGGGCGCCAAGTTCCGCAATGCCGGCCAGGTCTGCGTCAGCCCGACGCGGTTCCTGGTGCAGGAGAAGCTCTACGCGCCCTTCGTCGAGAAATTCGCCGCGGCCGCGCGCGCCGTGAAGGTCGGCAATGGCATGGAGGAGGGGACCCAGATGGGCCCGCTCGTGCATGAGCGCCGGATTCCCTGGGTGGATGGGCTGATGGCCGATGCCCGGCAGAAGGGCGCCGAAGTCCACACCGGCGGCGAGCGCATCGGCAACAAGGGCTATTTCTACCAGCCGACCGTGCTGACCGGCGTCGGCCGCGACGCCCGCATGATGAACGAGGAGCCCTTCGCACCGGTCGCGATGATCGCCTCCTTCAAGGATTTCGACGAGGTGGTCGAGGAGGCCAACCGCCTGCCCTATGGCCTGGCCAGCTACGCCTTCACCCGCAGCGCCAAGACGGCGAATGCGATCGCCGCCAAGGTCGAGAGCGGGATGATGACGATCAACCACCTGGGCCTGGCGCTGCCCGAGGTGCCCTTCGGCGGCATCAAGGATAGCGGCTATGGCTCGGAGGGCGGGTCGGAGGCGATCGAGGCCTACCTGAACACCAAGTTCGTGAGCCAGGCCGGGCTGTAGCCCCGGCCTCCACCGGCGACCCCGGGACGGGCCGCAGGCGCGCTGGCGCCTGCGGCCCTTTTGCGTCGTGCCTGGCCGATCCCGCGTCCCGTTACATGCGACAGCACCAGAATCCGAGAAGATCCCCGGCCCAGTCGCACGGCAGGCACTTGGCCTGCCCGAAGATCGTCTGCGGGTTGGATCGACATCCAAAAAACATGAACCCGCCCGATCGAATTGAGTTTGGCGCGATTAAAGAACTTTCGCAGTGAATTGCACCGTTACTTGCGGTGTGTTCCGCGTTCCGCCGCGACTGCCGATCACAAGTTCGTGATAAACCTCGGTTCGTGGCCGGGTGCGCATCATGGCAAGTGGCTACGAATACTCACGATCGCGTGGCTGCGGGGGCAGGATTCCGCGGGCTCGATACCCTTTTCTTAGGAATTCGGGGTGACAACTCGCATCTGCGCGATTTACGGTCGCGAAGCCTTGATATTGATGCCCAACCGAATTTTTGACGGAGCGTTACTATGTCATTTCAAAAGCCCGGGCGGGGCGACACCACCCTCGACGCCCTGACCAGCCTGCTCGAGGACAACCAGGCCTGGTCGCTGTTCTCCTGGCATGGCTGGACCTTCGCGGACGCCGCGCACCCGCACGACGCCACCGCGCCCGACCCGACGCCGGGCTTCGGCGCGGCCGCCGGCAGCGCCTCGAGCAAGCCGCTCGCCATCACCTTCGACACCGGCCTCGACCTGAACGCCATCGCGACCGGCGGCATCGGCGTCAGCTTCGGCAACACCTTCAAGCTGCACAGCCTGCCGACCTCCTCCATCAAGATATTCCTCGACTTCGACGGCCACACCACGACGGGAACCGCGTGGAACAGCTACTGGAACACGGCGAGCTTCGACTCGTCGGCCTTCTCCCAGGGGGGCACGAGCAGCTTCTCGGCCGCCGAACTGACCGCCATCCAGCAGATCTGGCAGCGCGTCGCCGAGTACTACGCGCCCTTCAACATCGACGTCACGACCGAGGATCCGGGCGCCGCCGCCCTCAGCTATTCCGGCAGCGGCGACACCGCCTACGGCAAGCATGTCGTCATCACGAACGACACCACGGTCGGCCAGACCGCGATCAACTACGGCGGCATCGCCTATGTCAGCAGCTTCACCTCGAACGTCGACACCCCGGCCTTCGTCTTCGCCAGCAACCTGGCCCTGAACGCCAAGTACATCGCCGATGCGGCGGCGCACGAGGTCGGCCACTCGCTCGGCCTGAACCATGACGGCCAGGGCACCGCGGCCTATTACTATGGCCACGGCGCGGGTGCCACGAGCTGGGCGCCGGTGATGGGCGTCGGCTACTACGCCAACATCGTGCAGTGGAGCAATGGCGGCTACACCGGCGCCACCAACACCGAGGACGACCTCTCGATCATCACCAGCCGCAACGTCGGCGTGACCTATCGCGCCGATGACGTGGGCAATACCTTCGGCACCGCCGCCGCGCTCGGCGGCACCGTCGCCGGCGGGATCGCCACGGTCGCCAAGTACGGGCTGATCACCGGCTCGGGCGCGCGCAACGACATCGACATGTATGCGCTGAACGTCTCGGCCGGCGGCAGCATCAACCTGCATGTCGGCGCCGAGACGCGCTACTTCATCACCGGCAGCGCGACGCCGACCGAGGTCGACAGCCCCTTCACCATGCTCGACGTCGCGGTCACGGTCTACGACGCCAGCTACCAGACCGTCGCGGTCTTCAACGACCCCGCCCGGATCGACGCCCAGGTCACGCTGACCGGCCTCACCAGCGGCGTCTACTACCTGGCGCTCGACGGCGTCGGCTGGGGCACGCCGACCGCCAACCCGCCGACCGGCTACTCGGAATACGGCTCGCTCGGCCAGTACCAGATCAAGGGCAGCTACAGCTACGGCGGCGCCGCCGGGCCGACCGGCACGCTCGTCGCCAGCAAGGCCGCGCTGACCACCACCGAGGCCGGCGGGACCGACAGCCTCGTCCTGCAACTGGTCGGCGGCACCATCCCGGTCACCGTCAACATCACCGGCGCCGACCCGACCGAGGAGACGCTCGCGGCCACCAGCGTCGTGCTGAGCGCCGCCAACAACTGGACCGCGACCCTCACCGCGACCGGGCTGCAGGACCGCGACGTCGATGGCAGCGTGACCAGCACCCTGACCATCGGCGCGCAGGGCCTGGCGCCGATCAGCGTCACGGTGACCAATGGCGGCGACGACGACCGCGCCGCGGTGAGCGCCGGCGCCGCCGCCGGCGGCCGGCCCGCGACCGCGAGCAATGCGACGCTCGCCGCGATCTCGGCCGATGACGGCAATGCCATGACGATCAGCGAGGGCGGCAACCGCGGCAGCTATGCCGCCGAGTGGCGCTGGCAGTTCAGCGGCCTCTCGGGCGACCAGATCGTGCAGGCCGACGTCACCTCGGCGCGCGAGGCCTTCCGGCTGGAATACTCGGTCGACAATGCCGCGAGCTGGAAGGCCTTCGCCGGCGCGCCGACCAGCGCCACGGCCTGGACCGGCAACTACGCCGCGACCGGGGCCGGCAGCGCGCTCTGGGTCCGGCTGCTCGATGCCAGCCAGACCAGCGACAACCAGCGGGACAATTTCGTGGTCGACCTGCTGACGGTGACGGCGGCCGCCCCGGCGGCGACCCAGCACCTGGCGGCGACCGCGGCCAGCGACCACCACCTGGTCTGAGCCGGACGGGCCCGCGCCGGCGCGGGCCCGCAGCATCAGCCCGCCGGCTCGACTCCGCCGCGCTCGAGCGCGGCGCGCCCCTCGGCACCGGTCAGCCAGCGCAGCAGCTCCGCCGCCGCCGGCGCGTGGCCCGGTAACAGGGTCGCGGCATAGGTCGTGAAGACCTGCAACCCCTCCGGCAGCGGGCCGAGGTAGCGCAGCGCCGGCACCAGGTGGATCTCGGTGATGGCGGCGAAGCCGAGCTCGTTGCCACTCCCGGCGAGTACGCGCTCGAGCACCTCGGCGCCGGTCGGGAAGCGCACCGCCTTGGCGTTCACCGCCGCCGTCATGCCCCAGCGCTCGAAGATCCGCTCCATCGTCATGCCGGTCGAGGCGCGGTTGAAGACGACCGCGCTCGTCTGCTCGACCGCGCGCCGGACCGCCTCGGCATCGCCGACCGCCGGCGCCCAGCCCTCGGGCCGCACCACGATGCCGGCGCCGACCTTGCCGATCGCCGCCCGCTCATCCGCGAGCCGCCCGGCCGCGACCAGCTCGTTCACCAGCGCGACCGGCGCGATCAGCAGGTCCGGCACCTCGCCGCCGAGGATGCGCTCGCGCAGCCGCGGCGCCGTCGCGTAGCGGATCTCGACCGCGGTGTCGCGGGCGGCGCGGAAGCCGGCGACGGCGAACTCCAGCCCGGGCTCGACCGCGCCGGCGCTCAGCACCTTGAGCGCATTGGCCCGCGCCGGACGCGCGGCGAGGGCAGGGGCCAGCCCGAGCAGAAGGCGGCGCGCAAGGCTCATGCCGGCGGGTCGATCCAGTTGTGCAGGGCCAGCCCGCCATCGACCACCATGGTCGTGCCGGTGACGTAGCGCGCGAAGCGGTCGGCGAGCAGCCCGACCGCCATGCAGGCGACGTCGTCGGCGACGCCGATCCGCCCCATCGGGATCTTGGCGGCGAGCGCCGGGTTGGCCTGGAAGCCGCCGCCGCCGATCGCCCCCGGCGCGATGGCGTTCACCCGGATGCCGGAAGGCCCGAGCGCGCGGGCGAGTTCCTTCATCAGCATGGTCAGCCCGGCCTTGCTCGCGCTGTAATGCGGCAGGTTGCGCGGGGTTTCCGCATGCAGCGAGGTCACGAACAGCAGCCGCCCGCGCGGGCCGGCGGCGGCGGTGTCGCGCATGTGCCGCCCGGCCAGTTGGCCGAGCGTGAAGCCGGCCTCGAGGTTCACCGCCACCATCCGGTGCCAGGCCTCGGGCGAGAGGTCGAGCGCGGTGTCGGTCTCGAGCCGGCGCGGGCTCGCGCTGTGCACGAGGATGCTGAGCCGGCCGCCGAGTGCGGCGCGCGCCGCCTCGAACAGCGCCGCCGCGGCGCCGGGCTGCGAAAGGTCGCTCGGGATGAAGGTCGCATCGCGCCCCTCGGCTCGCAGCGCCGCGGCGGTCGCCTCGCCACCTTCGGCGTTGGTGTCGGCCAGGACGACGCGCGCGCCCTCGGCGGCGATGGCCTGTGCAATGGCGCGGCCGATGCCGTTGGCGCCACCCGTGACCAGCGCGGTATCGCCCGCGAGCAGTGCCTCCATGGTTGGAACTCCCTTTCGCGTCCCTGATTGGCCCGGCGCGCGCGGCACGGCAAGGTGGCGGCGTGACGATCGCCCGCCGAAGCCTGCCGTTGCTGATGCTGCCCCTTGCCGTCCAGGCGCAGACCCTGGCGCCGGTGAACGACGCCGCGCCCGCCGGCCAGGCGCTGGTCGCGCGGCTGCGCCAGGGCGGGCTGGTGCTGTTCTTCCGCCATGCCGACACGCGCGGCGAGCCCTGCGATGCCAGCTTCCGGGTCGGCGACCGGGCCGGCCAGCGCAATATCTCGGCCGCAGGCCGGGCGCAGGCGGCGCGGATCGGCGCGCGGATCGCCGAGCTTGGTATTCCCGTCGAGTGGCCGGTGCTGGCCGGCCCGGTCTTCCGCGCCCGCGATACCGCGGAGCTGGCCTTCGGCGCGGAGCGGGTGCGGGTGACCGACAGCCTGCTGGCTGACGACTATGCCGGCGCCCGGCTCGACTGGGTGATCGCCGAGCATCGCCGACTGTTCGGCGCACCGGTGGCCTCGGGCGCGAACCGCGTGCTGGTCGGCCACCGGACGCCGGGCATCATGGTGGCGGGCGAGCGGGTCGGCGGCCGCGCCTTCCCGGAGGGCGCGGCGCTGGTGATCGCGCCGCAAGGTCAGGGCTTCGAGCTGCTCGGCATCCTGATGCTGGCGGAGATCCCGGGCGGCGGGTTCCACCAGTGCCAGTAGCCGCGGGCCTCAGTCGGGTTTGACGCCGGCCCGGCGGATCACCTCGCCCCAGCGCTCCTGCTCGGCGCGAATGAAGGCGGCGAACTGCTCGCGGTTCTGCGGCGTCGGGAAGGCGCCCTGCTCGCGCAGCTGGCGCGCGACCTCCGGGTCTTCCAGCGCCGCGATCGCCGCGCGGTGCAGCGCGGCGAGCACCGGCTCGGGGGTGCGCGCGGGTGCGACCAGCCCGTGCCAATTGTCGGTGCGCACCGTCGGCAGCCCGGCCTCGGCAAAGGTCGGCACCTCCGGCAGCAGCGCAATGCGCTGGTCGGTCCCGAAGGCGAGCGCGCGGATCGTCCCGGCGCGCAGCTGCGGCAGCAGGATCGGCAGGTCGGCGAAGCCGATCTGCACCTCGCCCGACACGAGGGCGAGCGACAACGGCGCGCCGCCACGATAGGGCACATGGGTGATGTCGATGCCGGCCGCGAGCCGCAGCAGCTCGCCCGCGAGATGCGGCATGCTGCCCGGTCCGGTCGAGCCGTAGTTCAGCGCGCCTGGCCGCGCCTTGGCCGCCGCCACCAGCTCGGCGACGGTCCGGTATGGCGTCGAGGCCGGCACCACCAGCGGCTCCGGCACCAGCACCGCGAGCGTCAGCGGCGCGAAGTCGCGCAGCGCGTCATAGGGCATGCTGGGCTGCAGCTTCGGCGAGATGGCGAGCCCGCCGGCGCTGCCGAGGCCGATGACATAGCCATCGGCCGGCGACTTGGCGACCGCATCCATCCCCGTCACGCCGCCCGCGCCCGGCCGCGCCTCGACGACGATCGGCTGGCCGAGCACGGCGGTCATCCGCGGCGCCATCATGCGCGCGACGATGTCGGAGGGCCCGCCGGTCGTGAAGGGCACGACGAGGCGGATCGGTCGGTCGGGGAAGCTCTGCGCGCCGGCAGGCGCAGCCAGGACAAGCGCCAGCAGCGCCGCCGCGATCCGTATCATGGGTTCCTCCCGGGTCGTTCCCCTGCGATTATCGCGCGGAGGAGCATCCCGTCCATGCGCATCACCGCCGTCACCGGCATCCCCGTCTCGACCCCCTTCACCTACGGCAACCCCGCGGGGCCCGGCGGCAACCTGCATCTGCGCGAGATGGACACGCTGCTGGTCAAGGTGGAGACCGAGGCCGGCATCACCGGCTGGGGCGAGGGCTTCGGCTTCTCGCTCGTGCCGATCACGGCGCACGCGCTGAACGAACTGATCGCGCCGGCCGTTCTCGGCGAGGATGCGCGCGATATCGCGGGGCTGATGACGCGGTTGCACCGGCGCTTCCATAATTTCGGGCTGAACGGAGCGGTGACCTTCGCGCTCTCGGGCATCGACATCGCGCTCTGGGACATCGCGGCGAAGGCCGCGGGCCAGCCGCTGCATGCGCTGCTCGGCGGGGCCAAGCGGGATCGGGTGCCGGCCTATGCCTCGCTGCTCCGCTACGGCGACCCCGCGCTGGTGGCCAAGAACACGGCGGAGGCGATCGCGCGCGGCTACCGCCAGATCAAGCTGCACGAGGTCCGGCTGGATTGTATCCGGGCCGCCCGCGCCGCCGCGCCGGCCGAGGTGCCGCTGATGCTCGACATCAACTGCGCCTGGCCGACCATCGCCCAGGCGGTCGAGTTCTGCGGCGACGTCGCCGGCATGAATGTCCGCTGGGTCGAGGAGCCGATCTGGCCGCCCGAGAATTTCAACGGCATCGCCGAGGTCCGGCGCGAGGCGGGCGTCGGCATCGCCGCCGGCGAATGCCTCGGCAGCGTCGCGCAGATCGAGGCGATGCTGGTCGCCGGCGCGGTCGACGTGGTGCAGCCGAGCATCACCAAGGTCGGCGGTGTCACGGCGATGCTCGAGGTCCGTGCGCTGGCGGCGAAGCACGGCGTCGCGATGGTGCCGCATTGCCCGTATTTCGGCCCCGGCCTGCTGGCCTCGCTGCACGTGCTCGCCGCGGCCGAGGTGGAGGAACCGCTCGAGGTCTATTTCGCCGATCTCGAGAAGCCGCCCTATCCATCCATCATCCCGCAAGGTGGTTATGTCACGGTGCCGCAGTCACCGGGGCTGGGATTCGAGCCGCAGGTATGAGGCTCTCCACCCCGGCGCTCGCCGCCGGGCTGCTTGCCGGCTTCGTCGGCTTCGCCTCCTCCTTCGCCGTGGTGCTGCAGGGCCTGGCGGCGATGGGCGCGAGCCCGGCGCAGGCGGCCTCTGGCCTCTCCGCCGTGACGATCGCGATGGGGCTCTGCGGCATCGCACTCAGCCTCTGGCGCCGCATGCCGATCAGCGTCGCCTGGTCGACGCCCGGCGCGGCGCTGCTGGCGGCGAGCGCCATGCCGGCGGGCGGCTTCCCCGAGGCGGTCGGCGCCTTCCTCGCCTGCGGCGCGCTGATCGTGCTGGCGGGGCTGTGGTCGCCGCTCGGGCGGTTCGTCGCCAACATCCCCGCCGCGCTGGCCAATGCGATGCTGGCGGGCGTGCTGCTCGGGCTCTGTCTTGCGCCGGTGAAGGCGGTGGCGGAGGCGCCGCTCTCGGGGCTGGCGATCGTGCTGGCCTGGGCGGTGACGGCGCGGCTCAACCGGCTGCTCGCGGTGCCGGTGGCGGTGCTGGTCGCAGTGCTCATCATCGCGCTGACGGTCGAGTTGCCCGCCGGCCTGCTCGCCGCGGCGGTGCCGGCGCCGGTGCTGATCGCGCCGGAATTCTCGGCGGCCGCGCTGGTCGGCATCGGCTTTCCGCTCTTCCTCGTCACCATGGCGTCGCAGAACATCCCCGGCATGGCGGTGCTGAACGTCAACGGCTACCGGCCGGCGCCGGGGCCACTCTTCACCGTCACGGGGATCTTCACGCTGCTCGCCGCGCCCTTCGGCGGCCATGCGGTGAACCTCGCCGCCATCACCGCAGCCCTCTGCGCCAACCCCGACGCCGAGCCCGACCCGACGCGCCGCTGGCAGGCCGCGGTCTGGGCCGGCGCGACCTATGTCGCGTTCGGCCTGCTCGCCGGCGCGGCGACACGCTTCGTCGCCGCCGCACCCCCCGTGCTGATCCAGGCGGTCGCCGGGCTCGCGCTGCTCGGCGCCTTCGGTGGCGCACTGCAGGCGGCGCTCGCCGATGCCGAGCGGCGCGAGGCCGCGCTCGTGACGTTCCTCGTCACCGCCTCGGGCCTGACCGTGATGGGCATCAGCGGCGCCTTCTGGGGCCTGCTCGCGGGCGGGGCGATGATGCTGCTGGCGCGGTGGCGGTGAGCGAGGGAGGCGCTGCCTCCCTCGCGCTCCCTCCGCCAAAGGCCGAAGTGTAGCGCGACAATCTGGGAGAGAGGCGCGCGACAATCAGGATGAGATCCTGTGGTCGCGGCGTTTGGATGATTGTCGCGGCGCGACAGAGTGGCAAGGGTTTTCGTGGTTCGCGCGACAATC
>Ga0114976_10000854_pt1 | contig 19118 bp, 17 predicted proteins | sample S_130805_EF_Meta_FD_87319 | JGI IMG/M metagenome (GOLD analysis project Ga0114976, IMG submission 87319) | Freshwater microbial communities from Lake Simoncouche, Canada to study carbon cycling - S_130805_EF_MetaG | ecosystem: Environmental > Aquatic > Freshwater > Lake | place: Lake...
ACCAATTACCTGATAACGAACTCCACAAAAGAACTCCAGAAAGAAAATAATACTTTTCCCCCAGAACTGAATCAGCTGATAGCGCTGATGTTCGTTGAGAAAGGGGAAGCTCACTAAGCAAAACACGGCATAGGGCGGCGTATATAGAACGAGGCTTAAAAAGAACAAGAGGGATCGCAGCCAGATCATGATGTTGATAGGATGTATTTTGTAAAAGCCATTAGATCAGCATGAGTCATGGTGCCTTCGGGTAAATCAGCATCTTTGACTTTATGACCCTTGCCAGTTAGGACAAGATGGGGCGATGCTCCTAATTTAGTACCTGCTACAAGATCGCGAAGAGAGTCGCCAACAATCGGAATATTTTTTAATGGCAAATCTAGACTAGCGCGATCCTTAAGATACCGTTTGGCAATTTCTTGCATGAGCCCCGACTTTGGTTTGCGGCACTCGCAAAGATCCTCATCAACATGGGGGCAAAAGAAAATCCCATCAATCCTGCCGCCAAGGGGCTTGAGTAAATCTATCATTTTTTGATGCATAGCATGTAACTCAGAAAGCGAGTAAAGGCCTCGAGCAATCCCTGATTGATTAGTAGCAATCGTTAAAACATATCCTGCCTGTGAGAGCAAAGCAATCGCCTCTAAGCTATTGGGGATTGGTATCCACTCATCTCTAGATTTAACGTAGTCATCGCGATCTTCATTGATAACCCCATCGCGATCTAAAATAATGAGCTTACTTGTCTTTGGACTCATGCAAGTTTGCCGATATCGGCTACTAGATTCATTTTCTGATGTAACTGGCTTAAAAGGGCAATACGGTTTTGCCGAAGTTGCAGATCATCATCCATCACCATTACATCGGCAAAAAATTGATCAATGGGTTGGCTAAGGACTACAAGACTCTGCAGTAAAGTCATAAATTCTTGATTCTTAAACTGTTGATCTAGTTTTGGGCTTATAGTCTCTAGAGCCTTATAAAGATTCGCCTCTGCGGGAAGACGCAGTAGCTGGACTTGCACATTATGAGCTGGTTGACCCTCAATCTTTTTCAGAATATTACTAATACGCTTATTGGCCGCTGCTAATTGGATGGCTTCACTTAGTTGTGTAAATCCACGAATAGCCTGTAAACGCTTGGGCAGATCATTTAGCTTACCCGGGTTCATGCTCAAGATCGACTCAATTTCTGGAGCTGTAAAGTGAGCATCCCCGAGTAATTGATCCTTGAGATAAGTTTTTAATCGCTCTAGAAAAAATTGATAGATGGCTTCGTCATCAATTTCATTCTTAAGTGAAAGACCGACAAATTGTTTCTTGGCCATTGCGATTAATACCTTGAGATCTAAGGCCAAATTCTTTTCGATAAGAAGCCGGCAGATTCCTAGAGCATGGCGACGAAGGGCAAATGGATCCTTATCACCTGTTGGTACTAAGCCTACTCCCCAAATCCCGACAATAGTCTCTAATTTATCGGCAATGGCAAGAGTGGTGCCAACCATGGTTTGTGGAAGAACATCACCGGCAAAACGTGGCAAGTAATGTTCATAGCAAGCTGCAGCAACATCCGGATGTTCTAGATCTGCCAAAGCGTAGTATTGCCCCATCAACCCTTGAAGCTCTGGAAATTCGCCAACCATATCACTAAGTAAATCGGTTTTGGCAAGTTCGGCAGCCCGACCAACCATTTTGGGATCGATAGCAATCCCCGTTTCGTCCACTTGTTTAGCAATCTCACCAGCCAGAGCTCGTACACGCTCCATCCGCTGTAATTGATTACCTAGTTGATTGTGATAAACCACCTTAGCCAGATCGGGGATGCGAGACTCTAAAGAACGCTTCTGATCTTGTTGAAAGAAAAAGCGCGCATCGGATAGTCGGGGTCTAATAACGCGCTCATTTCCGGAGATAATTCCTTCAGGTCGATCGGTTACGATATTAGACACAATCAAAAAGCGGTTCTTCAACTTACCAGTACCGTCTGTCAAAGCAAAATACTTTTGATTGGTTTGCATGGTCAGGATCAGGCACTCTTGCGGAACATTTAAAAATTCAGGATCAAAGTGACAGGTATAGATCGCAGGATATTCAACCAGGGCAGTGACCTCATCCAGAAGAGAATCTGGCATGAGTACTTGGTCAGACTTCGCTGCGTTTATTAAGTCAGTCTCAATGAGTTGGCGTCGTTTAGTAAATGAAGCAATTACCTTACCTTCGTGCTCAAGTACTTGTTCATAATCGACGGCAGACTGAATGGCAATTGGGCCAGAAGACATAAAGCGATGACCCTCAGTAGTGTTGCTTGCTGTAATACCGAAGGCTTGAATGGGAAGCACATGAGAGCCATGCATCGCAACAATACGATGAACGGGCCTTGCAAACTCAACATCCTGAACTCTGCCGTTTGCATCGTTTACTTGGTAATGCATCATTTTGGCAATCGGTAATTGCTTGATTGCTTCTTCAATAGCCTTTTGAAGACTACTTTGTAGATCTGCCCCTTTGGCAGTAACGTTGAGGTAAAGAGCCTCATTCTTACCCTCACCACTTTTTTCTAACTGCTCAATAGTGGTGTTCGCATAACCCAGGCTCGCCAGTTTCTTTTGTAGGGGCGCACTTGCTTGACCATTTTCGTCAAATGCAATTGAGGTGGGTAAGAGTTTCTCACGCACAGGATAGTCCGGAGCTTGCTCTAGAACTGCACTGATTAATACTGCGAGTCGTCGTGGGCTAGCAAAGGATTGGCTGGTGGCTGATTGATTGACTAAGTGATCCTGGCTTAGGCATTGAAAAATAGATTGTGCAAAGGAGTCCCCTAAGCGTTTGAGCGACTTGGGAGGTAACTCTTCAGTAAAGAGCTCGACTAATAAGGCGTCATGTTTCATGGTGTGAGTCATGCCTTACGTAGATTTCTTCTGGAGCATAGGAAAGCCAAGCTGTTCACGAGACTCAAAATAGGCTTGAGCAACCGACCGTGACAAATTACGAATACGTCCGATATAGGCGGCGCGCTCGGTCACCGATATGGCGCCACGTGCATCGAGCAAGTTAAAGGTATGTGCTGCTTTAAGCACCATCTCATAAGCAGGGAGCGCTAATAAAAGCTCCATTAAGCGTTTTGCTTCGCTTTCATAATTACTGAAGTTATTAAAGAGCATCTCAGTGTTGGAGTGTTCAAAGTTATAGCGTGATTGCTCGACTTCATTTTGATGATAGACATCGCCATAGGACACGCCATCGGTCCACACTAAATCAAAAACGTTTGAACAGTTTTGTAAATACATCGCCAACCGCTCAATTCCATAGGTGATCTCGCCGAGAACAGGCTTGCAATCCAGACCACCTACTTGCTGAAAGTAGGTAAATTGGGTTACTTCCATACCATTTAGCCAAACTTCCCAGCCAAGACCCCAGGCGCCTAAAGTGGGATTTTCCCAATCGTCTTCGACAAAGCGGATATCGTTTTGGTTTAGATCCAAACCCAATGCTCTTAAAGACCCTAGGTATAAATCCAAAATATTTTCAGGGGCAGGTTTGAGAACCACTTGATATTGATAATAGTGTTGCAGGCGATTGGGGTTCTCACCATAGCGTCCGTCTTTAGGACGGCGTGATGGTTGAACATAAGCAGCTTTCCATGGCTCAGGACCAATGGCGCGCAAGAAGGTGGCTGTATGGGAGGTGCCAGCACCAACCTCTAGGTCAATCGGTTGCAAGAGCGCGCAGCCCTGCTGATCCCAGTAGTCTTGAAGCTTAAGAATGATTTGCTGAAACGTTAGCATGCCAAGTCGACGAGTTTAGTAATTACGATATTAAGACCTTGATTTTACTCGGCAAAGAATGGTCGGGCTCAAAAGAACCCTTTCTTACTTTCGAAATCGTAGGTAAGCGCTTAGCAAGAGAAAAAGAGAGGCTAATAAGATTGGCCAATTGCCCCAAATCACATAAGGGGTCTGCCCCGCATAGGGCTGCACCAACCCAGAGAGCTCCCCTTGTACAAACTGATCTAAGGCGGTCTGTACCTCACCGCGATGATCAATGATGGCTGTAATCCCGGTATTGGTCGCTCGTAAACTGGGTAAGCCTGTTTCGATGGAGCGTAATTGTGAAAGGCGTAATTGTTGCATCGGCGCCTGTGATTGCCCAAACCAGGCCAAGTTAGTGACATTGATTAAAAGATTGACCGGGTTTTGGCTCTGGCGTAGTCGACTGGCGATCTCATTGCCAAAAATATCCTCATAGCAAATAGAGATAGCAGCATAGCGTGCTTTACTGGGATCCTGATCGCGTCCTAGAACAGTAAATGGAGCCTGCAAGAATGAACCTCTTGCAAAATTACTCATGGGCACTTTGAAGGCATCGACAAACCATTGAAAGCCCGGCGGGATAAATTCTCCAAAGGGAACGAGATGATATTTATCGTAGTGGTATCGGCTTTGATCTTTCGTAAAGCCGCTGACTCGATTGGAGTACTGGAAACTTTTTTCATCTATCGATACCTTACCAATCAGACCTAATAAAACTTGACTACCTGATTGATTGGTAAAGTTTTGAATTTGCTCTAGAGATTGATCGGGTAAATCGTGTTCAGGCCACGGGAAAGCGGTTTCAGGAACAATAATCAAATCAGCAGGCGCTTTCATAATGGTATCTCGATAAAAATCGATCTGCCGCAAAATTTCCTTGGGATTGAACTTCAGACTTTGCTCAAAATTACCCTGAATCAGACGAACGGAAATGGCTGATCCACTTGGACTTGTGAACTGCCACATTCCCAATATCTGTGTGATAGCGATCACACTTAGCACAGCAAGCGCATTACCGATCTTTAATAGACTAATTTGCCAAGATGCCCAAACAACTAAGAAGGTACATGCGAGTCCACCCAGGTAAGGGGCAATTTGTATAAAGGGGCCATGCACTTGTGACTCTGCAAGACCCATCCAAGGAAATCCCGTGAACAACTGACCACGTAAGTATTCCGCCATCACCCATGCGGATGGTAAGGCAAGACCACGCCAGAGGGGATTGGTAATGAGCAGTCCACAACCAAAGGCGAGGCCAACATAAATCGCCATCAGACCTGCTAGAGCAAAGACGGCAAAAGAGGATAGCAACGTAGACATCCCTCCTACATCATGGAGACTGATATAGATCCACCACAGGGCAACGATGAAATAACCTAGACCAAAAATCAAGCCCTGATTAAAAAGGCGGACCAGTGTTTGCTCGGCCCCTTTGGCACAGACGCGCCACACAAAGGCCAATAAAAGGATGTGGATGTATCCACTTAATGGTAATTCACTCGAGATTGCTAGTAGTGCTCCAGCAGCGAACAGTAAAGCAAGATGAATCAGAGGAAGCGATCTGACGGTGCTTACCGACAATTAGGCCTCGGTCGGATTATTTGGATTAGGCACAATACGACGCATGAGAAGAATATGAACCTGTCTTGGGTCAGCGCGTTGAACCTCAAACTCAAATTCATTTACTCGAACCCGCTCCCCAAATTTGGGAACCCGCCCAAGGTGTTGTATCACTAAACCAGCAACAGTCTCGACATCGTCCGCCTCAAATTGAGTATTTAAATCCTCATTTAATTGCTCTAGCTCTGTTATTCCTTTAATTCGATAATCACCATTTTTTAGAACAGTAATGTTGTCGGCATCCTCATCAATGTCATGCTCATCTTCGATATCACCCACAATTTGTTCAATCACGTCTTCAATCGTGATCATGCCAGCAACGCCACTATATTCATCAACCACAATGGCCAGATGATTGCGATTATTACGAAAGTCTTTTAATAAGATGCTCAAACGCTTTGACTCCGGAATAAAGACAGCAGGACGCAACCAATCACGGATTTGAAAATTCTTCTCGGTAAAGTGACGCAATAGGTCTTTGGCCAACAGAATGCCAATTACTTGATCACGGCTACCCTCAAAGACCGGAAAACGTGAATGCCCTGTTTTAACAACATCCGCAATGATCTGCGGTAGGGGAGAACTGACATCGATCCAATCTATTTGGGCTCTTGGTAAGAGAATATCCCGCGCTGATAGCTCGCCCACCTGAAAGACCCCTTCGATCATCGAGAGGGCGTCAGCATCCATCAAACCATCAATCTGTGCCTCTCGCAGAGTTTCTATTAACTCCTTGCGTTGAGCCTTGGGATCAGAGGGTTGAACAGAGAAAAACGCGCTTAAGCGATCAATCAAGCTATTTGACATAGATTAGACATAGCATAAAACATTTTGATGACAAGATCCTATTGAAGAAAACTGTTATCAATAGGGATTGGCAAAGCCGATAGAAGCCAGTAACTTGACTTCAAGGGCCTCCATTTTCTTTGTTTGGGCCGCATTCATATGGTCATGACCCTGGGCATGCAGACAGCCATGAATGAGTAAATGCGCTAAATGGGCCTTCAATAACTTACCTTGCTCTTTTGCTTCTTGGCGCACAATCGGCATACACAAAACGATATCGGCATCAATTGCTTCACCCTTGTTGTGATATGGAAAAGTAAGGACATTGGTTGGTTTATCAAAGCCCCGAAAGAACAGATTTAGATCGTGCGCCTCTGCTTTATTAATAAACCGAATCGTGATACGAGCAGGTTTTGTAAAACACTTTCTGGACCATTGGCTAAGCTCTGTCTCGGAGGCGATCGACATCATTTGGGTTTGTAGTGCAGAACTTGCATATTGCAGTTCGATGGATGGTAATTTAGGCATGGATCTTTTCTTCAGGCGGGCACATAAGCAAGTTCGCCACGTAGGGTATGTTTAAGAACTTCGGTGACCTTGACATCTAACATCTCTCCGATCCAGCTATCTGCTTGGGGGTGAGCGACATCATTGGGGGGAATGAGGATATTAATCACGCGGTTGTTTTCAGTGCGACCTAAGAGATGGGCGCCATCGCGCGTGAATCCCTCAATCAAAACACGCTCTGTTTTATCTAACATGGCCTTGCTAACCACAAGTGCTTGCGCATCAATTTGAGCAATGAGGCGCTGTAAGCGTTTGAGTTTGATCGCGTAGGGAGTGTCATCCATTAAATTGGCTGCAGGGGTTCCTGGGCGGGGACTAAATATAAAGGAGTAGCTATTATCAAAATTGAGCTCCACCACCATATCCATTAATTTTTCAAAGTCAGCATCGGTCTCACCAGGAAAGCCCACTATAAAGTCGCTGGATAAAGACAGATTAGGACGTACAGCGCGCATCTTACGAATGATGCTCTTGAACTCCAGTGCGGTATAGCCACGCTTCATCGCAGCAAGAATGGTGTCAGAGGCATGTTGAACGGGGAGGTGTAAATGGCTAACCAGTTGAGGCACTTTGTCATAGACATCGATTAATCGCTGTGTGAACTCTTTGGGGTGGCTGGTCGTAAACCGAATCCGATCAAGCCCTGGGATTTCAGACATGTACTCGAGAAGCAGGGCAAAGTCAGCAATCTCCTTGCTATTGCCCATCGTCCCGCGATACGCATTGACGTTTTGTCCAAGCAGGGTAATTTCTTTTACGCCTTGTTCGGTAAGACCAACTATTTCAGTGAGAACATCTTCAAAGGGCCGTGACACTTCCTCGCCACGCGTATAGGGAACCACGCAATAGCTACAGTATTTGGAGCAACCTTCCATGATGGATACAAAGGCCGAGCCCCGTGTTTGACGCGAACGAGGGAGGTGATCAAATTTCTCAATCTCTGGAAACGAAATATCCACTTGGGATTTACCAGTTTCTAGTCGTTTAGCAATTAAATCAGGTAGGCGATGTAAGGTTTGTGGGCCAAAGACAAAGTCAACATGGGGGGCACGGTTCACAATTTGCTTGCCCTCTTGGCTAGCAACACAACCACCAACCCCAATGAGCAAATTAGGCTTATTTTGTTTGAGCTCACGCAGACGCCCTAAATCAGAAAAGACTTTTTCTTGGGCTTTCTCGCGAATAGAACAGGTGTTGAGCAAGATGACATCTGCTTCTTCGATGTCACTAGTATTACTCATGCCTTCGGATGAATGGAGTACATCGGCCATTTTTTCCGAATCGTACTCATTCATTTGGCAACCAAATGTTTTGATATAAAGCTTTTTCATGTGCCGTTCTCAGGTTTATAGCTGGGGGCTAAGCTAGATTGTAGTCGAAGCGCCCATATGGAGCCCTCGTCAAGGGGCTTGAAATTGGGCAATCAGTCCCCATATAAGGCATATCCATTAATACTGAGGTAAGCCATGACAATGCAAAAAGAAACCCTAGGATTTCAGGCAGAAGTAAAGCAGCTTTTACAGCTGATGATCCACTCCCTTTATTCCAATAAAGAAATTTTCTTACGTGAGTTAATTTCAAATGCTTCCGATGCGGCAGATAAGCTTCGATTCGAGGCTATTAACCATGCCGATTGGTACGAATCTGATCCTGAGCTCAAAATTCAGATCAGCTTTAATAAAGAAGCGAGAACCGTCACCATTGCCGATAACGGAATTGGGATGAGCCGCGATGAAGTGATTGCCAACTTAGGAACGATTGCCCGCTCTGGAACGAAAGAATTCTTTTCTAAGCTTTCGGGTGACGATCAAAAAGATGCTGCATTAATTGGGCAGTTTGGAGTGGGTTTCTATTCGGCATTTATTGTTGCTGACAATATCGTGGTTCAGACCCGTCGCGCAGGCTTACCTGCTAGCGAAGGAGTGCGCTGGGAATCTCAAGGGGCTGGCGAGTTCACGATTGAAACCATCAATCGACCTGAGCGGGGAACGTCGATTACCCTACATTTGCGAGAGGAAGAAGATGATCTCCTCTCAAGCTGGAAACTCAAATCCATTATTCGAAAATACTCGGATCATATTTCCTTGCCCATTCAGATGCAAAAAGAGGAGTGGGATGAGGGCAAAAAAGAGCAGGTGCAAAAGGATGAGTTTGAGAACATTAATCAAGCGACTGCATTGTGGGCGAGACCAAAATCGGAGTTAACGGAAGAGCAATACAAAGAGTTCTACAAACATATCTCTCATGATTTTCAGGATCCCTTAACCTATTCGCATAATCGCGTAGAAGGGCGTAGCGAGTTTACTCAACTCTTATTTATTCCTAAGAAGGCAGGTTTTGATCTCTGGGATCGCAATAAGCGTAACGGTATTAAGCTCTATGTAAAGCGCGTATTTATTATGGATGACGCAGAGCAGTTAATGCCTACCTACCTGCGTTTTGTTTCTGGAGTGATTGACTCAGCCGACTTGCCTCTCAATGTATCCCGCGAGATTTTGCAAGAGTCGCGAGATGTTAAGGCGATTCGCGAGAGCTCCACGAAGCGTGTCTTAGGTATGTTGGAGGATTTGGCGAATAGTGAAGATGCGAGCAAGAAGCAACAATATGCCGAGTTCTGGCAAGAGTTTGGCCAAGTATTAAAAGAAGGGATTGGTGAGGACAGCGGCAATCAAGAGCGCATAGCTAAATTAGCACGTTTTGCTAGTACCCATTCAGACTCAGCTGAGCAAACAGTTTCTTTGGCTGACTATGTCAGTCGTATGAAAGAGGGCCAAGACAAAATCTATTACGTAACAGGTGATTCTTACACTGCCGCTAAGAACAGCCCTCATCTAGAGATCTTCCGCAAGAAAGGTGTTGAGGTTTTACTTCTATCCGACCGGGTTGATGAGTGGATGCTTTCATTCTTCCCAGAATTTGAGGGTAAATCACTGGTATCCGTAGCCAAGGGTGGCTTAGATCTCGGCGCTCTGGCTGATGAGGCGGAGAAGAAGGAGCAGAAAGAAACGGAAGAGCAATACAAAGATTTGATCGAGCGTATGAAGAAGACATTGGATAGCAAGGTGAAAGATGTTCGCATTACCTTCCGTCTAACTGATTCCCCAGCATGCTTGGTGGCGGATGAGCATGAGCTCTCCGGAAATTTATTGCGTATGCTTAAGGCCGCGGGACAGCAAGCCCCAGATACGAAACCTATTTTAGAAATTAATCCTCAGCATCCTTTGGTGCTCAAACTAAAATACGAGGACAAGCAATTCGATGACTGGGCAACGATTTTGTTTGATCAAGCGCTCCTTGCGGAGGGCGGGCAATTACAAGACCCGGCTGCATTTGTGAAGCGGATTAATCAGATGTTATTGGCATAAAGGAAACGCTATGAGAGCAGTCGTATCTCGTTTTGGTAGTGGTCATTTTCAACAAGCTCTAGAGGTTGGATCAGATCATTTTGTTTCCGATGTCGATCAAGAAAAGGGCGGAAATTCAACGGGGCCATCCCCTCATGAATATTTGGGCGCGGCTTTAGCGGCTTGCACAGGAATGACTTTGAAGATGTATGCAGGAAGAAAATCCTGGGATCTTCAGGATGCGATCGTGACCGTTGATATCCTGCGAGCTGATGAAGTGGAAATCTTCAAGCGCACCATTCAATTGCTTGGCAATATCGATGCGGAGCAGAGGGAGCGCCTTCTGGAAATTGCCAACAAGTGCCCCGTTCATAAGGCGCTTGCAGGCAAGATCGAGATTCAAACAATCCTCAATTAAAACGCACCAAATAGGTGCATTTCAGGCTAGTCTCAAGCCCCTAAACATTAATAATTAGCAAAATATTAAATAAAAGGGGTAATGATGGAAGCGGTTAAATCGGGGGCAGATGTCCTCTTTATTATGCTGGGCGCCATTATGGTGCTTGCAATGCACGCAGGCTTTGCTTTTCTAGAGCTTGGGACAGTTCGCAAGAAGAACCAGGTCAATGCACTTATCAAAATTTTGGTTGATTTTGCCGTCTCAACGATTGCATATTTCTTTATTGGATACAGCATTGCCTATGGTGTTCATTTCTTTTCAAGCGCAGAAGTTCTTGCACAAAAGAGTGGCTTTGAGCTAGTCAAGTTTTTCTTCCTACTGACCTTTGCCGCGGCAATCCCCGCGATTATTTCAGGGGGGATCGCAGAGCGGGCTAAGTTCAACCCACAACTGATTGCCACATTTGTAATCGTTGGATTTGTATATCCCTTCTTTGAGGGTATTACTTGGAACCAGCATTACGGAATTCAGGCATGGATCAAAGAGCTAACGGGTGATGAGTTCCATGACTTTGCAGGTTCGATTGTTGTGCATGCAGTGGGTGGCTGGTTAGCTTTGCCCGCCATCCTTTTGTTGGGTGCGCGACGTGGTCGATATTCCAAGGAGGGGCAAATTGCAGCCCATCCACCATCAAGCATTCCTTTCTTGGCCTTAGGCGCATGGATTCTGACCGTGGGTTGGTTTGGATTTAATGTGATGAGTGCACAGACCATTGATAAGGTGAGTGGCTTGGTGGCACTTAACTCATTAATGGCTATGGTTGGTGGAACCTTGGCGGCTTGGTTAGTGGGCCGCAATGATCCTGGGTTTTCTTATAACGGGCCTTTAGCAGGATTGGTGGCAGTCTGTGCGGGCTCTGATCTTATGCATCCCTTGGGAGCCTTAGTGACGGGATTGGTTGCAGGCGCGTTGTTTGTCTACATGTTTACCCAAGTGCAAAATCGCTGGAAGATTGATGATGTTCTAGGAGTTTGGCCCTTGCATGGCCTCTGCGGATTATGGGGCGGTCTTGCAGCTGGTATCTTTGGTGCCACAGCCCTTGGCGGTCTTGGCGGTGTTAACCTTGCCGCCCAAACAATTGGTAGCCTATTGGGAGTAGTCATTGCTCTAGTGGGCGGCTTTGTGGTCTATGGAATCTTAAAAATGACCCTCGGTATTCGGATGTCACAAGAGGATGAGTACGAGGGTGCTGATCTGAGTTTGCACAAAATTTCTGCGACTCCAGACCGAGACTCCAGTTGGTAGCCTAGCCTCACTATAATTGGGGCATGGCTATATATGAATTAGATGGCATTTCCCCTGAATTAGGCGATGGAGCATGGGTGGCAGACTCGGCCGAGGTGATCGGTCGAGTGCATCTAGGCAAGAATGCTAATGTCTGGCCACAGGTAGTAATCCGTGGCGATAACGAGCCGATACGCATTGGTGCTGGTACCAATATTCAAGATGCAGCAGTTTTGCACTCCGATTTTGGCTCGCCATTAACCTTGGGCGAGAACGTATCGATAGGCCACCAAGCCATGGTGCACGGTTGCACGATTGGCGATGGTAGTTTGATTGGGATTAATGCCATTGTTCTTAATGGTGCCAAGATCGGTAAGAACTGCTTAGTGGGTGCTGGTGCTTTAGTCACCGAAGGTAAAGAGTTTCCGGATGGCTCTCTCATTATTGGTTCACCGGCTAAGGCAGTGAAGAGTCTAAGTCCAGAACAAATTGCTGAGATAGACAGAATCTCATCCCACTATGTTGAGAATGCAAAGCGCTATCGCAACGGCCTAAAGAAAATCGCATAGGCTTTAGTTGCTGCACGTTCTTAACGTCATCATCCCGATCTTCGCTTTAATACTAGCGGGATATATTGCTGGTAAGTCTGGCAAGTTAAGCGTTAATGCATCGACTGAAATTAATCGCTTTGTGGTTTGGTTGGCACTGCCAGCGCAGATGTTTGATTTCACGGCCCACAGTAATTGGCAAGAGTTATGGCAACCTGGTTTCATCATCGCTTTTAGTGCCGGTGCACTAGCTGTTTATTTCGCACTCTTAATTTACTACCGCATTCAAACCAAAGATTGGACCGTAGCCAGCTTTCAGAGCTTGAGTGGTTCGTATGCAAACACAGGCTATATGGGCATCCCTTTGTTGATGCTCGCTTTTGGAGAGAGTGGATTGGGCCCCGCTGTCATTGCTACTTTGATAGTGGTCTGTGCTTTATTTGCCGTGGCGATTATTTTTATTGAGTTAGGGGTACATGCCAAAAAACCCTTTAGCGAGATCATTCAAACGGTTGCTAAATCCTTGGCAACTAATCCATTATTAGTGGCCCCGTTTTGTGGAGCCCTTTGGGCAACCACCGGCTTAGAGTTGTATGCACCATTGCGTCAGTTTGTGAGTTTCTTGGGCGCAGCGGCTAGTCCATGTGCTCTGGTCTCAATTGGACTTTTCCTTGTTCAAAAAACGAGCGCTCCAACTACGACAACGTGGAGTTTGGTCTTCGTTAAATTAATCCTCCAACCGTTTGTGGTGTGGGTGGTAGCTGATCCAATATTGGGCTTACCGACCTTTTGGGTATACGCCGCAGTTTTAGTGAGCGCCCTACCAACAGGGACAGGCCCCTTTATGTTGGCGCAATACTATCGCGCGGATGGCTCACTCATTTCTAGAGTGGTATTGATTACTACCTTGGGATCTGTCATTACCTTATCCGCTTTGGTATGGTGGATGACCCCTCACTAGATCTGAGGATTTGATCCTTCGGCATCCAATTGTTTCTCCCAAGACGCATTGATAAATGCAGGCAGGGTCATGCAATGGGTGACGATGCGATGAACTGTTGGATAGACACTAAAATCGATCTTGGCGTCATAAGCATTAAAGACCTGCGGAACTAAAAAGACATCTGCCATACTTGGCGTGTCACCATAACAAAATTGACCAACACGAGCATCCTTCGCAAGACGTTTTTCTAGACTAGCCAGACCTTTTTTAACCCCATGGTTATACCAAATGGTTTTGTTCTCATCGCTCACTCCTAAGGTACCTACGAGGTAGCGTAGTACTCGTAAATTATTAATGGGATGAATATCGGCTGCGATATCTTGTGTTAGAGCCCGAACCCATGCTCGACCCTCTAAATTTTTGGGGAGCAGTGGTGGGTTGGGGTATTTCTCTTCTAGATACTCAATGATGGCTGCTGATTGATGCAAGGGAACACCATTCTCGATATAAAGGGGCACCAGACCATTCGGGTTAAGAGCTTGATAGGGCTCCTTGAGTTGTTCCCCGCCACCCTTACGTAAATGCACGGGGATGATGTCGTAATCGATCCCTTTAAGGTTTAAGGCAATACGAACCCGAAAGGCAGCGGAGCTGCGCCAGAAGCTATAGAGAATTGGTTTCATCAGAAGGATGCTACCGCACCATCGCTGCGCGGATCCCAGCCGCCGCGCAAGATTCCAGATGGCTCCCGAATAATGCAACCCGCATGACCCACCGATTCATCAAAGTCAGTGAGCATCTCTACATCATGACCCATTTCTTTGAGTTGCTTCACTAGAGAGGGATCAAAGCGTGATTCGAGCTTCAGACTATCGCTGGTTTGCCCCCAAGTACGACCAAGCAACCAACGGGGCCGACTAATCGCATCTTGTGGGTCTAGCCCATAGACCGCTGTACGAGTGAATACCGCACACTGCGTTTGTGGTTGTCCGTCACCGCCCATGGTGCCATATACCATCGAGCGACCATCTTTAAATAATGCCAGTGCAGGATTAAGTGTATGAAATGGTTTGCGATAGGGCTCTAGGGCGTTGAGTGCATTGGCATCTAAAGAGAAACTACAACCGCGGTTTTGCCAATTAATCCCTGTTTTAGGTAAAACAATACCAGCCCCAAACTCGTGATAAATACTTTGAATGAATGAGACGCAGCGACCCTCACCATCAATGACCCCCATCCAAATCGTATCAGCAGGCCCACGCCCAGCACCCCAGGGCAATGCTTTCTGACTGCTTACCTTATCAGCAAGAGTCTTTAAGAAGGCGGGAGATAAAAATTCTTGGGCATGCTGTTTCATATAAGCAGGATCGGTAACAAATTGATCGCGAACCTTGAACGCTTGCTTGGTCGCCTCGACACAGTGATGAACATACTCTGGGCTATCTACCGCGTATTGCCTTAAATTGAGTTGATCGAGGATGCCCAAAATCATTAAAGAGACCACGCCTTGCGTTGGCGGGGTCATGTTGTATACGTCAGCAACACTATGAGCAAGATGCAAGGGATTAATCAGTTTTGCCTGGTGACGATTTAGGTCATCAAGCCGTAATGGACTACCAATTTGTTTGAGTTCTTTGGCGATCTGTTCAGCAAGCTCACCGCGATAGTAATCATCCGTTCCCTTTTTGGCGATCTGGCGCAGGGTTGCCGCTAAGCGTTTTTGTAGAAAGACGCTACCGGTGGCGGGGGCCTTGCCGTTTACCAAGAAGGTGTCTGCAAAACCAGGTTGCGGAGTTAACTCAGCGCGCTTCTTTTCTGTTAGGGCAGACTGGCTATGGGTAACAGGTAGACCACGCTCTGCATAATGGATTGCATCTTCTAGTAAGCGCGAGAGTGGCAGTCTGCCACCTAAACTCTTTTTAGAGAGAGCGAATGCAGCGCCCCATCCAGAGATAGTGCCTGCAACCGTGTTCGCAGCAATCGGCCCCCGAAACGGAATGGAGCCGGTAATGCCTTGAGATTGATACCAAGAGCGCGTCGCTAAACCAGCAGCAGCCCCACAGGCATCAATGCCCCCCATGGCTTTGCCAGGAGCATGAATCACCCAAAACGAGTCGCCTCCAATCGAGTTCATATGGGGGTAAACCACTGCAATGGTAGCTGCAGCGGCGATCATCGCCTCTAGGCTATTGCCCCCCTCCCGCAAAACAGCGAGTGCAGATTGTGAAGCGAGTGAGTGGGGAGCAACAGCCATCCCCTGAATACCCCATTTTGGTTGCATGCAAACCTCAGAAAATAATTAAAGCGCTATTTTATTTGTTCTCTTTGAGCATCTTCTCAATATCTGCACTTGAGTCAGGGGGCGCTTGAGCAGGAGCACTGCTCCCTTGTAGTGGATCGATCAGGATATCTGAACTAGATTCAATAGCTAAAGTAGGTTTATCAATGAAATAAGTTACGGTCTCGGGTACAAAAATAATAATAGCAACCAAAATAAGTTGCATACCAACCCAAGGGAGGGCTCCCCAGTAAATATCTGAACTCTTGACAGATTTATCTGCAACTCCTCTGAGGTAGAAAAGTGCAAATCCAAATGGCGGATGCATAAAAGAGGTTTGTAAATTTGCACCAAGCAAAACACCAAACCAAATTAAATCAATTCCTAATTTTTCAGCGACTGGAGCCAATAGCGGAATAATGATGAAGGCAATCTCAAAATAATCCAAGAAAAATGCCAAGAAAAATACAAAGAGATTAACTGCAATTAAAAAACCAATTTGCCCACCGGGTAAAGAAGTGAGTAATTCTTCAATCCAAAGATCTCCATCCACACCTCTGAACGTAAGTCCAAATACTGTTGATCCGATTAAAATAAAAATGACCATTGCATTGATTCGCATAGTGGATGTCATTGCTTGCCAGACCAGATCTTTTTCAAGACGCTTATTAATTGCGGCCAAAGCTAATGCGCCAACCGCCCCCATTGCGCCACCCTCTGTTGGTGTGGCTAGGCCCATCAAGATGGTGCCTAGAACCAAGAAGATGAGCACTAGTGATGGAACAATGCCCCACAGAATTCGTTTAAAAAGTTTCCAATCAATCGGCGGGCGTGCTTCTTTAGGCAAGGCCGGAACATATTCAGGTTTGATGATTGAAACCATAAAAATGAACAGACAAAAGAGTAATACTTGGATAATTGATGGGCCAATAGCGCCTGCATACATATCGCCGACCGATTTGCCTAATTGATCAGCCAAAATAACCAAAACTAAAGATGGCGGAATTAATTGCGTAATAGTTCCGGATGCTGCAATGACACCGGTTGCTATACGCGGGTTATAACCATAGCGCAACATAATGGGTAAGGAGATTAGACCCATTGCAATCACAGATGCTGCTACGGTACCTGTAATTGCTCCCAAAACTGCACCTACCAGAATAACTGCGTAGGCTAGCCCACCACGTATGGGCCCAAATAGTTGCCCTAAGCCTTCTAGTAAGTCCTCCGCCAAACCGCAACGCTCTAATATGGCGCCCATAAAAGTAAAGAAAGGAATTGCCAAAAGAAGATCATTTGAGAGAATTCCAAAAACACGATCTGGTAACGCTTGCAAAAAGCTTGGTTGAAAAAAACCAAGTTGAATACCAAAAACAGCAAAAAAGAGACCAACAGCGCTAAGTGAAAAGGCCGCGGGATATCCAATTAATAAAAAAATAATTAGACCCCCAAACATTAAAGGGGCCATGATGTCGTGGCTAATCATTGCAGGGGTCTTTCGTACTTAGGATCTATTTGGATGATGCCTTGTAGTGCAGCATAGCGTTTGATGATCTCGGAAATTCCTTGAAGAAAAAGTAAGAAAAATCCAATTGGGATCATGATTCGCGCGGGCCAACGAAGAAGCCCGCCTGCATTGCTCGATATTTCATTTTGAAGGAAAGAGTTGAAAAATAATTCAAGCGAATTCCAGCCGATGATTAGGCACATGGGTAATAAAAATAAGATGCCCCCCCAGAAATCGAGCCAGAGTCTGACTCGATTGGGGTACATGGCATAGAGCACATCAACACGCACATGTTCATTGAGGCGGAAGGTTGTAGCCGCACCAAGCATGACCATACCGGTAAAGAGATACCATTGAATTTCTAGCCAAGCATTGGAGCTAATACTAAAGCTGTAGCGAATAATTGCATTACCGGCGCTTATTAGAACCGCAAGCAACACTAACCAACTAGCCAGCACGCCAAAACGGTCATTCAATTGATCAATAAAAGAAGAAAATTGTAAAAATTGTTTTGGCATGATGGCAGTCGTTTATTTCACTGGGTTAGAAAGCATGAAATCAATCAAGGTTTTTTCTGCTACTCGCGTCCATAAGAATTGCTCCGCACGGAATTTCTTCCAAGGTTCATAAATCTTTTTAAAGGAAGGATTTTTTGCCGACTCTTCTTCGTAAAGATCAAATGCTGCGGTTTGGGCTGCTTTCATAATTTCGTTTGAGTAAGCATGCAACTTGACTCCATTCTTTACCAAGCGTTGCAGTGCTGGTGGGTTTTTGAAGTCATACTCAGCCATCATGTCAAGATTCGTCTCATAGCAAGCAACTTCAAGTGCAGATTGATATTGCTTAGGAAGTTTTTCCCATTCTTTAGTATTCACATAGAGGGAGTACATCGAACATGCCTCCCACCAACCTGGGTAGTAGTAATTAGGCGCAATTTTATAGAAGCCTAATTTCTCATCATCATAGGGACCGACCCACTCGGCTGCATCAATCACGCCGCGCTCTAAGGCAGGATAAATATCACCACCTGGGATCTGTTGTGGAATCGCACCAAGACGAGCCATCACTTCACCGCCAAGACCAGCAATACGCATTTTGAGACCCTTTAAATCAGCAACGGACTTCACAGGTTTTTTAAACCATCCTCCCATTTGTGTTCCAGTGTTACCAGCCGGGAACGAGATAATGTTGTAGTCCTTTAAAAACTCTCGTTGTAATTTGAGACCGCCGCCCCAATACATCCATGCATTTTGTTGGCGCTGGTTCATACCAAACGGAACCGTTGTGTCGAAGGCAAACGTTTTATTTTTGCCAACAAAGTAATATCCAGCAGTATGAGTGCATTCAACGGTGCCTTGTTGAACTGCGTCGACTGTTCCAAAAGGAGGAACAATCTCCCCCGCACCAAATATACGAATCTGAAATTTGCCGCCTGTGAGTTCGGCAACGCGTTTAGCAATAACTTCACCGCCACCATAAATAGTGTCCAAGCTTTTTGGAAAGCTTGATGCGCAACGCCATTTGATTTCTGGCAAGGATTGGGCGATTGCTGGTGCTGCTAAAACTCCAGCAGCAGCGCCAACTGCGGATTTACCTAAAAATTCACGTCTTTTCATGAAAACCTCCGGTTAAAAGTGATTTAAAAATTAGGATTACTATCTTTGGACTAACATTTTCTATTTAAAGGCAGATGATGTTTAAAAGAGAGGGTCTTTGCACCATAGTAATTCATAAATTCCTGTAAAAATGCTGTCTTGCACAATAATTGGGAAACAATTTAGAAAACATGAAGATAGAGCGTTCAATTTTTCCTTTAGAGCGGTTACCTGAAAGAGCGCTATGTACTGACTGCGGCATCTCCCGCTCCTCTGATCCCAAGCGCTGCGGACGTGCTTGCCAGTTTATTGACCCTCAATACGAGACACTCGAGAATGAGGTGCATGGACAAACGCGCTTACTTGAAAACAGTGATCAACTGTTCTTCGGTGTCTACCGCAAGATGTACCGAGCTGGTCTGCGATTGCCTAAAGAGG
>Ga0114976_10000857_pt1 | contig 19104 bp, 27 predicted proteins | sample S_130805_EF_Meta_FD_87319 | JGI IMG/M metagenome (GOLD analysis project Ga0114976, IMG submission 87319) | Freshwater microbial communities from Lake Simoncouche, Canada to study carbon cycling - S_130805_EF_MetaG | ecosystem: Environmental > Aquatic > Freshwater > Lake | place: Lake...
AGGTTACGCAGCCACTGGGCTGCGTAGGGTTCGATCTCGTTGTAGTAGGCGCTCAATGCACCATCTCCAGCAGCGCGGCCCGTGCGGAGGCCAAGGAGCGGGCGTGGCGCAGGTCGCCGTGGATGGATAGCGCCCGCCAGATGGGCCTGCCCTTGGCCCGCATATGGCCTTGGCGGACCCACCCGACCAATTGGTCGAAGTAGAAGACCTCATAGCAGCCGTCCGGCTTGAGGCGTGAGGTGTGGATCATCAGATGAACTCCCCAATCACAACCGCGTCCAGCTTGGCGACGATGGGGGCGAGCTGGGCCCTCGCCTTGCCCAGCAGGGCGGCGTCGGCCACGGTGAGCATGCACACGCTCATGGGGTGCTTCTTGGCGTGGTGGGCAAGCTTGAGGGCATTCATGTCGGAGGCGTCTTTCTTGTAGGCGTCGATGAGCTTTTGCACGGTGATTCTCCATTTCAGAGGTTGGTGGGTGTTTGGGGGAGTATGCCTCCCCCAGATTGGCCGGTGAACGGGGTGAACGTAGAGGTTCATGCCGCCTTCCTGACTTTCTTGGCTTTGATGCGGACGACCGGGAAGGCAACGCCCTCGACCTTGCAGGCGTCGATCTGTTCCTGCGTCAGGAACTGGAGGAGAAGCTTCTCGTCGATGGACTTGCGGGCCTGAAGGGCAATATCGAGGTCGGCGGTGTCGCCCTCGATGAAGCCGTAGCCGTTGACGATGTCTACGACATCCTTCTTGGCACCCTTAAGGGTGGTCTCGGCCTTGTCAAACTGGGCCTTGGCGCCGAGGTAAACTTCGACGGCGGCGGTGCGGTTGGCGAGGTAGTCGTGGATTTCTACGAACATATCAATCTCCATCTGGTTAAGTGCCGGTCTCCATCTCGACCGTGATTTGACTATAGGCGTAATGATTTCGCCTGTCAACTGGGTCTGCGTAATTATTTCGCTTTTTATGCGTCTTTCCATTCGTCATATTTCGTGTTCCGGTCTTCCAGTTGCTCCATGAGGATGCCCACTGCCTCGCCGGGAGTGGCGCCGTAGCCAATCGGGTCGTCCTCCTGCCCGTCATAGTCGTCGGTGACCGCGCACCAATCCCAGCTCCGGTGAAGCGAGTGGACGTTGAAGCTCACGATGATTTTGTAGTTGGTGGTCATGTCGATCTCCATAAAGTGGGCGGGGGCCGGGCCCCCTTTGGGGTTCAGATCTTGGCGTATTCGCTGGGGTCCATCCAGAAGGGCGTGTCCATCGAGCCGACCAGCTTGCCCTGAACAAATACGGCCTCGGTGTACTCGGCCTCGTCGGCGGTCTGCATGGCGACGATCTCGACCAAATCGCGGGCGGCTGCTTCGGAGTAGGGGTCTGCGCCGAGGACGTGATCGACGATGGCCTCGCAGATGGCGTCCCACATGCCGTCGCCCGTGGCGCTAAAGGTCAGGCCGGGGAGGGTCTCGTTGAGGGCGAAGAAGTTGAAAGTCATGTCGATCTCCATAAGGTAAGTGGCTCGGTCAGTGACCGTTCAATAGGTGTACGCGAAAGGATTTCGCCTGTAAAGGGGGTTTAGCCCCTGTGGATAACTTTATTTGATTGCGGTGTACTGATCAGCCGGGTGGACCATGGGGCGGTTAATCGTCCCGACGATCTCGCCCTCAACAATGACGACCTCCACGATGTCCTGCTCGGGAAGGTCTTCGAAGGCGATCATCTCATATCCCTCAACCGACCGGCGGTGGGGCTCTCCAAACATCTCCGTCGTCACGAGGTCGCAGAGCTCGTCCCAGAGGTCGTCGCCGAAGAGGGTGATGTTGCCGAGGTTCTTGTAGGTCGAGAGGAAGGTGAGCTTGGCCATGTCAATCTCCATAAGGTTGGGGGTAGGTGGGGGCCGAAGCCCCCGGTTAAATCAGTAAGCCGAAACGCGATCATAAAGATCGGCTTGAGCCTCGGGGCAATATTCGGCGGCGCGGAGCCATGCGCTTTCAGAAGCGCGCTCGAAATCCATTTCTGCGCGGATGTCGGCGACATAAGCCTCGTAACCGGCGCGAATTGCAGAAAGCTTTTCGCGGATGGAGTAATCGGCCTCAATCTCAACGTACTGGGCAAGACGCTCGTCGTCGGTGATGAAGATGTGGGCGACTTCGCAATCGGCGAGACGGCCAAACTGAACGCCATCAACGAAGAGGTTGAAGTCAGAACCAGAGCGGCGGGCGATGAACTTGGTCATGTCAGTCTCCATATCAATCAGTCAGGTCATCAGTGACCGTGATTAGAGTTATAGGCGTAATTATTTCGCCTGTCTAGCCCCAATCGACATTTTCTTGAAAATAATTTCAGTGGGGCTTTTTGCCCGCAAATCTGGGGGTCATTGTCCTTTCACCTGAGAGCGACTATCTTTGATGAGAACATGAGGGGCTTGAACATGGCTGTTAAGAAGGCGTTAAATCGCGTCCCGGCAAAGATGGGGCGCCCAACTCTTTACAAGGCAGAGTTCTGCGAGCAGGTCATTGCGCTCGGGAAACAGGGAAAATCCATCACGCAAATGGCTGCCAAGCTTGAGGTCGATAAGGCGAGCTTGCTGAAGTGGAAGAACGAGAAGGATGACTTCTCCACCGCTCTACGCGTGGCCTTGACCTACTCTCAGGACTGGTGGGAAGACAAAGCGCAGACCGGGCTCATCGACCGCAACTTCAATGCCGCCCTGTGGAAGCACTGCGTCACTAGCCGTTTCCGCGAGGATTACGCGGAAAAGCGCGAAGAAGGCCCGTCGATCACCATCGTAACAAACTCTGCCGTTGACGTTCGTCAGCTTGACGCTGACAGTCGTGACGCCCTACGCATGGCGCTGATGAGCGCCGGGAAGACCATCGAGCACGACCCGGGAGAGCGGTGATGCTCCAGCTCAATCCGCCGCTGCCGGTCATGACGCCCAAGGGCGCTGGGCTGGCGCACGTCATCATTGATTATGGCGCCGAGCACGACCTCGTCTGGGTGGTCTTTCAGGACACCGGCGAGTGTTGGTCGTGGCGCAATCAGGATATTAGAGCGCAGGCGAACGTCACGATGGGGAGGAAGATATGATCTGGCAACCAATTGAAACTGCGCCGAAGGATGGGGAATCGTTTCTGGTTTACATGAGGGCGGGAAGCATCGAAATTGTCTGTTATGATTTGGAATTCAATAAATGGTGGGTAGACGCATTCGAACCGCCTCAAATTCACGAGAGTTGGATGGAAGCTTGGATGCCTCTGCCGGAGCCCCCAAAATGAAACCCTACCAATCCTGCGGCCCCCACTGGACCTACGGCTGGCTGCGCCGCCCGGAGCTAGACAGTTGCGACGAGGGCTATTGCTACGAAGCGCCTGACGGCCTACTGATCTATTCCTCGCAGGAGGACCACATCGAGGTCATGACGCTGTTCGAGGTCATCGGCGAGGACGGCGAGCCCTACCTCTGCGACCGGGAAGGCCTGAGCTGCTGATGGCCAGATACATTACATATGGCGACCAGAAGATCGACATCGACCAGACGCTCTATGAGCTGGATCTGGTGGATGCCGAGGAAAGCCTTGCGTCATTCGTCAAACAGGCGTGGGCCGTCATTGAGCCCGGCCAGAAGTACGTCCACGGCTGGCACATCGACTTCATCTGCGCCCACCTTGAGGCTATCACGGACGGCGTCGAGCTGGACAATGGCGAGCTGTACAACCGCCTGTTGATCAACGTCCCGCCCGGCACCATGAAGTCCCTGCTCTGCGGCGTTTTCTGGCCCGCGTGGGAGTGGGGGCCGCGCAACATGCCCCACCTGCGCTATGTCTGCGCCTCGCACAGCCTCGACCTCGCCATCCGCGACGGCCTGCGCATGCGGCGCCTGATTACGTCCGAGTGGTATCAGAAGCGGTGGGGCGACCGAGTCAACCTGACATCTGATCAGAATCAGAAAACCAAGTTCGAGAACACCTCGACAGGCTTCCGTCAGGCCGCCGCCGCTGGGTCGATCACCGGCGCCCGAGGCGACAGGGTCATCATTGACGACCCTCACAGCGTTGATGGCGCCAACTCGGACGCCCAGCGCGAGAGCACGGTCCAGTGGTTCCTTGAGGCCGTCCCGACCCGCCTCAACAACCCCGACAGCTCGGCCATCATCGTCATCATGCAGCGCCTGCACGAGGCCGACGTGTCCGGCGTCATCCTCGACAAGCGCCTCGGCTACGATCACGTCATGCTGCCCATGATGCTGGACAAGAGCCGCGCCTATCCAACCAAGCTCGGCATCGTGGACCCGCGCGAGGAGGACGGCGAGCTGCTCTTCCCCGCCCGCTTCCCGCAGGAGGTCGTGGACCGCGACACCAAGGTCATGGGGCCCTACGCCACGGCGGGCCAGTTCCAGCAGGAGCCAGCGCCCCGGGGCGGGGGCGTCATCAAGGCCGGGTGGTGGGAGACGTGGATGGATGAGGGCTACCCAGCCTTTGACTACATTATCGCCAGCATAGACACCGCCTACACGTCCAAGACCGAGAACGACCCCAGCGCCATGACGGTCTGGGGCGTCTTCAGCGGCGACATCACCAACTCCACCGCCGACAATTACGTCAACTCGCGCGGCAAGATGCGGAACACCGCAGACGAGGCCTCCCGCTTTGACGAGGGCGTCCGCATCCGCGACATGCTCGACCACAACCCCGAGAGCGTCCCCAAGGTCTTCCTCATGGGCGCGTGGCAGGAGCACCTCGAACTGTCTAAGCTGGTCGAGAAGGTGGCGGCCACCTGCCGCAAGTTCCGCGTGGACAAGCTCCTCGTCGAGGCCAAGGCGTCCGGCCTGTCCGTCGCGCAGGAGATCCGGCGCCTGTACGGGGCCGAGGACTTCGCCGTCCAGCTCATCAACCCCGGCTCGCTCGACAAGTTGGCGCGCGTCTACTCCATCCAGCACCTGTTCTCCGAGGGCATGATCTTCGCCCCCGACCGGGCTTGGGCGGACATGGTGATCCGCCAGTGCGAGGTGTTCCCCAAGGGCAAGCACGACGATCTCGTGGACACCGTCTCAATGGCCCTGCGCCACCTGCGCGAGACCGGCTTGCTCGTCCGCGCGCCGGAGCGTATGGCTGAGATCGACGCCGGGCGCCGCCACATCGGCTCGGCTCCCGCACCCCTCTACCCCATCTGAGGCCACCGCCATGATCAACGCCAGCGCCGTCGTCGATGTCATCACGCCCAACACGCCCAAGCGGATCGGGAACTTCCGGGTCGAGGTCTGGGGGCAGGCCCCCTACGACTTCGTGCGTCACTATGAGATCATGGCCCAATCTGATACAATCGCGGCACAGCAAGGCATTGCCCGCTTCGTCGCGGAGATGGAAGCATTGCCCGAGCCGCCCGTTCAAGGATCGTAACCATGCCTTTGCCCGGCCTCGCGCCCCAGAACATCCGCCTGCCCGGCCTGCCCGACGCGGCGATCCCGATGGCGCCCGACGTGATCATCGAGGCGGACGACGGCCCGGCGCCAGAACTGAACGACAACGAGCCAATCCTGCGCATTGAGCACGACGACGGGTCGATTTCGATCAGCATGGACGGCAAGTCCCTCGTCGATCAGCCCGGCAAGGCCAAGGGCGAATGGTTCAGCAACCTCGTCGAGGACATCGACCAAGGCGCGCTCGGCTCCATCTCCGACGAGCTGCTGCGCGGCATTGAGGACGACATTGAGAGTCGCCGCGACTGGATTGAGGGCCGGGCGCAGGGCATCAAGCTGCTCGGCCTGAAGCTGGAGATCCCCGGCATTGCGGGCGGAGCGGACGGCGCACCCGTTGAGGGCATGTCAAGAGTCCGGCACCCCCTGCTGCTTGAGGCGGTCCTGCGCTTTCAGGCCAACGCCCGCTCGGAGCTGCTCCCGACTGATGGGCCGGTGAAGATCAGGGACGACAACAACAACGCCACGCTGGAAGAAGACACACTTGCCAATGCGCTTGAGCGCGACCTCAACCACTACCTGACGGCCACGGCGTCCGAGTACTATCCCGACACCGACCGCATGCTCCTCATGCTGGGCTTTGGCGGCACGTCCTTCAAGAAGGTGTACTTCTGCCCCTTGCGCGGGCGGCCCGTGTCCGAGTCCGTCGATGCTGATGACCTGATCGTCAACAACGCGGCGACCGACTTGCGCAACGCTAAGCGGATCACCCATCGCTCGATGATGCGCTCAAGCACCGTCAAGCGCCTCCAGATCCTCGGCGTCTACCGCGACGTGGACCTGCCGATGGCCAAGGACCCCGACCTCGACGCGGCGCAGCGCGAGGAGCGGGCGCAGCAGGGCATCTCGGCTGGCTCCTTCCGGCCCGAGGACCGCGACCGCGAGATCTATGAGTGTTACTGCGAGCTGGACATCCCCGGCTTTGAGCACAAGTACAAGGGCAAGGAGTCCGGCCTTGAGATCCCCTACCGGGTGACCATCGACCTGTCCTCCCGCGAGGTTTTGTCCATCGTCCGCAATTACGACGAGGACGAGGCCGACCTCCCCGAGGCGCGCACCAACTTCGTCAAGTACACGTTCGTCCCCGGCCTTGGCTTCTACGACATCGGCCTGCTCCACATCCTCGGCAACACCACCAACGCCATCACGGCGGCTTGGCGCGAGATGCTGGACGCGGGCATGTACGCCAACTTCCCCGGCTTCCTCATGGCGGACACCGGCGCCCGGCAGAACACAAACATCTTCCGCGTCCCGCCCGGCGGCGGCGCCCTCGTCAAGACCGGCGGTATGCCGATCCAGCAGGCGATCATGCCGCTCCCCTACAAGGAGCCCGGCCCGGCGCTGATGAACCTCGTCTCCAACATGGCCGAGACCGGCATGAGGGTCGGCGGCACGTCTGAGATGCAGGTGGGCGAGGGCCGCGCCGACGCGCCGGTGGGCACGACGTTGGCCATGATCGACCAAGCCACCAAGGTCCTGAACGCCGTCCACAAGCGGATGCATGCGGCGCAGGCGCAGGAGTTCCAGCTTCTGACCCGCTGCTTTCAGGAGAACCCCGAGAGTTTCTGGCAGCGCAACAAGAAGCCCGCCTACCCGTGGGACGAGGCGACGTTCCTCGCCGCGCTCGATGACTGCCAGCTTGTCCCGCAGGCCGACCCAAACACGGCGAGCCACAGCCAGCGCATGATGAAGATCATGGGCCTGAAGCAGCTTCAGCAGGGCAACCCCAGCCTCTACGACCCCATCGCCATTGACACCGCCGCCTTGCAGGCGATGGGCTGGAGCAATCCCCAGCAGTTCATGGTGCCGCCCTCCTCGCTCCAGAACAAGCCCCCGCCAGAGGTCCAGTACGCTCAGGCGATGGTGCAGATCAAGAAGCAGGAAGCCGACGCCAAGACGGCGATGGTCGGCGTCAAGCAGCAGGAAGTTGCGGCCAAGATGCAGGAAGGCCAAGGCGTTCAGGGCGCCCAAGGCCCCACCATTGAGGACCAGATCAAGATGGCCGAGTTGCAAGCCCGTCAGCAGGAAATGCAGCTTGACCAGAAAGACTCGATGATGGACGCCATCAACCGCAAGCGCGACCGCGAGAGCCGCGAGCGTCTGGCGGCGGTCAAGCTGGCCGAGACCATCGCGACGGTGCCCGGCGCGGAGCAGGCGGTGCAGAGCCTGCTGGACCCCGGCATGATCCAGCGCCTTGAGAGCAACGAGCAGCCCCTGACGGAGTCGTAAGATGGATGATCTCGTCGCCAAGGCCCTCCACGCCGCGCGCCAGCACTTCGACGAGGGCGGCTTCCTTGAAAGCCTGCGCGGCATGTTCTCCGGCCCCGACTACCTGTCCACTGGCGAGGTGGCGTCTCCGACGAACTGGGGCGATCCCGAGGTGGCGTCTGACTTCTTCAAGGCCGACCGCGCCCTTCGCTTGGCGCGCGAGGTGCAGGCGTCTGAGCCTGCTCGCGATATGCCGCTCCGTCGCCCGGCGCCTGAGGCTGCGCCGCGCCAACAGATTGTCGCCGCGCCCCCCGCACCGGCCCCTGCGCCCGCACTAGTGCAAGCGTTTCGCCCCGTAACAACTTTGCCGATTGGCGATGTTGAGCCGCATGACTTTCCGCCGATCACAACGCCCAGCTTGGCGTTTGGTGAGCCGGTGTATGGGGAGAAGACCCAGCGCCTTGGCGGCGGTGAAGACCAGAATAAAGCACCCGCAGTGCAGATGGATTACACCATTGGAAATGCAGGGGCGCTTTGGCCATCGTCTGGAAATGATATTCAAACTTACGCAGGGATTGTTCCAGAAGATTTTAATGAGGGCATTGGTAACCCAATGTCTGTCGATGACGTGCGCCAGTCCATGATGTTCCGGCCTGAGCCAAGGGCCGAGGTTGCCCGCGCCGTCTCACTGGCGCGGAACCTTGCGCCTGCGCAGCCAGAAGCAATCCCCAGCGCCGCCGACGCCCTCGCCGCCGTTGAGAAGTTTCAGAACGCTGGGATCTTTTCCGGCAATGAATACGACAAGGCTGGTGAGATCCTCGCGGCCCACAACCGCGCCATGTTTGACAGCATCCCCGTCGAGGAGGCCCTGCGCCTCAACCGCGCCGCCGGGCCAATGATGATCAATCAGGGCATGCCAAGGGAAGAGCGCCCCACCGTTCGGCCCATCGCCTACAGCCCCGAGGCGCCAGCGGCCCCCGCCGCTGCGGCGATTAATCAGGCGACCGGCAAGCTGACGGCCCGCGCCCCGCAGGGCCCCGACCTGAACGACCGCCAGCGCGATCTGATCATCCGCACCATTGCGGCGGAGACGAGCGGCAAGAGCCCCGAAGAGTCGCAGGCCATCGCCCATGTCATCCTCAACCGCATCCAGTCCGGCAAGTACGGCGCAACGCCTGAGGCCGTGCTGTTTGCGCGCAAGCAGTTCGAGCCGTGGAGCAACCCCAACGGCGCCAACTACCCCATGCGTTTCACGCCTGAGAGCCGCCGCTACGGCCTCGGCCAGACGGCGCTTGACGCGGCGCTGGGCGCCGAGGACATAACCAAGGGCGCCACCAACTTCTGGGCGCCCAAGGCGCAGGCTGCGATGGGTCGTCGTCCCCCCAAGTGGGGCCGCACCGGCGGCGTGGACATTGGCGAGACGCGGTTTCATAACCTGAGCAGGGCTGAGGGCGGCCTCGTCGATGACGCGCTCCACGTCGTGCGCGAGCATCACGCTGACGGCAAGGCGGTGGGGCGGGCGCCGGAGATGCCAGAAACGCCAACCCCTGAAGACGCTGCGGTTACTATTGCTCGCCGCCAGCCGGTGACGCCCGCCTCGCTGGCACGCGCTTGGACGCCACCCGAGGAAGCGTTTGGTCCAGAAGCCAGCAAATTTGTGCAGACGTATCCCGAGAAGCTTGGTGAGGCCCTCTACAATGCACCGGGCGCTATTGCCCACAGCATTAAAGATCCATTTGATCTTGCCAATCAGGCATATCAAGGCCAACTGCCACCCAACTATTTTCAGACAGACGAAGGAATGGGCCGCGCATTCAATGCTTCTATGATGCCAGTGACTGGCGGTTTTGCGTTAAGTCACGCAGTTGGCCCTGCTGTGCAATCAGGCGAGACTATGCTTGGCATGGCCGTAAAGCCAAAGGGTGGGAATTGGATCAAAGGTAGTGTTGAGGCCGAAACTGAAGGACTAAAGAACCGCGATCTTGCACGGGCTCTTCAAGAACCCGCAGACTTGCCTGCCGCAAACATAGCAGTCGATGATCCAATAAATAACTGGATTGATAAGAAGCTCAACAAGTACATCAAAAATGAAATGGGAACACCTGAAGACCCAATACGCCCGTTGGCTGAACGGGATATTCTTCATATTAAACCAGAACTTATGTTTCCAACATATAAGGATAGGCCCGGTCAAACCCGGCTTGCTCAGTCTAATACAGCTAGAGCTTGGGAAGATGTTTCTGATCGTAGCATCGTAGGCGGCCCTGCCAAAAACTACTTTGATTACGATCAAGGTATCCCGTGGGCTGGAGCACAAGAAGTGTATGAAAAAAACCCTTGGCTTGAAAAAGTTTTGCCTGAGACAACAGTGTATGAAGCAAACGCCAGCAGGCAAATAACCAACGATCTTGGCTTTGATCATCTTGTTGATGAACTGAAGAACACTGTTCGCCCTGACAGCGACTTGCCAACTCATTTGCGTATGACCCCTGACAAACTTGACAAAGTGTCGATGCCACAGGCGGTCGAACTGGTGTCAAAGATCAATAAATGGCGCGAAGAAGCGGCGGCTAATGCTCTTGCCGTGAATGCAAACAATGAAGCAACGCACCTCGTCAAAGAATATCCAGACAAGGGTTACAAGTGGGTTGAACTTAAGCCCCCAACTACGGTGAGCGAAGAGGTTCTGCAATCTCTTAATCCGTTTGAAAAGAATCTTTATCAGCGTTACTTGGAAGCTGGAGATACGCCATATAACGCCCTGCAAGGCGTTATTGGCGATCAAGCCAAAGTTAGCCCCGCACTCAAAGCTGCCTTGAAGTATGAAGGCGACATGATGGGTCATTGCGTTGGCGGCTATTGCGACAACGTGGCTGCTGGTGAGTCGCGCATCTTCTCCTTGCGTGACTCAAAAGGTCGCCCGCATGTGACGATTGAGACTGAGCCTAGCCGCCACCTTGCTGGCTTTGGTAACGCAATCAATAAAATTGAGCCGGGTCTTTGGGAGAAAATGGTTAATGAGGGCGGCCATATAAACTCCTACAAATGGCTTCAAGAAAACCGGCCTGATATTTACAACAAAATGAAAGCTGAAAACATTGTTCAGGTTAAGGGCAAAGGCAATTTGGCTCCAAAAGATGAATATCTTCCTTTTGTTCAAGATTTTATCAAATCTAAAGATTGGAACGTCATTGAAGACCTCCACAACACGGGGCTTTACGAAGTTAAACCGGGCCAGCGTTTGCCGGGTTTCGCCAAAGAGATAGAACCCGGCCTATACTCAATGGAAGACTTCCAAAAGATGGCGGTCGAGAACGAGATGCCGCAAGAAATTATGGACCAATGGATGACCAAGTTGAGGAACCCTCGCGACTACGCTTCCGGCGGCGCAGTTAAGGATGCTTCATGCGGCTGTGAAAAGCCCACAGACGGCGGCTCTGTCGTGGATCGCGCGCTTATGTTAGTATCCCAGCAAGCTTGATGTTGCCCAAGCTATCCCTTCAGGCAGCACCGGGGACGCCCGGAACCTCCGAGGAGCAAAAGCATGTATGAGATGGCAAAAAAGGCCCGTGAGGCCATGCGCGGCAAGGCCAAGCGCCTCGCCGGTGAGAAGGACCAGAAGGTGGACAGCTCCAACTGGACGCCCGGCGATCCCATGGACGCGGACGTGAAGACGGGTATGCGCCCGATCTCCAAGCAGGGCTTCAAGCGCGGCGGCAAGATCGCTGGCGCCAAGGCCGAGGTCCACGCGGGCCGCAAGCCCCGCAAGTCTGGTGGCCGCGCCATCACTGCCGACAGCCTCATCAACCGCGACCAGAAGGAAGCGAATGAGGGCCGCGAGGGCAAGAAGCACGTTGGCGGCATGAAGAAGGGTGGCCGGGCGGGCAGGCTCTTTGGCGGCGCCATTGACAACCTTCTGACATCCAAAGCCATACAGGGCGAGAGCCCCGCTTCGATGGAGCAGTTGCTCAAAGGGTTCTCGGATGGCAAAAAGTCTGGTGGCCGCACCGGCAAGGCCATGGGCGGCTCGCCCACCGACATGCTGAAGAACTCTATGAACCCCCAAGCCTACATCAGAAACGTGCTCGGGCCGACCATGGGCATGAAGAAGGGCGGCAAGGCCAAGAAGGCCAATGGCGGCGGGACGATGGACCGCGTCAAGAACCCCAACCCCAGCCCGGACTACCAGCCCAGCAAGCCCGACCCCGACTACAAGGTCGAGGGCGGCCCCTCGCAGGAGGACAAGGACGCGCTGACCAAGAAGATTGAGGGCCTGAAGAAGGGCGGTCGCACGGCCCGCAAGGCTGGCGGCAACGTCAACTATGGCCCCATGGAGATGCCCGCTGGCAAAAAGGGCATGAGCACCTCCGAGCAGGTTGCCCTTGAGAAGAAGCAGGACGCGGCGTCCAAGCCCACTCGCGGCAAGGCCGTGAACAAGGAGCGCGGCGGCGAACTTGCCCCCTACGGTGGGACAACTCCCGTCCCCATCATGGGCCCCGACCCGAAGAGCATTGTCCAGAGGAACGCCATGAACTTTGGCGCTGGCACCTCCGGCTCGCCCTACGTCAAACGTGGCGGCGCGATCAAGCACGAAGACGTGGCCGAGGACAAGGCGCTCATCAAGAAGATGGTGAAGGCCGAGGCGCGCACCGCCAAGTTTGGCGGCGGCGGTCTGAGCGCCCCCAAGAAGGGCGGCAAGGGCAAGACCAACATCAACATCGTGATCAACCCGGGCGCCAAGCCGGACGATCAGATGGGTGGTATGCCTCCCATGCCCCCCGGCCTGCCTCCCCGCCCCGCTGGCGGCATTCCCGTGCCCATGGGTATGCCTCCCGCTGGCGCTGCGGCCCCGATGCCCATGCCGATGCCGATGCCCGGCCCCGCCGGTCCCGCTGGGCCCGCTGGCCTCCCTGCAATGGGCCGCAAGGCCGGTGGCAAGGTCTACCGCACCTACAAAGATATGGATGCAGGCGCCGGTTCGGGCCTCGGTCGCCTTGAGAAGACCGAGATCCAGAAGCGCAAGGCGTAAACAATTCGCAGGCAGCTCGGTACTGCCTGCGGGTAACGGGACGGCTGGTTTGACCCCCTCTGCCAGCCGTCCCACTTACATCGAGGGGGAGCAAAGAGGGGTCTATGCTTACGCTCAACACGCTCTTCGAGCGCGAATTGAAGAAATTAATCGCATCCGCCGTGGAAGATCGCAAAGACAATCTGTCCACAGGCTTGGCAACGATTGATTTCCCAACTTACAAACACCAAGTAGGAATAATCACCGGCCTCCGCATGGCTCTTGAGATGTGCGACGAGGCGGCGACGGTCTGTAACCGCGAGGAGCGCGGCCAGTAAAGGAGGGGGTCTACATGTCCAACGTATCCGCACACCACAACATTACGATGCACCATGAAGTCGATCCAAAGGACGTTCTGCTCAAAGAACTTGGCGACATCTCCGGGGTCGAGTTGCTGAACACTCAGGTGCTTGTCGCCGTGTACATCCGCCCCGAAAAGACCAAGGGCGGCATCATCATGACCAGCAAGGCCCGCGACGAGGATCGCCACCAGTCCAAGGTTGGCCTGATCCTCAAGACCGGGCCCTCCGCATTCGTCGATGAGGACGGCAAGTGGTTCTCCAATCTTGACCTGAAGGCTGGCGATTGGATCGTTTTCCGCCCCAGCGACGGGTGGAACGTCACCGTCAACGGCGTCCTGTGCCGCATGTTCGACGACACGGCGATCCGCGCCCGCATTCCGCACCCCGACAACGTCTACTGAGGAAAATCCCATGTCAGACACCGAAAACAAGGTCGAAGACGACGCGAACGACGAGATTGAGGTCGTAGAAGTCGAAAATCCGCCCAAAAACGCTTCAAAAGAGCAGATTGAACCCCAAGAGGGCATTCAAGAACTCAAAATGAAGCTGGAACAGGAGCGCGCGGCCCGTATTGAAGCCGAAAAGCAGGCCCGCGCGGCCCACAACTCCGCCGCCGAGGCCAAAAACGAGGTGCAGGACACCAACTTGCAGCTCGTGCGCAACGCCATCGACACGGTAAAGCGCAATAACGACATCCTCAAGTACAACTACAGCGAGGCCATGTCGGTCGGCGACTACACCAAGGCCGCCGAGATCCAAGAGACCATGGGAATGAACTCCGCCAAGCTCATGGAGCTGGAGCGGGGCCGGTCCCACATGGAAAACGCGCCCAAGATCACTCCGCAGGAGCCTGTGCGCCGCGCAGACCCCGTGGAAGATCTGGCGTCCCAGCTTTCCCCTCGCTCGGCGGACTGGGTGCGCCGCAATCCGCAGTGCGTGACGGACCCGCGCATGTATCAGAAGATGGTGGCGGCCCACAACATTGCCGTGGCTGACGGGTACACGCCCGACAGCGACGACTACTTCGGCCAGATTGAGGACACGCTGAAGATCAGCAAGCGCGTCAACACGGACTATGACGACGACCCCACCTCGGGCGCCGCCAAGGTCACACAGCGCCGCTCGGCCCCGCCCGCAGCCCCCGTCTCGCGCGGTGGTGGTGGCACGGGCTCCCGCCCCAATGAGGTCCGCCTCACCCGGGACGAGATTGAGACGGCGCGCGACTTGGGCATGACCGAAAAGGAATATGCCCGCAACAAGATGCTCCTCAAGAAAGAGGGACGGATGCAATGAACGCCAAATTTCAACGTGTAATCGCCGAGAAGTCGGCCATGTCAACAACCCCGGAGCGCCCAGCCATGAGGCCAGAACTGCGTGAAGACGACCCCCGCGCCCGCGCCGCAGCGCGCGCCGCCCAAATCCGTGACGACAATGGCGGCATGGATGAGGGCACCGACGAGTTCTACATCCCCAAGGGAATGGTGCCGGACGGCTGGGTCTACGAGTGGAAGCGCCACACGATCTGGAACCAAGAGGACCCGGCCTACACGGTGCAGCTTGCCCGCGAGGGCTGGGAGCCGGTGCCCGCCAGCCGCCACCCGACTTGGATGCCCAGCAACTGGGAGAAGGGCAGCATTGAGCGCAAGGGCATGATTCTCATGGAGCGCCCGAAGGAGATCTCCGACGAGGTGCGCCGCATTGATTATCGCCGCGCCCGCGAGCAGGTGCGGATCAAGGAGTCGCAGCTCTCGGGCACCCCGGACGGCACGATGGACCGCGTGGCGCCCAGCATCAAGAAGACCTTTGACATGCCGATTCCCGAGGATCTTTAACACCGATCAGGGGGCCCTAACCGGCCCCCTTTTCTTTATTCCCTGCGAAATTCCCCATGAAATGTTTTGGAAGCATTGTCATAAGCAAATTTTGCGTCTTCAATCTTTTCAAAATCACCTAACCAATGTCGTTTTCCATTTAATTTTATTTGAGCCCGCCATTTTTCTTTTTGTTTATAAAAATGAACTCCTTTGACGCCGCTTTTGTTATGTTTAGGTAATCCAATGTTTCTGCAATTATCGGCATGTGTCGCCAACCTAAGATTAAAAATCCTATTATTTGATTTATCTCCATCAATGTGATCAATTTGATGATTAGGGTTTATTTCACCATTAATCAAAAGCCAAGCAAGTCTATGTGCGGCATAATATTTTTTCTCTATGTAAATTCTAATATAATTTCTATCTTTAAGCCCGACAACTTGTCCGACTTTACAATATTGATGAAATATGTTCGACGTAAATACTCCTGTTTTGGGGCAGTACGTTACATATTTGTCTACAACATCTTTATTAGGAAGGTCGTTTATCTTTACCGGCATGATAGTTTATCCCTATGTCTCACACAGGTAGACTACTGTTTTTCTAGTATGTTTGCAAGCGTAAGTTTTTGCTGTATATTGATGATACTGCCTTGACGGCATTTCCTGCCCCGGCGCGCAGGATCATCTGCCCCTGCCTATGATGCTGCCCCGGCGCGCAGCTAATAGGCTTCCCGTAAAAAGGAGACCCCGTCATGGCGAACACTGCCGCCTATAACGGTTTTCAACAGTACAGTGGCACTGGCTCTGCGCCGACCTATGAGCAGGTTGCGGTCCAGATTGCCTACAATGCCTCCGCCATCTACTACGGCGACCCCGTAAACCCCGACGCCAACGGCTACGTCGTTGTCGGCGTGACCACCGGCGCATCCGCCAACACCCAGATCGCTGGCGTGTTCGTCGGCTGCCAGTATCTGTCGGTGTCGCAGAAGCGTACCGTCTGGTCCAACTACTGGCCCGGCTCCGATGTCGCCTCGACCAACGTGGTCACCGGCTACATCATCAACGACCCCAACGCGAAGTTCGTCGCCCAGTTCGGCAACGTCAGCGTCAGCCAGTCCTATGTGAACTCCGCTGTCGGGTTCAACATCGGCACGGGCAACACCTCCAACGGCATCTCGGGCGCCTTTCTTGCCACCCTCGGCACGACTGACACCACTTTCCCGTTCAAGGTCGTGTCGCTCATTACTGACCCGCCCGGCGTGAACGGCACGGAGTCTGGTGCTTACCAGAAGGCTGTCGTGGCGTTTAACTTCGTCCAGACCAAGGCCCTTCCGGGCGTCTAACAAGGAGTAGGATCAATGGCTGTCAATCTTTCAGCGATTAAAGATCTTCTCCTCCCCGGTCTCCGGGGCGTTGAAGGTCAGTACGAGCAGATCCCGTCGCAGTACGACAAGATCTTCACCAAGCACGACTCCAAGATGGCTTTGGAACGCACCGCTGAGATGCGCTTCCTTGGCTACGCCCAGCTCAAGACCGAAGGCGGCCAGACCGCGTTCGACAACGGCGCTGGCGAGCGTTTCGTGTACAATCAGGAGCACACCGAGATCGGCCTTGGCTACGCGATCACTCGCAAGGCCATTGACGACAACCTCTACAAGAGCCAGTTCGCCCCGTCGAACCTCGGCCTGACGCAGTCCTTTGCGCAGACCAAGGAAATCTACGGCGCCAACGTGCTGAACACCGCCACGACCTATAACGGGTCCATCGGCGGCGACGGCAAGGCCCTCGTGGCGACGGACCACCCCATCGACGGTGGCACGATCTCGAACTCCACCACGAACGACCTGAACGAGAGCACGTTGCTGGCTGGCATGATCGCCATCCGCACGAACTTCCGCGATCAGGCCGGTCTGAAGGTGTTCGCTCGCGGTCGTCGTCTGGTTATCCCGCCCGCCCTTGAGCCGGTGGCGATCCGCCTGACGAAGACTGAACTGCGCCCCGGCACTGCGGACAATGATGTCAATGCGATCATGTCCACGGCTGGCGGCCTGCCCGAGGGCTACATGGTCAACGACTATCTGACCTCTGCCCGCGCGTGGTTCCTGCTTACGAACATTGATGGGCTCTCCTATATGGAGCGCATTAAGTTCGAAACAGACATGCAAGTCGACTTCACTACAGACAATTTGCTTGTCAAAGGTTACGAGCGCTACAGTTTCGGTTACTATAACTTCCGTTCTATCTTTGGAGCGTTCCCCACTTAAAATCACTGGTTTTCTGGGATAAAACAGACGATACAAGTTTCATGTTGACTTTCAATAAGCTTCTGGGTACTTTCAGAATGTCTTTAAAGGAGGACAACATGAAACTGCAAGAACTGAGTTACGACGAAGTATCTGAGGCTATCGCCTACGACCCAGAAACCGGCGCTTTTATTTGGAAAAAGGATGTTTCGAAGAGCATCAAAAAAGGCGTGGCGGCGGGAACTGTAAAAAGTACCCGCCACCGCACCACGGGGCAGACCAAGTCCTACCTTTATATCCGTTATAAAGACCGGGAAATGGTTGCCTCAAGAGTTGCGTGGATGTTGCATTACGGCGTGTGGCCTGATCGGTCTGTGATGTTCGTGGATGGTGACACGACCAACCTCAAAGTTTCAAATTTGAGGTTGTCGGACTCAACAACCAGAACAATAGGTCCTGATGGCCGCGTTAGCAGCAAAATGTCTCGTGAAAAGCAGAGGCACTATGGCCTCAAGCGTTATTACGGGCTTTCGTTGAACGACTACGCCGAGATGTACCGTGTCCAAGATGGCAAGTGCGGGATCTGCAAGTTGCCGGAAAAGGACAAAGATCGCCACGGGAATGTTCGCGTTCTCGCCGTCGATCACTGCCACAAGACTGGTTCCGTGCGTGAGCTTTTGTGCTATTCTTGCAATAGCATGTTGGGTCAGGCGAGGGACAACATTGAAGTTTTGCTTGCGGGCGCCGACTACATCAGGAAGCACTCCGCTGGCGAATAGACTAGGCAACCCGATCACGCAGACCGGCCTAGCGGGCGCTGCACAGACTTCGTGATCTCATCGTGCAGGAGGCTCTTATGGGCATCACTACATTTACCGGCCCCATCAAGGCTGGCAATGTTCTCAACACGACCGGCACCACTGCCGGTACGGTCAAGAATGTTGGCTTCGTTATGATGGTACAGATCGCGCCTATCACGCAGGCAGCTACGGCCACGGCCTACGCCACGCCTATCGTCATCCCCGCTTACAGCCACATTGTCCAGATTCAAATCTTGGCGACGGTGGCTTGGAGTGGTGCGGCTTCAACCATCAGCCTTGGCACTTCCGCGACTGCAACTGAACTTGTCTCGGCGGGTTCCGTGGCTGCCATTGGCATCAACGGCCTGACTCCCGGCACCGACGCCACTCGCACGGCGCTCTGGTCCAACATCGGCGCAACCGACGTAATCGTCTACGCCCTGTCCGCCAACACGGGAGCCGGTGTCGGCGACCTTGTCGTCCGTTACGTTCAGGCTGAGAACGCCTAAGTCACAGGAGATCGTCATGAAGGGTAAGTCTGGAACTCGCGAAGCCAAGTCGATGAACGCCTACTCGGGCGGCACCAGCACTGTGGCCTCTGAAATGATGAAGCCCACGGGCGGATTCAAAAAGGGCGGCAAGATTGGCATGAAGGCCGAGGGCGTCATGTCCGAGGCTCACGCCGGTCGCAAGCCCCGCAAGAGCGGCGGCAGCGTCATGTCTTCTGCCGCTGGCGGTACGCCTCGCGGCAAGGGTGCAAACTACTAAGTCGTCCTCCCCCGACTCGGTGGTTCTGCGGGGGGCATTCGTGTCCCCCGCGTTTTTATGGAGCTTGCAATGTCTGGTGCATGGACACGCAAAGAAGGCAAGAACCCCGCTGGCGGCCTGAACGCCAAGGGACGCGCGTCTCTCAAAGCCGAGGGGCACGACATCAAGCGTCCCCAGCCCGAGGGCGGGTCGCGCAAGGACAGCTTCTGTGCTAGGATGACCGGGATGAAGCGCAAGCTGACCGGGTCCGCGAAGGCCGCAGATCCTGACAGTCGCATCAACAAGTCGCTCAGGAAGTGGGACTGTTAATATGCCTGCCAAGCCTCAAAATTCTGGTCTCTGGGGGCGCGCCAAGGCGGCGGCCAGAACCAAATTTGATGTTTATCCGTCAGCCTACGCCAATGCCTTTGCCTCTAAATGGTACAAGCAGCATGGCG
>Ga0114976_10000859_pt1 | contig 19102 bp, 19 predicted proteins | sample S_130805_EF_Meta_FD_87319 | JGI IMG/M metagenome (GOLD analysis project Ga0114976, IMG submission 87319) | Freshwater microbial communities from Lake Simoncouche, Canada to study carbon cycling - S_130805_EF_MetaG | ecosystem: Environmental > Aquatic > Freshwater > Lake | place: Lake...
ACGCCAGCCCCAATCGCCACGTCATCACCGCCTCCGGCCACGTCACCGGAGACCGATGAATCACACATCGCACCCGTGCCGGAAGCCCCAGCATGATTCCAGTACGGGTGAAAACGCTCTAGCCTAGGGCGAAGCGGCGTCCGGTCGGGTTGTAGAAGCCTTCGATGAAGTGGACCACCGCCGTCCGGGCTTCGGCCAGGCGTTGGCATAGCCGTCACCGACCGAACCGGCGGAGGGGCGCCCGACCGCGAGGCGTAGTTGCTCATGGCGATGGTCAGGCGCGGTTCTTGAACCGCCAGCTCTCGTTGCCGGTCTCGACGATCTCGCGATGGTGGTTGAGCCGATCCAGCAGGGCCTTGGTCAGCTTGGCGTCGAGCAGGTGCGCGACATCGTCGACCTTTACATGAGCCCGCCCGGGCGCGCGCTGGTGTTCTGCGTCGACGAGCAGTCGCGGATCCAGGCGCTCGACCGCACTCAGCGGCAGCTACCGCCGCGCCCTGGCCAAGCCGAGCGCCGCAGGCATGAGACTACACCAGACACGGCACGACGTCGCTGTTCGCCGCCCTCGACATCGCCACCAGGGCGGTTACCGGGCGCTGCTACGCGAACCACCGTTCGAGCGAGTTCCGCAGGTTCGTGGACCAGGTCGAGGCCGCCGTACACCCTGGCCTCGATATCCACCTGGTGATGGATAACCACGCCACCCACAAGACCAAGCCATTCCGCGACTGGCTGGCCAAGCGGCCGCGCTCGCAGGCCCACCTCACGCCCACCGGCGCGTGCTGGATCAACCAGGTCGAGCGCTTCTTCGCCGAACTGACCGAAAAGCGGATCCGGCGCGGCGTCCACCACTCCACCGCCCACATCGAGGCCGACATCCGCATCTTCATCGAAGCCCACAACGCCCATCCGAAGCCTTTCCGCTGGACCAGGTCCGCCGACGACACCCTGGCCACCATCGAGCGCTTCTGCATCCGTTCGCGACAGATCGGAAGGCCTAAGGAAGCAGGACGCTAGTTTGGCTCGTAGGGGTTCGTCAGCGTCCCGATGCCGGGAATGGTCACCGCGACCTCCATCCCCGGCCGCATCGGCAGCGCACCGACCGAGGTGCCGCAGGCAATGACATCGCCTGGTTCCAGCGTCATCTCGCGCGAAATCAGCGACACGATCCGCGCCGGCGGGAGGATCATGTCCTCCAGCGGATAGTCCTGCCGCACCCGGCCGTTCAGCGCGACCTGCACCCGCAAGCCGCGCCAGTCGAGGCCGGTGGCGATCGCCGGCCCGAGGGGTCCGAAGCTGTCGCAGCCCTTGGCGCGCGCCCATTGCGGGAAGGAGACGTCGCGCGTCAGCAGGTCGAGGGCGGTCACGTCGTTCACGCAGGTCAGGCCGAAGATCGCCTGCTCGGCTGTCGCCTCGTCGACATTGCTCACGCACTTGCCGATGACCAGGCCGAGCTCGCCCTCGTACAGCACCTTGCCGTCATAGCCCGCGGGCGGGCGGATCGACTTGCCCGGGCCGATCACGCAGCGCGGGTTCTTGAGGAAATAGAGCGGCTCCTCGGGGATGGCGTTACCATGCTTCTTCGCCGCCTCGTGGAAGTTGTTCCAGAGGCCGATGAACGCCTGCGGCTGCACCGGCGCCAGCAACTGCACATCCGCGAGCGCGACGCTCTCGCCGCTCGGCGCGGCGCCCGCGAAGATGTCGCCCTGGTGCACGGCGATGCGCTCGCCCTCCAGCTCGCCGAACCCGACCGCACCGCCGTGCGCGAACCGCACCCACAAGGCCATCCCGAAGCTCCGTCGCTCAGCCGAAGGGCAAGGCCAGCCCCGGCTCGTCCCAGTCCATAGCGGCGAGCTTGCCGGTGAGCGAGAGCGTGATGAAGGCGGTCTTCAGCCCTGGCCCGCCGAAACAGATATTGGTCGGCATGCGCTCGGGCATCTTCACCACGCGCACGATCTCGCCCTTCGGCGAAACCGTGGTGATCTCGCCGCTGACCAGCGTGGCCACGCAGATGTTCCCCGCCGCGGTCGCCGCAATGCTGTCGAGCCGGCGATACCCCGGGAATTGGCAGAGCACCCGCCCGCCATTCGACGATGGCCAGGGGTCCTTCCGCACCACGCCGGGCCCCTCGATGTCCCAGGCCCAGAGCCGGCCGGTCTCGGTCTCGGCGACATAGAGCGTACGGCCATCGGGCGAGAGGGCCACGCCATTGGCGCCGCCGAAGATCGGGAAGGCGGCCTCCACGATCTTCGAGCCATCCGATGCGGCCCAGTAGACCCCGCCATGGTCGCGGTCGCGCCCGCGCACCTTGCCGAGGTCGGTGAACCAGAAGCCGCCCTCGCCCGGCGAGCCCTTGGGCGCGAAGACAATGTCGTTCGGTCCCTTCAGCTTGTGCTCGCCGCAACGATCATACAGCACGCGCACAGCGCCGGTCGCGGGATCGACCACCTCGATGCGCCCCCCCGCATAGTCGGGCGGCACGCCGACCGGGCGGAGCATGTCAGGCTCCTCGTGCCATAGGAAGCCACCATTGTTGCAGCAATAGATCTGCCCGCCCGGCCCCATGGCGATACCGTTTGGGCCGCCGCCGGTCTTCGCCACGACCGTCTTCGTGCCATCCGGCGCGACCTTGGTGATCTGCCCGGCCGCGATCTCGACCAGCACCAGGCTGCCATCCGGAAGCCAGACCGGCCCCTCGGGGAAGCGCAGGCCCTCGGCCAGGATGCGGAGCTCGGTCATGGTTTCCCCCTGCTTGCTTGGTTCAGGGGGATCATGCGGCAGCAGCCGGCTGGGCGGAAGCCGCCCGACCGGCCGCAATCGCTCAGACGTGCACCCAGTCGACCTCGGCAAAGACCTTCGAGAGTTGGGAGATCGGGATCGCCGCCGGCTCGGCGAAGCCCCAGGGATTGAGCAGCTTCACCGCAGCATTCGCGCCGCTGCCAACGAGGCTGTCGAACATGTACGCGTGGCTGCCGACCAGGCCGTAGGGCAGGCCGCCCTTGGCCGGCGTGTCGAAGACCATCAGGTCGCCGGCATCCCTATGGCTCTGGATGAAGGCGAGATCGACCTGCTTCGGCGATACGAAGCTCGCCTTGTGGCCGGTCAGCTCCTCCATCGCCAGCACCGGGTAGCCGCCATTGGCGATCGCACCGTAACCGCCATGCAGCTGCGCCTCGGCCTTCTCCAGCACCTGCACCCAGATCTCCTTCTGGTTGCCGACGACGTCCTGGTTGGCGCCGTTGTTGGCGCCGTTGGATGCGAAGCTGTTGTTCACAGTGATGTTCACGGGTGCGAATTTCGAGGAGGCGAAGCTGGCGAAGCCGCCGCGCGCATCCTTGTACAGCGTCACCGTCTCGGTGCCGTTGCCGTTGTCGTGGATCATGTTCCGGATCAGGTCGGGATGGAACAGTGCCAACTCACCGATCGGCGAGAGGATGTAGCAATCGCCGATGCCGCCCTGATGGATGTCCATGGCGCTGATGTCGGCGGCATCGCCGGCCTCGCGCAGGTAGAGCGCGTTCGACATCGCGCCGACCGCCGAGAACATGAAGACGTCGTCGGAGGCGCGCAGCAGGCTCTCGAGATCGGTAGCCAGCGGCCCGACCAGGTCGGCGGCATGCGACAAGAGCGGATGCAACAGGGAATCGGATCCGGGCGTGGTCGGCTCCGGTCGGAGCATGGCGGCACTCTGAGCTGGCATGATGTCCCTCGTGGTGACCAACGTCCCTAAAAATGAGACGATAGACTGAAGGAACACTTAATTTCACCGGCCCGCCTCAAGGGACGAGACAATTTCGGCGGTCGACGTAAAGCCCCGCGCCGCGGACCAGCGCGGGGCGGGCGTTGCCGCCTTCGGCTGCCAGGTTTCATCGGCCCGCGCTCCTCCGGCACCGTTCGCTCGAGTCCGCTGTCGCGTGGCGGCACCCCGGAGAGGATCGCATTGCCGCCGTGGTCGCGATCGAGAGCATCACCAGGGAAACTGAGGGATGGGAGCGCGACCGCGACATGGCGGAGCCGAGCGAGCCTGACAGCCGGGCCTGCGCCTGGCTGCCCGCCGGGGCACGGCGTCAGAGATCGCAGAAGGAAACCGAAGAGAAGACCTTCGCCAGTTGCGCGACGGGGATCAGCGCAGGATCGGCAAAGCCCCAGGGATTGAGCAGCTTGACCGCGGCGCCCTGCCCAGTGCCGACCAGGCCGTCGAACATGTAGCTGTGGCTGCCGACCAGCCCGTAGCCCAGGCCGCCCTTCGCCGGCGTGTCGAAGGTCACGAGGTCGCCGCCGGCGATCGCGTTGAGCAGGACGGTTTCGGTAACGCGCGACGCCGCGACGAAGCTGGCTTTCACCCCGGTCAGTTCCGCCATCGCCAGTGTGCTATAGCCCATGTTGATCGCGGCATAGCCACCCTTCATCGTGGCATAAGCCTTCTCGATGACCTGCGCCCAGATCTCCTTCTGGTCGCCGACGACGTTGTCGGTGGCGCGGTTGTTCACGCCATTGCCGGCGAAGTTGGTGTCGACCTTGACCTCGACCTCCTTATACCGGCGGGAGGCGAAGCTGACCGCGCCGCCGCTGGCATCCCGGTAGAGCGAGACCGAGTAGGTGCCGTCGGCATTGTCGCGGATCATGTTCTCGATCCGCCCCGGATGCAGCTTGGCGATCAGCCCAAGCGGCGAGAGCATGAAGCAGTCGCCGATGCCGCCCTGGTAGATGTCGCGCGCGCCGATGACCGTCTTCTCACCGGAATCCTGCAGGTAGAGCGTATTCCTGAGGCCGGTGGCCTCGGGCAGGGCGTGCAGGCCGTCATCGTCCGGTTGCTGCCAGGCCAGCAGATCCGACTGCCACCCTGTGGCTGGCAGTCCATGTTGCCAGAGGCCGCCAAGGTCCGACATGTCGCCGGCGGGCCCCTGGTTGAGGCTCGGGATACCACGAAACGAGAAGCTTGCGGGGCTCGACAGCATGGACGTCTCTCCTTGCGGGACGCGTCCATTTTTTCGAACTTTGGTTAAAAATCTCTCATGTTCGCGTTATCGAACGTGGGTTTAACGGGCCGCACCCGGCGGCTGCTTTGGCCGCCAGAGTTCGACCGGCCCGCGCTCCTCTGGCACGGTCAGCTCGAGCTCGTAGTCGCGTGGCAGCACCTCGGAGAGGATCGCCTTGCCGCGCGGGCCAACCTGCGGCCACCAGCCGCGGTCGACCACGACGAAGCGCGGCCGGCTCGCCAGTACCCGGCGCAGCTCGGAATCGGTGTCGATATCGGCGACCTGGGTGAAATTGCCGGTCAGGTGCTCGGGGAAGATGAAGCGGGTCGGCAACGCCGCATCGGTCAACGCGTAGACCACCGGGTGGTAGTTGGCGACGAAGATGCTCTCACCGGGCAGCAGTCGCGCCTTGATCGCCTTCGCCACCTCGACCGGCGGGTCCGCCACCCAGAGCCCGCGCTCGAGCCGCGCCGCCGCCTCCTGCCGCCACGCCGCCAGGCAGGTGACCAGCACCAGGCCGAGGAAGACCGGCCGCACCAGCCCCGGCCGCGCCAGCCGCGCCAGCTCGGCGAGACCGATCGCCATCAGCACCGCGAGCGGCGGCAGCCAAAGCAGGAAGTAGTGCTGGTAGAAGAAGCCCGGGCCGATGATCGCGACCGTCGCAAGCGCGAACCATAGTGCGGCGATGCGCGTGAGTCGCCCGGTCGGGCCCGCGGCCGACCAATGCCGGGCGAGCGCCAGGCTCGCCAGCAGGAAGGGCCAGGCCAGCACCAGTGCCGCGGTCTGGACCCGCTGCAGCGCGACCGCGAACCCGACGCGCTCGAGCGAATAGCGCCAGGGCGCCATGAAGGAGCCGTCCACCCAGGCCCAAAACTCCCCGCGCAGCGCGTAGGCGAGGCCGAAGAGCGCGCTCGGCAGCAGCGCCAGCAGCGCATAGGCCAGGGCGAAGGCGAGGAACCGCCCTGGCGACAATACCCCTCGCGCCAGGGCCGGGAAGGTCAGCAGCGCGAAGGCCAGGCACCCCTCGGGCGTCACCACCGGCTTGATCGAGAAGCCCGCGCCGATCAGCAGCCCCATCGCCAGCAGCGCCGGCCAAGACGGCGGCTCGCCCCGGTCCCAGGCGACCGCGGCGCCACGCATGCCGAGCATCAGCGCGCCGACGACGAAGGGCGCGAACAGCATTTCGGTATTGCTGGCCAGCCCGTAGAGCAGCGCGGTATGGGCGATGTAGAGGAAGCCGGCGGCAAGCCCGAGCAGCGGCGTGCCGCCCGCCGCGCGGACGAAGCCCGAAAGCGCCCAGCCGGCGCCGGCCACGCAGAAGATACCGAGCCAGCGGATGGTCGCCACGCCGTCGCCGAGCAGCGCCAGCGCCACGCTGTACATCGCCGGGGCGCCGACCGGGTGCATGTCCCAGGGCCCGACAAGCGGCCAGTTCCCGCGCAGCCATTCGCGCGCCTGCACGAGATACAGCCCCTCATCGGTGTCAATGACGGCGAAGAGGAAGCCGATGCCGCGGAACAGGATGGCGGCGCCGAGCATCGCGAGCGGCACGAGCAGCTGCTCGCGCCGCGTAATCGCGGATCCCTGCACCCGGCTGGTCTCGTCCATGCGCCCCCGGCCCGGCCCGCCCCGGCGGCGCGCCCGCGCCGCGTCTAGCCCGGGGCGAGCATGGATGGGAACAGCCGCCGGCTTGACCCGGGCGCCGCGCCGCCGGACGCTCGCGCATGCCCGCCCCCGATCCCGTCACCCTCGCCGTCCTCGACAACCGCCTGCGCGCCATCGTCGACGAGATGGGCGAGGCGCTGCTGCGCACCTCCTACAGCCAGATCCTCAATTCATCCCGCGACTTCTCGATCGCGCTGTGCGACGCGCAGTGCCGGCTGGTGGCGCAGGCCGACCACATCCCCGTCCATGTCGGCGCCATGCCCTGGGCCGCGAAGGCCGCCGCCGAGGCTTTCGCCGGCAATATCCGGGAGGGCGACACCTTCCTGCTGAACGACCCCTATCATGGCGGCTCGCACCTGCCGGACCTGACCATCCTGATTCCGGTCTTCGCGGACGGCGCGCTGCGGTTCTGGTCGGTCGTGCGCGCGCACCAGTCCGACATCGGCGGCGCGACCATGGGCGGCTACAACCCCGGTGCGACCGAGATCTGGCAGGAAGGCCTGCGCATCCCGCCGATCCGGCTGGGCGAGGACGGCGGGTTGCGCGAGGACCTGGTCGCGATGCTGGCGCTCAATACCCGCATCGCCCGCGACTTCCGCGGCGACCTGATGGCGATGGTGGGTGCCGCGCGGCTCGGCGAGACGCGCTTGAAGCCGCTGCTCGCGCAATACGGCGCGGCGACCTTGACCGGCGCGGTGGATGCCATCCTCGATCTCTCGGAAGCCCATGCGCGGCGCATCCTGCGGGACTGGCCGGATGGCGAATGGCGCGGCGAGGCGGTGCTCGACGATGACGGCTTCGGGCGCGAGAACATCGCGATCCGCGCCCGCTGCGTGAAGCGCGGCGACAGCCTGACCGTCGACCTCACCGAGAGCGACGACCAGGCGACCGGCTTCGTGAACAGCTCCTACCCCAACATGCGCAGCGCGGTCGCGATGGCCTTCGCCTTCCTGCTCGACCCCGAGCTCGCCAAGAATGACGGCGCCTTCCGCCCGGTCGAGGTGATCGCGCGCGAGGGCAGCATCGTCTGGGCGCGCGAGGGCGCGCCGGTGACCATGTGCACCAGCCACTGCTCGAACGAGATCGTGGAAGCCATCATCCGCGCCATGCAGTACTGCGCGCCGGAGCGCGCCATGGGCGGCTGGGGCAGGCGCTTCCGCGTGGCGCTGCAGGGCAAGGATGCGCGTCGTCCGGGCCGCGGCTTCGTCTGGCACATGTTCCAGGCGCGACCCGGTGGCGGCGGCTCGGTGAATGGCGATGGCTGGTCGGGCTCGGGCGAGTGGCACTCCGCGGGCGGGCTGAAATTCGGCTCGATCGAGATGGCCGAGGCCCGCTTCCCGCTGCATTTCGAGCACCATGAATATCTCAAGGGCAGCGCTGGCGACGGCAAGCACCGCGGCGGCCTCGGCGGTGAGCTGGTGCTGCGGATCGAGAGCGACGGCCCCTGCCGCGCGAATACCGCCGGCGACGGCGCCTTCCATGGCAGCGCCGGCATGTGCGGCGGCGAGGACAGCCCGCCGCACCGCTATGCGCTGCAACGCGGCGATGGCGGCGAGGAGGTGCTGAAGACGAAATCCGTCGGCCTGGTGGTGAACCCCGGCGACCGGCTGCACGTGCAGGCCGCCGGCGGCGGCGGCTGGGGGCCGAAGGAGCAGCGCAACGCCGAAGCCCGCGCCCGCGACGCGGCGGAGGGCCTGGCATGAGCTGGCGCATCGGCATCGACGTCGGCGGCACCTTCACCGATGTCGTCGGCATCGCCGCGGACGGCACGGAGACGCTGGCCAAGGCGGCCTCCACGCCCACCGACCAGTCGGAAGGCGTGATCGCGGGCCTGGCCAACCTCGCCGCCGCACTCGGCCTGACACTGGACGCGCTGCTGTCCCAGACCACGCGCATCGTCCACGGCACCACGGTCGCGACCAACGCCCTGCTCGAGAAGAAGGGCGCCAAGGTCGGCATGCTGACAACGGCAGGCCACCGCGACGTGATCGAGATGCGCGAGGGGCTGAAGCCAGAGCGCTATGACCTGCGCCTGCCGCCGCCACCGCCGCTGGTGCCGCGCCGGCTGCGGCTGCCCGTCACGGAGCGCCTGCGCCCCGATGGCCGGGTCGAGACGCCGCTCGACCGCGCTTCGCTCGAGGCCGCCATCGCCACGCTGCAGGCGGAAGGCGTCGACGGCGTCGCGATCTGCTTCCTCCATAGCTGGACCGCGCCGCAGCACGAGCATGCCGCGGCCGAAGCGGTCCGCGCCGCCCTGCCAGGCGCCTATGTCACCTGCTCCGCCGACGTGCTGCCGCAGATCAAGGAGTTCGAGCGCTTCTCGACCGCGGCGGTGAACGCCTATGTCGGGCCGGTCGTGTCGCGCTATCTCGCGCGCCTCGCCGGCCGGCTGGAACAGGCGGGCTATGCCGGCCCGCTCTTCGTCATCCTGAGCCATGGCGGCATCGCGCCGGTCGAGGAGGCGCAGCGGCTCGCTGTCGGCACCGCCCTCTCCGGCCCCGCCGGCGGCGTCGCGGCCGCCGTCGCGCTCGCGCGCCAGGGCCTCGGCCAGGAGCTCGTCACCTTCGACATGGGCGGCACCTCCACCGACATCGCGCTCGTCACCGGCGGCGAGGCCGCGCTCGGCCGCGGCCGCACCGTCGGCGGCGAGCGCATCGCGCTCGAGAGCCTCGACATCGTCACGCTCGGCGCCGGCGGCGGCTCGATCGCGCATCTCGGCGCCGGCGGCACCATGCAGGTCGGGCCACGCTCGGCCGGCGCGGTGCCCGGCCCCGCGGCTTACGGAACTGGCGGCACCGAGCCGACGGTGACCGACGCCAACCTGGTGATGGGCTATCTTGACGCCGCCAACTTTCTCGGCGGCGCGCGCAAGCTGGATCTCGCCGCGGCCGAGCGCGCTGTCGACGCGCTGGCCGCGACGCTCGGCATCTCACGGCTCGATTGCGCCGCCGGCATCCTCGCGCTCGTCAATGCCCGCATGGCCGATGGCGTGCGCCTCGCGACCGTCCGCCGCGGCGTCGATCCGCGCGGCGCGACCCTGCTCGCCTTCGGCGGCGCCGCCGGGCTGCACGCCTCTGCCGTCGCGCGCGAGCTGGGCCTCGCCCGCGCCGCGGTGCCGATCTTCGCCGCCGGCCTCTCGGCCTGGGGCATGCTGCACACCGACCTGCGCTACGAGCTCGCCCGCAGCGTCATCGCCGCCGGCGGCCTGCCCGACGACGCGACCTTGCGAGACAGCTTCGCAGCACTCGAGGCCGAGGGCCGCGCCCGCATGGCGCAGTGGTGGGACGGCCCGCTCGCCGCCCGGCGCAGCGCCGACATGCGCTATGGCGAGCAGGTCTTCGAGATCGCCGTGCCGCTCGACGACATGGACTGGGAGGCGCCCGGCCTCGCCGATCGGCTGCGCGCCGCCTTCCACGCCCGGCATCGCGCGCTCTTCACCTACGACCTGCCGCAGGAGGAGGTGGTGCTGGTCAATGCCCGCTGCGCGGTGATCGGCGCGCTGCCGCAGGCCGACCGCGCGGCGCGCCACGCCGGCATCGCGACGCCCGCCGGCACCCGCCGCATCGTGCTCGGCGGCGCCGCGGCGGAGGTGCCGGTGCATCGCTTCGAGGCGCTCGCGCCGGAGGCCCGCATCGCCGGGCCGGCCATCGTCGAGAGCGCCACCACGACCGTGCTGCTGCAGCCTGGCGATGCCGCGCGGATGGATGGGCGCGGCTGGCTGGAGATCGCGCTGCCGGCGGCCTGAGCGGCGGCGGATCGGGCGCTTCGCGTGCTCGCGTGATTCACGCCTCCGGGCATTCCGCCCTTCGGCGATCACGCGCTACGGCTTCAGCGCGATCAGCACGCCGGCGGTCGAGGCGCGGCGGCGACCCTCGCGCGGCGCCTCGAAGGCCAGGGCCTTGCCGCGGCAGCCGCCGAAGACCGGCACCGGGCCGCTCAGCCCGGCCATCATCAGGCGCATCACCGCCTCGTCATCCAGCGCGCCGGCCGTGCAGGGGCGCGCGGCGGCGGGTCGGTCGGGCGCGGCGCCGGCGCAGGCGGTCACGCCGAGCAGGGCAATCAGGACGGGCCAATGAGACAGGCGCATGCGGAATCTCCGGGGCTGCGACGGCCCCGGTTTTCCGCGACGGAGGTGAAGATCCCGTTGCAGGTCGGATTCACGTCTCCGGGCCCTTCGGCCCTGCGACGATCCGGCCTGTCACTTGCCGACGGGATCGAGCCCGACCTGCTTCAGCCTGGCCTGCTGCTCCGGCGCGAGCAGCCAGCGGATGAAGGCGCGCGCCACCTCGGGCTCGCGCGCGGTGGTCGAGAGGCCGGCCGAGATTTCGTTGATCTGCTGCAGGTCGTCGGGCAGCGGGCCGAGATAGGCGAGCTTCTCGCCGTCGGGCCCCTGCAGCACCTCCACGATCTCGCTGACCTGCTGCAGGCCGAGTGCGACGTCGCCGCGCGCCACCACCGCCGCGACGCGCTCGCCGCCGCCGATGCGCCTGGATTTCGGCAGCACCTGGTCGGCGATGCCGAGGCGCTGGACCATCTCGCTGGCGAAGAAGGTGCCCGAGGCGCTCGAGGAATAGCCGATCGAGGGCGCGGCCAGGAACGCCTCCCGCACCGCGCCGACGCTCGAGATGTCGGGCTTCGGCTGGCCGGCGCGCGCCACCATGCCGATGCGCGAGATGGCGAGGTCGGTCTTGCTGCCCGGCACGGCGAGGCCGCGCTGGATCAGCGGCTCGAGCTGCGAGCCGACCAGGATCAGCACATCGGCCGGCTCGCCGCGACCGAGCCGGCTCGGCATGGATTCCGGCGCCGTGCCCATCGAGGTGCCGTAGGTGATGTGCAGCCTGTGGCCGGTCTGCTTCTCGAATTCCGGGGCGAGCAGGTGGTAGGCGCCGGTGAAGGCGCCCGAGCTCATCACGAAGAGATCCGCGGCGCGCGCCGCGCCGGCGCCCAGCAGCAGCAGCGCGGCCAGCACCAGCCCGCAGCGGCGCAATCCGATCAGGCGCATCTCGATACTCCCAGGGCAGTCCCCCGCATTACTCTCCCGCCGGCGCCGCGCCGCAAGCCCCGTTTGCCGGGGGGCCAGCCGCGCGTCGGGCGCAAGTCCTTGGAATTGCTTTCGGACACGACCCTGCCGGGACGCATCGGGGGCGGATTCGACTGTCAATGAGCACCGGGCCGCCGGAGCGGTGGCCCGGGTGGGATCATGCCGAATTCGCCTTGCGGAATCAAGGAAATTATGCCTATATACCCGGGTCGCCGCCGCCGGGCGGGGCGCGGCCCCGCCTCACTCCATCCGCGCGCCCGAGATCTTCACCATCTCGGCGAACATCGGCCGCTGGGCGGCGGCATGGGCGACCGCGGCCTCGGGGGTCGACCAGACGCAGCGCGCGCCGGTCGTCAGGAAGCGCTGCTGCACCGCCGGGTCGGCGGCGATCTCGCGCAGCGCGGCGTTGACCTTGTCGACTATCGGCCGCGGCGTGCCCGCCGGCGCGACCCAGGTGCACCAGGAGGTGACGACGAAGTCGGGCACCCCGGCCTCGGCCATGACGGGGATGTTCGGCAGGGTCGGCCAGCGCTGCGGCGAGGTGACGGCGAAGGCCTTCACCCGGCCCTCGGCGATCACCGGGGTGTAGCTGGCGAGGTTGTCGATCGCGAAGGTCAGGTCGCCCGAGAGCATGGCCGGGATCACCTGCGCCGCGCCGCGGAACGGCACGTGCTGGCCGTCGATCTTGTAGCGGTCGCAGAACTTGGAGCCGCAGAGATGCGCGGTGGTGCCGACGCCGGGCGAGCCGTAGCTGACGCCCTTCGGCTGCTGGCGCGCCCAGGCGATGAACTCCTGCAGCGTATTCGCCGGGCAGTGCTGGGCCGAGGCGACGACGACGTTCGGCAGCTCCCAGTGCATGGAGATGACCGAGAAATCCTTCTCCGGGTCGAAGGGCAGCCGCGCGTAGAGGAATTGCGCAATCGAGAGGTTGGCGACCGTCGCCGGCCCCTGGGTGTAGCCATCCGGGGCGGCGCGGGCGATCGCCTCCATGCCGATGTTGCCGGTGGCGCCGGGCCGGTTCTCGAGCACGTATTGCTGGCCGAGCTTCTGGGTCAGTTGCTCGGAGACGATGCGGGCGAGCACGTCGGTCGAGCCGCCGGGCGGCCAGGGGATGATCACGCGGACCGGGCGGTTCGGCCAATCGCCGGCGGATTGCGCGAGGACGGGGGTCGCGAGGCCGGCCAGGGGCGCAGCGAGCAGCGGGCGGCGGCGGATCATGGCGTTGTCTCCCGGGACGGTTGCCGCGGATATGACGGCGCCGGGGCGCGGGCGGAAGGGGGGCAGATGGCCCGGACGCCCTGCACGATGGCGGCGACGACGCGCGGGTGCAGTTGGCCCGCGCGAATGCGGGCCTCCTCCTCGCGGTGCAGGATGACGCCGGCCTCCAGCAGCACGGCGGGCATTCTTGCGCTGCGCAGCACGGCGAGGCGGTCGAAGCGCCAGATGCCGAGCGCGGCGTCGAGCGCCTGGTAGCCCTCCCCCGGGATCGGCTCGCCATGATGGGTCGAGGGGGTCAGGCCCTGCGCCCGCAGCGCGCGGCCGAGTGCTGCGGCGAAGGCGAGGCTGCGCGGGCTGTCGGGCAGGCCGGTGGCGACCAGCAGGGCATAGCCCTGGGCATGGTCGCTGTGCCGGCGCGGGCGGCCCTCATGCACCCAGTCCTGCAGGTAGTGCGGCTGCACGCTGTCGTGGTGCAGCGACAGGAACAGCGTGGCGCCGCCGGCTCGGGCGAGTTCGGTGCGGCGGAGCAGCGGCAGGCGGGGCTCGCCCTGTCCCACGATGAAGGCGTCGGCGAAGCCGGCACGGTGCAGGGCCGCGAGGGTCAGGGCGGCGAGCTGGCGGTTGTACACCACCTCGGAGACGCCGCGGGCGGAGGTGGCGCCGGGCTGGGTATCGTCATGGCCGGCGTCGAGGGCGACGCGGCAGGCCTGGACCGGGGTGGCGAGCAGGAGCAGGGCGGCGAGGACGCCGCCCAGCCTCACGCGAAGGCCTCGGCGAGGCCGCTGAACATCGGCAGCCCGTCGGTGCCGTCGATGTCGGGATCGACCTGGTTCTCCGGGTGCGGCATCAGCCCGAGCACCCGGCGGTTGGCCGAGCAGAGTCCGGCGATGTTGCGCTGGCTGCCGTTGCGGTTGGCCTCCGGCGCGACCTGGCCATCGGGGGTCGCGTAGCGCAGCACCACCCGGCCCTCGGCCTCGAGCGCATCGAGCGTCGCGGTGTCGGCGAAGTAGTTGCCGTCGCCATGCGCCATGGTGGCGCGGAACACCTGGCCCTGCTGGAAGCCGTGCGTATAGGGCGTGTCGGTGCGCTCGACCCGCATGTGGCAATCCATCGACAGGAACCGCAGCGCGGCGTTGCGCAGCAGCGCGCCGGGCAGCAGTTGCGCCTCGCAGAGCATCTGGAAACCGTTGCAGACGCCGAGCACATGGCCGCCGGCCGCTGCGAAATCGTGGATCGCCCGCATGATCGGCGACTGCGCCGCCATCGCGCCGCAGCGCAGGTAGTCGCCGTAGGAGAAGCCGCCCGGCAGCACCACTAGGTCGAGGCCCGCGGGAAGTTCAGTGTCGCGGTGCCAGAGCATCGCGGGCTTCCGGCCGGTGGCGAGGCGCAGCGCATGCGCCATGTCGCGCTCCCGGTTGGTGCCGGGGAAGAGGACGATCGCGGCCTTCATGACAACCCCACCTTCAGCCAGTGCAGCCCGCCGAGGACCAGGATGGTGGCGAGTGCGGCGAGCGTCGCCGCCGTCATCCAGCGGTCCAGCGCGCGCTTCTTGCCGGCCACCCAGCCGCGCGGCGTGACCGCCTGGACCAGCGGCACGCGCTTCTCCCGCCAGCGCAATCCGAAGGCGATCAGGACGGTCAAGGTCGCCATGATCACCAGGGAGAATTTGATCACGCGAGCTCGACCCGGAAGCTCTCGATGACGGTGTTGGCCAGCAGCTTGCGCGCCATCTCCTCGGCGGCCGCCTTGGCCTTGGCGGGATCGGTCTCGGCGATGTCGAGCTCGATCACCTTGCCCGCCCGCACCTCTTCGACACCGGCGAAGCCGAGGCCGGCCAGCGCATGGCCGATCGCCTTGCCTTGCGGATCGAGGACGCCCGCCTTCGGCATGACGGTGACGCGAAGCTTCATGGCGCGGCCCTCAGAGCGCGATGCGTCGAGGCGGGCTCGCCGAAGACGCTGAATCGCGCGATCAAATACGTGACCAGACAAACGCAATGAGCATGCTGCATGCTCATTGCATCATCTCGGGACCCTTGAGGTCCCTGACCCCGGCCTCGGGCAGGATGCCGAGGCGGCGGGCGACTTCCTGGTAGCCTTCCTCGACCTTGCCGAGGTCGCGGCGGAAGCGGTCCTTGTCCATCTTCTCGCCGGTCTTGCTGTCCCAGAGCCGGCAATTGTCCGGGCTGATCTCGTCGGCCAGCACGACCCGCATCTCATCGTTCTCGTACAGGCGTCCGAACTCGACCTTGAAGTCCACGAGCGTGATGCCGACACCGAGGAACAGGCCGGTGAGGAAGTCGTTGATGCGCAGCGTGAGTGCGACGATGTCGTCGAGGTCCTGCGTCGCCGCCCAGCCGAAGGCGGTGATGTGCTCCTCGCAGACCAGCGGGCTCTGCAGCTGCGGGTTCTTGTAGTAGTACTCGATGATCGAGCGCGGCAGCCTGGTGCCCTCGGCGATGCCGAGCCGCGTCGACAGGCTGCCGGCGGCGACGTTGCGCACCACGACTTCCAGCGGGATGATCTCGACCTCGCGGATCAGCTGTTCGCGCATGTTCAGCCGGCGGATGAAGTGGGTCGGCACGCCGATCTCCATCAGCCGGGTCATCAGGTACTCGCTGATGCGGTTGTTCAGCACGCCCTTGCCGGTGATGGTGCCCTTCTTCTGCGCGTTGAAGGCGGAAGCATCATCCTTGAAGTACTGCACGAGGGTGCCGGGCTCCGGCCCCTCGAACAGGATCTTGGCCTTGCCCTCATAGAGCTGCCGGCGTCGCGCCATGTCGTGCTGGTTCCCTGGGTTGTGCCGCGGCGTCGGCCGGGCGCGGGGCGCGGCGGCGGCGATTCCGGCGGGGTATAGCAAGACCGCACCTCTGCCGCCATCCGAGGGGGGCGCTGCCCCCCTCGACCCCCCGCCAAAGGCCGAAAGGCCTCTGGACACCAGGCTTTTCCTTTCGGTCGGCAGCATCACGCCGGCTCGGCCCAGCGGGGCAACGGCTTCCGCCCGAAGACCCGGTCGCGCAGCAGCGGCAGGTCCTCGACCCCGCCCAGCCCGGGCGGCGGTCGCCAGGCACGGCCCTCGGCGAAGGCGGCCGCCACCGCGGCCAGCAGGCGCTGCCAGGGCGCCAGCAAACCCTCGTCCGGCAGCCAGTGCGGCGGCGCGGTCAGCGCAGTATGCGCGCCAAGCTTCCGCGCGAAGGTCACGGCCTTCAGCCCCATCACCCGGATCGCGCGGCGATAGGCGCAGCAGATCCAATGCGCCATGCCGGCGATCGACGGGTCGGGCGTCTCGCCGAACACCGCCTGCAACAGGCGCAGCCACAGCTTCGCATGCGCCCAGCGCCGGTGGGTGCGGGAGACGGTGTCGGGCTTGCCGAACTGCGCCGGCAGCGCCCGCCAGGGGGCGCGGTAGGCGCCCTTCTGGCCCTGCCACTTGAGTGTCGCGCCGCGGAAGATCGCGTCCAGCCTGGCGCGCGGGTCGCGCATGGTCTGGTCGTCGCCGCGCTCCCGCTCCGGCCCGCGGAAGCCGCAGCCGGACCCCCAGAGATAGAGGCTGATCGCCTCCCACTCGGCGTCGGACATCGGTTGCCACTCCCTTGCCGGGACCAGCGCCGGATCGAGCGGATCGGGCCGGCCCCAGGCGGTGCGCAGCACGTGGCGGCGCGGGCCGCGGCGGCGGGGGTTGGGGGCCTCGGCGCGGAGCGGGGGCGAGAGGGTCGAGAAGTCGAACTCGGCCTCGCCGGGGGAGAGCGGAGGGGCGCCGGTGGTGGTCTCGGGGGTCGGGAAGGGCGGCGGCGGGGCCGGGAGGGTGTTGGGCGGGAGGGGCATCGGGCGGCTCGCGGGGCGGGAAAAGAGGTATATTATCCTAATATTTCTCCTGATTGCAAGCCCCATCCTTCGGGGCGCCGACATCCGCCGGCCTGTGGACGACACCGTGTTCGCGCGGCGTGCCGTGTTGCGGCCGCGTTGACGATTCCCTGCCGCATGATTGACCGTGAGCGGCCCCACCGCCTCCGGAGAGCCCGCGCCTACCCCTGCCCCGGCCCTGCGTGGCCTCGCCCTGGCCGCTGGCCTCGGCCTCCTGCCCGCCGCCGCCGCGGCCGTGACCGTGACCTACACGGCGCAGATCGTGGCGCCGGACGGCCCGCAACCCTTCACCACCGTCTTCGATAGCGGTGACCCCGGCTGGGCCGTCGATTTCCCGGGTTTCGGCGGCACCACCACAGGTACGCCTGCGGTCACCTCGGTCACCGGCGGGGATACGCTGCGGTTCGAAATCCTCGCGCCCGCCGGCACGCGCGTCCGCATGACGACACCGGCGGCGGGTGACCGATCCTACCTGGCCGTCGGCGGCTACGTGACGAGCGCCAACGCGGGTTCGATCTTCATCGGCGGCAATGGCATCCCGCCGCAGAGCAGCGCAGTTGAAGGCGGCTCGCCGGTCAGCGGCGGCGTACTGTTCCCAATTCTGTACTATGCTTCGAACAACTCCACCGGGGAGTTGAATCTCAGGCTCGAGCTGTCAGGGGCAGGCAAGACCCAGACCTTCACGCGCCTGGTTGCAGAGTGGACGATCCCGACCGGTGCGACCTTGTCGCTGCAGCCGCTGACCGGCAGCGACCTGTACGCAACCGGCAGCTCCTTCGAATCGGCGCCCACCGCGTCGCCGATCATCGTCGAACGGATCGCAGTGCCCGAGCCGGTCTCGGCCGCCCTGCTCGGCGCCGGCTTGCTCGGCCTGGGCCTCGCGCGCCGGCGGCACTGAGGCCGGCGGCACCCTTACGAAGGCTGCGCCGGGACGCCGGCGAAGCCCGCCGGCCGCCCTGACGAGAAGACCGGCCTGACCCGCCCGAGCACCTGCCGCATCGCCGCCTCGAGCTCGTCCGGGCCATAGGGCTTGGCGACCAGCGCCACGCGGCCCGCGCGCTCCGCCGGCAACAGTTCCTCCGGCAGTTCGGAATAGCCGGTCGAGACGATCACCGGCAGGCCGGGCGAGGTCGCCCAAAGCGCCTGGATCAGCCCGACGCCGTTGCCGTCCGGCAGGCCGAGATCGATGATCGCCAGGTCGAAGCACGCCCCGTCCCGCATCTGCGCCCGCGCATCGGCCTGCGTGCTGCAGAGGGTCGGGCGATGGCCGATATCGGTCAGAATGGCCTCGAGCATCAGCAGGAGCATGACCTCGTCCTCGACGACGAGAACCCGAAGGGGCCCGGCGCAGGCCGGCGTCATGGCTGTCTCTCCCGTGGTTATGTGGCATTCAATATCACAACACCGCGTGCAGCTATGTGATAAAGCGGGCACAAACATCACGGGTAAGTGTTCAGTGATGAGTTAGAGACTTGAAATTACGGCGGATTCCCATGCCATGGAACACAACCGCGCCCGGCACCGCCCGGAGCGGAGGCGGCCCGAGGACACCCCCGCGGCATCCCGGCCGCCCCGGTGCCGGCGCGCTTCCCCACGGGAATGCTTGCTGGCTGATCAAATTATATGAAAAAGCACTGTATGAATTGATGCGATCACGGGCATTCGCCGCCACCCTTCACCGGATGACAACCGGGCTGCCCGATCCTCTGCGGAATCCTCATCCCCCCGACCAACTCGAGGCTTCCGGATGGCTCCCTTCCACGCGCTGCGCGGCATGCGCGGCAGAATCGCGCTCGTGGCCATCCTGCCGCCGCTCTTCGCCATCCTGCTGGCCGCCGCGGCGGCCATCTACTCCAGCCAGAAGCTGCAGGAACTGACCCTGGCCGAGGCGCTCAGCGGGGCGCTCACCCGCACCGACTGGGCGCTGCGCGACACCGAGACCCGGATGCACGCCATGGCCGCGGGCCTCGCGCAGCGGCCGGACCTCGCCGCGGCGGTCGCCGGCGGCGATCGCGCGGCGGCGGCCGCCATCCTCGACCAGGCCTTCCGAGAACTCGGCGGGATCGACAACCGCCTCGCCGTGCTCGAGGTGACGGATGCCGCCGGCAAGGTGCTGCACCGCGCCCACAACCCCGGCCAGGCGGGCGACGACAAGTCGCAGGTCGCCGATGTCCGGCTCGCGCTCGGCGGCAGCCCGGCGCTCGGCGTGGTGGTCTCGCCGACCTCCGGCCAGCTTTCGGTCGGCGCCGCCCTGCCCCTCGAGGCCGGCGGCCGGGTGGTCGGCACGGTCAAGACCGGCACCCGGCTCGACGACGCGACCGCGCGGCTGATCGCCC
>Ga0114976_10000860_pt1 | contig 19095 bp, 20 predicted proteins | sample S_130805_EF_Meta_FD_87319 | JGI IMG/M metagenome (GOLD analysis project Ga0114976, IMG submission 87319) | Freshwater microbial communities from Lake Simoncouche, Canada to study carbon cycling - S_130805_EF_MetaG | ecosystem: Environmental > Aquatic > Freshwater > Lake | place: Lake...
CGTGACTGCGCAAGGGGCCGCTCTGATCAGAGTGGTCCTTTTCATTTTTGCCCTGGCGCCATGTCCTGGCGCATGACAGCGCTGCTTACCCTTCGCCCGTCGACTGCGCCAGATCTTGCTGCCCTGAACGTCTTGCTGGCCCGCAGCTGACCCTGCCTGCGGGCACCGGATTATCCGGCCTCGGTACGGGTCCTGGCGATTCCCCTGATCTCCCGCGCCAGACCGGAACTGCTGGCTTGTGGCAGCTGCTGGCTGGCCCTGGACCCGCAGGGCGACATCCTTGGGGCCGGCGGCTGGACACAGGGCGCGCCTGGCATGCCAGAAGACGGATATGGGCGTGCAACGGCCCACATCCGCCATTTCGTCACGGATGCCCGCCTGACGCGGCAGGCATGCGTCGGCTTGACTGCCTGACCACGCAACCGGCAGTGCCCTTCTATGCGGCGCTGGGTTTCAGAACCAGGGCGGGGTTGACGTTCCGCTTAGCTCCGGGATCGTTTTTCCGGATATCCGCATGCTGTGGCTCCTGCAGACCCACGTCTAGACCCACGTCCGCCAAGCAGAAAGGGCCGGTCTTTCGACCGGCCCTTTGCATCCTTTTCCGTTCCGAAGGCGTTATTCGCTGTCGCCCGTGAAATTCAGCATGAACATGAACATGTTGATGAAGTCGAGGTACAGCTGCAGCGCGCCCATGATCGCGGACTTGCCCAGCCAGTCACTGTCACCGCCCTGCGCGTGCTCCAGGTAGGTGTTTTTGATGTTCTGCGTGTCATAGGCCGTCAGCGCCGCGAACAGCAGCACGCCGATAACCGAGATCGCAAACATCAGTGCCGACGAGGCCAGGAAGAGATTCACAATCGAGGCAACGATCAGACCGATCACGCCCATGATCAGGAAAGTGCCGAAGCCCGACAGGTCTTTCTTCGTGGTGTAGCCGTACAGCGACAGCGCGGCAAAGGCGATTGCCGTGACCAGGAAGGTCTGCGCGATCGACATGCCCGTGAACACCAGGAAGATCGAGCTGATCGACAGGCCCATTATGGCGGCATAGGCGTAGAAGTACAGCTGCGCCCCCGCAACCGACAGCCGGTTCTGCACGGCTCCGAAGCCGAAGACCATGATCAGCGGTGCGAACATGATAAGCCATCTCAGCGGGCTGGTGTAAATCGCCGCGCCGAACCCGGTCAGGTAGCGGTCCGCCCCGATCTGAACCGCGCCCTCTACCGGCACGCCCGACACCGACATGCCGGCCACAGCCCAGGCGACCAGACCGGTCAGCAGCATGCCAACGGACATCAGCCCGTAAACCTTGTTCATGTGGGCGCGAAGGCCCGCATCGATCTGCGCGGTCCGGGTCCCGACACCAGCCGTGCGGATCGTTTGATAGTCAGCCATGTGAAGCCTCCGATGTTGTCCCTTTGGGCGGATCCGTTGAACTATCCACCTCACGACGCAGTATATTGTGGGACCTTACACGCTTTTCAAGGACTTCGCAGGGAAAAGCAGAACGCGCCGTGCAGGATTTTCTCACGATGGGGGCGTGCTGCCGGGTGCGCCGTTTTTGACGTCCGGATGGGCAAGATATTTCCGTCCGGCCGGTGCGTTCTGGCAAGAGTTCCCCTGCGGGAACGGCCAACCCGGCAAGGGGCTTTCCCGTCCTGAACGCGTGCGCCATCTGTGCCCCTTGCGCAGACTGCGCCGGGCCGGTGCAAGTCCGACCTGCCTGGTTCGCAGCCCCTGGGGCCAAGCGGCACCGGAAGGGCTGGCTTTCCTGGGCGCAATCGGGAAACCAGCGGGCCGGTCCAGGATTGCAGTCCCGCGCAATCGCATTCCCCGCCCGGCACGCCGCGTGCTGAATGCAGTGCTGAATGCAGTGCGGGCCGGACCCGAAGCGCCTGCGCACTGCGCCCGGCGGCAGACCCTGTCAGGGCAGGGTGACAACAACCTTGCCGGTCGCCTGTCGCGTCCGCAGCAGCTCAAGCCCCTCGACAGCGCGGTCCAGCGGAAGAACATGGCTGATATGCGGCATCAAACTGCCTTCGGCAAACCAGCCGAACAGTCTGGCCATGCTTGCCGTCAGCACCTCGGGGCGGAAGGCAAGATAGCCGCCCCAATACAGACCGATCACCGAAAGGTTCTTTACCAACAACAGGTTCGCCGGAATCTGCGGAACATCGCCGCCCGCGAATCCAATGCACAGAAGGCGGCCTTCAGGGCGGGTGGCGCGCAGCGCCTGCAGAAAGGCGGGGCCGCCGACCGCATCATAGACCACATCCACCCCCCCGGCTGCGCGAAGCTCTGCGCGAAGATCGGCTGTGTCACTGTCAATCAATACATCCGCCCCTGCCTGTTGCGCGATGGCAAGGCGATCCGGGCCGCGTGCGGACGCGATCACCCTGGCCCCCATATGCTTGCCGATCTCCACGGCCGTCAGCCCCACCCCGCCGGCGGCACCCAGAACCAGCAGCGTCTCGCCCGGTTGCAGGCTGGCGCGGTGGTCAAGCGCCAGATGCGAGGTGCCATACGCGATCTGAAACGAGGCGGCCTGAACGTCGCTCATGCTGTCAGGAATGGTCACGCAACGGGCTGCCGGAAGACATACAAACGCGGCAAGTCCGCCGCTGCCGGGTACGGCGGCAACCCGCGTACCCGGCATAATCCCGGTCACGCCCGGCCCGCAGGCCGCCACCGTTCCGGCGACCTCCATGCCAAGGGTAAAGGGCAGCGGGGGGGTGTCCTGGTACCGTCCTTCGGACATGAGAAGATCGGCAAAGTTCAGCCCGCACGCTGCCGTGCGCAAAAGAACCTCGCCCGGACCGGGCTGCGGAACCGGAACGGTCCGCAAGCTGGCGGGGGATCCGAATTGGCTGATCTGCAAAGCCCTCATGTGATCTCCATGGCATGCTCCGGTCATGCTATCGCCGCCGGGGGCAAAGATCGAGCGCGTCGCACATATCAAAATGCAATTATCCTGATGGAAAGTTTGCGATATGGTGTGCAAAGTGCAAATATACTTTGACGCGAGTTTGGGAAAGTCCAGAAACGCATAGCGCGATCAGAATGACAGCCAGGCCAGTTGCATGATTAGACATATCCGAAAAGACAGGTTCTTTCTGCAAGCAGCGTTTCGCGGAAAGAAGTGCGGGCACAGCCGGATTTGGCACGAAAATTGCTTGTAAGGAAGCAAGGGGCTTTCCCCTTTCATGCGGAGTAAAGAATGAAGCATCCAGTTGACGCCCATGTGGGCAAACGTATTCGTCATCGCCGGTGGATGGTTGGCATGACGCAACAGCAGTTGGCCGACAAGGTCGGCATCAAATTCCAGCAGATACAGAAGTATGAAACCGGGATGAACCGGGTCAGCGCATCCCGTCTCTGGGAAATTGCCGATGCGTTGGGAGTGGGAATAAACTTCTTCTTTGAAGGACTTGACAAGGCAGGCGCCGCCTCGCGCGTGGTCGAAGGCGACATCCTGGGCGACAAAGAGGCCCTGGAACTCGTGCGGACCTACTACTCCATCCCCGAGGCGCAGCGCCGCCGCCTGTTCGATCTGGCCCGCGTTCTGAGCGACGCCGCCGCCTGATCCGGCAGACACCCCGCTTGACCGGACCCGCCGCAGCCGATAGCGGCGGGGAAGGCCACGCAAGGGGAAGCCATGACCGATCTGACCGATGCCGAAGCAGCGGATATCATCGCAACGGCCGCAGAGCTTGCCGATGTCGCCCGGGTGGCGACACTCAGCCATTTCCGGTCCGCCGGGTTGCTGGCGGACTCCAAGGCAGACGCCAGCTTTGATCCGGTTACCGTCGCCGACCGCCTGTCCGAGGACCGCATGCGCGAGGTTCTGGCGCGCCGCCGCCCCCGTGACGGGGTTCTGGGCGAGGAACGCGGCAGCATCGCCGGCACTTCGGGGCTGACCTGGGTGCTGGACCCGATTGACGGCACGCGCGGTTACCTGTCCGGCACGCCAACCTGGGGCGTTCTGATTGCCGTCGCAGACCGCAGCGGCCCCCTCTACGGAATGATCGACCAACCCTTTATCGGCGAGCGGTTTGAAGGTGGCTTGGGGCGGGCCGAGGTTACCGGGCCCATGGGACGGTTCGATCTGCGCTGCCGGCCGGCGCGCGCCCTGGGCGATGCCATCCTGTTCAGCACCTTTCCCGAAGTCGGCACAGCAGAAGAAGCGGCCGCCTTCCGCCGCCTTGTGCCAAAGGTCCGGCTGACGCGCTATGGCATGGATTGCTATGCCTATGCGCTGATCGCGGCCGGTCAGATCGATCTTGTGGTCGAAGCCGGGTTGCAGACCTATGATGTGATGGCCCCGATTGCCGTCATTCAGGCCGCAGGCGGCATCGTGACGGATTGGCAGGGCGGGCCTGCGCATGACGGCGGGCAGGTGCTGGCCGCTGCAAACCGACAGGTTCACGCCGCAGCGCTGCAAGTGCTGAACGCCGGGTGACGGGCGCCGGGCACAGGAGAAGCGGATGACCGAAATCCTTGTTCGGGGTGCGGACTGCGTCGTAACGATGGACGGCACACGGCGCGAGATCGCCGGGGGAGATGTGCTGATCCGCAGCGGGGTGATTGCTGCCGTGGGGGTCGGACTGACAACCATCGGCCGGATGATCGAGGCGCGCGGCTGTGTTGTGACGCCCGGTTTGGTGAATACCCATCACCACCTGTATCAGACCCTGACCCGCGCCGTTCCGGGCGGGCAGGATGCGCTGCTGTTTGGCTGGTTGAAGACGCTCTATCCCATCTGGTCGCGGTTCGGCCCCGAGGAAATGTTCGTCTCGGCCCAGGCCGGGCTGGCGGAACTGGCGTTGTCGGGCTGTTCCATGACGTCCGATCATCTGTATCTGTTCCCGAACGGGTCACGGCTGGATGACACCATCGCGGCCGCATCCGAGGTGGGACTGCGCTTTCACCCGACACGCGGCGCGATGAGCATCGGGGAAAGCGCGGGCGGACTGCCGCCGGACAATCTGGTAGAACGCGAACCCGCGATCCTTGAAGACTGCATCCGCGTGGTCGATGCCTTCCACGATCCGCGCGATGGCGCGATGGTAAGGGTCGGTCTTGCCCCCTGCTCGCCCTTTTCCGTCAGCCGCGATCTGATGCGCGAAGCGGCCCTGCTGGCGCGGGACAAGCGGGTCATGCTTCATACCCATCTTGCGGAAAATGACGAGGATGTCGCCTGGTCCATGGCCCGGTTCGGGTGCAGGCCGGGGCAATATGCCGAAGACCTGGGCTGGACCGGTGCCGATGTCTGGCATGCCCATTGCGTCAAGCTCAATTTGTCCGAAATTGAACTTTTTTCCCGGTCGCTAACCGGCATTGCCCACTGCCCATGTTCGAATTGTCGCCTTGGCTCTGGCATTGCCCCGATCCGTGAGATGCGGGATGGCGGGGTGAATGTGGGTCTTGGAGTCGATGGTTCCGCCTCGAATGACGCGGGCAGCCTTGTTGGAGAGGTGCGTCAGACCCTGCTGCTGCAGCGGGTCCGCCTTGGCGCCGATGCGATGAGCGCGCGCGAAGCGCTGGAAATCGCGACCCTGGGTGGCGCGCGTGTTCTGGGGCGGTCCGATTGCGGCACGCTCGAGGTTGGCAAGCGGGCCGACATTGCGGTCTGGGATCTATCGGGCATCGAAGCCGCCGGGTCATGGGACCCGGTCGCAGCCCTGGTCCTGTGCGGCCCGATGCGCGTTCGGGATCTGTTCGTCGAAGGCCGGCAGGTGGTGGCCGATGGCCGGATGGCGACACTCGATCTGCCTGCCCTGGTGGAACGGCAGAACCGGCTGGCCCGCGCTCTGATGATCTGATCGGCGCGCTCGACGCGCCTTCGGTCCGGTGTTAGCCTTTTGACGCGTCCAAGGGGTGAAGATCACATGCGGTTTGCTCTGCCCCTTGCTGCCCTTCTGCTGGCGGGTGCCGGACTTGCGGCCTGTGCGCAGGCGGCCCCGGATCAGACGGCGGTTGACCTTGGCCCGCCCGTCAACGCCTTTCGTGCGGTCGAAGGCGAGGCACCCCTGCGGCGCAACGCAAAGGCCGATGCTGCAGCCTTTGCCCATGCGCGCGACATGGCCCGGCACGGCTTTTTCGGGCACAAAGGGTCGAATGGCTCATCCGTCGGCGGCAGGCTCAAGGTGGCGGGCTGCCGCTTTACCGGGGCGGCTGAGAACATCGCCAAAGGCCAGAGGTCAGACGCCGAGGTTGTGGCCGCCTGGGCCGCCTCGCCGGGGCACCGGCGCAACATGCTGGCCGCCTATGATCAGTACGGCGCGGCGAGGATTGGCGACATCCGGGTGCTGGTTCTGGCGTCGGGCTGCTAGGCCCGCAGCACCCTACTTTATCGGGATCGGGCGCGGAGCGCTGCAAGGAGACCCAAGCGATCGTTGGCTTTGAAGCGCAACTATGCTTTACGAACCAGTGTCGCAGTAGGGGGTGCAACACGGAATGCAGTGGATTCTTCAGCAGTTCGAGGACACGCAAAAACTTGCGGATGCTCTTGATCGACTGGACATCTCTTACTCGTGGCACAAAGTTGTTCCGTTCGTCGGCGAGCTTGTGCCCGAGCCTGAAGTGCGAGACGCGCGGGCAGTGGTGATGTTCGGTTCCTACGCCCTGTGGCGGTACGCAGAAGCCAAGGGCCTTTATCCAGGTGTTTTCCGGATAGCGCCGTTCGTCCATGAGAGACCTTGGCAATCTTTCATGCTTAACGGTCCAGAGGCGACATTTCTTCTCGTAAGCGAGATCGAGGCAAAGCTGGCTGACGATGGTTGCTACTGGTTCATCCGTCCGGTCGCCGACAGCAAGGAGCAGGCAGGAGACGTCAAGGCCGCTTCGGATATTCGCGACACGGCCCGAAAGATCATGGCGCTCGACGCAGACGAAATCCCCAATGGCTCCTTGCGCCCTGACACGCTGATGATGCTGACCCCACCGGCCCGGATTTTCAAAGAGTGGCGCATCTGGATCGTGAACGGGAATGTAGTCACCTTTTCGCTCTACAAAGAAGGAACGCGGGTGACTTATCGCCATGAGATCGACGAGGATGCCCTGGAGTTCGCCCAGACCTTGGCTGGGCTGAACCAAGGATACGCGCCTGCCTATGTCATGGACATCTGCCGCACCGAAGAAGGCCTGCGACTGCTGGAAACCAACTGCATCAATGCTGCCGGATTTTATGCGGCCGACCTTACAAAGCTCGCTGTCACTATAGACGGCATGGCCTGACGCCGACAAATCTCGCGGATGTCGGATTTGGCCCGCACAACTGACGCTTCATCCTTCGTCCGGCACGCCAGTCAGCGTACTGACATGACCTGGTCCTGGACAACATCGCCCCGTGTCTTCACCGCAACGCCGAACCTTCGGCCCGCAGCACCCCATTCACCCAGACCGCCCGTACTGCCCGGTCATCGCCCATCATGATCGTTGGAAACAGCGCCTGCCAGATATCCCCGGCCCGCCGCGTGGCCTGTTCAATGGCGGGGGTGGAAGCAAGGTCGATCACCACCAGATCGGCCTCCATCCCCGGCGCGATATTGCCGATCCGGTCGCAGGCCCGCAGCGCGCGGGCAGAGCCCTGCGTCGCCAGCCACCACAGTTGCGCCGGGTGCAGGGACTTCCCGCGCAGCTGCGCCACCTCATAGGCGGCGGCCATGGTGCGCAGCATCGAGAACGACGATCCCCCCCCGGTATCCGTGGCAAGGCCCACGCGCAGGGTCCGGGCCAGCCCCATGTCGAACAGGCCGGACCCGATGAAGGTGTTCGACGTCGGGCAATGCACCAGGCTGGCACCCGCCTCGGCCAGCCTGTCGCGTTCCCTGTCTGTCAGGTGGATCGCATGGCCAAAGACCGCGCCTTCGCGCAGCAGCCCCTGAGCCTCGTAGGTGTCCAGATAATCGCGGGCCTGGGGAAACAGGTCCCGCACCCAGGCAATCTCGTCGGTCTGTTCGGAAAGATGCGTCTGCATCAGGCAGTCGGGATGCTCGCGCCACAGCGCGCCAAGGGCCGCAAGCTGCTCCGGCGTCGAGGTGGGGGAAAACCGCGGCGTGATCACATAGGACAGCCGGTCGCGCCCGTGCCAGGTCTCCAGCAGGCGGCGTGAGTCGTCATAGGCCGATTGCGCGGTGTCGCGCAGCCCGTCGGGTGCGTTTCGGTCCATGCAGGTCTTGCCCGCCCAGATGCGCTGCCCGCGCCGCTGCGCAGCCGTAAAGATCGCCTCCACGCTTTCCGGATGGATCGTGGCATAGGTGCAGATGCTGGTCGTGCCGTTCGCCAGCGTCAAATCCAGATAGCGCGCCGCAATCCCGGCGGCATATCCGGCGTCGGCAAAGCGCATCTCTTCAGGAAAAGTATAGGTGTTCAGCCAGTCGATCAGCCGCTTGCCCCAGCTGGCGATGATCGCCGTCTGCGGGTAATGCACATGGGCATCGACGAAGCCGGCGGAAATCAGATTTCGCCCATAGTCGGTAACCCTGGCACCCGGATGCGCGGCCCGCAACTGGTCCGCGGTGCCCGCCGCCACGATCCGGCCGGCGTCCAGCAGAACGGCCCCATGGCTTTCATGCCGTGCGGCCGCCTCGCCCAGGATCATCGGATCCCCGGCAAACCACAGCACCTGTCCCAGCAAAAGCTCTGCCATTCCGCCCCCGGTCCCCATCGTGCCCCCCAACCCTATGCGCTTTATGCTGTGGCGTAAATTTCCGCCGCAGCCCTGTTTCTTTGAAACACCTTTCGATAAGGTCGCGGCAATCAGAACAGGAATGACATGGCAGATCCGGCCCCAGATCGTGATGACGTGGACGAGGAGCTGATGGGCCTCGATCCCGCGCGCATCGCCGCGATTCTGGAGGCGGTTGCTGCGCGGGAGACCAGGCCTCTGTCAGACCTGATGGCACCGCTGCATGCCGCCGATATCGCCGACCTGCTGGAACAGATCAGCCCGTCCGAACGGCGCAGCTTGCTGCAGCTATGGTCGGGCGAGATCGACGGCGAGATCCTGTCGGAAATCGACGACTCGATCCGCGAAGAGGTGATCGAGTTCCTGCCGCGCGACGTGCTGGCCGATGCGGTGCGCGAGCTGGAAACCGACGATGTCGTCGATATTCTGGAAGACCTGGAACAGCCGCAGCAGGACATGATCCTGAACGCGCTGGAAGACGCTGACAGGGTCGCCGTGCAGGCCGCCATGGCCTATCCCGAAGGCTCGGCCGGCCGCCTGATGCAGCGCGAGGTGGTGATTGCGCCCGAACACTGGACTGTGGGCGAGGCGATCGATTTCCTGCGCACGGCCGATTGGCTGCCGGACCAGTTCTATCATGTCATCCTGATCGATCCCCGCATGAAGCCGCAGGGCTATGTCACGCTGGGCCGGGTTCTGTCTTCAAAGCGCGATGTGCGCCTGCGCGACATCGTCGAAGACAGCTTCAGAACCATCGAAGTCACCGAAGAAGAGGCCGAGGTCGCCTATATCTTCAACCAGTACCACCTGATTTCCTGCCCGGTGGTTGATGCGAATGACCGTCTGGTGGGCGTGATCACCATCGATGACGCGATGAACGTGCTGGACGAAGAGCATGAGGAAGACATTCTGCGTCTGGCAGGCGTCAATGACGACTCGAACGTGTCGGACGGCGCTTTCGCAACGGCGCGGCGGCGTTTGCCCTGGCTGGTCGTCAATCTGTTCACGGCCTCCCTGTCCGCAATGGTGATCTCGCAGTTCGAAGGCACCATCGCCGCCCTTGTCATGCTGGCCGCCCTGATGCCCATTGTCGCCTCCACTGGCGGCATCGCCGGAACACAATCGCTGGCGGTTTCGGTGCGCGCCCTGGCCACGCGGGATCTGACGGCACAGAACGCCAAACGTGTCGTCCTGCGCGAGCTTGGGGCAGGCGTGCTGAACGGGCTGGCGCTTGCCGTGATCCTGGGGCTCGCGGGCTTTGTCATCTTTGGCGACCACCGCCTTGGCCTCGTGCTGGGCCTGGCCATGATCTGCAATCAGGTCGTGGCGGCACTGGGCGGCGTGCTGGTGCCGCTGACGCTCAGCCGTCTGGGGCTGGACCCGGCGCTGGCGTCTGGCACCTTTGTCACAACACTGACCGATGTGATGGGCTTTCTGGCCTTCCTGGGCTTTGCCACGGTGCTGCTGCTGTGACCCTTGCGGCGCAAAAGGCCGAGGCACGCCGGGCCGCCTTCGCCGCGCGCAAGGCGGCTTTCCAGGCGGGGCAGGGCCAGGCGGCAGAGCTGCTGGCCGATGTCCTGTGCGATCAGCAGGGGCGGGTGCTGGCCGGCTATATGCCGATGCGGACCGAGATCGATCCCCTGCCGGCCATGGCCGCGCATCAGGGGCCAGTCTGTGTGCCGGTGATTCCGGGGCCGGACATGCCGCTGCGCTTCCGGGAATGGAGCCCCGGCTGCCCCATGGTTCCGGGCGAATTCGGCGCGCTGATTCCGGCCGAAGGCGCCTGGCTGGAGCCGGAGGTGCTGATCGTGCCCCTCTTGGCCTTCGACCGGCGCGGCTATCGTCTGGGCTATGGCGGCGGGTTCTATGACCGCACGCTGGAACGGCTGCGGTCGCGTGGGGCCACGCTGGCCTGGGGCTTTGCCTTTGCGGCGCAGGAAGTGGCCGAGGTTCCCATCGAGCCAACCGACCAGCCGCTGGATGCCGTCCTGACCGAAACCGGGCTGATCCCGCTGCAGCGCTGATCCGCGCCGCCCGCCGTCCGACTCGCGGCCTGCCTCGTCTCATTCGCGGAAATATCCCACGGGGGTGCGGGGGTGTGAAACCCCCGCTGCGCCGCCGGGGCAAGGTGCCCGCATCGCCCTCTTGCCCTTTGATCTGACCGGGCCTATCCGGGGTGGCATGAAACTTCTCTTCCTCGGCGATGTCATGGGCCGTGCCGGGCGCACGGCGATCAGCGACCGGTTGCCGCGCCTGCGGGCGGACTGGGGCGTCGATTTCGTCGTGGTCAATGGCGAGAATGCCTCGTCCGGCGCGGGGCTGACCCCGGATCATGCCCGGCTGCTGTTTGCGGCGGGGGCCGATTGCGTGACACTGGGCGACCATGCCTTTGATCAGAAGGACATGCTGGGCTTCATCGATGGCGAGCCGCGCCTGATCCGGCCGCTGAACTATGCCAGGGCCGCCCCGGGGCGCGGGGCGCGGCTTTATCCGGCAACGAACGGGCGCAAGGTGCTGGTGGTGCAGGCGCTGGGTCAGGTCTTCATGAAGCGCCCCTTCGACGATCCGTTCTCGGCGGTGGAGACGGCGCTGAAGGCGCATCCGCTGGGCGGGCTGGCGCAGGCCGCGATCATCGATATCCATGCCGAAGCCACCAGCGAGAAGATGGCAATGGGCCATTGGTGCGACGGTCGGGCCAGCCTTGTGGTGGGCACGCATACGCATGTGCCCACGGGCGATGCCCAAATGCTGCCGGGCGGCACGGCCTATCAGACGGATGCCGGCATGTGCGGCGACTACAATTCGGTGATCGGCATGGACAAGGCCGAGCCTTTGCGCCGCTTCATCACCGGCATGGCCAAGGCGCGCTTTGAACCGGCGGCGGGAGAGGCGACGCTGTCCGGCGTCTATGCCGAAACCGATGACCGCAGCGGACTTGCCACCAAGGTCCGGATGATCCGGCTGGGCGGGCGTCTGGAACCGGCACTGCCGTGATGCCGCCGCACCGGCTTTTGCTGCTGGGGGTGCTGCTGACCCTGGGGATCGGCTGGGGCAGCACGCAATCGCTGGGCAAGATCGCGGTCTCGACAGGGCATGGAGTCTTCGGCCTGATCTTCTGGCAACTGGTCATCGGCGCGCTGGTTCTGGGCGCGGTCCAGATGATCCGCAGGCGGGGCGTCCCGCTGACCCGGCGCACCCTGGCTTTCGGGGCCCTGATCGCCCTGATCGGCACCATCATTCCGAACTCGGCCTTCTACATTTCGGTGGCGCATCTGCCCGCCGGGGTCATGTCGATCCTGATTTCCACTGTGCCGATCCTGGCCTTTCCTCTGGCTCTGCTGCTGCGGATGGAACGCTTCAGCGCGCTGCGGCTGTTCGGGCTGGCCTGCGGGCTGACCGGCGTGGCGCTGATCGCGCTGCCGCAGGCCGGTCTGTCGGCCGGACCCTCACTGAGCTGGGTGCTGTTTGCCATGATCGGCCCGCTGTTTTACGCCATCGAAGGCAATGTGGTGGCCCGCTGGGGCACCGCGGGCCTTGACCCGGTGCAGGCGATGCTCGCGGCCTCGGTCATCGGGGCGGTGATGGTGCTGCCGCTGACATTGGCCAGCGGCCAGTGGATTGACCCGACGAAAAGCTGGGGTGCGCCGGAACAGGCGCTGATCCTGTCGTCGGCGATCCATGCCTTCATGTATGCGGGCTATGTCTGGCTGGCGCGTGTGGCGGGGGCGGTCTTTGCGACGCAGACGTCCTATGTCGTGACGGCGGCCGGCGTGGGCTGGGCGATGCTGCTGCTGGGAGAGCGGTTCAGCCTGCTGATCTGGGTGGCAGGGGCGGTGATGCTGCTGGGGCTGGCCCTTGTGCAGCCCCGGCCTCGGAATGATCAGGCGGCTGTCGGTTAGGCGCATGGCCGTCGCGGCCTGCGCCCTGCCCCCGCCTGTGGGTGGGGTTGCGGGCAAAGGGGCGGCTGATATAGAGAAGCCCGATCACATAAGACCGCAATTTCCGGAGACGGGTCATGGCAGGCCATTCGAAATGGGCGAATATCCAGCACCGCAAGGGCAAGCAGGATAAGCTGCGCTCCAAAATGTTCTCGAAGCTGGCGAAGGAAATCACCGTCGCCGCCAAGATGGGCGACCCCGACCCCGACAAGAACCCGCGCCTGCGCCTGGCGGTCAAGGCGGCCAAGGCCGTGTCGGTGCCCAAGGACGTGATCGACCGTGCGATCAGGAAATCCATGGGCGGCGACGCCGAGGATTACACGGAAATCCGCTATGAGGGTTACGGCCCCAATGGCATTGCCGTGATTGTCGAGACGATGACCGACAACCTGAACCGCACCGCGTCCAACGTGCGAAGCTATTTCACCAAGAACGGCGGCAATCTGGGCACCACCGGCTCGGTCAGCTTCATGTTCGACCGTGTGGGGGAAATCACCTATCCTGCACAGGCCGGCGATGCCGATACGGTGATGGTGGCCGCGCTCGAGGCCGGGGCGGATGATGTGGAGTCGGACGAGGACGGCCACTGGATTTACTGTGCCGACACCGCCCTGGCAGAAGTCAGCGAGGCGCTGGAGAAAGCCCTGGGCGAAAGCACCGAGGCCAAGCTGATCTGGAAGCCGCAGACCCGCACGGATGTCGATCTGGAAACGGCCATCAAGCTGATGAAGCTGATCGACACGCTGGAAGAAGACGATGACGTGCAAACCGTCACCGCCAATTTTGACGTCCCCGAGGATGTGGCTGCCAAGCTGTGATCAGCCGATGACGTCGCGCAGCGCGCGCAGGTGCCCCGGCACGTCGCGCGCGCCAATCGTGGCGTTGCGGATAAGCCCGTCGAACTGTCGCGACAGGACCGCGACGCGGTCGGCATCGCGGAATGCCAGATAGGTTCCGCCCAGATAGACCACAGCCAGGAACGGGCCGAAGACGGTGATCGGGGCGGAATAGATCTGGTGCGCGTCGTAAAGATAAAGGCGCAGCGCCGGGTACAGCTGATCGGCCAGCTCCAGGATGCGGTCGATCTGGCCAAGCCTTATCTCTGCCGCGAGGCCAGAGTAGTAGCCTTCGGCGCGGGCAAAGGCGGACAGCTCGTGCAGGGGCAAGGCAATCTCGTAATCCGACCGGGCATTGCGCATCCAGGCCAGCCGCGCTTCCGAGGCGCTGATCGCCTCTTCCGCCTGCACGCCCAGTTGCGGGCCATATTCCCAAAGCATCATCGCGCGGGTCTTGACCATGTCCGGAAGCGTGGCCGGCACATGCCGGATCTTGTAGCCCGCTGCTTCCTGATGCCAGCCGAAGATGGTCTCGTCGATCAGGGCGCGCGGGGCCTCGCTCAGGGTCAGGGCGCTGGCCATCAGATCGGCCAGCCGGTCGGGCCGGTCGGACAGGCCAAGCAGCCAGTCTGCGGTCACCCCCAGGGCCGCCGCACATTCCGCCGCGATCTGGGCATTGGGCAGCCGGGCCGATCCCGCTTCCTGCAGCTGCGACACGGTGGACCGGTCGACGCCAACCACACGGGCCAGCGCGCTTTGCGTCAGGCCCCTGGCCGCCATCGCCTTGGCCAGTCTGGCGCGAAACAGGTCTGACCGCAGGCGTTTGTCCATTTTATTCAGCATCCGTTCATTAGAATCACGAATGTTGCGTGTCTGTTGCGCATCTTCCAGATTCCGCTTCGCATGGGCAAGTGGTAACCCATGCATGATCGTGTTTGTCGGAGGAAAAGGTGCGCCAGACGTCTGTTGCGGTTGAATGGCCCACCCTGCTGCTTCTGTGCGCAACCTACGGTCTTTGGATGCTGTCCACGACATTTGTCGCGGACCTGTCGGTCCCGCTGGCCATTGTCCTTCTTGCCCTGTCGATGGCGCAGTTTTCGTCGATCCAGCACGAGGTCTTGCACGGCCACCCGTTCCGGTCTCGGGCGCTGAACGAGGCGCTGGTTTTTCCGGCACTGAACCTGACCGTGCCTTACGGTCGTTTTCGCGACCTGCATCTGGCCCATCACCATGATCCGATCCTGACAGACCCCTATGACGACCCCGAGTCGAACTATCAGGACCCGGCGGTCTGGGCCCGGCTCTCGCGGCCGTATCGTGCGGTTCTGCGTCTGAACAATACCCTTCTGGGGCGCATGCTGGTTGGTCCGGCGCTTGGCACCTGGCACCTGGTTGCCAGCGATCTGGCGGCGGTCCGCCGGGGCGACCGGAACGTTGCCTGGTCCTGGGGTCTGCACGCGCTGGGCGTGGTGATGGTTGCCATCTGGCTGCTGACCGTCGCCTCTGTGCCGGTCTGGGCCTGGCTTCTGGCCTCGTATCTTGGCTACAGTCTTCTGAAAATCCGGACCTTCCTGGAGCACCGGGCGCATGAAGCCGCACGCGCGCGCACGGTGATCATCGAAGACCGCGGGCCGCTGGCCCTGTTGTTTCTGAACAACAATCTGCATGTGGTGCACCACATGCACCCCACCGTGCCCTGGTACCGGCTGCCCGCCACCTACCGCGCCAACCGCGAGCACTACCTGCGCCGGAACGAGGGATACCTGTACCGGTCCTATGCCGAAATTTTCGCCCGCTATCTTCTGCACGCAAAAGATCCGGTGCCACATCCGCTGTGGCCGACCGAACCGGCGGCGCGTGCGCAACTGCGCGCGCAGGCCAGCGTGCCCGCCGAATAGCAAGGGCAGTTGCCCATGGGCCGCGCGTCTGACAGACCGGGCGCATGGACCTTTGGGTGATCATCACGGTTGCCGCAGCCGCAGTTCAGACGCTTCGGCTGCTGATGCAAAAGCGGCTGAAAGGGCTGGGCCTGTCAACCGGCGGGGCCACCTTTTCACGGTTCTTCTTCAATGCGCCGCTGATCTTTGGCCTGCTCGCCGCGCTTGTTGTGCTGGGCGCACCCCTGCCGGGCTGGCCGCCGCTGCGGTTCTGGGGCTTTGTGATCGCGGGCGGTCTGGGGCAGATCATCGCCACCTTCTGCACGGTGGCCCTGTTTTCCGAACGCAGCTTTGCCGTGGGCGTGGCCTTCACGAAATCCGAAACACTGATGGTGGCCGCCTTTTCCACCCTCCTGCTGGCAGAGCCTGTATCCCTGCCGGGGATGATCGCCATCGGGGTTGGGACGGCGGGGGTGATCGCGCTGTCGCGCCCGCCGCAGGGCTGGGCGGGGTCTGGCGTTGTGAACCGGGGGGTCGGGCTTGGCCTGATGGCGGGGGCGTTCTTTGCGATCTCTGCCGTCGGCTATCGCGGGGCGACGCTGTGCATCGCGTCGGACAGCGCCCTGTTCCGTGCAACCGCAGCGCTTGCAGCGGTAACGCTGTTCCAAAGCATCGCCATGGGTCTGTGGCTGGGCTGGCGCGAGCCGGGCGAGGTGGCGCGCGTGGCGCGGGCGTGGAAGGCGACGCTGCCGGTTGGCGTGGCGGGCCTTCTGGGGTCGCTGGGCTGGTTCCTGGCCTTTGCGCTGATGAACGCGGCCTATGTGCGCAGTCTGGGGCAAGTAGAGCTGATCTTTTCGCTGGCAGTATCGGTTCTGGTGTTCCGCGAACGGGTTTCCCTGCGCGAGTTGGCGGGCATAGGGCTGCTGGCGGCAGGGATCGTGGGTATCGTCACGGCGGCCTGATCAGCCGATCCGGCGGAAGGTGGGGATGGGGCCGGAGTTGTCAAAGAACGGCACCGGCGGGGGCGGGCCTTCGGTGCCGGCAAGAACCGCCACTTCGGCCAGAACCACTTCGGTGATGAAGGGCAGGTCAAGGTCACGCGCCTTGGACAGGGGCAGCCAGTGCAGATGCCCAAGTTCATCCGACGCGGCCGAGAAATCATCGGGGTCGCCGACAAGGCGCGTGGCATCGGCCAGGAAAAACCGCGCGTCAAAGCGGCGCGACCGGCCGGGCGGGGTGATCGCGCGAAAGAAGAACCGCAGGGCAGAGGCATCGGGAACAGTGCCCCGCGCGGCAAAACCGGCCCAGCCGGGGGGCAACGCGGTCTGTCCCGGGTGCCCCAGGGCAAGACCGGTTTCTTCCCACAACTCGCGGATGGCGGCAGCGGCCAGCGCGCCGGCCGGCGGGGCGCCCGGTGCGGCAAGCCGCGCGGCGCAGGTGGGATGCAGGGCTGACCCCAGGGGAACCAGCGCATCGCCTGCGTCAACAGCACCGCCGGGAAAGACGTATTTCGACGGCATGAAGACGGCACCTGCGCCGCGCTGGCCCATCAGCACCTGCGGATCCGGCCCGTCGCCGCGCATCAGCACGATGGTTGCCGCGTCGCGTATCGGGAAGGGGGCGTCAGCCACCGGTCCCGAACCCATGCATGCGCCGCGCCCATTGGATGGCAACCAGAACGCCCTTCAGCCGGGGCAGCAGATACAGCGACAGCGCCACCGTACAGACGGAAAAGACCGAGGCCAGGATCAGCGGATCGGGGCGGAAGCGCACGAAGCTCCACAGGATCAGCGGGGCCATAAGGTGACCGACAATCAGGATCGTCAGATAGGCCGGGCCGTCATCGGCGCGCTGATGATGAAAATCCTCACCACAGACCGGGCAGGCATCGCGCACCGAAAGATAGCCGCTGAGAAGCGGGCCGGCCCCGCAGTTCGGGCAGCGCCGCCGCCAGCCGCGCAGAAGGGCAGGCCGCATCGGGCGGTCGTTATCGTCCTGCGGCATGTTCGGGCTGTTCATTCGGGGTCCGCCTGTCATTGCGCGCAACGTCTAGACTCTTGTCGGGCAAATGTAGAGGGGCCGGATCGGATTGCGGCGTGATGTCGCAAAATTCTGCTGAAGCCTGCGACGGAAAGGGCCGCGTGGCGCGTTTGCCTGTCATGGATCGCGGCACAGGGCCGCTGGCAAAGAGGAGAGTGTGATGAACTGGACCAAGGCCCTGACGGGCACGACACTGGCTGCGGCTTTCGGCATCGGGCTGTTCGCGGCCCTGCCATCGCAGGCGCAGGCGCAGGACGGGATGGGCATGGGCATGGGCGGACAGGGCATGGACGGAGAGGGCATGGGCGGAGAGGGCATGATGACCGGCGGCCCCGGAGCCGGGCCGATGGTCGACTTTGCAACCCTGGACGCCGACAGGGACGGCAAGGTGACCCGGGCCGAGATCACGGCAGCCCGCACCGCCCGTGTAGCGGCGGCGGATGCCAATTCCGACGGCAAGCTGAGCGTTGACGAGATTGCGGCCATGCAGATGGCCCGGATGACCCAGCGGGCCAATGACCGCGCCACGCGCATGGTTGCTGAGCTGGACGTGGATGGCGACGGGATGCTGACGGTGTCGGAACTGATCGTCCGCCCGATGCCGGACCGCATGTTCGATCGTCTGGATACCGATGGTGACGATGCCATTTCGCAGGCCGAAATCGATGCCATGCGCGCCACCATGCAAGACCGTATGCAGGGCAGGCGCGGGCACGGCCATGGCGGTGACGGGCAGGGCCACAAGGGCGGCTGGTTCGGCGGCGGCGACAACAACTGATCCGATTGCACGCCCCGCCCGTCGGGGCGTGCAGCCTTTGCAGGACCAACGGAAGCAGGATAGACCGCAGGCAAGATGCCCATGGCCCTGGATGCCCTTTCGGACGTTTCGGACGAGGCTCTGCTTGTCCTTTATGCCAACGGCGATCCGGGGGCAGCGCGGGCATTGACGCTGCGCCTGACGCCCCGTGTGCTGGGGTTTGCGGCCCGCATGCTGTCCGACCGGACTGAAGCCGAAGACGTGGCCCAGGAGGCGATGCTGCGCCTGTGGCGGATGGCCCCCGGCTGGCAGCAGGGCGAGGCACGGGTGGCGACCTGGCTGTACCGTGTGGCGTCCAACCTGTGTCTCGACCGGCTGCGCCGGTCCCGCCCGCGCGGGTTGGGTGACGTGGCCGAACCGGAAGATACCACACCCGGCGCGGTCGCCCGGATGATCGAGGCGGACCGGGTCCTGGCTCTGGACAAGGCGCTGGCCACCCTGCCGGACCGACAGCGGCAAGCTGTCGTGCTGCGCCATATCGAAGGCCTGTCGAATCCTGAGATTGCCGCGGTGATGGACATCGGGGTGGAAGCGGTCGAAAGTCTGGTCGCACGCGGCAAAAAGGGGCTGGCCGCGCTGTTGTCCGGGCGGCGGGCAGAGCTTGGATACGAAGGTGAGGACTGAGATGCAAGATACCGATCTGGACGGCTTTTTCGCAGAAGCGCGCACCTTGCGCCCAAGCCCTTCGGCCGATCTGACTGCGCGGATCCTGGCGGATGCGGACGCCGTTCAGGCCGGGTTCAGATCCGGTCCTGGTGCCGTCAGGCCGCGCCGATGGTCGGGCTGGATCGCCGCGATGGGCGGCACTGGGGTCCTGGCCGGGCTGGCCACGGCCACGCTGGCGGGCCTGTGGCTTGGCTTCGCGCAACCGGCCCCGGTCCTGACGCTGACCCAGACC
>Ga0114976_10000863_pt1 | contig 19079 bp, 33 predicted proteins | sample S_130805_EF_Meta_FD_87319 | JGI IMG/M metagenome (GOLD analysis project Ga0114976, IMG submission 87319) | Freshwater microbial communities from Lake Simoncouche, Canada to study carbon cycling - S_130805_EF_MetaG | ecosystem: Environmental > Aquatic > Freshwater > Lake | place: Lake...
CTTGTGTTTTGACTGGGACGATCAGCTCTTTACCGCCCACACCTGTAATGATCTTGCCTGCGCTTGATAGATCCATGCTAAGTGGAATGATTGCGCCTCCAACCATCTCTTCTGGGCTTAGCTCCTTGCGAGGCTTGAGTGGCATGTCTGGGTTATCCATTGTCTGGATGTCCATCTCACTGATTGGGCGCTTAAGCTTTACGCCTCCACCGACTGGATGGTATAGACCTAACGCTTCTGCTTCTGCTTTGGATTGGCGCTTAGGCTTCTCGTCTACCTTGAGCTGTAAGTCTGGTCCTTCTGCCTGAACATCGCTATAGCGTAGCTCTGACCTTGGAACATCTAATGTGCTTTCAGGGAATATCTCACGTCTGAGATTGAACGGGATCTTGCTTCTACGTTCAGCATTTCGAGCGTGAGCTTCGCCAAATACTTGTTTGTAGGCGTAGAATGGATTGCGTGGATTCTTATCAATCTTTGATTGCAGATCCTTCATCATGGCTTCAAGCTCTTCTGGCGTATGTTTCAATGCCAACTCGTCCATACGGTTTAGGACGTTCGCTTCACGAGAGGTAATGCTTTTTTTCTCTTTTTGGAACAAGCTATCTATCTCTGCATTGTTCTGTTTGATGTATTCGTCTAGAGGAATTCCAAACTCGTTTGCCTTCTTTTGTATAAAGCCTGCATGGAACAAAGCTTCTTTCTCGTCTTGAAGCTCACCAACATACTTTTGATACTTACGACCCTGAGCTGTGGTCAGATCGAACATGGCTGTGTTGGCACCCTGTGGCAATCCTTCAATTTCTTGGATTGCATGGGTCAGCTCATGAATGGTTGATCCTGCAGCCTCACGCTTAGGTGACTCAACGGTTATAGACTTGGATTGTCTGCCAAAACCACCAGCGATCTTGCTTCTAGTTGGGGTGTACTCGTAACGATAGCCAGCCAGCTCTGGGTAGGCTTCAAGGGCTGCGGGTAAATTGGCTGACTTACCAACCGTTCGCAATGCCAACGCATAGTCACGCAACTGAACCTTCTGTTCTGGGGTCAGATTATCAAATGTTGTGCCAAAGTTTTCCATAGACAACGCATCCGCTGTCTTGAGTAAGTCTTTGGGAGCGCTTCTACGTGGAGTTGCCTTAGGCTCGAACTCTAATTCACCGAGCATAGATTCTTGAACTAGCCTATCAGTCATGGGTAGATAGCGAGTTCCAAGGCTACCCGGTGCGCCTTCAGGCACATCGTCAAGTTGGCTAGCTTTCCATGCAGTGATGTTAGCTTCGTCTACAGACTGACCTGCCCTGCGAGCTGTTGTGAACTCACGCTTGAATATCTCTTCAGACGCCTTACTGTAGTTCTTGGCTTTTTGCCCTACGTCGATGCGCTTTAAGCCACCGATGTTTTCCATGAACTGCTCGATCTTAGGATAGATAACAGGGGCGACTGATTCAACAGCCCCCTGCGCTTTGACGCCTAGTGTTGGCTCACCGAACACGTTTTCACGGCGGATACCAGACTGGGCATTAACAAAATCAGCTTTGATGTCACCTACCTCACCAGCAACACGCTTGGCATTGGCGCCCATCACACGGACATCATTGGGTGTCAGGATCGGACGAGCTCTCGGTATGCCACCAATATATGGGGGCAACTTGGAAGCTTCAAGAGCTTTTGCCAAGCTTTCATTGATGTCTTTGCTCGCTTGCGATGTAGGCTCATAAGTCATGGCTTGCTGTAAACGCTCAGAAGCTTGTCTTCCCTCTTCCACACCAGCTTGAGTACCAAAGTTAGGTGAGGTTACGCCTTTGTAGACTCCGTAAGCACTACTGACAGGGATAGATGTAAGACCTGATGCCATGGATAGAATGGATTGCGGTATAGCAGTAATGCCGAACTTATCGGCTAAGGCTTGTACGATATTGGTGGCACTTGATGCAGGGCGTGGCGGAGCTTTTGATTGAGCTGGCACACTAATCGATGGAACTTCTGAAGCAAGATAGGGAACGTCTGATCCGTTGCGGAGGGGCATCGATCCTCTTTGAGCCAGAGCATATTTCATCTGGTCAACGCTAGGCTCATCGCCTTGGATATAATTGCCTAGCTCGTCATACGGCATAAGGGTTCACTCGCTTGGGTTGCGTCTCATCGACATACAAGTCATTGTCATTGTACAGATAATCCACGGTTAGTAAACCCATGTCACGCATTAAACGTAAGCCTTGGGTTAAGGCGTCAACGTAGTCATCATGCCTTACTTCTGGGAAAGCGCATACCTGATTGACGAACTCTTGACACCAGTCTCTTACCTGTCCTTCATTGGTGCTTGACTCTGGCAGATAGACCAATCCTTTAGCAATGATGGGCGAGACAATGTTTAGGCGCCCGATCTTGTCGGTATTACCGGGATTGTATGCACGGACGTTTAGCCCAGCACGTTGCAAGTCTTGTATAAGACTAATGCCTGCCGACTTGTCCTCCACAAGGATCATGTCTACCTTCTTGCCATGACCCCATTCGTTCTCATCACCATAGATCGAGGTTGACTCCTCAATCACTCGTGGACGCAGGTCTGGATATTGCATGTGCTCTGACCAGCAATCAATCACCATCACAGCCATTGGCTTGTCGTCTGATGGCTTAAATGCACCTAGCACCACGCAAGCTGTAGGATCGTTCTTAGTCTTGTCGGACGTAGCGCAATCATACGACTGGATAACGTACTGGAACTTAGGCAATGGCTTCTCTGAATCCCAGAGCTTGAACATCTGGCGCTTAATGATGCCTTGCTCTTCTGGATCGATGATCTCAGCGTAAATCTCTTGCCTGCCAAGAGTCGTACCCTCGTATTGCAGGATCTGGTTCTTAAAGGTGGGCGCCAAGTTCTCTAAGTTGTCATAGGTAGTCGCTGTAGTAACGATCACATCATCACCGTCTCGGTTCATCAGATCAAAGATCAGTGGCTTAGGCTTAGGAGTAGTGGTGCAGATCAGGATAGGACGCTGACCTAGACGCATACCGAACTGGATCATGTTCCATGCTTCATCAAGGTATTCCCACGCCGCCAATTCATCTAGCCAGCCACCATGAAACTGGGGTCCACGAAAGCGCTCAGGCTCAGAAGCCGCTATTCCCTTAATGATTGACCCATTGGTTAAATGGATCTCGTTGTCGCTTACGGTGTGCTTGAGGACAATGCTTCTAGGCATGACGTTGATGAGCCCACTTTCCCCAAGGAAGCAGACGTCTTTAACGTCGGCGTAAGTTGGAGCAGAAACCAACCATCTGGTTTTCGGCTGTCTCCATGCCATTTGCCATAGATTCTCGGCTGCTGTCCTAGTCTTTCCAGCTCCACGACCAGCAAGGAATAGCCAGATGTTCCACCAATCACCCTCAGGTAGTTTTTGATAATCATGTCTAGATAATAACCATTTGGCTACTTTAACGGCGACCTCAGCTTGTACTGGACCAGCTTTCTTAGCTGTATCCTCTAGCTGTCTAACAATGTCCTGAACTGTCATGATCCGCTATTAGCATGTGGATAAGGGATTCAGCCTCTTCTAACTTCTCGTGCAGGCGCTCTTCAAACTCCTTGAGCTTGATCTCCATCACCTCTTCATAGTCGTCTGGCTTATCTAAGGTGAAACCGTACTTGGCAAGTACCTCACGCACCTCATCGATATAGGCAAGTTGTTCTAGCGCCTTTGTCGGTACGCTAGTAGATTCCATGCGCCTTCTCGACCTTACGCACCGCATCAATCAATTTGAAGATGTTAGCGTTAGAGTCTAGAGTTGACAGCTTGCAGTCGAACAGCTCAGCGATCTGCTCAATGGTTAGTGGGCGTCTAGCTGATTTGTCGCTAGCCTTGAGCTCAGCAAAGAACTCTAATCCACGCTCCATTGCTTTGATGTCATCGTGCAAGGTAGGTGGGTTCATCGGTTTAAAGTCATCCAAGTTTCTTCTCCAGAGTAACAAGCAAGTCTTCAAGAGCGGCGTTAAAGTGATCCATCTCTATAGCACCACCGTCTTTACCAGTGAGCTCTAGCTTTGAGAGGTCACCGTACTTCTTAGGTTTAAGCTTAGACGCTACCCACTTACGAGTCTCTACCCTCAGTCGGTTACGAGCCACTCCAGCAGAGTCAAGCTTAGTACCTACTACATTCCCATCCTTATCTGTCTCAACAGCGATAGGACTCTCATCAGCAATATCAAGCATGTCCTCAGCCAGAGCCTCAGCAGACTCTTCCTTCGCTCTAGTGTACTGATTAAGGAATTCAGGATAGTCACTTATCCACTTGTATACCGTCGGCATGCTAGGCATTCCTTCTTGCTTACAGGCTGTCCTTAGACTCTTACCCATAGAAAGATAGCTACATAGCTTGCTTGATATTTCTTTTGTGTATGAGGATGGACGACCTACTGGATTTATTTCCTCGGCGTCTTTATCCAATTGTGCTTTAATGGCAACTGCTTCTGAGGATTTGATCTCCTCGTACTCTTTGACGTTGTCTTCTTTCTTTCGTGCCATAACTTTCTTTCAAAGCTGATGGCTTTCAGTATAAATAAAAAAAGGGGCTTTGTCGCCCCTCTTGTTAAGTTGTCTTATCGATCATGTCTTTAAGCTTACCTTCTGCATACTCTAAGCTAGAGACTTTGACACGCTGAACGATGGTTTGTTTCTCGCCCTTGCTCTCAGTGTGAGCTTTGATTGTGCCAGTGAATTCAATAGTCATACCAGCTTTGATGCCAATGAATGCATCAGCCCAATGGAATTCTGCATTGTCTTGCTTAGTGATGTTGCCAAAACGCTCTACGCATTTCTTGCTGTATGGGAACTTGTACTGCAAATGTGACTTGCTCTTGTACACGATACGGTTACCAGACTCATCACGCATCAGGTATACCATCGCTCTGGATGGATCGTAGTAGCTAAACTGAGGAGCGTCTACGATGATCACTGCCTCGACAACTGCACGAGTTGTTAACTTCTCAGCGGTGACACCAAGAAATACTGAACGAGCTTTTTGCTCTTCAATTGCTTTAGTGCGCTCAGCGATACGAACTGCACGATCATTGATGCACTTGATAACAGCGTCACACTGCTTAGGTGATAGTTTGCCATAAGTATCAAAAGCTTTGGCAAGAGAGCCAACAAAGTTGGCAGAGTAGGTTGCTTCACCACGAGCGTTCTCGCCACGACCAGCAGAGATGAAATCTTCAATGGCGTCGCAATGCTCTGGGTTGTTTTTACGCCAAGTCTTCTGGGCGTTAGCAATGATGTTGCGATGAATGGCAGCTTGGTAAGCATGCTCATTCTCGATAATTGAACCTCTAAAAGTGCGTGATGTTGTCATTTGAATCTCCTAACTGGTTAATCAGTAACTCCATTTGACCATAAATTAACCACTTGTGCAATATATTTATATAAGAAAAACCCTAATAAAAAAGCCCCCGTAGGGGCTGTGTTTAGAAGCTGTAATCGTAGTATTCGTCTCGAACCCCAATCTTTAGCCCACATCCATGCTTTTGCTGGACATAGCGTCCTGTGGCTTCGTTTAGTAGGCAGAACTTCCAGAAACCAGTCTTAGGGTGCTTTTTAAATACACGAAGGCGCCCATGAAAGTCTGGGAGATATTCGTAATCCTGAGACTCAGACATACCGTTTTTATCAATCCGAACAGCGTTATCGTCACGAGTTGTGATGTAAGTCACATTGCGAATGGTTTCCACCCTGACAATGGTGCAAGCTGAACGATCAGTCCAGTGCAGAATGGTTGCGCCCATGCCAACGAATGGGGCTGGTTCACCACGGACAGCACGGCTGTCAAGGTGATTAAAGACGTTACCTGTACCGCTACCTAATTTCATCATGTTAAGCCTCTACTTTCTCAGCAGGAACTTCATTACGAGTGTCTGTATATTCAAAAAAATAATACTTAACTTGATTCAAAATTCTGTTAGCTCTTTTTTTGTCACCAGCAGAGATGCATTCTTGAACGTCAGACAACATACCAGCCAAACGAACATTGATGTTGTAAGCAGTGTTGTAAAACTCTTCAAGCTTTTCGCCAGAACAACCTAACATTTCAATTTCTAGATTTTTCATTTTGATACCTTTCTTTTCTAACTGGACGTCCCAGTAAGTGAAACTATATCAAACAATTATCCATTTGTGTAAATTATTTATTATCGGAAACCCTAATGCTTTTGCCACCACCTGACAGGCTTTTTAGGTCTGCCGTACTTCATGATGGCTCTGAAAGTATGGAATCGGCTAAAGATGCCTCGCATGAAGCCAGAATTGCGCCTCTGAGCCATTATTCTGGTTCGAGCACGTCTTGGCTTCAACTCCATGAAAATCATCTCATAAACCGTTTAAAGAGCTCTGTGGCTACAGCGTCCGCTTCATGCTGTTCAGCCACGTTGATGGCAACCATTGCTACCTGACGCCATGCTTCGTCCCAGACTGCCTTAGGATCGCTCAATAGTTCGGTAGCCTTGGCATCGCTTAAAAGCTTTTGCCAGTCATCAAAAGCAGTTTCCCAGTTCTGTTTACTCATTTCTCTTGTGCCTTTCCTACATAACCATAAATTATAGATAATGGATACCAACGCTTTACTTCCAAGATAAAACGTATTCCAAATAACTTAATTCTCATTTCTCTTGTGCTTTTCTTAGTATTTCTAACACTTCACTACAACATACTTTGACTGCGTTGTATGCCTCTGACATATTTTCATCAGCACACCAATATGCCGTATTCATAATTGCTACACGAACTTTTTCTATTTCCTCATCTGTTAATGTCTTTAACTGTGGCGAGCAAGTATGAATAGAATCACCTGTAACTCTTTTGCCACAGTCTAAACACGCAGTCCACGCTACTGGTTCATTATTCATTTGGTCATCAGCCTTACGATTAGGAATAGAACTAACATTGTGGTTATGACTGCGATAAACACAATTTTATTGATCATTATCGCCCCATCAAGATTGGCATTACAGGCATGATCGGAGCAACTGGCAAGGGTTGCGGAGTTGGTACAGCCAGAAGGGTCATGCCAAGCGTAGGTTGCGGAGCTTGAGCATAACCAGTCACCTGACCGTACTGGTTAGAGTAGGTAGTAAGGCTACCGTTAGTCTGGGCAGTGCCAACTGGCATGCCGTACTGGTTGGAATAGGTCACAGTCTGTGCTGATACTGCGCCACTGGTAAACATCAAAATTAGTGCTAATTTTTTCATCTTGTCATCCAATAAGCTATACAAAGTAAAATAACGCCCCACCCAATGAGCAGGACAACCAATAGACCAATGATCAGCAGATCAGTCATGTCCTTCTCTGAGCTGATTGTTGATAATCTCGTCTAGCTTTTGATGTAGCCATTCTCGATTACCATCTTCATTTATCCACTTGTGTAAGTTTATACCAAATTTAAAAGTTGCGGTGTTTTCTGTTCTGTTGAAACTGACCATCACACGAGAAAACTCTTTAAGCGCTTCTAAACGGTCTTCAGTAGTAAAGGTAGTAATAGCTAGCTCCCAACTTCTGCATGTTGATTAATCAGCTCAGTAGCACGGTTGTAGGCTTCTAATCTGGTAGCAAACTCTTCTGGTGGATTTTCTTCAAAATTGAGCACCCAGTCATTTAACCCGTAATAGGTAATGGTGGATTTCTCGGTAACGTGTATCACAGTAATCATGACGTCTCCTTAGTATGGGTGGCTTTGAACCTCTAGCCATCCGTCTTCAAACAGTTTTCCTATTGTCTTACGATGTGCTTCATCCCACAACTCTACCCTGCGTTGTTTTAATAATTTAACGCCTTGATCGATTTCAGTATGGCATTTAAAGCAAAGAGCTGCGATCCTGTAATCAGGCGCTTTGATCCCACGCCCCTTGCCATCCCTGAGCTGGTTAGAGTGAGCCGCTTGTGTTGACCCCTCAAGACCACACATCTGGCAAGGTAGCTGGGCTACAGCTCTCAGAAGCTTTTCATTTCGATACATTTTTTTCCATAATCTTATTCATGATGATGGCTGAAGATTTAATTTTTAGAACCTCAGTCTGAGCCTCATGCCATTGTCTTTTGTTGGCATACTCTTCAAACTTAATAAGAGCTTTGCGAATATCAATAATGCTTTGTGCGTAATCATTCATTGGGATAACCTCATCTCGTTACGGGCGGATGCTTCTAAGGAACGCCAAGCTTCAAGCTTAGCCTCGGCTGCTGAGATCAGTAAACGCAAGGTTTCGTATTCACCAATAGCTTCCCCAGTTTTGTAGATATGCTTTTCTAAATCTTCATGAGAATCGGCATACCGTTCTTTGGCAGCTTCTGATTTAGCATCAATTGCCAAGTTCATTAATCTAGCCCTGACAGCTCTTTTCATCTCCGTGTAAATGTAAACCTGTTTTTTTAGATCACCTGCAGTTTGTGCGTTATCACGCAAGTAATCCATCGCCTCATACGGATTGATATTCTCAGGCGTAGTTGGTGGGTATTTTTTGCTCATTGAATAGTTCCTTCCATGTCCTTATCTAACTCCGTTATCTTTATTTTCAACATGCCTTTAATGCCATCACCCCATTTGATTGACAGCTCCTGTATCTGAGAATCATCGTCCCAGACCTTGCAATGAGTCATAGCATCTAAAGGCGCTTTTAACAAGTTGTCTAAATCACGCTTACGCCTGTCTGGTCGGAACACTGTGATCTCTACACGCAAAGGCTTGTGGCGAACAATCACCAGCTCTTCTGCCACCAGCAATTCAACAGCCTTGCGGTACTCACGCCCCTTAGCCGAGATGATCATTCGGTTCTGGAACATGCGCCAGTAAGTGTTGACGCTAGGTGGAAATGGAAGAGTGAATTCAATCACTTTATCTTTTCTCCCAATCATTCAAACAATCAAGCAATAGGTTACGAAACATTTGACGGCTTACGATTTCGCCCGGTTGATACAGATTGATAAACCGTTGCAAAGTTCCTAAATCACCAGTGCCATCACTATTCTTTTCTGGCAATACGTCAGTGCGTACTCGTGGAGCTGGCTTCTCAACGCCATAGATTTGATCGGTCAGCTCAGCATCTCTGCCAACAAACTCAACTGGAATCGATTCCTTGATCTCATCCTCAATGGCTTTGATGCGTTGAAGCTTTTGATCAACTGTCTCTGGCTTACGGATCTCTTCAATCTTATCGATCATCCCTTCCACGGTTACTGGCTCTACAGCCACAGCCCCTTTACTTGCCCTCGGTTTCCCTTTTGCCACTGTTGCCATATGTCTTTCTCCAATCTTTCACGTCTATGTTTTACTGCTGGTTGATTTAAAAACTGCCTTAACCACTCTTTGCCACGCAATGCTCGTTCAGCCAAGATAAACCTTATCTCACACTGGTGACGGTATTCCTCACTGCAAGTAAAGTTCGATTCGTCCAAAGTTTTCTCCTACATACTGCTGACTGTCAGGCTCAAACCACAAACCCATTTTGCCTTCCCACTCGCCATTACGTTGCTTCTCACAGATCAACAATGCATCAGGTACGCTTTCGTCAGTCGCTCCAGCCTCTGAGCGCTCTTGTGCTTTCCTTTTATTACGCCAAATAATAAATACGTTGTCCACCTGATCCGTAATCGAGCCACTACCTTTGAGGTCAAATTTGCCCGGTAAATGCTTTTCATCAGCTCCCTTTCGCATATGGTGAACCAAATGAATGTGTATTCCTACATCCTGAGCAATAGCACATAACGCATTAACAAAATCTTTCTGACCATTAAAGTCATCCTCCCCTTTAACGCACTTCATCAACGAGTCAATGACAATGTGATTCACCTTCAACTCTGACGAGGCATAGCGACACACCGCTAGCATCTGTTCAGCATTGATCATGCCGTGGTGATCTAGCAAAAAGACCTGATCCTTTTTCCAATCCTGAAACGCTTGTAAGCTGTAGGGAGACGGAAGCTTCATGCCTGTTGCCTGACGTGCCATTCTTGCTAGCGTGATCTCAGGACGCATCTCAAAAGACGCAATCAAACACTTCTGATCCTGTTGTGTCAATGACAGTACAACTTGACCCAAGAGCAATGACTTTCCGTGACCATTGATACCAGCCCAGACTGATACCTCTGAAGGTCGTAAGCCTACAAAGTTCTGGCGCTTATCCCAAGGCAAGTAGTTGCCACGCTGAATAAGACTTCCCTCAAAGTACTTAACAATCTGCTCAGCATAGAACGACTTCTCTTTGATCTTGCGCTTAGGTGCTGATTCCTGCTCCCACTGCGCCCAATCGATGTCGTCGTATTGGATTATTCCTTCCATAGATTCACTTCCCCATCCGTGTCTAAGCCAATAACTGACTTCGGTTCTGCATCAATGATTGCTATCCACCAGCGTACAAACTCTTCAATCCCAGAGTCACAAGCTAACAACTGTATTTGTAAACCCTTAACCCAACTCAGATCAGCCTTCTTGGGATTTGTTCCGCCTGTGTATACAGAAATCAAGTCTCCCAAAACAACAGCTCTTTCAGGATCTAGGAAGTCATTTTTAAACTCAGGGTGCGGTGCTATGTGAAAGAACACTGTCATAGGCTTCCTGTGGTTTTTACGCAACTCGATAATTTGTTTATGTCCGAGCATTCGCTAAACCTTTCGCCCAATCAGGTTTGCCAGACGATTTAGTCTTAGCTTCGTCTCTGGTGTAAATAGTTGTCCAACCACTAGCTATGGCAAGGTCAATTAATTTGACTGGGTCATAACCATCCTTTACAAACGTCTCTAGTTGATTTAGAAACTTAGTGCTTGCAAGTTGAGACATCGGTTTTTTTGTAGACCTACGATATTCGACCCACTCAGACCAAGCCTTTTCTGGTAACCAATCTGGTAATTCAATCTTCGTTGTCGTCCCTACAACTGGTTTATGGTTATTGGTTATTGGTTTATGGTTAGCATTGCCTTCGGATTGCGTTGGCATTGCGTTCGCATTGCTTTCGGATTGCTTACGCTTAGAACCCTTGCTCCTCATGCCCCAGCGAGCATTAGCAGATGCCCTCGCCTTGTCAGATTTACCATGATAAGCAGCAATTACATCGTTACAACGCTTGTGTATGTAGCCTTCCTCAGTGAGTTCGAAGAAGTCTGTCAATACATTTTGAAGCGCTTGCTGTTCATCCGCATTGCGAACGCTATGCGAACGCATTAACTTCGCAAGGTCGTTGCATAAAGGCATCTCATCAAGGTAATAACTGTCCAAAAGCTGGCGATAGATTCCATGCTCTAGCAAGCTTAGATGTGACGTATCTTTCCTATAGTCGCCAATGTTATGTTGGTAGTAGTGCATGGTTACTTCCCGTACAAATCAGGACGCAACATTTCACGAGTTAATTTGTTGTTTGTAAGCTCCTCAATCTTTGCTATGTACTTCAAAGGAATCTGTGATTGACCCCAGAGATAGACAGTATTTGGTTTTAATTCTAACTTTTCAGCTAAATCCTTCAAAGATCCAAACTCTATTTTTAATAAATCCATCGGCTGCATACTTGCCCTTTCGTTTTTTTCAATGCTAACACGAATATTTGAAAATACTTAATAAATCTTTCGTATTAGGGAATTCACCTACAAATAAAATGTGTGTACATGTGATTTTATGCTACAGTCTTATTTACGGCATAGTGCCGTTAGGAGATACACATGATCGATGACAGTGAGTTCGAGTTCGCAATGAAAGAACGTGAGTTCCTTTTAGAGCAAGCCTTAGAACGTGCAGAAGCAAATCAAGCAACCGCTGAGGATATGGAAATTATCCGTTTTGAATGCGGTAAACCCAAGCAATCCAGCCACTCCCAGCAAGTTCTTAATGACGTTTTTGCTGACTTTGGCAATATTTTTGGAAAAGCTTAGTTATGACGGTTTCCTTTACTTCAATTAACGCTTACAAAGAACACAAAAAAAATGGAAAAGTAGCATCTCAATCCCAGTTTATTTTAAATAGCATGGAATCTGGTGTTGCTTATTCAAGAAGAGAGTTGGCAAAGCTTACTGGCTTAGAACTCTCTTCTGTTTGTGGTCGGGTTAATGAATTATTGGCAATTGGAATGATTATTCAAACAGCGCCAAGAAAATGCTTAATAACCAAAAAGACTATTAAACCAGTGGTTAAAGATAGTTTATTTTAAATAAGGAAATATCATGTCAATTATTGCATCATCAGGCGGTAGCTCAGATTTTGAGCTAGCCCCAGCAGGAAACCACGTTGCACGGTGTTATCGCATCGTCGATATGGGTAGTCACAAAAACTCATATGGCAATACCCTACGCAAGATCCTTGTGTCTTGGGAGTTGCATGGTGAAGACGACGAAGGTAACGCATTGACTATGCCAGACGGCAGACCTTTGATGATCTCAGCCAACTACACCTTATCCCTGTCTGAAAAGGCAACCTTACGGGCAGTGCTAGAGAGCTGGCGTGGCAAACCATTTACCTTAAAAGAGCTGTCTGGCTTTGACATTACAGCCGTTTTAGGTCATTGGTGCATGGTAACCATAGCTCATGAGACGAGCCAGAAGAACCAGAAGACTTATGCCAACGTCAAAAACGTAGCGCCTGTTCCTGCGGTGATTAAAAAGAATGGCTTGCCAGATGGCGTAAACAAGGTTTGTAGCCTATCTCTTGAGCCAGATACCTTTGATCAGGCGCTCTTTGACTCCCTGTCTGACGGCATTAAAAAGAAGATTATGGAATCACCAGAGTACAAGAAACTTGGCGCCCCTAACCAGTCAACAGCGCAAGTACCTACAGACTTAGCAACCATGGACGACGACGTCCCATTTTAAGGAGCTGACATGTTTACATTTATTAGCAAACAAAATTTCAAAGAGATGTCTAATGAAATCAAGGCGCTCAGAAGCAAGTTAAATAGCTTATCCCATGAAATTCATGTACTTCAAAGACAAGTTATGGATCTTAATCTAAAGCGCCCCGTGGTGCTGTCAAGCGCTGCGCCAGCCAACAGATCAAGCATTACTGTTACTGCTAAACCTAAACGTGGTCGCCCGTTTGGATCTAAAAATAAACCAAAAAAATGAAATTTATCGAACTTTTTGCTGGTATAGGCGGATTTCGGCTTGGTCTTGAAAGGGCTGGGCATGAGTGCGTCTGGGCAAATGAGTTCCTTGAAAAGCCACGGAGTATTTATGAGTACAACTTTAAACACGCCCCAGACGGACGAGACATCCGAGCAGTTCAGCCTGATGAGATCCCCGATTGTGACTTACTCGTTGGAGGATTTCCGTGTGCAACTTTTTCGGTTGCTGGACGAAGAACAGGATTCGGTACAGAAGATACACGAGGTACACTCTTTTTTGAAATCTGCCGAATCCTCCGTAGCAAAAGAATCCCATATGTATTCCTTGAGAATGTTAAGGGACTCCTCAACCATGACGGAGGACGAACTTTTGGAGTCATCGTCGCCAGCTTGGATGAACTGGGGTATGACGTCCAATGGGAATGTGTTAACAGCAAGAATTTCGGAGTCCCACAGAATCGGGAACGAGTATTCATTGTCGGAAATCTTAGAGGAAAACCCAGACCAGAAGTATTTCCTCTCGGAAGATGCTATGCAGAGGATGGTTTACAAGACCGAAAAGAACAAAGCTCTCAAGAGGGGCTTCAAACCGCAAATAGTAAAAAATTTGCAATCGGAACCTTATGCAACCGACTTTACCAAGGAGATACTAACAACTTCTACCTTGAAGACAGAGTTCCAAGACAAGTTGAATGCGATGGATCAGAGGACGGAGATGCAGAAGACTCCTCAGATGGATCTGTTCGGGCAACCCACTGGAGACGAAACCATTTCAGAGACGTAAAGGGAGATTACACGCCAACCCTGACAGCCAATATGGGTACGGGTGGCAATAATGTTCCTTACATTGTCAGGGCTGTTAACGACGTGCTCAGAGAAAAGAAGACTCAGAACGGTAGACGCATTAAAGACCATAACGATCCTTCATTTACTCTGACAGCGCAAGACAGACATGGCGTCATGGTTGGTACACAGCTCAGAAAGCTTACGCCTCTGGAATGTGAGCGCCTCCAGTCGTTACCAGACAACTGGACTAAGTGGTATAGAGACGGCTCATTAGTGCCAGACAACCAGCGTTATGAGCGCTGTGGACGAGCTGTTACCGTTAACGTAATAGAACAAATAGCTAGGAGATTACCGCTATGAAAGATTGGACATTCGAAACAGAAAATATAGTTCTCAATTTTGACTCACATGTACGAGAACAGTTGCCGTGGTATGACTTGGTAACGGAATCGGTCTTATATATTGCAAGAAATTATTTACCTAAAAAAGGCACGTTACTTGACATTGGGTGTTCCACTGGAAACATCTCAAAGCGTTTTGTTCCGCTATGTATAGAACGTAATGCAGAAATTATTGCAATTGACAAAAGCGCAGAAATGACAAAGGCGTATATTGAAAATCTTAAAAGCGCTCCAATTAAAAAATTAGTGCTTTGCAAAGACATTTCAACCATGAAATTTCCTGCCTTTGATGTAGGTATTTTGTTTTTAACTTTAATGTTTCTTTCTCCAAACGAGCAATTTGAAGCAATTGAAGACCTTTACAACAAATGCAATGAAGGTGGAATAATAATTATTGTAGATAAATCATGTGACGATGGAAAATACTTTTCTACCGTTATGAAGCGCTTAACTATGTATTGGAAGCTAAAAAACGGCGCAGAACCAGCAGACATTATTGATAAAGAATTAAGCCTTTCTGGAATACAAAGACCAGTAAATTTTAATGCGGTCTTTAGTGACATTCAAACAAAACAATTTTTTCAACTAGGTGAATTTAAAGGGTGGGTAATAGAAAAATGATTGCAAAAGATAACAGCAAGGCTTCAGAGTCAGGACACTGGTATGACCGTGAGACTGGCGCTCCTAGATACTCAGTAATTGGCAAGAACAGGAAGGAACGCAATACCACCTTGCGTGACGCCAAGGCTAATGGCGACCTAGTCCCGTCAGTGACCACAGTGATCCGTACCGCAGCATCACCGGGGCTCGAAGCGTGGAAGCAACAACAGGTTTTAATGGCTAGCCTAACCCTGACCCGTTCCGAAAATGAGACGGAAGAGGATTGGATCGACAGGATCATGTCTGACTCTAAAGAGACAGGTAAAAAGGCGGCTGAGCGAGGAACAGCCATTCACGCTGGCGTACAGGCTCACTACGAAGGAAAAGACGCTGGGGTGTACCTATCACATGCCAAAGCAGCAGAAGAGGCTATACGGGCTTATTTTGGCGAAAAGAAGTGGGAACCAGAGATTAGCTTCTCTTTTGGTGGATTTGGCGGTAAATGCGATCTGATGGCTAAATCCAACGGAACCGACACAGGATTGGTGATTGACATCAAAACCAAGGAATTTACCGATCCAGACAAGGTTACGGCGTTTGATGAGCATCTGATGCAACTCTCAGCCTACCGTATGGGCTTTCAAATGCCTAAAGCACGGTGTGCAAACGTCTTTGTTTCCGTCCAAGAACCTGTACAAATCAAGATTGTGGAGTGGACAGATGAGGATCTACAGCGTGGCTGGGCAATGTTTAGTAGCCTTTTGAACTACTGGCAAATCAAAAATAACTATAGATAAGGGTAAACACCTAGAAAATAACCGAATAAAGTTCTTGCACAAGTGGATAATTTTTGCTCTAATGGAGTTACTGGGTCGTCCAGTTAGATAAACAAAGGAGTTTCAAATGCAATTAATCGACGTTAACCTCAACGCAGTAGATCGTCTTGGTATGTTGTTGGCTCAGATTGCTGACTTAGAAGAGCAAGCAGAAGCAATCAAAAACGTACTCAAGAACGGCAACGAAGGTCATGTAGAAGGCGCACTCTACAAAGCCTGCGTAACCTTGTCTGAGCGCAAGACTGTAGACAACAAGGCTGTATTCAAAGAAGCCAACGTGCCTGCAGAGTTGATCGCTAAGTTCACTAAAACAACTGCAGTTATTTCTGTCAAAGTTACCTCACGCTAAGGAGTTGTGATGACTGATCATTATCAACAAGTAGCTACTGCATGGGGAGACAAGCTCTCCCTTGCTAGCCAGCCAGTTCCTAAAGATGAGGCAATCTCTATTGCTTTAAATATTTATGAATTCATGTTTGGCAAACCTTTTAAGGGTAAGACTAAATTAACTAGCGGTCACCGCTATACATGGGTACGTCGTGGGGTACTTGTTGTTAACCCTGACTTTAAGCAAACCCATGCCTCTGGCTGGATGGCTCTGGTTCATGATCTGAGCCATTACGGTCATTCTCGTATCAACTCTAAGCACAACAACCACGGGCGTATTCATGCTGAATTTGAGGCTGAAATTGCCAAGTACGTTGTGAGCAAGTATTTAACTAACTAAGAAAGGATGCCCCTTCGGGGGCAAACCATGAAAAGAATGCACACTACCCCAAACGGTTTTGAAGTTTCTGATGAGCATGTTTTTGCCATTAGATTGTTCATCTACACTGAATCAAACTTTGAGCTTAGCCTTCCCATTGCTAGCATCTTGAAGCTGGTAGACATATTCGAGGAGTTAGGGAATAAGCAATATGCCTGAGCCAATACCGTTTTACGGGATGCTAGAGGAGTGCCAGCACTGTTGGCATGAGACTGGCGTTACCTTACTGAGCCTACCGCCTCAGCATCAGGAGCGTTGTTGTCATTGCGGTGAACAGCGTTATTTGAAGGGTCGTAACGTCGTCGATTTAGGCGATGGTCACGGCAAGTTTTTCCCACGCATAGTGACTTGAGATTTTTTAGCATAAAGAATCCCACTACGTCTGGCACGTTATCTAACTTTATAGCACAAGAAAAGGAGTAAAAATCATGGACAGATTCAATTATGATTTTGAGCGTCAACTTGGTAAAACTTACAGAAGCGCTGATGAAGCCTTTAAAACTGCAGATTACGCAACTGGTTTATGGAAATGTGAGTCTGACTGGGATCGTACCAAGCAGTTCTGCCACGACTGGTTTGGATGGTTTCTTGTTTTGCTAACCGTCATCATTTTTATGTATCCAGCCATCATGTTGGTGATTGAAAGAAACTTCAAGTGAACATTCGTAAAAAAGCACGAGAGCTTGGCATAGCTCCGACAACCCTTGAGTACCGTATGAAACATGGCTGGTCAGAGGATCGTTGGGGATACAAGCGTCTTATACCGCCAGAGGGATACCATGTCTGCTCAAAGTGTAGACATGTACAAGTCGTTAATCAGTTCTATCCACGCAAAGGTCGTAACGGCTATCTCAGTTGGTGCAAATTGTGCTTAAAAAAAGCCACCCCGAAGGGCGGCTAAAAACACACATGGTAAAACTTGAGGAAATACTTAATTACCTTTGTAACGGTCATAAAGTTCAAGTGCTAAAGGTGAGGCAATACCTAAGGCAGTGCCGACACCTCTAACCAAAGGGTTTGGAGCCATGGAAGCAACACTCCCTAGTGCTCCGACCCCTGAAATGATTCCACCGGGAATATCTCTATTTTCACCGAATAGACGGTTATACGCCTCTGCTCCTTGATAGCCAGCACCAGCGGCGCTTAAACCTGTCATTAAACGTGGTGCAACGTCAGTGGCAAGATCCATGCCTCTGCCGATTGATGCGGTACCTTGTTTTAATTTTTGCGTTAGCATTTTTTGACGAGCCTCTTGCATCATTCGTTGCTCGGCTTCAGTCTTGTTAGGAACAATAATACCTTCTCGGTTTGTTTTAAATTGTGCAGACTCAGTAGGGGAAAGCGATTGCTGAATATTGTAATTACGAGCTGCTTCGGTGACTGATTCGCCTCCCGGACCCATCATACCCACTACCTTAGATGACCATTTGTCACCTGATGCCATAGGCGCACCAGATGGTGCAGAAGGAGTTGGTGGTCGAACTGTAGATGGCGCAACCGACACATTGCGTGATGAAGGCGCTAATCTCTGTTGAAGCATTTTTGCTTTTTGACCTGCTAAGAAACCGACTGCTCCTGTTCCAGCTCCAACTAATTCAGGGGTTAGTTCATCAAATTCTTCTGGCGCACCAGAAACTGATACAGAACCCTGTTGATCAGTAGTCGGAGTGTAGATCGGCTTGTAGGTACCATTTGCGTCAAAAGCCGAGGGTAATAACTCTTTTAGCTTTGTTTCTGGATCAAATTTATCTTGTTCAGCCATGGTTCACCTCAAAATACTGAAAGTTCATTCAGTTTGCGTAATGTTTTTGAATATTGATCAGCAACTTCTTTGAATTCTTTAGATTTAAAAAATTGAGAAGTTACAGCGCTTGGATTGCGATCAAAATAATCTTGTTGCGCTTTGTTCATCTCACCTTGGAAATGATTCATGATTTTAAATTTATTGACTAAACTTGAAATAACGACTGCAGAATCAGTTGTTTTGAATCCGGGTTCTGCCATTTTTTGTGCATCATAAACGCTGATCTGAGGACCAAATATGTCTTTACCTTGCTTCATCACATTCATATTTAAGTCAGAAATAGATTGAGCAATCATACGAGCTAAGTTTTGCTCTTCTGGCTTAAGCTTCAGTTTTTGTAAAATTTCTAATGCAGGCGCACTGAGTGATCCAATTGGAGTAGTAATGCCTGATTCAGCACCTTGAGCTAGAGCAGGAATAAGACCCTGTTTATTTAACAAAGACATTACCTTCTTGCCCATATCTGTATTAACCATAGAATACAATTTGTCTAAATTAGCATCAGTCGTTTGTACTGTTGATGCGTCGTAACCTGCAATCATGTCATATTTTTTCTGCGTAGTTGCTTCACGACTTTCAGCAGACTTTTTAGAAATATCTATTTCAGCTTGTGATTCAGCTTTTTTGCGGTCTAGATAAGCAGCTAGAGGTTCATCGGAACGTCTGTCAGATGCTCGTGCGCTAGCTACTTGCGTATTGGCAGTCACTGGTTTTTGATCAGCAGGTGGTTTATTTTGATTGATACCTGCCTCCATGAAAGCTGAACGACGGCTTTCATAAGGCATTTTGTTAAATAGATCA
>Ga0114976_10000868_pt1 | contig 19013 bp, 12 predicted proteins | sample S_130805_EF_Meta_FD_87319 | JGI IMG/M metagenome (GOLD analysis project Ga0114976, IMG submission 87319) | Freshwater microbial communities from Lake Simoncouche, Canada to study carbon cycling - S_130805_EF_MetaG | ecosystem: Environmental > Aquatic > Freshwater > Lake | place: Lake...
TAAATAATCGACCGTTTTATCACTTATAAAGTCGGATTTAATAACACCGTTATATTTATGAACTGCATTATATAAAGGTGCAATAATAAATAACATCTCGTATTTACTATCAGAAATTAGATCACAAACATTACCATCTATTTGATCTAGAATATGGTTTATACTATGCTTTTCATATAACCTAGTTCTATCATACTCTTCTTCAAAAATAAAATAATCTGCTTCGGGGAAAATAATTTTTATTCCAGGATCCTGGTTATAAAAGTCAAGAATGGCTATCATATTAATAGATATTGTATTAATATGATTTTATACTGGTTTTGATAAAATTTTGTTTATTGTTATCGACGTACTTTTATTGGATATATAATCAAATAGTTCTATATTCTTAGCAAATTCACCTCCAATAATATTTTCTTTTGTATAGTCACCCCCTTTTACAATTGTATTTGGGTTTAATGAACTTAATATTGAATATGGTGTATCTTCATCGAATAGTATAATATAATCCACAAATCCAAGACTCATAATAAATTCAGAGCGTTCATCTTGATTATTGATAGGTCGTTGAGAACCTTTTAAACGTCTAACAGATGCATCTGTATTCAAACCAACAACCAGAACATTACCGATGGATTTGGCATATCTTAATAACTTGATATGTGCAGAATGAACAATATCGAAGCATCCATTGGTAAAAACGACATTCGATAATTCACCTATAGTTTTTATTTTTTCCGTTTCATAATCATATATAATTCTGGTATCTGGAAAGTATTCAATAATATCCTGCTTTGAGATATTATAATTTCCAGTATATTTTAAGCCCTTTCCTGCAATTTTAGTGGCTACTTTACAGGCTTGATATAAGTCTTTAGTTCTTAAGAAGACGTACACTAATATACAAAGCACAATATCTCCGGAACCTGTTACATCGATAACATCAATATGTTCATCATTTATAATATGGTTAGTTATGCTATTCAAATACATACCATTTTCACCACATGTTAATACGATATTTTTACAGGAAAGCGTTTCTTTGATAAAGTCTAGAATTACGCCGGGTTCTATAGCACCGGATATAGTTTGTCCTTCATGGAGGTTTGGTTTAAAACAGAAACAATTTTGATATTTCATATGGTTTTTTAATTTTGGATCAACGAAGGTATATATATTTTTTTGATTTGCATAATCGATAATGAGTTCACATAGATGTGTAGTGATAACCCCCTTTCCATAATCAGAAATAAGAATCGCATCAATATTTTCTTTTGAATATAGATAGTTTAATAATCGGGTTTCAAGATAGGAGTTTATATCTAATGTACTTTCAATATCATGACGATTAATAATGACTTTATTATTGAATAATCGAACCTTTTGAGTGGTGGATCTTGAAGGATCTATAAATAGGGTATTTTTTATATGATAACTATCCAATAGATCCTTTATCTTAGTTCCAATATAATCATCACCAATAATAGAAACAACTTCAATATCAACATCTAAGTTTTTCAGATTCTTTGTAACATTACTTGCACCACCTAAAATATATTCCGTATTATTCACATTATACACTGGAATATTTGCCTCAGGAGCCATTCGACTAGTTTCACAATAGTGGTTTATATCCATCATAATATCACCGATAACGAGAACCTTCATTTAAATTCTGTGTTTATTTTTTATGTTTATATCGAACGATATTCATCGAATAATTTTTCCATACGATCTATCCAATTTATGTCATGATTCCAGAATTGATGGCCACCTAAACTATCAGGATTAGGTAAATTCTCTGTAGCAAATTGAAATGCAATATTTGCATGAGCAAGATTTCCATGGTTAGTTAAATACATACATTTCGAGAAAAAATGGTCTTCTGCTACATGATCTAATTTTGTTCCTGAATTATGTTCATGTGATGTATCCTTAAATAAATTATCAAAACTGTGTTTATTTACTAATAAGTCGATCATGATTTGGCGATTCCTTAAACTAAACCCGCCATTCCCAACATTCGGTTCATTATTCTTCATATCACTAAGGTGCCAAGGTGCTCCAATATAATCATATTCAATAAAGTCTAGAATATTAGGTTTGAATATAATCGTATCTTCTTGATAAATCAATATTTTTTTACTCGAAAACCGATTCCAAAAATGAATATCATATAACATATTATTATAGTCATTAATCGTAATACTATCCCATTCTAGTTTGATGATTTTTATATTTTCTGAAATATCTTTACAGATATTCTGTATCATATCATAGTTCGAATTACCACAAACAATTGTATGTGAAAATGTAGGACCGAGTTTTATGATAGCATTACGAAGTACGAATTCAATATGCGGAAGTGGACGGAATTCAATCAATACTGCTTCATTTTCAAGCCCTATATTTATATGGGGAATAATATGACTTTTAATAAGATCTATATTTGAATAACAGAGATACCGAAACATATATTTACCATTATCAATGCTTAAATTAGAAAAATTTTTGATAGACTCATTTGAATAGGAGGGTTGAGCCATATATTATTTATATTTCATAAATAATCTATATATACGTATTGAAGTAATAATAATTATCTAATTTCCCTTCCAAATACGGTAACTATCTTCATCATAATGTTTACTAGATACTTCGAAAACCTCACTATCTTCTAGTGCAATAAGTTGATGAGGAGCACCACGTTCATTCGTAACCACATCCCCCACATTTAAATATTCACTATAAGACATTCCATTTGAAGTATCAATCCAATATAATATAAACCGCCCCTTTGCTACGTACCAAGTTTCTTTCTTCAATAAATGATAGTGCATCGAGAACTTTTTATCCTTCTCAAAACAAAGAATTTTACCACAGTATTCATCATTATTTACAAATATAATCTCCTTTCCCCAACCCTTAGTTACGATTTCGACATTCTCTTTTTTGGTCTCATATAGTGGAGTAGTTGGTACTGGAAATACAGTATCAATATTAAATGATTTATCATCAAAATATATATCATAATCCGGCTTTCCCATCAATAATTCATTATATTGTATATTCCATTCAACTAATTGTTTTATTGTGAGTTCCTTATGATCAATTCCACTTCGAGACCCACGTGCCGTCCAAATCGTTATATGATTTCCTTCAGCGCGCAATTTATTGACATACTCAATCCGTTCCAAAATAGGAGTAGAGTTTACATAATCTCCATTTTGAGTTACACACAGCGTGTTATCGAGATCAAAAAAATATTTTTTCATATAAATATCGAATAGTATAATATTTATATGAATTTAACCATAATATAAAAATCTAGGTCTTTTCTCCGAATCTATACTTCCGATTATTATAGATATAGTCTTCCTTATTTTTCTTTTGGATCACAATACAGTTCTGAACAAAACGAACCGAAGCAATAGCATCCTTGGTTTGTTTGGATAAAAATGAGGTTTTTTCTTCTAAGAGTTGCTTATCGTTATCATTTAAATACTCAATATTGACATAATCGGCCATCATCTTAAATTGTTCAATAAGTGAATCAGGATGTAACCATCCATAGTTAGTGGGGTATCCATATAACCCATCACGCTTCCAATAAGAGGTTTCGATATCTTCAATAATATAGAGACCACCATCACATAATAATTCAGAAAAGAAATAATCAAAAGTTAGAATCTGGTGCTCTGGAATATGAGAACCATCATCATTAATAAACTTAATCGGAAGAACAGTATCAATATTTTGCTTTACATTCATCAATTGATAGATATCACTTTGATCACATTTAAAAATCTTAGTACGTTCATCCTGATATTCAACACCAATATCAAGGCCATAAATATATGCCTTTGGAAAATAATTCTTCCATAATGTTAAAGATTCACCGTTTTGAATACCAATTTCTAACATCGCAAATTCATCAAAACGAAAGTTTTGTACTTCTAGGGGATAAAACCGATCATATCCATGATGAGTTACTTTATCCGTGTTCGCAAAGATACCGATTTGCTTAAAGTCATTATTAAAGTTTGCCATAATAATGAATAAGTAAGAGAATGATTTTAAATACATTTTAAAGGTAATAATAAATATTGGAAAAATTGAATATCGTAATAGCATCAGTGTGATAGAGATAAACCAACAAAGTAATGACATCATCCATTTGTATACCGAGGATAGAGTTAAGTGTAACCAAAGAATACGTTCAGAAAATCCTATCCGAGATGAGGATTGGGTCTATAAAACAAATTATTGAGATACCTCTAAGAAATGAGCCTTCCTATAAGAGAATAATTATAAAACTCGAATGGAATAACTATATGCAGAGTTCATTAAATATTCAAAGACAATTGGCAGATCGTGGATCCATAAGATTAGTTCATAATATGCCTTGGTACTGGAAGATAGTCACTACGTATCCTCAAATATAACATGAAAATATTTATCAATCACTGGATTTATTCCATAATAACTCTCCTTTTTCTTTGCTGATAATGAATATAAGAAACAACCCATGCCTTTATTTTTTTGTTCAGCCAATTTTATCTCCTTTGAGAATATTTCATCGATATCATTATATACGTTTTTATGGTCCATAAAGTCTTGTTTAATTTTTTCCTTTATTTCATTGAGAAAATTCATACGGGATTGGTATTTCAATATATCATCATTAACTATATTATTCATTCTTAATCGAGTACTAATATAGCGTATTTCGTTTTTTATATCCTTAAATTTCATAAGTAAGGTTTTTTTATAAGCCTCTACCCTTTTTATAAAAGAAAAAATGTTAATATGACAAATGATAGGGAATACGTTTTTAACCTCATTCGGTATAAGTATCTGACCGGATTCTTTTATCTCACAGATTCTCTTTTCTATCTCATTCAACTTTGTTATTACAAGTTTACTACGCTCTTTTTCTTTCTCTAAAAACGATATTCGATTATTGGTTAGTTCCAAAGAGGTTTCCAATTTATCATAGTTATGTGCAATACTCGTATAATTTTCAACCGCAGATTCGAGTTTTAAATAATTCAATAATGAAATACATAAAGTAATGATAGCATTTATTCCTGAAATAGTTGCAGTGCTCCAATGCTGGCATTCTATAAAAGGAGCGATTACGGTAATAAATGCTGTTAAAAAAAGTGATGGAAACGTGAGACAATTCAATTTACTTTGAGTAAAATTTTTGGATTGAATATATAGATGTTTTTGACCTTTGATATAGGTTGTTAAAATATCTAATTCACTATTAGATTTACTATCATCTAAGTTATCGTAATATTTATCTACGAGTTTTTCAATTTCATGGTACTTGGATGATTTATACGTAAAATGATTCTCATTTAGATTCTCACTATCACTATTACTATTTCCGTCACTATCACTATCATTACTACCACAATATGACATAGTGATCGGACTATTACTCTGATAATTATCTTTAGGTTCGAAACGGAATGAGGTTTTATGAATGATAGATGGATCAATATGCATATTCTGAGTTGATCGTTTTCTTAAATCATTATTTTTGGTATATTCAATTAGGTTACTTTCCTCTTGAATAATATCTATTTTTATTGTTTCTAATGGTGAACCCGCATCTATATTAATACCAAGAGTTTCACTATCTAGTGTGCTGTTAGAAGATGAAGAATAATTTTCATTTATCATATTATTTGTAATGGCAATTATTTCACTGTCTTCACTATGAACTGACATAATATAATAATGATATATATAATTTAGAAATACTTTATAGTATTATAGTATAAACTTTATGTTTTCATTGAAATTGACATCTCTTTCTCAAAACGATTCTACAAGTAATCTTAGTGATAGTACAGACTCGTTTTTAAATGAGCAATCCGAGGAAGAACGCATAACAACGGTGGAGGAAAAACCGGTGGAGGAAAAACCGGTAGAGGAGACAACGGTGGAGGAAACAACGGTGGAAAAAATTGATATAGTTCTTCCAAGTGAAACAGAATCAATTGTGGAACCCAAACGTATAATTTCATTTTTACCCTGGTGTTGTGCTAAAAACGATACGATAGAGCAGAGATAAGCGTTTTATTTTTGAAAAATTGAATACAAAAATAAAAGATTAAGTATAGTAAAAATGACATCAATGATTATACCCACAGAAAAGAAACTACACACATTCCAATTAAAAGACTATAAGAAACAAATACGAAATTTCTTATTGACTTCGCGTTTCAATAACAATACTTGGAACGAAAATGAACAATATCGAAATACAAATGCTTCTATAGGTTGTATATATTGCTCACCCGATCAAATATCATGCCAAATACCGATAGAGTCCATTCTATTTATACTAGAGATGAATAATGATACGAACTCTATTATGGGAATAGGAATGGTAAGGAACCATGCAATCGTTAACAAACATCAGGTATATAGTAATGGTAATTACAATCGTTATGTATATGTTGGTAAAAACAGAATCGATCGTGAGGATATGACAGATGATGAAGAGACAATAATGCAAGTGTTTGACATATTATGTTTCAAAGGAAATCGACATATGAAGCGTGGTCAAGGACTAAAATCATTCCCTGTCGATATGTTATATCGCTGTAGTAAGAGGTTGGATCTGATTCAGTTTGTTAGTGAAATGTTTAAATCTAGACTATCAAAGAAACCCATCTAAAACACATATCCGAAATAGGATAAATATTTTTTATATATAGTTTCGACCTTTTCTTTTGTAATATCATTATAAAATTGCCGATATCCTGTTTCTTCACGAAATCCACCTTTATAAGTTTTCAAATCGTTTATATCATAATTTTTGATTCCCAACTTTTGTAATACATGTTCTATATCTTCAATCAAGTTCTCATAACGAATATAAAAATCCATTACGGGAACATCATTAATCGTGATCAATTCCCAATTAAAATGAACGAAGGTTTTTTTATCGAATTGTAGATCTTGAACAGTATATGTATTATTTTTACTCTCTTGATATGTATTAAATAAAGTATCTACAAAATCATCGAAGGAACTATGCTTTTGTTTTTGATAATAATATTGGGAGACCACAATATCGAAAGGATTTCGTATAACACAGAATTTGAAATACTTTTGAAAACATTTTGGTAATAACTTTTTCAAATAGAAACTAGGAGAATGCGAATAGAAGGTTTTACTTTCATTATGAATAAATGGCCGATAGCCTATAATACCATGGGTATTACGAACATAGTCAGCCTCTTCATTTGGAATATATGCATCTTCGTTTTCTACACACCACCTTTGGAAAAACACTTCAACAGATGTACTCGCAGTTTTATATGTTTTGATATATATAAAATTGTACTTATGAGAAACTAACACCATTATAAAATTTAAACAGATATGAATCAAATTATATAAACGTTTTTTATAACCGTATTATAAACCAAATGAATTCAATAAAAAGAGACGAAGATTTATATAATGTAGATTCTTATACGGATGCAGAATTATATGACTTGTTAGATTTAAACAACCCAACAGACCGTGAATTAGAAGCAAAGATCTTATTTATGATTCATAAATATAACAATATGCAAAATGCAGCAGGGTATGAACTTTCTAATTTTTTTGAGAACATATTTAAACGTTTTTTTGAATCAGAGAATGATTCTGAGAATGAGGCTATCCAACAGATAAAAGAAGGATTTAGTGATATGAATACACCAAAATCATCAGATTTTATGGTAGATGGAAACTTAACCGTTCAAGATACAACAGGTAATAATAATCCATTAAGTACTATGAGTGTTTCTGAACCTTCTATGCAACAAATAGGATTTACTAAATCGCTAGATTATGCACCAGATAAATTAAACCCTATTTTACAACAAACCATTAAACGTATCATTAGTATTGATAGCCAATATAGAGATAATAAACAAAACACATTATCCACGGAGTTTACGTTTAATTTATCTGAGCCATTAAAAGATGTCGTATCATTAAAGTTATATTCAGTGCAAATACCCTATACTTGGTATACGGTGAGTAATAATTATGGTAGTAATTTTTTTTATATAAAGGGAAATGCACCAGGCATAAATGACGGTAATCATGATATAATAATTGATATATCTGCTGGTAATTATGATCCTGCAAACTTGGCAAAGTCAATACAAGGTTCTCTTGATTATAAAAAACAGAACTGCTATACCGATATTAGTTTTGGAACTACAAACATAGGGTATAATTCTTTTACATCCTTATCAACACTAACATTTGATATCACAAATAATTATAACGAAAATAGTTACTATTTAGATTTTAGTTCGAATTTATGGACCACCCCAAATCGTCCAGATGCTGAAAGAGTAGATAGTATTCCTGCATTTTTAGGGTTTCAAAAATCCCATTATTATTTAAACGAGTTAGACACAGATGATGTTTTTCAAACTACGAGTGATTATACTACTAGAAAATTTAGTTTAACGAATTCGAATAACCATTTCACAGTAATAAAATATATTGGACCGGGAGAATGGGGAGATATAAGCAATAATGCTATTGTAGATTTATCGTTTAATATTACTTTATCTTTATCAACAGGAACTAATTATAAATGGTCAAGAATAGACATAGTAAATGATTTAAGTAACGCTCTTTATAAAAATACCTATTTATCAAATGACTCATCAATAACATTAATGACAGTAGACTCTGCTAATAATTCGACCAATCAATATTATAAATTAAAATTAAAACCGAATCGATATACAACCCAGAATTTATTAGACTCTAAATTTGTTGTTATTTTCCCCAATGAACCTAACGAACTGGGTTTAAATATATGGACGGGCATAAACTCTTGTTTTGCTTTTCCTAATATTAATAAATTATTTTTTAATGAAATAAACAATACGTTAGCGGAAGTGCCCGCTGTATTACAGACAGAGACTTATAGTATTGCTTCGAGTCCTTATATTTTATTAACTTGTAATAAACCAGGATATATATCATCGGTAAATGATATGCAGATCAATGTACCAAATTCAACATCATATATAGAAGGGTATACATTAGAAAATTATCTAAGTGTCATTAACTATGGCTTCGAAGAAGCAAACAACAATTCGTATGAATTATATACTAACACCATGAAAAATATTAATCCAGTCGGGCCCTTATATGAGAGTAATATTACTTTTAATTCAAACGAAATTATTGATATTAGTTTAAACATAAATAAGGCATTCAATGAAACGGTATATGAAATGGATATCACAAATTCATTTTTAAGTATAAGTGGAATACAATTGAATAGTAGTAATTATGTCGGTTCAATAGGTTATGTTCCAAAAGTAATATTATCTGATTTCAGTTATAATATTTTGACCGATTTCAGTTATAATATTTATAATGATCTTAGTTCGAACATATACTCTATTATAACCAATAAGTTTTTAAGCGATCTTAGTTTGATACTTTTGAATGATCTTAGTAATTCAGTATTTCTCGATTTAAGTTCGAGTATATTTAATAGTTATTATTTTACAATTTATACGGATTTTAGTGCAAATATATTAAGTGATTTAAGTATGACTATATTTAATGATTCAAGTGCCATCATATTTTCAAACTTGAAATCGAATATTTTTAATTATTACCAATACCCAATTTATCAAGATCTTAGTGCAACAATATTTAATAAGTATCTATCGACAATTATAATAGATCTGAGTTCTACTATTTATAATGATATGAGCACAAATTTTTTTACAGATTTAAGTGCGATTGTATTTACAGACTTAAGTACATCTATTTTTAAAGATATTAGTGGAACCATTTATAACGATCTAAAATTTACTTTTTATAACGATCTGAATAAGACGTTTTATAGGGATCTAAGTACGACATTTTTTAATGACTTAAGTTCAACTTTCTTGAAGGATCTAAGTTCAACCTTATTTTATGATCTAAGTTATGTAGTATATTCTGATTTTAGTACCAATATATTTACAGACTTTGGAACGAAAATCTATATTGATTATAGTTCAAATTTCTTTAAAAGTTATGGAGACCAAATCTATGAGTTATACCAGTTAAATGGGCCTGAAAATACACTAGGATATGCAGATGCAATAATAAACGTATTTTCACCAAACATTTTCATCGATTATAGTTCGAATATCGTAAACGACTTAAGTTTTTCATTATTAACGGATCTTAGTTTTTCATTTTTATCAAATTATGAGAATACAATACTAACCAATTATGAGAATACGATTGTTTTTGATTATGTTAATACAATCTTAACTAATTATGAGAATACGATCCTAACCAATTATGAGAATACGATCTTAACCGATTATAAAAACACGATCCTTACAAACTATGAGAATACGATTTTGACCGATTATAGTTCAAATATTATATCCATATTTCAAAATAACATTTCAACATTAAGTAATAATACATACTTAAAAGTTCTCAATGATATGAGCACGAATATATTAACCGATCTAAACATAACAATTCTAGAAGATCTTAGTTCACAAATATTCAAACGAATCAATTCATCGATTTTGATAGATTTAAGTTCATCAATTAGTAATAACCTTGCATCTTTGGTAATGAATAACTCCAAATTTAAGGTCTTATCAGATCTAAGTTTATCCATCATGAAAGATCTAAGTTCAAATATATTCCATGATTTTAGTTATAACATATTCAATGATTTCAGTAATAATATGTTTACGAATTTTAAGTCATTGATTTTGAATGATTTGAATGCGACAATATTACCAAACTTAACTTCGATTCCTAAGACACGTGACGAAATGTTAACTAATATAAAATCCATTTATGGCGACTTAAGTGGAACAATCTTTACGGATCTAAGTTTCTCTATATTATACGATATTAGTTCGAACATATTATCAAAGTATAAAACGCAAATATTATCTCGATTCAATATTCTTTATTTACCAAGTTTAAATGATAACGTATTTACCGATCTTAGTAAAACTTATACGACTGTAATTAATATTGGCACCTATAAAATACCAGCAAATACGGTTTTTGCTACATTTACTCCAGTTAAAAGTGTTAATCAGGAAAATGGAAATGAGAATTCATCACCATTAATAGTAACAACCGGTCCAAATGATATCGTTTGTAATAATATCAATGAACTCCAAAAACAAGTAAATACTATATTTTCAAATTACCAAGACCCCACAGATAATTCGTACCCATTATTTGGAACGAATATTTTAACAAACATAGTAAATCAAGGTAGTATTAGTTATGTTACTATCAAATTCAATATCAATATCAATAAGAATTTAAAAGCCATAAACTATACAATTAAGTTTGTAGATACTCAGAACACATGGTATAATAACCTGCATATCGATAAGGCAATGACATCCAATACACCATTTGACTTATCTTTAAATGGAGGAATTACAAATGGAAGTGAAGTAGATACTTATGGTAAAATAAACATAGTGGCAAAGAATACGGCTAATGACCAGGTCATTATATCGGGTTACGAAGCAATTAAAACCACGAAAATTATGATAAAGAAGAACTATAACGACACCATATTTTTTAAAGCCTATGATAATGGAGTATATTCAAAAGACGCATCGAATAATATAAGTATTATTATACCCACTGATCCGAATACAGGAATTATGAATTATTCAAGAAATGTTTTGTTGGATACTATAAACAAGAGCATAGCAAATATTAATAGATACGGGATAAAAATAAAAACGACATTTGGAATATACCAGATTAATGGTATCGATTATATAAAGATACGTAATTGTATTAATAAAACATATAGCGCGTTGGATTATCGATTAGTTTTTTATGATCCATATAGTTTTGTAAAATGTTTTGTCGGTGTATCTAGTGTAAGAAACACATCATGGGATTCAACATTAGGCTGGTTATTAGGGTATAGATTAAATACAGTAAGTAACTTAAATGATGATACGTTATTTGGGTATTCAATAAATAATAATATAGTTTCATTAACAGGCGATACAGGTGTTAGTACAAATTTATATAACTATTTTATGATATGTTTGGATGATTATAACCAGAACCATCTGAATGATGGATTAATAACTGTGACAACAAAGGATACAGATATTCCATTACCATCTTATGCGAATCGTTCAAGTTTTGTATGTAACCCAGTTACAGGTAAAAAGCAATATAATACAAATATTGATTCGGATAATAAAAGATTAACACAGAGTCAAATATACTCCATAAATTCCATTGCAAATTCAAGGAGTGATATATTAGCAAGTGGGAATACAATCAATTCTAAAACATCGGCGACTATTTATGGGCTAGGTCCATATGTAAAAGATGTTTTTGGACTAATACCTATGAAAGTGGCAGGACTACAAAATGGTTCTTATTTCGTAGAATTTGGTGGTACATTACAAAATCAAGATAGATTATATTTTGGGCCTGTAAATATTCAACGCATGACGGTTAAATTAGTAAGTGATAAAGGCGATGTCGTAGATTTGAATAATGCAAATTGGTCGTTTTCATTAATGGTAGAATCACTAAGTAAATTAAAACCCGATTCATCAAAAAAATAACCCCATATATAAACGACCATGCAATATATTATCGATGGCATTGGGTTTTTCGGACCCGAATTAGTATTCATAATATCATTCATAAAACTATTACCACAACTAAAATATCTGATAGGTTATTTAGTGTTTCTTGTTTTAAATACAGGATTAAATGCGTTCGTAAAAGATATTATAAAACAACCTAGACCCACTAATGGAAGAAAATTTCTAGATGAAGTGCTATCAGGATCGCATATTTATGGCATGCCATCTGGTCATGCTCAATCCGTATTCTTTTCCATGACTTATTTATATTTAACAAAACGATCTACCTATATTTTGATACTTGAGGGTTTCATTGTCGCATTGACATTATACCAAAGATGGAAATATAGAAGGCACACGATTGAACAATTAAGTGCTGGTGCGTTTTTGGGAGGATTAATAGCCTATTTTAGTTATCATATCACAAGAAAATGGATAACTAGTCAAAGCACGCAATTGAAATAAATATACTGATATATAGTATATGTCACAAAGCGATTATCTAAGATATAAAAAGTTATCTAATACATTAAAGATAGATAGTGCGAGGGCGTATCCGGTATTGAATTCTGATAATTATGTGAAGTATAAGCAATATTCTTTAGAGAACACAATCACGAACACAAAACCCACTTATAATAAGTTATGTCCAAGTGGAAAAAAAGTTATTTTTGATATGGAAAAAAAAATAGATTCATGCCCTAGTTTTTTAGTTTGTGCGAACACACAATCACGTCCAAATCGTATCCCTATGATGGATAGTTATTCAAAACCAATCCCACAACCATTAACAATCAAGGATACAAAAAATGGGGATTTATGTAACTGTAAAGCATCATTTGGTATCGTACGATAATTTATATTTTACTGCAAAATATAAATTAGCACATATTATTATTCATTAGATCTATTTTTAATGAGTGCCATTTCTTTTTTCAATATTTGTATTTCATGTATTAATAGACCAATGATACCTGTATAATTCACGGTTTGATGGTCTTCGCCATCTTTTATGCCACTCACGAGATAAGGATAAACCGATTGTAATTCATGAGCAATAACACCTATATCTTTTTTATTTGTGTGCCTATTAAAATAGTGTACAGGTCGAATATTATCTACAACATAGGATTCATCTAATGTTTCTATTTCATCTTTAATTCGATAATCAGAAGACGTATAAAAAGCAGCGGCATTTACATTACCAGTTGCTCCTATTCCACCAGTTACTTTTAATGTTCCAGTTGTGGTTGAAGAACTTGCCGTGGAGGATGTCATAGAAACAATACCACCAATATTCGTTGTGCCACTAATATTCGCATTGGTGCCAACATAGATATTTCCAGATAATCCGATACCACCAGTAACTTGTAATGTACCTGATGATGTATTATTACTAATAGTTCCACTAGTCATAGTAACTACTCCTGCAATATTTGTTGTGCCACTAATATTTGCATTGGTGCCGACATATATATTACCCCCCACACCGATACCACCAGAAACTATTAATGCTCCATTATTGGACGCACTACTGGTTGTGGAATTTGTTATAGTAGTTATACCGGTGATGTTTGCAGTGCCACTAATATTTGCGTTGGTGCCAACATATATATTACCTCCCACACCAATACCACCGGTAACTACTAATGCTCCATTATTTGATGCACTACTTCCTGTGGAATTTGTTATTGTAGTTATACCAGCAATATTTGCTGTGCCACTAATATTTGCATTTGTTCCAACATAGATATTGCCAGTAAGACCGACACCTCCACTAACTACTACGGTTCCAGTATATTGAGAAGTACTTACTATGCCACCCGAATAGACGGCTGCTATGGTGGGAGTTATAGATGCATAAATATATCCTGCGGATACAACTCCGGTTTGGAATTGTCCATTTGCTGATAAACTAACGGACGTCCATGCATTTGAGTACCCTGCTTGTAAAGTAAAAGTAGATCCATAATTTTGCGATATATACACATTTCCACTATTTATAACCGCCGTTTGATATTGCCCATTTGCAGTCATCGTTATACTTGACCAAATTTGATTCGATGCTGTTGCAGAATTCCATGAAAACCCATAATTCGTAGAAATATAGATCGGGCCACCCGTACCACCAACAATAGCACTTTGATATTGACCCGTAGCAGAAATACTAACACCTGTCCAATTTTGTGTTGTTGCTTGCGTATACCAACTAATACCATAGTTAGTTGAATTATAAATAGTTCCACTATAAATAACAGCCGTTTGATATTGACCAGTAGATGATATACTTACTCCATACCATTTTTGAGATGTCGCGACTGAAGACCAGTTAGAACCATAGTTACTAGAAATATAAATATTGCCACTATTAGTAGTACTTCCCACCACGGCTGTTTGATATTGCCCAGTGGATGATAGACTAACAGACCGCCAATATTGAGTTGTCCCCGAAATAGAACCCCATGTTCCACCAAAATTATTTGATGTATAAATTGATCCATTATTAATAATAGCAGTTTGATATTGTCCGTTGGATGATATACTGACACCGATCCAATTCGTAGAAATAGATGCATTCGACCAAGTGACACCGAAATTATTCGATGTATTAATAAACCCGCCATTAATTACCGCGGTTTGGTATTGTCCTGTTGCGGAGACACTTATGCCTGTCCATGAAGCCGTACTTCCTACCGGAGTCCATATTGTTCCAAAGTTATTCGTAAAATCTAATGCTGGTGTATTCGTTAATAAAATAGATCCATCAATAAGAGGGATTGGATTTACAGTTCCTCTGAAATTTGAAACACCATTGATATCAAAATTATAACCAGAATTTAAATAATTTATACTAAGATTGCCAGCAACGTAAAGATTAGAATTTAATGAACTATCACCACTTATAAAAAGACGTGTATTCATGGATGTATCTCCATAATGTATCGTGCGGCCACCGATATATAAATTAGAATTAAACGAACTATCACCACTAGTAAAAACACGTGTATTCATGGACGTATCTCCATAATGTATTGTTCGACCGCCAACATATAAATTTGAATTAAAAGATGCATCACCAGAAATAAGCACACGCGTATTCATAGAAGTATCACCATAATGAATTGTACGTCCATAAACAAATAGATTGGCATTGAAAGATGCGTCTCCTGTCACGAGGATACGGGCATTCATGGAGATATCACCATATAAAACACTTCTGCCACCCACGTATAAATTGGAATTAAATGATCCATCACCAGCCACAAGGATACGTGCATTCAAAGATACATCACCATATTGAATGGATCTTCCACCCACATAGATATTAGAATTAAAAGATGCGTCGCCACTAGTGAAAAGCCGTGTGTTCAATGAAACATCACCATATAACACGGTTCTACCACCCACATAGATATTGGAGTTGAAAGATGCATCGCCGGTAACGAGGATACGAGCATTCAAAGATACATCACCATATAACACGGTTCTACCACCCACATAGATATTGGAGTTGAAAGAACTATCTCCAGCCACGAGGATACGAGCATTCATGGAGACATCCCCATATTGAATAGATCGTCCATAAACAAATAAATTTGCATTAAATGAAGTATCACTACTCGTAAAGAGGCGCGTATTCATAGAAGTATCGCCATAATGAATAGTACGACCACCCACATATAAATTAGAATTAAAAGATCCATCTCCTGCAACTAACAAACGTGCATTCAATGATACATCGCCGTATTGTATAGATCTTCCACCCACATATAAATTAGAATTAAAAGATCCATCGCCAGCAACTAGGAAGCGTGCGTTCAATGATACATCGCCATATTGTATGGATCGGCCACCGACGTATAAATTAGCGTTAAAAGATGCGTCGCCACTAGTGAAAAGCCGCGTGTTCAAAGATACATCCGCATATAAAATAGTACGCCCATAAACAAATAAATTGGCATTTAAGGATGCATCGCCGGAAATGAGGATACGTGTATTCAGTGAGACATCACCATATTGCACGGATCGGCCGCCCACATATAAATTCGAGTTAAAAGAGACATCTCCAGCCACGAGAATGCGTGTGTTCAAAGAAGTATCACCATAATGGATGGAACGGCCACCCACATATAAATTCGCATTAAACGATGCATCACCTGCAACAAGTAAACGCGCATTCATAGAAACATCGCCATATTGAACAGATCGGCTACCCACATATAAATTAGAATTAAATGACACATCTTTGCATGTAAATAGACGGGAATTCATGGATACGTCACCATAAAGTATGGTTTGTGCATAAACAAATAAATCTCCATTTAAAGAAGTATCATCAGATACGTATAATCTGCCATTAAATGACACATCACTTGCAACTGCTAATCTGCCATTTAAAGACATATCTTCATTCACTAACAAAATATTAAAGAATGTTGTGCTCGTAGCGACAATATTATTTGTAGTATATTCATCAACATAAAGTCTACCACGGATTTTTACATCATTGCCGACATATAGATTACCATTAAGAGATGCATCGCCCGACAAAAAGAGACGAGAGTTCATGGATACATCACCATATTGAATAGAACGTCCACCCACATATAAATTCGAATTAAAAGAGACATCACCGGCAATAAGAAGTCGGGCATTCATGGATACATCACCATAATGAATGGAACGTCCACCCACGTATAAATTCGAATTAAACGATACGTCATTTGTTGTGAAAAGACGTGAGTTCATGGATACATCACCATATTGAATGGAACGTCCGCCAGCATATAAATTTGAGTTAAAAGAAGCATCTCCAGCCACGAGAATGCGTGTGTTCAAAGAGGTATCACCATAATGAATGGAACGGCCACCCACATAGATATTTGAATTAAATGAACCATCTCCCGAAACTAGCAAGCGTGTATTCATAGAGACATCTCTATATTGAATGGAGCGGCCATAAACAAATAAATTGGCATTTAATGATGCGTCACCAGTAATAAACAAACGCGAATTCATGGATACATCACCGTATTGAATAGATCGGCTACCCACATATAAATTGGAATTAAAGGATGCATCATTTGAAGTAAAGAGACGCGAATTCATGGATACATCACCATATTGAATAGATCGACTTGCGACATATAAATTTGCATTAAATGATACGTCTCTAGCAACATAAAGACGACTATTCATAGATGTATCACCATTAATAGTAATAGTCGTAATAATGTTTTGATAATAATTATTTGATGATACAGCGTCTCTCATTACTATATTACTAATATCAATAGGTGTTACCATCAAAGAATAACTAGAATCGGTGGTTGTGCTACCGGACTTTGTTAATATAACAAGTCCATTATTAATGTCTGTGGGATTTATATTATTCCATGAATTGGATACATTATCTAATACGAGTTGATTTACATCTAATCGTAATGTATTGGAATCGGTTGATGTTCTAGCATTTCTATAAGTGGGTTTAAAAACATAACCTTTACGATCATTCGTTATAAATATATATCCACAATAAATACTTCCATTATCTGCGATTTCAATACCTGCGCCACCCGATGTGTTCTCTGAATATACATTTCCCCAATTTAATGCCATCACGGGATCTTTGACTTGTAGAGTTTGTATAGGTGCACTAGATATATTACCACCCAATGTAACTGTATCATTTCCACCGCCGATAAAAATATTATTTACTGAAGCATTAACATTGGTTGAATAATTGCCGACTTGAATAGTAACATTACCACCTGTGCTAGATTCATTACTATTTACCGCACCAATATTGATAAGGCTAGTAGTTAAAAAACTAGAATCTCTTGCTCCATCATCACAATAACCAATATTTGTAACGAGTGTATTTTGACCCATACTAATCATACTATTACCAAAATTAGTCCCATAATCAGTATCTGTATAACTATATACACCGGATATTTCACTTGAATCAATATTACTTGCATAAACATAGGATGTAGATGGTAATGTAAGATGTCCTCGTATAAACGTATTACTATTTAATGATGCATCCAAAGATAAGAATAAACGGGAATTCATGGATACATCACCATATAGAATGGTTCTTCCACCTGTAAATAAATTAGAACCGAACGAAACATCACTGGAAACCAAGAGTCTCGTGTTCATAGACGTATCACCATAATGAATGGAACGTCCACCAACATATAAATTGGAATTCAAAGAGACATCTCCTGCCACAAGTAATCTCGTATTCATAGAAACATCACGATACTGAATGGTTCTCCCATAAACAAATAAATTTGCACTGAGTGACACATCACTAGAAACAAAAAGACGTGTGTTCATAGA
>Ga0114976_10000869_pt1 | contig 19008 bp, 39 predicted proteins | sample S_130805_EF_Meta_FD_87319 | JGI IMG/M metagenome (GOLD analysis project Ga0114976, IMG submission 87319) | Freshwater microbial communities from Lake Simoncouche, Canada to study carbon cycling - S_130805_EF_MetaG | ecosystem: Environmental > Aquatic > Freshwater > Lake | place: Lake...
ACTGCATCGGATTTAGCATATGTAGATGATTTCAATTTGGACTTATATTATGGTACATCTATTGATTGGAAAATAACTAAAAGATTTGTATTGAATACTAATATCAGATATAACACAACTTGGGATAAATTAAGTGAATCAGTTGGATATAAAAAAAGTAACCCAATTCTATTTATGATAGGAACAAACTTTCAATTTTAATGAAAAAGATATTATTCATATTACTTTTATGTATAAGTTTATCTTCTTGCGTATCTTATAAAATTAGAGTGATAGAATATGATGGTACGGGGTATTCATTGTATTTACCAATGAGGAAGTATTTATTTGATAAATGGTATGATGATAATATTGTGTATTATTCTGAAGAAATGGCAAAATGGAAAATTCAAAAATGGAAGAGTGGAGAATATTATTCAGACCCTTGGAAACAACCAAAATATATTAAAATAAAATGAAAAAAATATTATTTATATCATTGATTTTATTAGTAGGATGTACTAAGCCTGAATTACCAACTCCAACTCCACCCGTTGAAAAAATATTTAATGTAGGTGAAAGTAAAGTAGTAAATGGACAATCTATTTTCTTTGATTTACCATCTGCGGGTGTATATACTTTAACTTTAATTGATAAAGAAAATGGACAAGTTATAAGTAGAGAAAGATTTGTAGGACAAAATGGTGAAAATATAAAGAAGATTTATACGAATTCGATACAATCTCAATATTTATATTTGTTATTGGAAGATGTTACTAAAAAAGAAATAAGTAAAACAATAATAATAATTAAATAAAATGAAAAAATTAATTTTAGTAGTATTAGTAATAATTGGATTTGCCGCTTGTACAAAAGATGATATGTTCATCGAACCAACGCCACAAATCAAATCAGAATTACAAATTCAAAATTCAGTTGGTATTAAGTTAGCAACTTCGTTTGTAACATCAGAAGTTTCAATGAATGTAAAAATGGAAACTGCTGGTCCGGTGACTATTAAGATTTTTGATATTGCAAATAGGGTAGTATCAAAAGAAACTATGAATGTAAAAGCAGGTGATAATATACTAAAAGTATATACATCAGCATTACCATCATCCGGATATAGAATTGGATTATTTGATGCAAGTGGTAGACAATTGGGAATAACAGATTTTAATAAATTATAAACACAAATAAAATGTCAGAGGAATTAGAACAAAACAATGATGGAACGTGGTCTGGATTAAAGAAGACCATTGTAGGTGTGGCAACAACCGCAGTAATGGGATTAGGAACTTGGGGTGTAACTCAAATTACAGGTGGAGATAAAGAAGCGGCTCCGGTACAACAAGCGGCACCAGTAATTAACATTACAAACTCAAACCAACAATCTCAATCAGCAGGTGGAACAACTAAAATTATCGAAAGAGAAAGAGTTGTAGAAAAACCAGCAGCGGCACCAAAACCAAAGAAGAAAGAAGGTGATGAATTCAAAGAAGAAGCACCAAAGTGGTAATCAATGGATTGGTATAAAATAGGAGTTACAACATTTTTTATAATATTCTTTGCATGGGCAATATACCATGCAACACAACAAAGTAAAAGAAGACATGGCAGTAAATAAAGAAACACCAAGCGGTTTTAAAAACCTATTAAATAAAATGATGGCCAGAAGATGGTACATCACCGCATTAGTATTGGGTGGGTTTATGTTAATTATAGCAGGAATGTTCTTCGCTATTATTAATAAAAATGAAATAGGTGGTGAGTGGAAAGAATTACTTCTATTATTATTAGGAGCTTTCATTGGTTCTTATGGTAAAATCATTGACTATTGGTTTAGTGATACTGATAAGGATAAAATGTTAGTTCAGAAAATGGATGAGGAAGATGGTACGGCAATGAGTAACACTGCTGATATGCCAAATACTCCAATAATTCCAACCGATGTATCACCATTAGTGTTACCAAAAACTGAAGAATCAGTAGTATCACTACCAAAAACCGAAGAAAAACAAACTAAAGTAGGCGTTGAAATCGATGAAGATGGTGATGGTATAATGGATGGTATCGATACCGACGGGGATGGTGATATTGATGAATATTTTGACCATAGACAATGTGAACACGTTTGGGGTGATTTGGATGGCGATGGTGAAGAAGAATGTTTGAAATGTGGTAAAATCAGAGATGATGATGCTGAAACATTGGGATAAATAGGTTACATAGTTAATAACAATTAAAAACAAAAACTATGGGATTCTTTAAAGAATTATTTAAGGACAACAACGATATCAACGAAAAATCAGTAGTTGGTTTCTTATCATTTGGATGTATGGTAATTGCATTAGCAGTAGACCTTATAACAGGTTGGTTGGGAAAACCATTATTGATTAATGAGTATATTTTCAATGGTTTCTTAGTGATTACGTTAGGTTCATTTGGTATTGCTTCAGTTGATAAATACATTAATAGAAAAGCAGAACACGATGCGGCTAAATTAGAAGCTGAAAACGAAGAAGAATTAGGTTAATAATTTCTTAACATAGAAACCCTCACTTTATGTGGGGGTTTTTTATTTATAGGTATGAAAGATAAACTAACAATTATAATTCCTTGCAAAAATGAAAAGGATAACATATATGAATGTATTGGGCTTATTGCAAAGCAGGTGGGATTCGATGGAACTAAAGTTATTATTGCAGATACTTCCGATACAGCGGAAAGTTTAGAATGGGTGTATAAAACTCAATTACATTTTAGAAATAAATTAGATATTAGAATTATAGAAGGTGGATTTCCTGCTAAAGCTCGTTTGGAAGGTAGTAAATTAGTTGATACACCTTACATTCTTTTTTTAGATGCAGATATAATGTTATTCAACAAATTTGTATTATTAGAATGCTTGGGATATCAAACCGATTTAGTGACTGTACCATTTCAAACTGAAAAAGGATTCAATTGGATATTCAGACTATTCGATATTCAACAAAGAATAAGTAATTGGATAGGAACTCCATTTGCTGTTGGTGGATTCCAACTATGGAAAACCGAAGCATATTGGAAAACAGGCGGATACGATGAAACACATTTATTTGCAGAAGATTATTGGGTTTCTCAAAAAGCAGAGGTAATGAAAATACATAAAACAAAAGGCGTATGGACATCGGCAAGAAGATTTAAGAATAAAGGTTTTTTTTATATGGCATGGTTGACTATAAAATGTTATTTTAATCGTAATAATTCGGAATTTTTCAAAAAATCACATAACTATTGGAACTAAAACATGGGTACTATATTTCCTTGGATTATCTCACTCGCTATCGTTGTATCTTTATGTATAATTGGCTTGATTGTAGATAACATAACTAAAAAAAGATGATGTATAAAGAATTGGTTGTATTATTGGCACAAACATTGTATAATATTTTCAAAGTATTGGAAATAAAATATACATATCAAAATAAAATAGGAGCACTTTTATTAAATTCGGTTTGGATAAATTTAATTTCATTGGTATCAACATATTATGCTATTGATGATTTATTAAAAGGAAACTTTACTATTGTTATATTTTACATAACAGGTTCAGTATTGGGTAAATATTTTGGAATGCAATTGGGTAATCCCCGTAATCAAATATGGAAAAAATTATTTAAAAAATGAAATATCAAGCAGTAATCGTATCCGATTTACATTTGGGTACAAAAGATAGTAAGGCAGAAGAGTTTATAGAATTTTTAGATAAACATCCAACCGACCTTCTTGTTCTCAATGGAGATATCATAGATGGTTGGGCATTAAATAGAGGTACAAAATGGAAAAAACAACATACAAAGGTTATTTCGAAATTATTAAAATTATCAAACAAAACCAGAATCATTTGGATAAGAGGTAACCATGATGAGTTTATACAAGAGTTTATCGGAACACATTTGGGAGCAATTGAAATTAGGGAAGATTATGTACTTAATATAAAAACTTGGGTGGAGGATGATGTATATAGGAATGAAAGGTATTACATTTTTCACGGAGATGTTATTGATGTTTTTATAACCAAATATAAATGGTTATCAAAGATAGGAGCAGTAGGATATGATTTTGCACTTTGGTTAAATAGAGTTTATAACACATATCGTAAATGGAGAAAATTACCATATGTATCCATATCTCAAAAGATTAAAGGTAGTGTTAAAGTTGCAACCAATTATATAAACGATTTTGAAACAACTGCATTATCAATGGCACATAAAAAAGGATGCAATGGTGTTATTTGTGGACATATTCATCAGCCGGCGGATACAATTATTAATGGAGAAAGATATTTAAATAGTGGGGATTGGATTGAGAATATGAGTGCTATATTAATAGATAATAACGGAAGTATTAATTTATATAAAAAATAAAAATAATGTGTGTAATCGCATCTCTATATTTAGAGAATCAAAGCATTTTAGTTAAAAACAGAGATAGAAAATACAAAGCATTTATTGAAGTAATACACGAAATAAAAAATGGTGTAGAGGTTTTATACATACATGATATAGGAACTGATTGGTCCGAAGGATTAAACGAATTTGGTATTGGAATAACAAATGCAACTTTGATGGTGGCGCAAGATGAAACGGAAGGTGTTGTTGTTAAAAAAAGAAAAAATACAATATCAAATGATGGTGCAAAGATAAGACATGCATTATCTATTAAAAATATAGATGATACATTAAAATACTTAACAAACTACAATTCAAAAAATACATTACATAATGGATTAAAAGGAATTACTATTGTAGCTAATTCCAAAAAAAAGTATGTATATGAGGGAACTAGAAAGCATCAGCCAATTATAGAAGAATTAGATAAAAATGAATTGATAGTTAGAACGAATCACGGTATATATCACAAAGGAGCGGGGTATAATAGTGGTATAAAAAAGAAATCATCAATTAGTAGATTGGATATATCTCAACGAGAATTGAAGAAAGTACAAAAAATAGATGATGTTATGAATGTGTTATCAGAACAATATACTACTAATAATTTTTTAAATCCATATAGAAGAAAAAGTGAGCATGAAATATTTACAACAGGTCAAATATTAATTAATTTAGATAAACTATATATGAGATATAAACCAGATGTAGAATTTTGTGAATTTATTGAATATAAAAACTTATTACCAAACGATTATATACCGAAATTAAAATTTGAATTATATTTATAAGAAACAAAATGGTATATGAAAAAATTATTAGCATTATTAAGTTTCTTTTTGTTAAGCAGTGTTGCGGTTGTTGCTCAAACAATAGGAAAAACTCAAACAGAACAATATAAGGCATCTTTTGAAACCGCAATTGATATTTCTCAATTCTTAGATTACGATGGACCTCAAATTCCTATCCAAATCTTAAAAGCAGGTATATCGGATGAGATGTATGAAATGTACCCTGAATTAAAAGAGAAAAGGGTTGGATTGGGTGTAGCTAATATCTCTATGGAATATTTAGAGAATCTTAATCGTTTTAAATTTACCGAAGATAAAACGGAAATTAAGAATAGAATGGTTAAGCAATTCCAAGCATCACAAGCTGGCATTTCTGAAAACAAATTAGATGGTAGAGGAAAGATTAACTTAGCAAAATATTTTGTAACAATCGAATGTTATGATTATTCAGTATCGGAAGATGAAACAATAAATCTAACGAATGGTGTTAAGAATCTAATGGTAACTCGTATTGGTTTACAGGTTAGATTTACCGATGCAGAAACTGGGGTAGTATTCGGAGCAAGTGGATTGGGTGAAGCAAAAACTACTAGAGAATTAACACTACTTTCAGATGCAACTGTGGATGAAATGAAATTCAATCAATCAACTATTTCAATAGCAACTAAGAAAGCATTGGATATTGCTTGTGCTAGAATTTTGGATAGAATGATTAAAAAACAAATCTTTACTAAATAATGAAAAATTTATTATTAGCAGTATTTTTGCTATTAGGAATAGCAAGCTGCACTCCCGTTAAGTATGTAATGATTGACCCTAAAGATTCTACAAAATTAGTAGAGGTTAGAAAACGAATTATATACGATGATACATATATTCAATTACAAACTCCTATGTTTTATTGGAATAGACCTTTATTTTATCAACCATTATATATACCAATTCCACAAAGAAGAGTGGTAACTCCACAAAGACCGATTAGAACTCAACCAAATTGGCATAGACCAATGCCACCAAGAGCACCAAGAAATAGATAATGAAAAAATGGGCAATAGGTATATTTACGATTTTGTTAATATCACTTACTCAAACAGTAAGTGCGCAAACCTATACCCAAACATTCATAGATAAATGTAGTGGTGAAAAGAAAGTAGCAACTACAACAATGATGAATGGATACGCTACGGTATCTTTTTATAATCAAGTTAGAACATTTACACCAACCGAAGTACAAACGGGAGTAGTTCAAACTTGGTTGTTTACAACTAAAGCTACATATGAAGCATTGACGTGTCCCGTTATCAATAACCCCGTTGTACAACAAGCCGTAGCAAACGCAGCAGCGGCTGCCGCTAGTAGTGCAGCATCTCAAGCAGCAAGTTCAGCAGCTTCACAAGCGGCATCATCATCGGCATCATCTGCGGCTAGTAGTTCGGCGAGTTCAGCGGCTGCGAGTTCAGCGGCTGCATCAACTCCACCACCTCCTCCGCCAGCAGCAGGAACACCGCCGCCACCATCAAATGGAAGTAGTACACCACCGCCAGCTAGTGGTAGTTCTTCATCATCGAGTAGTAGTTCATCTTCTAGCTCATCATCATCGGAAAGTAAAACCGAAACAAAGACTGAGGCTAAAACTGAATCTAAAACCGAATCTAAATCAGAAAGCAAATCTGAAAGTAAGAGTGAGGAAAAGAAAGAGGAAGCTAAATCGGAATCGAAAGAGGAGAAAAAGGAAGAATCTAAATCAGAAGAAAAGAAGGAAGAGAAAAAAGAAGAGAAGAAGGAAGAAAAAAAAGAAGAGAAGAAAAAAGAAAAGCAAGCTGTATCAAATCCAATGCTATTATCATCGGATTTATCAACAATAGAATCAGCTGATGGTAGATGGTTACAATCGGCAACAATTGGCGTATCTAAAGCATCTATGGCTGGAGATGAAAGTTATTCAGCAACGGCTGTGGTTATGAGTGATTTGAAAACATTCATAGTAAGTGGTGGTTATACCAAAATGGATTTTCAAGGAGGTAAGTTAAATGCTATAAATTCTTATTCATCAGCATTTGCATATCTAAATGGAAACTATATGAATCTATTAGGATACACGTGGATTAAACCAACACAAAAACGAGGTGTATTTGGATATAATTTGGGATTGATTAATTTATTGCTCAAAAATGGTGATGGTGGATATGATTATAATATGTCAACATCGGCAGTAGCATTTTGGACTAAACCATTTCAGTATAGTAAAAAATTAACCATTTCACCACAAGTATTCACAATGTTTGCTCCAATATCATACAATACTGTAGCTGGAATATCTACTGTGAATAGACATATGGGATTTCTAATAGGTTCTTCCTTTGATTATAAAATCAGTAAAAGATTCGGACTTAGTATAAACTATAAGTTGAGTGGTAATACGACACCAGGTTCACCATTTCTAAATAACGTATTGATTGGAAGTAGAATGATACTTTAATATTAATATATTTATAAAAAAGTTTACATAATGCGTTTTAAAAATTTATATTGTAATGGATGTTCTACAATGGCTGGTGGTGGATTAGAACCAATCAATTTAGAACTATTAAAATACTATAAAGATACATACGGAGTTGAATGGCAAAGTGAAAGAGATATCATGTGGCCTAAATTGGTAGCAAACCATTTTGAAATGCAAATATACGATTATAGTAAATCGGGAGCAGGAATAGAGAGATTTATCAGAGAAACTTATGAATTTATAGAATCACACAACCATATTGTAGATGATACAATATTTTTTATAGAATGTCCTATAATATGGAATAAAGTTGATATCTGGTCTAATGAGGATGATGAATATTTGATATGTAATACCGATTTAAAGTATGATGATAGAGGAAAAACGTTAAATCAGTTAGAAACTATACATTTATGTAAAGATTACGCTTATCAAACAAAAAGCGAAATATCCGAATTAGAAAAAAGAATCAAACCGGAGTTAAAGGCTGCTATGTTTAAGACTTGGAATCCAAAACAATATACCAAAAAAATAATGCAAAATTTGATAGGATTGATTTCTTTTATGAAATTAAAAAATTTGGAATTTTATATATTACCAAACGCTATTGATATTAATTATTTAAAAATGAATATAAACGACATTTATAATCATTTTTTAGATATGGAAATAGATGATGAACCACATCAAAGTGATTTTCATAATTGGCAAGGTCAAAGATATACTATCACAAAAGAAACAAATGGTATATTTATCGATACACATGGTGGATACTTTGCTCATAAACGTTGGGCAGAAGAAGTAATTAAAAAATTAAAAGAAATATATGAATAAATTTTTATTATCGTTACTATTATTAGTTTCAGTTTCAGCATTCGGACAAGACGTTACTATTAAGAATAACGTATTTCAGGTATTATATTCTCAACAATTAGAACAACCATTGAAAATTATATATCAATCCACTAATAGACCTACCAATGTTAATAGGGGTACGATGGATTTCTATAAAGAACCAAACATCAAAACATCCGATGCGGATGATTATAAAGCAAACATATATGATAAAGGACATGGTGCACCTGCGGCAACGTTTTCTGATAATATGGAAAACCTTAAACAAACATTTTCATATTTGAATTGTATTATGCAAGACCAATATCTTAATAGAGGTGAATGGAGATTATTAGAAGAGCAAGAAAGAAAATGGGATGACAATGAAAATTTAACTATTATTATAAAAACAATATTTGATAAGAATCCTAAAAGAGTACCAACTGGCGCAGCAGTTCCATTGGTATTACAAAAACATATTTATTTTGAAAAACAAAAGGTATGGAAATGTTATGTATTCTTAAATGAGAAACCTAAGTATAAGTGGGATGAGCTAGAAATGGTTTGCCCACCATCTGACCACCAATAAAAATTAAAGTAGTGTTTGTACCAAATCATTTGCACTTATTAGTAAAGGGATATATGAGCATCCCACCAAAAGAAGAAGCTCATTTAAATGAATTTTTTAAAAAATTAGTAGAGAAAGTAAGAATGGTAGTAGTTGCCGGTCCAACATCGGTTTATGTGAATGAAGTTGGCAATGAGGGAATTACCGGAACTGTAACATTAGCAACATCGCACGCTTCCATACACGTTTGGGATGCAGAAAGACCGGCTATGTTTCAGTTTGATTTATATAGTTGTTCGTGTTTTACGGCAGAAGAGGTATTAGAAGAATTAGATAGTTGGTTTAAATTAGAATCAGCTAATTGGATTATGTTAGATAGAAATGGTGAAGATTTCGTTTCAGCCGGCGCCGGAAAATGGGAAGGGGCTGGGGTAACGAAGTCGTAAACCCAAAAATTTTTGATAGTATGCGACCAATCAAGTTCGTAAGCCGTTCCGAAGAGTTCGAGCTTATAGATACATTAGGGGATGAGTTGTTGGAAGCCGGATTCAATGCCACCAATTCCATCATTATATCCGTTTCTACGGATTATAGTTCAATCATCGGGCAAATACTTCGCCACCACTTATCATTCAATGGTGAGGTTGTAGAGGGGTTTGGTATTGATGTTCCATATCCGGATGAGGAATGGGATGATAAATATGTATTCGAAATGAGAACTGCCTTTCAAACCCACAAACATATGTTAAGAGGTAAAACCCCAATACTGGTGGAAGCTGGGGTAATAAGGGGAGGAAACTATACATACGTTATCAATTGGATGAGAAAATATTTAGGTTACGACCAAAAGATAATTACGTTGGCTATGTATGAGAATTTGGGAAGCCGGTTCAAATCCGATTTTGTTGGCGACTATTATGATGATACCCTTTTTGATTTAACCTTTTGGTGGGAAAGAGAAAATAAACATTGGCTATGAGATATTATCCAGATTGGGATTTAGTTTTTTTAGATATAATGAAGAATGGCTCTAACGTATTTGTTAGTCTATTTGAATATGTTATGGAAAAACCTTCCGTTCCTCCATATTTTGAGAGAACGCCTGAAATTTATATGACTGTGGTTAGAAACCCATATGATAGATTGGTATCCCAATTTTATCACCACAATAGAAGGGAATTAAACATTTTTAAAAATTCGATACATCATCCATTTTTTAAAGAGTGGGTTAAGAAAACTTATAAAAACGGATATAATGGCGATGATGGTCATTATTTTTCACAAACTCATATTATACGTTATTATGAATACCCATTACCATATCATATATTTAAATTAGAAACATTGGTAGCACATGAACTATTTTGGTTTATGAATTTATCAGATGAACGTAAAAAAGATATAGATGCTAAAGCATTTGAATTAAGAACTAAGCTCGATTTAAATTACCATCATGCTTATAGTAATGTAAAACAGGGTGTTTGGCAAACTTTCTATGATTCGGAAACTATTGAAATATGTAATAATTATTTTGCTAATGATTTCAAAGCATTTGAATATGAAATGATAGAACCATCCCAATTTAACAAATATATGGGTAGAAGTGTTCTTTAATTTATTAATTTTATATTTATATAGGAATTTAAAAACAAAACAAAATGGCGATTTTTAACACATCGGAAGAGATGCAAGCATTCATCAATGGTTTAGATGATTCAACTGCAAAATGGAAAATAGTAGATATTGATACTGATACAGTTGTAGCAGGTTGTGAATCTATGACAGACAAAGCTCAATATGTTTGGATAATGGAAAATCAACCAAAATCAGAAATTCAAGGTGAAGGTATTGCTAAGTATGATTTACAAGCATTAGATGCCGATAACGCTGATATGCCTTGGTTAGATTAATCCATTAATATTTACTAAATTGTTATAATGGATTTATCGAAAGATGCTTTATGGATATTTGGCGATTCTTTTTGCGCCGAAGCAGTACATCCAAATAGATGGACACTAAATTTATTGGAATATCTTCAAAAGAAATATAGTTCTCGTTCCGTAACTAAATATTATAACTATGCGAATGGGGGGATGGATACCCAAACTATATTAGATAATTGGATTAAACTTCTACCATTGATGAAGGAGAATGATGCAATTGTTATATGTGTTTCAGATATATCTCGTACACGATATCCATTAAAATCAAATAACGTATATTCATTACCATTTCTACCAAATCCAAATAACGCTCCACTTATAGATTGCCATTTTATGTATGGTAACTACGATTGGAGTGATGTTAGTACATCGCTAGCGATAGAACACACCGATGTACCATTTACCAATACCGAAGATTATAGAGATTTTAATAGAGCTCAAAATTATATTTTAAGTACAAAATCATATGATAATTCTAAAATAGATATCATAGAGGCACTATACAAAATTACACCATGTCATAAAAAGTTTATATACACTTGGGCTGATTTTAATATATTGAAATCGGATTACATTTATCAGAAAGATTGGATTAGTGAAAATGTATTCAATGGTAAATGGGAAAGTCTGCATGAAGAATTTATTAGAACTAATGGAGAATCTGGCATTGAGCACGATGGGCATTTAAGTAGTGAGTGTGAAATGATGATGGCTAATTATTTTATAAAAGAATTTGAATTATAATGAAAAAATTAATATTTACAGGTTGCTCTTACACATATGGAGCAGGAATTGAAAGAGAATACCCATCGGAAACTACAACCGAATTTATTCCACAGGAATATTTTATTAAAGATTGTACATACGAACAATTAGAATTTATACATGAAAATAGGTTCTCACGTTTAGTAGCTAATAAATTTGGTACAACGGATTTAAATAATGGTAGAAATGGTGGTAGTATTGAATATGGATTGGGCGAATTAAATAAACATTTTCAAAATGGTGAATCAGCCGAAACGATTGGCGCCATAGTTTTTCAAATTACAAACTTAGATAGAGGAAATAGTAGAGTATATTCTGAAAAGCATAAACAAAATAAATACTTTCAAATTCAAGCTGCTCAAATAGAAAAAGATGGACCGGATTTACAAACTATATATGAATTAGTTGAAGAATATGGTGAATTAGAAAATGTCATAGAAAAAGCTTATGAAAATAAATTAAATGATTTGGCTGATTCTTTAAAGGTTTATGAAGAAATGGGTATTCCTGTTTTTATAATTCATTGGAGAGATGGTCATCCACAACATATAGGACAATCGCCATACGATTCTTATCCAAATTTAATAGAAAAAATTGAATGGTTACAAAATAGAGTAATACCAATAACATATAATGATATTACAGTAAATAGATTTGTTAACTTATACTTACATTATACAGAATTAGTAATTGATAGTAATATGTTTAGTGGTAAATTTGATGACCATGCTACTATGTTAGGACACCAAATATTGGCAGAATCTATCTATGAATACCTTAAAAATAGGGTAGTTTTATAACTCATTGATTTTCAATAACTTATAACCCGTTGATTTTCAATGGGTTATTTTTTTGTCCTATATTAAGATTTTTTATATATGTAACCGATTGATTATCTATAAAAAATTTTTGAATTTTCCAAATATTTTTAAAAAAAGCTTGTTTATATCGGGGGAAATTCGTATATTTACAAAGTAAATGAGAGACATTAATAATCAAAATCAATCAAATATGAGTAAAAATTACATTAGTTCGGAGGAAATTTTAAGTGAAGTTTCAGAAATCGGTAATTTCAAAGGGTATATCGATAGTATGAGTGGTGTATTAGAGTGGTGGGATGAGAAAAACGATATCACTATAATGGCTACCCCAAATTGGGAAAACGATGGTGAAGTACCTTTCGATGTAGATAGAGGTAGTGGTATGGAAATATGGAATGTATGTACTATTAAAATGATAGATGGTACTAAAAGTGAACAATTCACACACTATCTTAATGTGTTAATAATGATAATGAATCATTACGGAAATATCAACGATAATAAATAATTAATCTAAATCAATCAGTTATGAGTTTACCTTTCAATCTTAATTCAGTTCTCGCAACCGCTTCTTTAATAGAAGGGTTCGATGTAGTTAGAAACGCTTTTCCTGTTGAGGGACGTTTTACTAAACGTGTTATCACTTATTCAGATGCCGTATATGAGGCGTTGAATGATGTAGCCGAAGATTATTCGGATTGGCCAGAAGACCAGGGGTTCGGTTCATCCGATATGACTTACGTTCGTAAATCATTCGTTGATTCAATGATTAGTTTGGCTAACCTTAATGGTTATTATCAAACTGATTTTAAACCCTACCTTAAAGTGGTAGAGTATTCGGAATTTGATAAAGAAGAATATGACCTTCGTAGAGAGCAAGGTCTTTAAATTAAAAAAACAAAGTTATGAGTAAATTACCTAAACATCGTATTTTAATGATGGAATCATTAGAATTGTTATTCAGCGGTAAGAAAGCTGAATTTAAAAAGAAACTTACAAAGGCTAAAGCCGAAACCAACAAATTTTATTCAATCAAATCTAAAACTAAATAACTATGGCTACTTCAAATTTCCACAATGTAAATGCTACTCACATATTCGCCGTTCAATTAGAAGATGAATGGGCTTATGATGACTTAGTAGAAAACTTAGAATCGGAATTCAGTAAACATTCTGACTATTATGATTATGGTAAAAGTGACCCGAATGAGTTACGTTCGTTTCCATCCAAATCATTAGGTTCATTCAGTAATTCAGTAACTATCGAAGATGATGAAATTGAAATATATGTTACACCTGTTATTCGTAGTGGTTACTATGAAGGTGTTAACTTAGATTGGCATGTTAGATTGTATGTAAATGGATACGATGATGACACATACTCGGATGATGCCAGAGTGAGTGTAATCGCTAATGATTATATAGAGTTCATCGAAGATATCTTTGAGCAATATTCACAACCATTGGGAGTTACTGCCAGATTCAGTAACGGAGAAACTATTTATCACGCTATAAAATAATAAAATATGAATTTAAGTATCAGAGAATTAAACGAATTAATTTATTCGTTAGGTATTACCGCACATCACGGTATGTTAGTAAATAAAGAATTAAATGAATCTTTATTGGAAAAATTGTATGGAGAATTAAATAGTAAGTTATCCGAAGAAGATGATGATGATGGGAATTATCTTACTATACCATCTGAAGATGAAATTCGTTCTCACTATGTAAGTAACAATGAAGCTGATGAAGATTATCGTTCTACATTAGTACAAGATGAGGAAAGGTATGAAAAAAGTAAAGTTAATAAAGGTGTTACACAATCTATTTTAGACTTTGTACAATTACAAGGAGATGCTACATATACCGAAATGCAGAATTTTTATAGAAAGGAATTTGGTTCAAATAGTTTCTCACATATATTGAAAAGTTTGACTATACCGTATAAGAATCGACCTACTCGTCGTTACCTATCTAAAATGTCTAATGGTAATTATGAAGTTAGATTAGCTAATCCATCTAATTGGGTAGTAGTTGAGTATTAAAATTTAATTTATGAAAGTAATAGAAATGATACAATGTGTAAAATGTAATGGGCATATGCCATTATTACGTTTTACTAAATATGGCTATCGTAGTTGTGTTAATTGTTCTACTACACAAAAAGTAGGAGGAGTTCCAATTACGAATCATAAAACAGGTAACGAAATTCAGATAATGCCGATGGAAGATGCCCAACGATTATATAAATTATCCCAAAGGCAGGGATATGGCGTGTGTAAAGGAATGAAACATAACTAAAAGTTAAATAGGTTATAACCCGTTGATTATCAATGAGTTATAACCTATTGGTTTTCAACGGGTTATGTATATAAACCGCTACAATATATCGGGGGGATTTGGGACCTGATTGGGGTATTTGAGGGGGAATTTGGGGTATTTCTGTACGTTTTAGACCCCCTTATATCTAACTACACTATAAAAATATTTTGATATTTCCAAAAAATAATTGAAAAAATCCATTGCTATATCGGGAATATTTCGTATATTTACTAAGTAAATGAGAGACATTAATAATCAAATCAAATAAGTTATGAGAACTACAAATCAAAAAGCCATCGATTATTTAGAGGCTAATCCAATCGTTAAAAACTTCATTAAAGAGCTAAACGAATTTCGTAAAGATTATTACGTTAAAGCTGATATGCCAAATCAATGGAAAGAATTGACTGTTGAAATTGGTAATAAGTTCATCCGATTATGGGATGGTACAATGTGTTGGGGATTCATCAGTAGAGTTGATGGAGACCTTAAAGGTTCACCAATTAAGAAAGGTGATTTATTAAAAGCCGCTACGTGGAAAGCTCCGGCAAAGCACGCTAGAGGTAACATCATCGATGGTAGTGCTCGTTATGGTGTTTATGGTCCTGAATATCTTTAATCGTTAAATAGTAAGTTATGAATAAAGCAGAAGATTTAAAATCGGTTATTGGGAAAGATGTTTCTCAAAATCAATCACCAACTTGTAGAGCAAGATTGGTTAAAGTAAATAAAGTGAATTGTATATTTGAATCAGTTCCATCGTTATACGATAAGTTCCCTAAGCCGGAGTTTGTTGGAGTTAAGTACAAAGTACCTAATTGGATTGCATGGAATAGTTTCTTTTATTAATCGTTAAAAACAAAGTTATGATAAAGAGTAAAAAACAAAGTTTAGGTATTTCAATCGACCTTACAGGTCCCGAAGGTAACGCATTCGTATTGATTGGTACGGCTAATAATTTGGCCAAACAATTGGGATTGGATGGTAAAGCTATTCAGAAAGAAATGATGGCTGGGGATTATGAAAGTTTAGTGAATACTTTTGATAAACATTTTGGACATTTTGTAACACTTTATAGATAATAAAATATGGAAAATTTAATTGGTCAAATGGTGCATGTAGCAGTTTCAGTAGGCGGTAAGAAGGGTGTTAAACTTCTTAAAGTATGTAAGGTTAAAGCCCGTTCAGTTCTATTCATTGAGGTAGATAAAGAAAATCGTAAGAATATCTTCCGTAAAGTTGCTCGTAAAGATATAACAGCTGCCGGAATGATTGGTGATTCTCCATTTGTATATGTTACAGAAGGTGTTATGCCTGAAAAGTGGGAATCTGATTGGGATAGTATTGGAACAGCTTCACCATCGGTTAAGAGTTATGGTAGATTTGCACAGGCAGCTAAACCATTCAGTAACCATTCAAAGGGATGGAGTGCAAACGCACCACAATATCGTTCAACCACATATACCAACGGATTTCCAATGGTATAAAATATAAAACTATGATTATAAATTCATTATTACCGCCAGTTTGTATTCAGTCTGTAGTTGATGGTCAATGGTACATAGCAACTACGGATTCTAAATTAGGATGGGTTAAAGTTGATAGAAGGTATGATTGGGAAGAATTAAATAAAATGTGGCGTAAGGTTACATATGGAGAAAGACGTGTACCTAAAAAAGTTCACATCAAAAAAGCATATAAAGTGGATGGTAGTAGGGGTAATGTATATAAGGTACTGAATGATAATGGGGTTTGGAATTGTAGTTGTCCGGCATATGGGTGGGGTAGAGGAAAAGAGTGTAAACATATAAAAAATATTAAAAATACTCTGTAAAATATTTGGCAATTCCAAATTTATTTCGTATATTTACTATGTAATAAAAAATGAGAGTTATGAAAAATAAAATGAAATTCAACTACGCTGGGATGGTTTGTGAAGTACCATCTAATTGTTTAATCACTACCAATCATTGGGGTGAGCCAATAGAAACTCCTTACATCCGTATCGGACGTAAAGAAGTTGCTTCCATTTCAAAGCAATTCGTTAAGAAAAACTTCCCTAACTTATTAGTGTGGGCTAGTTCACAAACCTTCGCTAATGGTAATTCAGTTTCAATCGATGTGTGTAACGCCGATGGTACTGACTTAGATAGAGGTAGTGTTGAATGGAACAAAATCAGTTCGTTTGTTAATTCACTTAGTGGTGGTCGTTATAATGGTTACGAAGATATCTACGAATATGGTACAGGCAATGTAACTGAAAATGGTACTAAGATAGAATCTTACGCTAAGTATGTTCATTGTAACAACGCCGCTCCGCATGGAACTTGGCCATCGGCAATCAAAACTCTTAGAGGGTTAGTTGCTGGTGAGTATGTATTTGGTGTGTTATCCTTAGAGAAAGCAATTGAGAAAGCTAAAGGTTATGGTTATTCGGAATCAAATATTGAAAAAGCATTAAAATTAATATAAAATCTAAAATTTAAAAGTTATGGACATCAGAGAACAATGTAGAGAGCGAGCTACTAAATTCGCTATTGAATATGGATTCACAAATGTAAGTGAACATATTTTGGATATTATGGTTTCTATTATGTGTACACGTGATAAGAGTTCTTACGCAGGTGGTGGTTTCGTTGAAGCCGTAGTTGCTAATAACTTATACTTAGCACTTAGTAGAGCGGATACCGATTGTAGGAATAACATTTTCTTATTGACAATGTGTAAAGCAAATTGTTTCATTCAAAATTAAAATTATGAAAGCATTAGAAGCATTATTTATCGTAATTGGGTTGTTGATATTATCAGCAATCCTTTTAGCAATTCCAACGATGTTGTTATGGAATTGGTTATTACCACATATATTTAATATCCCTGGCATTACTTTGTATGAGGCAATTGGTATTAATATCTTAAGTGGTATTTTGTTCAAATCAAATGTAAACATTAAAAAAGATTAGTTATGAGTTTTACAATAGAAGAACAAATGGATATTGAGTTAATACTAACCGAAGCATCTGCATATGGTATGAGTGCCGAAGTTGAAATGTACGCTCAAAAATATTTAAGTGAAGGTTATACACCGGTAGAAGCGTATGAACACGCATATAACGAATGGATAAAATAAAAAACAATGAATAGAAAAGAGGTAGAGAGACTGGCGGAATTGTATTTTGAAAAGACTGTTAAATTATTAGGTGAAAGTAAATATCATAATTGTACGCCATATTTAGTTGTGGAATACAGTCCTCAATCGGAAGGTATTGATGATGAATGGCATGGTGAGTATGTACCGGAAGAAAACGAAATTATAATTTACTCAAGAAACATAACATCAAAATCAGATTTGGCTAAAACAATAGTGCACGAATACGCACATTATTTACAGGACCCAAAGTGGATGACTAGATATTATACATTAGGATATAGTTATAAAACACATCCTTATGAAATAGAAGCATTTAAAATTGAAGAACTAAATTGGTATAAAGTATGCAAATAGAATTTTTAAACGCGAATGGTTCATTGTGGATAGTTAAACGAAAGTTCAAAGCTGATAGTTGGTTTGTACAAGGTATATTCGCTAATAAGTTTACAGTTGAAGAAGTATGTGAAAGGTATCACGTGGAAAAACTATTAAGAGGACCGGATGATACGCACTATTTAGTAAATGAAGTACCTGAAGCAGAAATAGTAATTGATTAACCTAATATTTATACATCTATGAAATATGACCCAAAAAATGAATTAACCGAAATCGAACTGGATGAGTTGGGTAAAGTAAATTTCGATGCATTCTTAGCCTATTTGGATGAGAAGGCGGCACACCTAAAACAATTTACAGCACCAATCGGTCAGTATCACGCTAAACAATTCGCTTCAATGACAAAGGGTGGAGAATTGACTACTAAAGAATTAAAAAGAGCTAAGGAATTGGGTAGAGTGGGTGATGACGAAAGAGCTAGAAAAATAGCAGAAACTACAAAAGTTATGACCACAAAGACTCCTGATTTGTATGTTAAATCACATAAAACAAATCGTAAACAA
>Ga0114976_10000873_pt1 | contig 18965 bp, 22 predicted proteins | sample S_130805_EF_Meta_FD_87319 | JGI IMG/M metagenome (GOLD analysis project Ga0114976, IMG submission 87319) | Freshwater microbial communities from Lake Simoncouche, Canada to study carbon cycling - S_130805_EF_MetaG | ecosystem: Environmental > Aquatic > Freshwater > Lake | place: Lake...
CTCGCGCTGGCGCTGCGCCTCGACCCGGCGCTGCTCCTCGAGCACGCGCTGGCGGGTGGCGAGTTCTGACTGGGTCAGCGGCCGGCCGGGGGCGGCGGGTGCTGCGGGCTTGGCCGCGGGACCGGCCGGGCGGGCAGCCGCGGGGGCGGCCGGTGCTGCCGGGGCGGCCGTGGTCGCGGCGGGCGCCGCCGGCTTGGCGGCGGGCGCGGCCGGGCCGGCGGGGCGCGCGGCGCCCGGCGGCTGGACGCGCTTCTTCACCACCTCGACCTGCACGGTCTTGCTGCGGCCATGGCTGAAGCTCTGCCGGACGCTGCCGGCATCCACGGTCTTGCCCAACTCCAGGCGGCCACCGGCCGGCCGAAGGCTCAGCCTGCTCTTGCCCGTTTCCTGGTCGTTCTGGTCGCTCATGCGCTGATCCGAACCCAATCCGTCTACCGTCATTCCACTCACGCCAAGGGCCGAACCGTCATGGCCCCACCCATTCCATCACCCGCGCCTTGACGCGGGACGAAGCTCTCCGCCGCCCTCAGGCGGCCTGCGGGGCCACCCCCGCCGTGCCGGCGACGCCGGCGAGCCGTGCGGCCTCGGCCGCGATGGCCTCGGCGAGGCGCCCCGGCGCCACCGCCACATGGACCGCATGGCCGCGGCCGAAGACCACGCCCAGCACCCCGGCATCCAGCGGCGCAACCATCGGCAGATCCCGCCCGCCGAGCAGCCTCGCCCGTTCGGCCGGGCTGCCATCCGAGGCCTCGACCAGGAGCCCGACCCGGCCGGCGCGCAGCCATTCCAGCACCGCGTCGCGGCCGGAAACCGCCTGGCCGCCGCGCCGGGCGAAGCCGATGAGATCACGGATGCGGCCACGAAGGCCGTCCTCGATCCGCGCGTGAAGGTCAGAAGGCGGGTGCACCGGTCCGCGGGCCGCCCTGGCAAAGGCGCCGCGTTTCAACGCGCCTTCTATCACATCGGCCCTGGCGGACAACCACATTCCCCGTCCGGGTAATTTTCCGGCAAGGTCGGGCACCACGGCGCGATCGGGTCCGAGCACGAACCGGATCATCGCCGCCTTGGGCAGGCTCTCACGGGTGACGAGGCAACGGCGGAGGGGGCCCGTCTCGGGCTCCGATACTAGATCCTCGGGCAGCTCCTCGGGGAGCTCGGGGTCACAATGCGGGGTTGCGGTCATCGGCCGCCTCCCCAGCACCTTCGCCATCCTCGAACCAATGCTGCCGGGCGGCCATGATGATGGCGTTCGCCGTCTCCTCGTCGATCACGTCCGCGCCCAGGATCTCGATCAGCACGTCGGAGGCGAGGTCCGCCAGGTCGTCGAGCGTCTTCACCCCCTTCTCGCCGAGGGCGACCAGCTGTTGCGGCGTGAAGCCGCCGGCCTCGGCTACTGCATCCTCGACGCCGAGCGAGACGCGCTGCTCGGTCAGCTGGGCATCGCGCTGCTCGAGCCAGCCCTCGGCCCGGCGTTTCAGCTCGGCCGCCACGCTCTCGTCGAAGCCCTCGATCTCCGCCAGCTCCTCGTCCTCGACCGCAATCACGTCCTCGATCGAGGTGAAGCCCTCGGTCACCAGCAGCCCGGCGATCACGTCGTCCACGTCGAGCGCCTCGACGAAGAGGCCGGTGCGCTTGCGGAACTCCTCCTGCCGGCGCTCGCTTTCCTCCTGCTCGGTCAGGATGTCGATGTCCCAGCGGGTGAGCTGGGAGGCAAGCCGGACATTCTGGCCGCGCCGGCCGATGGCGAGCGACAACTGGTCGCCAGGCACCACCACTTCGCAACGCCGGGCCTCGTCGTCCAGCACCACCTTGCTCACTTCGGCGGGAGCGAGCGCATTGACGATGAAGGTGGCGTTGTCGGGCGACCAGGGGATGATGTCGATCTTCTCGCCCTGGAGTTCCTGCACCACGGCCTGCACGCGCGACCCGCGCATGCCGACGCAGGCGCCCACGGGATCGATGCTGCTGTCGCGGCTGATCACCGCCATCTTGGCGCGGCTGCCGGGGTCACGGGCGACCGCCTTGATCTCGATGATGCCGTCGTAGATCTCGGGCACTTCCTGGGCGAAGAGCTTGGCCAGGAACCCGGGATGGGTGCGGCTGAGGAAGATCTGCGGGCCGCGCGGCTCCTCGCGGACGTCGTAGATATAGGCGCGGACCCGGTCGCTGGTCTTGAAGGCCTCCCGCGGGATGGTCTCGTCGCGCCGCAGCAGCCCCTCGGCGCGGCCGAGCTCGACCATCAGGTTGCCGTACTCGGTGCGCTTGACCGTGCCGTTGATGATCTCGCCGACCCGGTCCTTGTATTCCTGGTACTGCTTGCCGCGCTCGACCTCGCGGACCCGCTGGACGATCACCTGCTTGGCGGTCTGCGCCGCAATCCGGCCGAAATCGATCGGCGGCAGCGGGTCGATGATGAACTCGCCGATCTGGATGCCCGGGCGGATCTTCTGGGCGATGCGCGCGGGGATCTGGGTCGCCTCGTTCTCGACCGGCTCCTGCTCGACCACCTCGGTCCAGCGCGAGAGCTTCACCTCGCCCGACTTGCGGTCGATGACCGCGCGGATGTCCTTCTCATGGCCGTACTTGGCGCGGCCGGCCTTCTGGATGGCCTGCTCCATCGCCTCCAGCACCTCGTCGCGCTCGATCATCTTCTCGCGCGCGACGGCGTCGGCAACCTGCAGCAGCTCCGGGCGCGCGATGGCGACGTCCAAGGCCATGGTTCAGTTCTCCTGTCGGGACGCGGCCGTAGCCGCGATCAGTTCATCGGTCAGCACCAGCTTGGCGCGGCGGATGTTCGAGCGCGGGAAGCTGGCCTCGCCGCCATCCTCCAGCTTCAGGCGCGCCGTCTCGGCATCGGCGCCGAGCGCGATGCCCTTGAAGCGCTTGCGGCCATCCTGCGGCACCATCAGCTCAAGCTGCGCGACATGGCCGGCATAGCGGTTCCAGTCCTTGGCCCGGGTCAGCGGGCGGTCGATGCCGGCGGACGAGACCTCGAGCGTCCATTCGCCCTTGATCGGGTCCTCGACGTCCAAAACGGCGCCGACGGCGTGGCTGATCGCCTCGCAATCCTCGACCCGGAAGGGCGCGTCGTCGGCCCGGTCGGCCATGATCTGCACCACCGGCCGCTCCTTGCCGCTGACCTGCACGCGCACGAGCTCGTAGCCCATGTGCTCGATCGTCGGCGCGATCGCATCGGCGATGCGCGCCTCGAGGCCCTCGTGCTGCGGTCTCTCTATCGACAAATGCCTATCGGGCGGCCCTTGCGGGCCACCCCCCGTCAAGAGCGGATGGTGTTGGATGAGCGGAACATAGGCACTTGGCCATGCCGCTGCAAGCGGTTCCGGCAGGCACCCGCCGGATGGCCGGTTTGCCGCGCCTCGCATCCGGCCTATCTCCGCAGCTGACCCCGGAGCACGCATCTTGGCCGAGACCGCCGAACGATCGCATTGGCAGACGCTGAGGACGCTCGCCCCCTGGCTCTGGCCGCCGGGCGAGCCGGCGCTCCGGGCCCGGGTGGTGATCGCGCTGCTCTTCCTGGTCGCGGCCAAGGCGGCCAACGTGATCGTGCCCATCGTCTACGCCCGGGCGGTCGATGCGCTTTCCCCGCATGATGGGCGCGCGGCGATCGTGGCGCTGCCGATCGCGCTGATCCTCGGCTACGGGTTGCTGCGGCTCGCCAGCTCGGCCTTCGCCGAGCTGCGGGATGCCGTCTTCGTGAAGGTCCAGGCGCGCGCCACCAGGCGGATCGCGCTGCAGGTCTTCCAGCATCTGCACGCGCTCTCGCTGCGCTACCACCTGGACCGGCAGACCGGTGGCCTCTCCCGTATCATCGAGCGCGGCACGCGGGGCATCACCTTCGTGCTCGACTTCATGCTATTCAACATCATTCCGACGCTGCTCGAGATCCTGCTGGTGGCGGCGATCCTCTGGGCGATGTTCGACATCCGCTATGCGCTGGTCACGGTGGCGACCATCGCTGTCTACATCGCCTTCACGCTGATGTTCACCGACTGGCGGCTGCGCTTCCGGCGCGAGATGAACGCCAACGACCAGGAGGCCAACACCAAGGCGATCGACAGCCTGCTGAATTACGAGACGGTCAAGTACTTCAACAACGAGGGCCATGAGGAGCGCCGCTACGACGCCGCGCTCGGGCGCTACGAGCAGGCCTATATCCGCTCCGAGGTCACGCTCAACATGCTGAACGCCGGCCAGTCGGCGATCATCGCGGTCGGGCTGACCATCGTGATGGTGCTGGCCGCCCGCGGCGTGATGGACGGCAGCATGACCGTCGGCGACTTCGTGCTGGTCAACACCTACCTGATCCAGCTCTACCTGCCGCTGAACTTCCTCGGCTTCGTCTACCGCGAGATGAAGCAGAGCCTGACCGACATGGAGGCGATGTTCCGCCTGCTGCGCGAGGAGCGCGAGGTCGCCGACGCGCCGGGCGCGAAGCCGCTGGCCGCCGGCCCGGGCGAGCTGATCTTCGACGATGTCCGCTTCGGCTATCGGCCGGACCGGGTGATCCTGAAGGGCGTCTCCTTCCGCGTGCCGCCGGGGCGGACGCTGGCGATCGTCGGACCGACGGGGGCGGGGAAATCCACCATCTCCCGCCTGCTGTTCCGCTTCTACGATGCGACCTCGGGGCGGATCGTGATCGATGGCCAGGAGATCCGGGACATCACGCAATCCTCGCTCCGCCAGGCGATCGGCGTGGTGCCGCAGGACACCGTGCTGTTCAACGACACCATCCGCTACAACATCGCCTACGGAAGGCCCGGAGCGACCGAGGAGGAGATCATCCAGGCCGCGAAGCTCGCCCAGGTCCACGACTTCGTCATGCGCCTGCCGGATGGCTACAAGACCATGGTCGGCGAGCGCGGCCTCAAGCTCTCGGGCGGCGAGAAGCAGCGGGTCGCGATCGCGCGGACCATCCTGAAGGACCCGCGCATCCTGATCCTCGACGAAGCCACCAGCGCGCTGGACACGCGGACGGAACAGGACATCCAATCGGCGCTGCGCGAGGTCTCGGCCAACCGCACCACGCTGGTCATCGCCCACCGGCTCTCGACTGTGGTCGAGGCCGATGAGATCATCGTGCTGCAGGAGGGCCGGATCGCCGAGCGCGGCACGCATGGTTCACTGATCGCGGCCGACGGGCTCTACGCCGAGATGTGGCGCCGGCAGTCCGAGGCGGTGGCGATGGCCGAGGCGGCGGCCGCCGCCCAGGCCGCGGCCGACCTCGATGCGCCGCGGACCCAGCGGCCGGCCGAGCTCACCGGCGATTAGGGCTTTCCGACGGGGGGCGAAGTCCCCATCTCCGCCCCGAACAGGAGGGCGCCTGATGCAATTCGATCCCCAGGGCGAGGCCCCGGATGACCTGAGCCATGCCGGCTCGGTGGTGGACAAGGCGATCGAGTACATGATGGAGCAGCGCATCGCGCCGATCTCGATCGCCTCCGCCATGCTCGGCGGTTCGCTCGGGCTCCTGGCCAGGACCATGGACGACCGGGCCATCGCCGGTGTGCTGCGCAATGCCCTGCACTCGGTCGAATCCGGCGAATTGCGCGAGATGCGCGAGACGCTGCCTGGCGCCGGGGTGGGCGACGCCAACTGAGGCGGCCATCCGGCGCTTGACTCCCGCAGGGGCGACCGGCATACGCCGCGTCCTTCGACGAACCCTCGGGCGCGGCGCTCCTCGCCGTGCCTTCGCGTCTCCAGGATATCGACCATGGCCCGCCGCTGCGGCATTACCGGCAAGGGCGTGCTGACAGGCAACAACGTCAGCCACGCCAACAACAAGACCCGTCGGCGCTTCCTGCCGAACCTGCAGGAGACGTCCTTCTATTCGGACGTGCTCGCCGCCTCCGTGAAGCTGCGGCTGAGCGTGAACGGCATCCGCACGGTCGAGCACAATGGCGGGCTCGACGCCTTCCTGCTCGGCACGCCGAACCGCAATCTGCCGCTCGAGGCGCAGGTGCTGAAGCGCCGCATCAGCCGCGCCCAGGCGAAGAAGGCCGTCGCCGCAGCCTGACCCGGCTGCGTCCGACGGTTCCGAAGGCCGGGCCCGTGCCCGGCCTTTTCTGCGTTCAGCGCGTCACAGGAACCGGCCGGGATCGGTGATCCACTCCTCGCGGTCATAGGCGAGGAAACCGCGCGCCACCCGCGCCACGCACCACAGCCAGATCAGCCCGAGCAGCACCAGCCCGGCATCGCCCGCGACGAGCGGCGCCAGCATGCCCAGCACCCCGAACCAGAAGGTGCGGACGGCATAGGCGTGGTGGCTCGACCACAGCGTGCCGCGCGCCGGGCCCCACCAGTGCGCCAGCGCGCCACCGAGGAACCAGGGCAGGACCAGCGCCAGGCCGGCGGCGAGGCAGAGGTTCATCCAGAGCACCTGGCGTTGCGCCCAGCCGCTCATCCGCGCGTGAGGTCCAGCGCCTTGGCATAGACCTGCTTGCGCGGCAGCCCGGTGGCCTCGGCGACGGCGGCGGCGGCATCGCGCACGCTCATCCCCGCCGCCAGCGCATCCTGCAGCCGGCCCTCGAGTTCTTCGTCGCTGCTGCGCTCCGCCGGCGCTGGCCCGACCACCACGACGATCTCGCCGCGGGCCGCCTGCGTGGCGTAGTGCGCGGCCAGCTCGCCGAGCGTCCCGCGCCGCACCTCCTCGAAGTGCTTGGTCAGCTCCCGGGCGACCGCGGCGGGTCGATCGGCGCCCAGGCCCTCGGCCAGCGCCGCCAGCGCCTCGGCCAGCCGGTGCGGCGCTTCGTAAAAAATGTTCGTCGCCGATAGCCCGGCGCGCTCCACCGCGCGCAGCCGCGCAATCTCCGCCGCGCGCGGCCCGGCCCGCGGCGGCAGGAAGCCGGAGAACAGGAAGGGATGCGGCGGCAAGCCCGACAAGGTCAGGGCCAGCAAGGCTGCATTCGGTCCCGGAACGGCTCCGACCGGCAGCCCGGCGGCGATCGCTGCCCTGACAAGCCGGTAGCCCGGGTCGGAAACCAGCGGCGTGCCGGCATCAGAAACCAGGGCGATCCGCTGTCCGCTCCGCAACCGATCCAGCACCCGGGGGGTCTGGTCATCCTCATTGTGCTCATGCAAGGGAATCAAGGTCACGGAAACGCCATGCCGCGCGAGCAGGCCGCCCGTTACCCTGGTATCCTCGCACAGCACGGCATCGGCGGTGCGCAGCGTCGCGAGGGCCCGGGGCGAGAGGTCGCCGAGGTGGCCGATGGGCGTTGCCACGAGTATGAGCGCGGCCTGACCCGCCGCTTCGGGGCCCACGCCCTCGCCAGATGGATCGGAAGGACCTTCGCTTGTCAGCTTCGCCACGCCTCGCGCTCCGCCCACCCGCAGACCCTGCCCGGCGTGCCCGTCGCTGGCTCGCCGGCTGGCTGCTGCTCTTGCCCATGGCGGCCTGCGCACCGCAAGGGCCCGTCCAGTCGACGCAGCGCCTGCCGCCGATCGCCCAGCCGCAGCCGAGCGATACCGCGGGCGCCGCGCCGGCCCCGGCCGCGCCCCAGCTGGCGCCGCCCGAGGGGCCGCCGCGCGCCCGGGTCGGGGTGCTGCTGCCGCTTTCGGGCGGCAGCCGCCAGCTCGGCGAGCAGTTGCTGAACGCCTCGCAGCTCGCCCTGTTCGACCTCGGCGATCCCGCGGTCGAGCTGCTGCCGCGCGACACCCGCGGCACGCCGTCGGGCGCGGCCGAGGCGGCGCGGACCGCGCTCGGTCAGGGCGCCCGCGCCTTCGCCGGGCCGCTGACGCTGGGCGAGACGAGCGCGGCCGCCGGTCCCGCCCGCAATGCGCGCGTCCCGGTGCTGGCCTTCACCAACGATGCGAACCAGGCCGGCAACGGCGTCTACGTCATGGGCGTGACCATCGGCGAGCAGACCGAGCGGATCGCGGGCGCCGCGATCGCCGCCGGCGCGCGCCGCTTCGGCCTGATCGCGCCGGATGACGAGGTCGGTCGTCGGCTGGCGGGCGCGCTCCGCAGCCAGGTCGCCGCCGCCGGCCTGCCGGCGCCGGTGGTGCAGCTGCATGCCCGCCTGGGCGATGCCGCGACGGCCGCCAAGGACCTCGCCACCGCGGCCGGGTCCGAGGGGCTCGATGCGGTGGTGCTGGCCGCGGTCGGCGACCGCGCCAAGGCGGCCGCGAGCCTGCTGAACGAGAGCCTGCCCAAGCGGCCGCGCATTCTCGGGCTGACGGTCTGGGCCAACGACCAGGCGATGCTGCGCGACCCGGCGCTGGCCGGCGCCTGGTTCGCCAATGCCGATCCGCAGGCGCGCACCGATTTCGAGAACCGCTACCAGGGCGCCTTCGGCGAGCGGCCGCCGCGCGTCGCCGGCATCGCCTATGATGCCGCAGCACTCGCCGCCCGCTCGGCCCGCGCCGGCTCGGCGACGCCTCCGATCGGCGAGGCGCTGATGGGCGCGGATGGCCCGATCGTGGTCGCGCCCAACGGCCTCACACGCCGGGGCCTCGCGATCTTCGAGCTGAACCCGGAAGGCGATCCGAAGCTGGTCGAGCCGGCGCCGATCCCCGGCGTGCCGGGCGCCTGACGGCGGCATGGCGGGCGCGCAGCTCGGCCGGACCCTGCGCGCCGCCGCCTTGATCGGCGGCATGCCGATCATCGTGCTGCTCGGGCTCGCAGTGCTCGGCGAGCTCTCGCCCGGCGCCGCGGTGCTGGGGCTGCTGCTCTGTGCCGCCGCCGCGGGCGGGCTTGCCTGGGTCTGGATCGGCGACCTCGCCCGGCTGGCCGACGCCCTGCGTCGGGCCGCGGCTGAGGATGGCCAGCTCGGCCCGGTCGCGGACCAGTCCTTCCTGCCGGCGGTCGCCGAGGTGGGCGAGGGCGTCTCGCGCCTGGCCCGCACGCTCGCCGAACGGGGCGCGCTCGTCGGCCGGCTGCGCCGGGCGGACGAGGCGATCGTCGAGAACCTGCCCGACCCGCTGCTCGTGCTCTCGCCCGAGCGCGCGCCGCTGCGCGCCAATGCCGCGGCGCGCGCGCTGTTCGGCGCCGGCGAGGATGGCGACGGGCTGCGCGGCGGCGATGTCGCGGCGCTGCTGCGGCATCCGACCCTGGCCGAGGCGGTCGACCGCGCGCTCGCCGGCGGCCGGCCGCAGACCGCCGACCTGGTACTGCCGGTGCCGATCGCGCGCGAGCTTGCGGCGCAGGTCATCCGGATGGAGCCGCCGCTGGCCGATGGCGGGCGGATCGTCATCGTGCTGTCGGACCGGACGCGGGAGCGGGCGGTCGAGCGCATGCGGCACGATTTCGTCGCCAATGCCAGCCATGAGCTGCGCACCCCGCTGGCGAGCCTGATCGGCTTCATCGAGACCCTGCGCGGCCCGGCCGAGGATGATGCGGTCGCGCGCAAGCGGTTCCTCGCGATCATGGCCGAGCAGTCGGAACGCATGCGCCGGCTGATCGACGACCTGCTCGGCCTCTCGCGCATCGAGCTGACCGAGCACCAGCCGCCGACCGGCAGCGCGGCCGTTGGCACCATCGCGCGCGCCGAGGCCGAGGCGCTCGAGCCCCTGCTGAAGGCGCGGCGGGTGACCGTCGACCTGGCGCTCGACGAGGCCGCGACCGCCGCGCCGGCGGATGGCGAGCAGGTGGCGCAGGTGGTGCGCAACCTGCTCGAGAACGCCGTGCGGCATGGCCGCGAGGGCGGTCGGGTGGGGCTGGCGGTGGCGGCCGAGACCCGGGGCGGCCGGCCTGGCGTGGCGCTGTCAGTCGCGGATGACGGGCCGGGCATCCCGAAGGCCGAGATTCCCCGGCTGACCGAGCGGTTCTACCGGGTCGACAAGGGCCGCTCGCGCAGCGCCGGCGGCACCGGCCTCGGCCTTGCCATCGTCAAGCACATCGTAAACCGGCATCGCGGCCAGCTCGGGATCGAGAGCGAGGAGGGGATGGGCGCCACCTTCAAGGTCTGGCTGCCGGCCCAGCCCGGCGAGATGCCGCGGATCGCCGCACGAAACCAGCCGGCGGCAACCGCGGAGTAGGGTCTGGCCCGGAAAATGCCTGCCATGCGCTGGCCGACCTTGATCGTGCCGCAATCCAGGACGATGATTCCCGCGTGATGAAACCCCTCGTTGGCATTTCCTGCTGCGTCAAGCCCTTCGGCATCTTCGCGACGCCGAACCATGCCGCTTCCGACAGCTACGTGCGGGTGGTGCGCGGGCCGGTGGGCGGGGTTCCGGTGCTGCTGCCGGCGGCCGGCGAGGACCTGGTCGCCGACATCCTGCCGCGGCTGGATGGGCTGATCCTGACCGGCAGCCGCTCCAACGTCTGTCCGGAATACTATGACGGCCCGCCGCATGCCGAGGGCACGCCCGAGGATCATGCCCGCGATGCGACCACCCTGCCGCTGATCCGGGCGGCGATCGGCATCGGCCTGCCGGTGCTGGCGATCTGCCGCGGGTTCCAGGAGCTGAACGTGGCGCTCGGCGGCAGCCTCGACCAGCGGATCCAGGACCTGCCGGGGCGGATCGACCACTCGACGCCCTCGGACCAGAAGCTCTCCGCCATCCGCATCGGCAAGGCGCATGGCGTGCGGCTCCAGGCGGGCACGCTGCTCGCAGGGTTGGCCGGCCGGACCGACATCCCGGTCAACTCGTTGCACAATCAGGGTATTGCCCGGCTGGCGCCCCGGTTGCTGGCGGAAGGCTGGGCGCCGGACGGCACCGTCGAGGCCGTGCGGGTGAAGGATGCGCCCGGTTTCGCCTATGGCGTGCAATGGCACCCGGAATACGACTGGGAGCGCGATGCGCTGAGCCGGGCGCTGTTCGAGCGCTTCGGGCGCGCCACCGCCGATTGGGTGGCCCGGCGGCACCTGCCGCACGCGGCGGAGTAGCAGAGTCGGTTACGGTCCCGATCGCACGTCATGGTGATCGGCTCACGATAGTCTTTTGATTCTGGTGTGACCTGCGCTTAGTATCGCGTTGCCGGTTCAATCCTTACCGGTGGCGGTAGCCGGACTCCCCTGCCGGCTCGCCCGACCTGACTATCCGTACGGAAACCTCGACACGGCGCCCGGACACCCCCCTGTCCGGGCGCTTTTTTGCGCGGAGCGGCGCCTGTTTGGCGCACAGATTCACGCCGCCGGGCCCTTCGGCCCTCTGGCGATCTGCGTTGCTCTGGCGCGCAGATTCACGCCGCCGGGCCCTTCGGCCCTCTGGCGATCTGCGCTATCCCTCCGGCAGCGTCCATGAGGTCAGCCATGTCGGATTACGTCGTCGCCCCGCCGCCGGTCTCCTGCGTCCCGATCAAGGGCAGCACCAAGCTCTTCCCGGTGCGCCGGATCTTCTGCGTCGGCCGGAACTACGCCGAGCATGCCATCGAGATGGGCAGCGACCCGACCCGCGAGCCGCCCTTCTACTTCGCGAAGCCGGCCGATGCGCTGGTGATCAACGACGGCGACATGCCCTACCCCTCGATGTCGAAGTCGCTGCACCATGAGATGGAACTGGTGGTCGCCATCGGCACCGCGGGCGAGAACATCGCCGTGGCCGACGCCCTGAAGCATGTCTGGGGCTATTGCGCCGGCCTCGACATGACGCGGCGTGACATCCAGAACGAGGCGAAGAAGACCGGCCGGCCCTGGGACATGGGCAAGGGCTTCGACCACTCGGCGCCGATGGGCATGCTGGTGCCGGCCGCCGGCATCGATCCCTCCAAGGGCAAGATCGAGCTCAAGGTGAACGGCAAGGTCACTCAGACCTCCGACCTCTCGAAGCTGATCTGGTCGGTGCCCGAGGTGATCTCGAACCTCTCGCACCTGGTGCGGCTCGCGCCCGGCGACCTGATCATGACCGGCACGCCCGAGGGCGTCGCGGCGGTAGTGAAGGGCGACCTGCTCGAGGGCTTCGTCGAGGGCGTCGGCACCGTCCGCACCCGCATCGTCTGAGCCGATGGCCAAGCGCCCCGCCGCCCCCGCGCTGTCGAAGGCGCGGCGGGAGCTCCGCGTCGCGACCTGGAACATCAACTCCGTCCGGCTGCGCCGCGGGCTGGTGGGCGACCTGGTGAAGGCGCTCGAGCCCGACGTGCTCTGCCTGCAGGAGACCAAGTGCCCGGACGAGGTCTTCCCCGAGGAGGATCTGCGAGCTTTCGGCTTCACGCACATCACCAAGCGCGGGATGAAGGGCTACAACGGCGTCGCCATCCTATCGCGCCTGCCCTTTACCGAGCGCAGCGGCGATCCCGACTGGTGCGGCAAGGGCGATTGCCGGCACATCGCCGTCGAGCTGGATGCACCGGGCGGGCCGGTCGAGCTGCACGACTTCTACATCCCCGCCGGCGGCGACGTGCCGGACCGCGAGGCCAATCCGAAATTCGCCCACAAGCTGGATTTCGTCGCCGAGGCCGCCACCTGGGGCGCGACGCGGAAGGATGCGAAGCGGCGGGTGCTGGTGGGCGACCTCAACATCGCCCCGCTTGAGCACGATGTCTGGTCGCACAAGCAGCTGCTGGACGTCGTCAGCCATACGCCAGTCGAGGTCGAGGCGCTGACCGCGATGCAGGCGGCCGGTGACTGGCACGACGCGCTGCGCCATTTCGTGCCGCATGACCAGAAGCTCTACACGTGGTGGTCCTATCGCGCGCGCGACTGGGAGGCGGCGGATCGCGGGCGGCGCCTCGACCATGTCTGGGTGAGCCCGGACCTGGCGGGCGCTTTGAAGCAACACGTGGTGCTGAAGCCGGCGCGCGGGTGGACGCAGGCGAGCGACCATGTGCCGGTGATGGTGGAGCTCAAGCTCTAGATTGGCCCGCTACATCGGTCCCCCGGGCACCGCGCTCGCCGCCAGCACCGGATACCGCCGCGGCTCGAACAACTGGTAGTGCCACCACTCCAGCAGGTAGCAATCCCACCCCGCCGCGGTCATCAGCCCGAGCAGGATCGCGCGGTTGCGCTGCGCCTCCACCGGCACCGCCAGGCTGCCATGCGCCGAGGCCTCGGTGATCGCATCGAAGCCGGTGCCCATCTCCAGCGCCACGCCGTCCCGCGTCAGCGTCAGGTCGACCGCGACGCCGCGCGGGTGCACGCCGCCGCGCCTCGGGTCGCTGACGAAGCGCTTGTCCTCCACCGCGTGCCACAGCGCCCATTGCGCCTCGATCGGGCGATAGGCGTCGTACACCAGCAGCCCGTAGCCGAGCGTGGCCGCGAGATCGCGCGCCCGCAGCAGCCTCTCGCGCGCCTCCGGCACCAGCAGCGCGACGGGGCGCGTGTAGATCGGCCGCCCCGCCAGGTTGTCCGGCGTCGCGTAGCGGATGTCGAAGGCGAGGCCATCCGCCTCGGTAATGGGCACGAGCATGCGCGCACCATGGCAACGCCGGACGCGGCGCGATAGAGCAGCGGCCATGCGGATCCTCGCCCTCGACGCCTCGCTCGCCCAGTGCTCGGCCGCCCTCTGGGTGGATGGCGCCGTGGTCGCCGAGCGCATCCTGCCGGGCGAACGCGGCCATGCCGCGACCCTGCCACCGATGGCGGACGCCGTGCTGCGCGCGGCGGGGCTGAATGCGCCGGCGCTCTCGGCCGTCGCAGCGGTGGTGGGCCCGGGCGGCTTCACCGGCATCCGCGCGGCCTTGGCGCTCGCCGAGGGCATCGCGCTGGCGGCCGGCCTGCCGCTGGTCGGCGTGACCACCGGCGAGGCGCTGCGCGCCGGCCTGCCCGAGGCGCTGCGCACCGGGCCGGTCTGGGCCGCCATCGACAACCGCCGCGGCCGCGTCGTGCTCGAGCGCTTCGTCCCCGATGCGCCGGCCGAGGCCCTGGCGCTCGACGCCCTGCCACCGGCGCCGCCGGGCCTGGTGCTCACCGGCGACGCCGCGCCGCTGGTCGCCGAGGCGCTGGCGGCGCGCGGCGAGGCGGCGACCCTGACCGACCTCCGCCTGCCGACCGCCGGTGCCGCCGCGGCGGTCGCGGCCTTGCGCCTCGCCGGCGCGCTGCCGCCGCGTCCTGCCCGGCCGCTCTATGTCGAGCCGCCGGCGGTCCGCCTGCCGGGATGAGCCTGGCTGCCACGACCGAGGCCGATGCGCCGGCGCTCGCCGCGCTCCATGCCGCGAGCTTCCCGCCGCGCGAGGCCTGGGGGGCGGATGCCATGGGGCTGATGCTGCGGATGCCGGGTACCTTCGGCCTCTGGCGCCCCGGCGAGGGCTTCGTGCTGGCCCGCGCCATCGCCGGCGAGGCCGAGATCCTGACGCTTGCCGTGGCGCCCGAGGCACGCCGGCGGGGCCTTGGCGCCGAGCTGATGGCCGGCGCCCTGGCCCAGGCCGCGGCGCGGGGGGCGGCGGCCATGCTGCTCGAGGTCGCGGCCGACAATGCGGCGGCGCTCGGGCTCTACCTGGGCCTTGGCTTCAGCCAGGTCGGCCGGCGCCGGCGCTATTACGCGGATGGTCGGGATGCGCTGGTGCTGAAGTTGTCGCTGTAACGGTTCAGCCGCCCTTGCGCAGCAGCAGCGCCGTGCTGCCATCCGCGCGCTCCTGCTGCGCGAGCACGCCATGCCCCTGTTCCGCCGCGGTTTTCGGCAGGTTGCGGCGGGGCTCCTCGCCGCGCGTCAGGACCAGCAGCGTCGCGCCCGGAGCAATCCGGTCGAGCGCCAGGCGCGTGCGCACGAAGGTCATCGGGCAAGTCTCGCCGGTGATGTCGAGGCTATGGTCGCCGGCGAGTTCTTGAAGGTCAGGAGAGTTCATGGGTTCCGCCCGGGCGAATCGGCAAAACGGTTTGCAAATGTGTAAGCTGTGGCAGTATAGCCCGAACAGCCTGTAGGGGAAGAATCGCTCGATGTCCGAAGAATCACCATCTGCCGACCTGCTGGGACTGACCGCTGAAATCGTCGCGGCACATGTCTCGAACAACCCCGTGTCGCTCGCCGATCTGCCGAACCTGATTCAGGAAATCTACCGGACCTTGTCCACGGTCGGGCTGCCGGCAGCCAAGGCGCAGCCGGAGCGGCCGCAGCCGGCGATACCGATCAAGAAGTCGATCACGCCGGAATACCTGATCTGCCTGGAAGACGGGAAGAAGCTGAAGATGCTGAAGCGGCATCTCCAGACCTCCTACAACATGACTCCCGACCAGTACCGTGAGCGTTGGGGCCTCGGCGCCGATTATCCCATGGTCGCGCCGAACTACGCCAAGCATCGCTCCTCGCTCGCCAAGAAGATCGGCCTCGGCACCAAGCCGCGCGGTCGCCCGGCGCGCGGCGCCGTCCGGCGCGAGCCCGCGACGACCTGAACGCGCCCGCCCGGTCCAGGCCGGGGGGGACGGAGCATCGGGCCAGGTCGGCTTTGTCGCGGGATCGCCGGCAGGCTATCCTGCGGCGTCACCGTTTTCAGGACGGCCGCCCGGCCCTCCGCCTGCAAGGGCTGCCACGCGCGCGCATGCACACCCCCGCTCCCGCGATCGCCGAGGGGATCTCCCGCATCGAGAAGCTGTGCATCGACCGCGGCCTCAAGATGACGGGCCAGCGCCGGCTGATCGCGCGCGTGCTCTCCGACAGCAGCGACCATCCGGATGTCGAGGAACTCTACCGGCGGGCGGTGCTGCGCGACAGCAAGATCTCGATTGCGACCGTCTACCGCACCGTCCGGCTGCTCGAGGAGAAGGGCATCCTGGAACGCCGTGATTTCGGCGGCGGCCGCGCCCGCTACGACCAGGCCGATCGCGGGCACCACTACCACCTGATCGACGTCGATACCGGCAAGGTGATCGAGTTCGCCGATCCGCGGCAGGAAGCGCTCGCGCGCGAGATCGCCGAGCGGCTGGGCTTCGAGCTGGCCGACCACCGGCTGGAGCTGTTCGGCCGGCGGCCGGCCGAGCCGAAGCCGCGGCGTGGGCGGGGGGGCGCATGAGCACCACGATGGTCGATTTCCCCGAACTGCGCGCTGGCAATCTCGGCCTGCGCCTCGCCCGCTCGGCCGAGGAGGTGGATGCCGCGCTCGCGCTGCGCTACCGCGTCTTCTACGGCGAGATGGGTGCGCATGCCGATGCCGCGACCGCGGCCAGCCAGCGCGACCAGGATGCCTACGACGCGGTGGCCGACCATCTGCTGGTGATCGACCACCGGATCGGGGACGGGCCGGAGGCGGTGGTCGGCACCTACCGGCTGATCCGCCGCCCGGCGGCAGAGGCGATCGGGCGCTTCTACTCGGAGGCCGAATACGACATCGCCCCGCTGCTCGCGCAGCCGGGCGGGCTGCTCGAGCTCGGCCGCTCCTGCGTCGATGCCGGGTATCGCACCAGCGGCACGCTGCAGCTGCTCTGGCGCGGCATCGCCGCCTATGTGTTCCTGCACGACATCGACCTGATGTTCGGCTGCGCCAGCCTGCCGGGCACCGACCTCGAGGCGCTGGCGCCCATGCTCAGCTACCTGCACGCCAGGCACCTGGCGCCGGAGGCAATCCGGCCGCGGGCGGTGCCGGAGCGTTTCGTGCCGATGAACCGGCTCGATCCCGGGCAGCTGAACGCCAATGCGGCCCTGCAGGACCTGCCGCCGCTCATCAAGGGCTATCTTCGGCTCGGCGGCTTCGTCGGCGACGGCGCGGTGCTCGACCACCAGTTCAACACCACCGATGTCTGCGTGGTGGTCAAGACCGAGCTCGTCACTGCGAAATACCTCAAGCACTACGAGCGCAAGCGGGCGGAGCTGGAATAACGCGCCCCGGCTCAGTGCAGCCGGCGCGACGCCTGCGGGCTGTCGAGGCTGAAGCCCGGGATCTCGACGTCGAAATTCTCGCCGGTCGCGCTGACGACCATGTGGTACTGGCCGCGCATGAAGCCTGAGGCGGTCGCGAGCGGCGTCGCCGAGGTGTACTCGAAATGCTCGCCCGGCTCGAGCGCCGGCGTCTCGCCGACCACGCCCTCGCCATGCACCCGCTGCGTGCGGCCCTGCGCATCGGTGATCAGCCAGGTGCGCTTCAGGAGCTGCACCGCCTGGCGCCCCTCATTGGCGATGCGCACGCGATAGGCCCAGACGTAGCGGCCGCGCTCCGGCTCCGACTGGTCGGCGAGGTAATAGGCGCGGACGGTGACGCGGACATCCTGCGTTACCGCGGTGAACTCCGGATTGCGCGTATCGGCCATGCTCGCGTCCCGCCCTTCGCGCGAAGCATGCCATGGCCGCCGGGCCGCGCGCTACTCGGCGGCGCGCGCGATCCCGCTGCCGGCGGCGTCGAGCGCGACCGCCAGATCCTCGATCAGGTCCTGCGGGTCCTCGAGCCCGACGCTGAGGCGGATGGTGCCGTCGGTGATGCCAAGCCGGGCGCGCTCCTCGGCGCCGATGCGCATATGCGTCGTCGTCGCGGGGTGCGTGACCAGCGACTTGGAATCGCCGAGGTTGTTCGAGACGTCGATCAGCTGCAGCGCGTTGCAGAACCGGAAGGCGGCATCCTTCCCGCCCCTCAGGTCGAAGGTCACGACCGTGCCGCCGCCCGTCATCAGGCTGCGCGCCAGCGCCTGCTGCGGATGGGACGCCGCGAACGGGTAGAGCGCGCGCGCCACCTCCGGCCGCCCCGCCAGGAAGCCGGCGATCCTCTCGGCCGCGGCGCACATGGCGGTGACGCGCAGCGACAGCGTCTCGAGGCCCTTCAGGATCACCCAGGCATTGAACGGGCTGATCGCCGGCCCGGTGTTGCGGGTGAAGGGCTGCAGCACCTCCTCGACCCATTTCTTCGTGCCCAGCACCGCGCCGCCGAGCACGCGGCCCTGGCCATCCATGTGCTTGGTGCAGGAATAGACCACCACATCGGCGCCCATGGTCAACGGCTTCTGCAGCAGCGGCGTCGCGAAGACGTTGTCGACCACCACGATGGCGCCGGCCTTGTGCGCGAGGGCTGCGACCTTCGGCAGATCGACGATCTCGAGCATCGGGTTGGACGGCGTCTCCAGCAGCACGAGCGCGGTCGGCTGCGACAGCGCCTGCTCCCACTGCGCCAGGTCGCCGCCGTCGACGAACTCGGCGGCGATGCCGTAGCGCGGCAGCAGGGTCGAGACGATCCAGTGGCAGGAGCCGAACAGCGCGCGCGAGGCGACGACGCGGTCGCCGGTCTTCAGGTGCGAGAGCATCGCCGCATGCACCGCCGCCATGCCCGTCGCCGTCATGCGGCAGGCCTCGGCGCCTTCCAGCGCCGCAAGCCGCGCCTCCAGCATCGCGACCGTCGGATTGCCGAAGCGGGAATACTGGAAGTGGGTGGCGGTGCCGGCGAAGGTCGCCTCGGCCTGCTCGGCGCTCTCGTAGACGAAGCCCGAGGTCAGGAAGAGCGCCTCGGAGGTCTCGTCCTGGTTCGTGCGCATGGTGCCGCCGCGGACCAGCAGCGTAGCGGGGCGGAGCGGGCGATCGGGCAGGGTCTTCGACATGACAGGGCCTTGCGACACGGATGGGTGTCCGGCCCCTGCCCGGGGGCGGGAATGCCCTGGCATTCCCACGGCCGTTTAGCGCGCTTGTTTCACCTCGCCGCAAGCTGGCCGGACAAATCGCGAGGGGCGGGGACCCGCCGACGCCACGCTTAGGCGGCCCGGAACCGGGGGTCAAGCGCCATGCGGGCCGCCGGCGCTGGCCCAGCCCGGGGCCGGCGTGGTAGGGCACGGCATGAGCATCCGTCCTTCCGGCCGCACGCCCGATGCGCTGCGCACTGTCCATCTCGAGCCTGGCATCGCCCGCTATGCCGAGGGCTCCTGCCTGATCCGCATGGGCCATACCGAGGTCCGCTGCACCGCCAGCATCGAGCCGAAGGTGCCGCCCTTCCTGCGCGGCACCGGCCAGGGCTGGGTCACCGCCGAATACGGCATGCTGCCGCGCGCCACCCATACCCGCGGCGACCGCGAAGCGGCGCGCGGCAAGCAATCCGGCCGGACGCAGGAGATCCAGCGCCTGATCGGCCGCAGCCTGCGGGCGGTGACCGACCTGAAGGCGATGGGCGAGATGTCGATCACCCTCGACTGCGACGTCATCACCGCCGATGGCGGCACCCGCTGCGC
>Ga0114976_10000874_pt1 | contig 18933 bp, 14 predicted proteins | sample S_130805_EF_Meta_FD_87319 | JGI IMG/M metagenome (GOLD analysis project Ga0114976, IMG submission 87319) | Freshwater microbial communities from Lake Simoncouche, Canada to study carbon cycling - S_130805_EF_MetaG | ecosystem: Environmental > Aquatic > Freshwater > Lake | place: Lake...
GCCTGGGTGAAGGTCGCGCTCGCCTGGTCGGACTTCGTGGCCGAGAGGCGGCGGCCGTCGGCCCGGACCACCTCGTCGGCCCCGCAGAGCTTCACGCCGCGGCCCACCAGTTCGATCGCGAGGTCGTCTTCGGAGATCTTCACGCACTCGTAGTCGGGCACGAAGTACCAGCGCTGCAGGGCATTGGAGGCCACGGCGCCGGCGCTTGCCAGCTCGATCCAGGTGGGCATCTTCACCGGCGGCGGCTCCAGGCCGATGCCGACGAGCTTCATGCGGTAATCGGCTTCGACGAGCACGCTGGCGAAGTGGGTGGTCGGCGCCACACCCTGAACGGTCACCTTCTGCTCGCCGAGGGCCTCCTTCATGCCGGCGACCAGCTCGGCGGTGCTCCCCTGCGGATTCACGCGGCCGGTCTTCGCCAGGAACGCCCGCATCGCGGCGAGGCCCTCCTGGGTCGGGTCGATCGAGCAGCCCACGAGCCGATCCTGGGGATGGCCCGGGGCGAACGCCCGGAGCGCGGTCGCGAGGTCCTCCAGCATCACCGTGGGGCTGCCGGTCTCGGCGCCGATGACGCGGCCGGTGTTCGGGTCGGTGATCCAGGGCTCCGCGGGGCCGGCGATCACGACCTCGCCCGGCGTGTCGCCCTCTGCCGGATAGACGAACACGTACTGCACGCGGGTCAGGCCCGCGAGCTTCTCGATCTCGTCGGGAATGCCGCGGCCGTCGGCCGCATGCTCGGCGAGGGCCTTCTCCAGCCGCGAGAGCGCCACTTTGCGGAGCGGCACCTTCTTCCGCAGGTCGCCGGGCAGGCCTTCGACGGCCGCCTTCCGCTGGGCGATCGAGAGCTGCTGCGCGGGGACCGCCTGCGTGCGGAGCACGCCCTGGGCGTCGATCAGGATGCCGGCCGGTGTATTACCGGCGTTGACGAACGTGTTGCCGCCCTGCTGGCCGCCGACACCGCCTTGCTGGCCACCGATGCCCCCCTGCCGCCCGCCGACGCCGCCTTGCTGGCCGCCGATCTGCTGGCCGACGAGGATTCGCCCGCCGGTCAGGCAGGCGGTGAGGAGCAGGCACACCGCGACCGTCCGACCGAGTCGCCCCAACAAGCCGCTGGCAGGAACACGCATGGATTCACCCGTAACGGGATTCCGGAGTCTGGCCGACGCACGGGGCGGAGGGTAGTTGGCGTCGATCAGGCGGGCAATGCGAGGTTTTTCCGAAAAACCGCCCATTCCGCCCGGGTTTTAGCCGACCCCGGCCGGGGTCCGGCCTGGCGGGCCGCGGCGGGCGGAGTCTTCCCGGCGGCCGCCGAGCGACACCGCCGCCCGCGCGCAGCCCGGGCCGAGCAGGGCCACGAGGTCGCGGTGGAACTCCGGGCCCCAGGCCACCTTGTCGCGGTCGGCGTCGAGCAGAATCCGCGCCCCGTCGGCCAGGTCGATGACCAGCCGCAGCGGCGCCTTGCCCTGATGGCGGCGGACGAGCTCGGCGAGCCGCTCGAGCGTGGCCGCATCGTGCTGCCCCTCCACCAGCTTCACCGTCACTCCCCGCGGCTGCAGCTTCCAGGCCTCGGCGATCGGCACGATCTCGTTGACGATCAGGTTGGTCTCCTCGCTGCCGGCGCGGCGGTCGATCGAGCCGGCCACGATCACCACGGCGTCGGGCTGGAGGTGCTCGCCGAGCCGAGCGTAGTCCTCCGGCCAGCAGATGCTGCGGACGAGGCCGTCCATGTCTTCGAGGTCGAACATGCCGTAGCGGGTGTGGGTCGATCCCGGCCGGGCCTGCTTGGTGTTGGAGAGCTTGAGGGCCGCCACGAGTCCGCCGATCACGACCGTGTCCTTCGCCTTCGTGCCGCCGAGGTCGCCGGTGCCGTGGGTGCAGATCGCCTCGATCAGCCCCTGGAACTCGGCCAGAGGATGGCTGTGGATGTAGTAGCCGAGCACCTCCTTCTCGTTCGACCGCATCTCCAGGTCCGAGAGCGGCGGCACGTCGGGCAGGCCGGCGGGAGCGGCCGCGGCCACGGGCTGCGGGTCGTCGAAGGCGGCGAACAGGTTCTTCTGGCCGCTCCTCCGGTCGGCGAGCTGCGCGGCCCCGGCTGCCATCGCCTTCTCGACGCCGGCCAAGAGCGCGCCGCGGTGGCCGCCGAGCGCGTCGAGCGCGCCGGCTTTGGCGAGGTTTTCGATCGCCGTCTTGTTGACCACCGACGAATCGAGCCGGCCGCAGAAGTCATGGAGGTCGCGGAACGGGCCCCGCTTCGCCCGCTCCGCGGCGATCGCCTCGGAGGCCTGCTGCCCGCAGCCCTTCACCGCCGCGAGGCCGAAGAGGATCCTGCCACCGGCGACCGCGAAGTCGGGGGCCGAGGCGTTGACGTCGGGCGGCGCCACCTCGATGCCCATCCGGCGGCAGTCCTCGATGTGCTCGACGAGCGAATCCTTCTTCTTGAAGTTGCGGCCGGTGATGTCGCCCGAGAGCAGGGCGGCCATGAACTCCGTGGGGTAGTGCGTCTTGAGGTAGGCCGTCTGGAAGGCGAGCAGCGCGTAGGCCGTGGAGTGGCTCTTGTTGAAGCCGTAGCCGGCGAACTTCTCGATCAGCGCGAAGACCTCCTCCGCCTGCTGCCGCGCGAGTCCCTTCTCCTGCGAGCCCTTGACGAACTGCTCGCGGAACGGCGCGATGATCTCCAGCTTCTTCTTGCTGATCGCCTTGATGCAGGTGTAGGCGCTGGAGAGCTCGATGCCCCCGAGCTGCTCCAGGATCCGCATCACCTGTTCCTGGTAGACCATCACGCCGTGCGTCTCCTCCAGCACGTCCTTCATGACGGGGTGGAGAAACTCGGCCCGCTTGCGGCCGTGCTTCACGTTCACGTATTCGTCCACCATGCCCCCCTCGAGCGGGCCCGGCCGGTAGAGGGCGTTGACGGCGACGATGTCGAGGAAGTGGTCGGGCCGCATCCGCTGGAGCAGGTCGCGGATGCCGCCGCTCTCGAGCTGGAAGATGCCCTTCGTCTCGCCGCGGCAGAGCGTGGCGAACGCGGCCTTGTCGTCGAGCGGGAAGGCGAAGGGGTCGGGGCGGCTGCCCTGCGTGCTGGCGATGATGTCGAGCGTCTTGGCGACCACGGTGAGGTAGCGGAGGCCGAGGAAGTCCATCTTCATCAGGCCGGCCCGCTCGACGTCGCCCATCGCCCACTGGGTGATCACCTCCTCCTTGCCCGTCACCCGGCAGAGCGGCACGTATTCCACGAGCGGCCGATCGGCGATCACGACCGCCGCGGCGTGGGTGCCCACGTTGCGGGCCAGACCCTCGATCTGCTTCGCGAGCTGCACGAGCTCACGGACCTCGGCGTCGGTGTCGCAGGCGGCGGCCAGCTGCGAGCCCGCGGCGGCGGCATCCTCGAGGGAGATGCCGAGCTGGTCGGGCACGAGCGCCACGATCTGATCGACCCGGGGCACCGGCATCCCCAGGGCGCGGCCCACGTCGCGGATCGCGGCCCGGGCGGCGAGCGTGCCAAACGTGCCGATCTGGGCCACGTTCGCCTCGCCGTACTTCTTCTTCACGTAGTCGATGACCTCGCCGCGCCGCTCCTTGCAGAAGTCGATGTCGATATCGGGCGCTTCCCGGCGGTTGACGTCGAGGAAGCGCTCGAAGAGGAGGTCGTATTCCAGCGGGCAGACGTGCGACAGGTAGAGCGCGTAGGCGACGAGCGCCCCGACGCCCGAGCCACGAGCCGCGGCCGGGATGTCGCGCTCCCGGGCGTGGCGGACGAAATCCCAGACGATCAGGAAGTAGCTGGCGAAGCCGAGCGTGTCGATCACCGCCAGCTCCCGATCGAGCCGCTCCAAAACCTGCGGGTGGATCGTGGCCGTCGCCGGATCGGCCGGCACGCCGCCGTCGGCCCAGCGCTTCGCCACGGCGGCATAGCGCTCGCGGAGCCCTGCCAGGCAGAGCCGCCGCAACTCCGCGGAGGCGGTGTGTCCGCCCGGCACTTCGAATCCGGGAAAGTGCCGCTTGCCGAGGTCCAGGTCGATCGCCACGGAGTCGGCGATCTCCTGGCTGCGGTTGACCGCGCCGGTCACGAGGTCGCGGTCGAGGCCGGCGAACGCCTCGTGCATCTCCTGCGGGCTCTTGAGATAGAACTCGCTCGAGTCCATCCGCATCCGCGAGGCGTCGTTGCGGAACCGGCCGGTGTTCACGCAGAGCAGGATGTCCTGGGCCTCGGCGTCTTCGCGGTTGACGTAGTGGCAGTCGCAGGTGGCCACGGGCGGGATACCGAGCTCCCGCGAGATCTCGAGCGCCGCCTCCGTCACCTGCCGCTGGACGTCGAGGCCGTTGTCCTGGATCTCGATGAAGTAGCGGTCGCCGAACGTCTTCTGGAACCAGCCTGCCACCTCGCGGGCCTGGGCGAGCGACTCCCGCTGCTCCCGCCCGCTGCCCACGAGCGCCCGGCTGAACTCGCCCGACAGGCAGCCCGAGAGGCAGATCAGCCCCTCCCCGTATTCCTCGAGCAGATCGCGGTCGATCCGGGGCTTGAAGTAGAAGCCCTCGAGGTAGGCCTTCGTGGCCAGCTTCAGCAGGTTGGCGAAGCCCACGCGGTCGCGGGCCAGGAGCGTGAGGTGGTAGCTCGAATCACGCTGGCTGCCGGCGTCCTTCTGGAACCGGCTGCCCGGGGCGATGTAGGCCTCGTAGCCGATGATCGGGTTGATCTTGGCCGCCTTGGCCGCCTCGTAAAACTCCAGCGCCCCGTGGAGGTTGCCGTGGTCGGTGATCGCCAGGGAGTTCATCCCCAGCTCCACCGTGCGGGAGACCAGCCGGTCGATCGAACTGGCCCCGTCGAGGAGGCTGTAGTGGCTGTGGCAGTGGAGGTGGGCGAACGACTGCGTGCTCATCCGTGGGCCTCGCGCGGGAAGGAAGCGGGCAGTTTACCAGCCCGCTGTTCAGCCCGCCTGCGGCTCGCCGATCCGCCGCAGCATCTCGGCCAGGCGGGCCTGCAGATCGAGCAGGGCCTGCCACTGCGGGAAGTCGAGGTCCACCCGTTCCGCGCCGGCTCGCATCACGGCCGCCTCGCTGGCCTCGCGGAGCACGCCCTGCACGTAGTCGAGCAGCTCGGCGAGCTCGGCCGACTGCGCCGGGCTGAGCCGCTCGGGAAGGGGCGGCGGCCCCGAGGGCAAGAGCGGCGATCGCACGCTCGACACGTCTTGGATGATGTCCGAGGGCTCGCCGGTGAGCTGCTTCATCCGCTCCTTGAGCTGCCGGGCATGCCCGACGGCCGCCGGCGGATGACGGGCCGACACCTCCGCGATCCGCCGGTCGATGTCGGCGGGCGACCCGACGAGGAGCAGGGAGCGGCCGACGGCGATCATGTCGCCGTGGCGGACGATCCGCACCTGGACATCCTCGCCGTTGATCTTGGTGCCGTTGGTGCTCTCCAGATCGGTGGCGACGATCTTGTCGTTGTCTTCCTGGAGCTTGAGGTGATACCGGCTGACCCGCTCGTCGTTGAGCTGGATCGCGTTGCCCTCTTCGCGGCCGATCGTGACCGGCGTGGGGAGGTCGGGGAACACACGGCCGCGGTCGGCGCCGTGCAAGACGCGGAGAGTGATCAAAGCCATGTCATCTTCGTCCGCGGCAGGGCCCGCGGCCGCGGGACACGCCCCATCACCGTCCGCCTGGACGAACCTCCAGCCTGAAGAATACACGACGGAATCGCCGCCGTCCGGTTCCGGGGCGGCCCCGGCGGGCCCCCGCGGTTGACCAGCCCGCAAAACCGCTACGATTGATTTCACGCACCCGTAGCTCAATGGATAGAGCATCGGTCTTCGGAACCGAGGGTTGCAGGTTCGAGTCCTGCCGGGTGTATTTCAAAGCCCTTGTTTTCGCCGCGTTTTGTCGCGGCCGGCCGCTCGCGTTCAATCGCGTTCGGGCGCGGGCTCGGGAAACAGTCCTGGCAACCACTGGTGAGCCAGCTTCGCCGGGAACCCCAGCAGCAGCGGGGCTCGCGAAGAATCCGAATCCACGGCTCCCTGCGCGATCAGCGCCGCTGTCACCCGCCGCGCGGTGCGCTCGCTCGTGCCCAGCACGTTTTCGACGTCGCCACGATCGAGTTCCCCGCGAACCAGCAAGGCCTCGAGAAGGCGGTCGGATTTCGCCACGAGTCGTCCCGCAGCGATTTCAGCTTCTCCCCAGCGAACCACGCGCCCCGCGAAGGCGGCGGGCTGGATGAGTCGCTCCATGAACGTCACCTGATCCAGGCACGTATCCAGGAAGAAGCCGACGAACTCGGCGAGGGCCTTCTCGCTCAAAGCACCTCGGCCATCAAGATCACCGCGACGGGGTTGATCGCAGTCTTCGAGGCAGTCTTTGTAGGCCGCCTCATGGCGGGCCAGGCCCCGGGCGATCGACCAGATGCCGATCGTGCCCAGGGAATCCCGGAGCATCGCGTAGGACATCAGCCTCGCGACGCGGCCGTTGCCATCGGCGAACGGATGAATCCAGAGCAATCGGTGGTGAGCCGCTGCGGCCGCGAGAATGGTGTCCATTTTTCCGAGCCGCGCATAAACCCCCTCGAACCGCTCCATGAACCTCGCCACGGCTCCGGGGCTGACGGGGTGATGCCGGCCAACGGCTACGTCAAACTCCCGCCAGTGGCCTGGCAACACGGCATGCCGCGTGCCCGAATCCGGATTCTCCACCGTGAGCAGCGACTCGGGGAGATCGGCGCAGAATCGCCGGTGAATCTCGCTGACGCCCGCGGCGGTGGCCGCTCGTCCCGCGAGTCCGCCTGAGTCGATCCACGACTGCACGGCAATGTGTGACTGGGCTTCGAGTTGGAGATCGCGTTTGCGGGGTTCCGTGCTGTAGTCCGCCCGCAGCGCGCGCTCGATGTCCACGGGATGCGTGTCGTGTCCCTCGATGAGATTGCTATAGTAGCAGTTCATCGAGCGGACGAGGTGGGCGAGCTCTCTGGTGACTGCCGTGGGCAGGCTCTGGTCGAGCCGTGTCGAGGCGGCGACCAGGTCCAGCGCCTTGTCGTGGAGCGCGGAACGCCACGCGGAGGACTCCCCGACCAGTAGGGGTTCCATCGAAAACGTGCTTTCTCCCCGATCTACGGGCGTGTTCATGGGTCGGGCGTGGCCGCTTTTTTGGCCGCTTTCCTTGAATCGTGCCGGGTGAGTGAAACCCATTCTAAATAGGCTTTTGGGGATCGGCGAGAACGCTGCATCGGCCGCTCTGTGGCCGCTTCTTTGGCCGGATCAGAAGGGGGCAATGCTCCGAGCGCTTGAAGCACGGGCGTCGACACGAATGCGCCGAACACCCGCAAATGGGCAAAGGGCTGACCCGCCAGTCCGCCGGTGCGGTTGCTCAGGGGGCCGTGGGCTCGGGTTCGGGCGTGAGCGCATCGAGCAGGCGGGTGGTCGCGCCCTCGGCGTCGAAAAACTCCACGCTGCCCTCGCGGCCCTCCGGCCCCGTGCCGATCGCCACTGCCTCGGCCCCCGCGCGGTCGCTGATCTCGATCCGGCCGCCGCCGCCCCCCTTCACCCGCCCGATGTGGACGAGTTTCGTGCCGTCGCTCGACGTCACCACGATCTCGCCACAGACCACGCGGCCCGCCTCGATGCTGTCCACCTCGAGGTCAGCCGGCGGAATGGTCGCCGCCCGCAGGGCCAGCCCGATGGCGAGAAAGAGCAGCGGATACACCGTCCAGCGTTCGCGGCTCGTCATGGTCAGTCGCCGTGCTTCTCCCGCAGCCGTGCCGAGAGCCGCAGGATGAGATGCACCCGCTCGAACTGGTCGAGCCAGTCGCCCACGACCGCCGCCAGGGCGTCGGTCGGCGGGGCCACCGCGCCCGTCGGACAGGCCGACACGCTCTGGGCCGCCGACGCCCGGTAGGCGGAGAGCGTGCGGTCGCCGTAGAAGAGGATGGGGGCGAAGTCTTCGCTGAAGAACGCCACCACCGGCACCCGCTGGCCTCCGCACACCTTCAGGTGGGCGGCGATGGCCGGCAGGGCATCGCGGTCGAGAAAGCGAACGTCGAGCGTGGCCGCCGCCGCCTGGAAGTGGGCGAAGATCGGGCACTGGTTCACGCAGTCGCCGCACCACGCGCCCGCGAGCACGAGCACCGGCATCCGCCGGACGAACCCGCCGAGCAGCTGCCGTTGGCCGGGCGTGAGCGACACCTTTCCGTGCAGGGCGGCCCACCGCTCCCGCTGGTCGGGCGTGGCGTGCTTGGCGAGGAAGTCGGCATACGGCAGCGCTGTCGCGAAGGCGGCTTCCCAGGCCTCCGGGGTCGGGGGTGAGCCGGCGCCGGTCACGGCGGCCGTCGAATCGGCGAGGGGCAGGGATGTAGTCATGCGAACGAAGCTCCAAAGAAGGATGGAACGGGATCATACCCGGTTCACCCCGTTCTTCCCGGTTCACCCAGCCGCCCGCGCGCCGGCCGCAGCCAGGAAATCCTGGGAGACTGCGCAGCCACGGGCCAGCCATTTCGGCCGCCACATCCCGCACGAGAATCGGCATTGACCCGCAAAAACAGCCCTCCTATTGTCCGCCTCGCCTGAAGGCCATGGGGTTGGTCACGCCCGCCCCACTCGAAGTCGGCGGCGGCACGGAAGCCAGCCGCCGACCTCGAGCAGGGCCCTCGGGCACGTCCGTCCAATCGCTCCCGGAAACGGTCCAGGTTCTCCGCCCCCCTGGTACCTGGGCCGTTCCGGGGGCCTTTTTTTTGCACCCGCGTCCTCACGCGGGGCGACGCCGGTCCGCGACCGGCTACCATGCCGGCATGACGAGTCTCTCCTCTCCTCCCGGTGCCGAGCGGATCATCCGCTGGATCATGCTCGGGATCGTGGCTTGGGGGCTGTTTCACGCGATCGGAGCCTGGCGGCTCAACCACGACCCGCGGCGGCTGCTCGTGGTGCTCGCCTGCGTGGCCGCCTTCCTGGGATTCTGGCTGACGATGCTCGCGGCCTTTCGTCGGGCGCGGTCGTAGCGGCTACTCCGCGGCGCGACTCAGGTGCGGCACGCCCACCGTGGCGCCGTAGGCCTTCACGAGATCGTCGAGCGAGCCGCCGAACGTCTTCTGCAGCGCCTCCTCGACCGGCGTGCCCTCCTTGATGCCGCGGACAAGCTCGGCGAACTTCCGCGCGTCGCGGCTGATCAGCATCCGCACCATGCCCGACGCCATGCCGTATTGCACCGGCTGGATGTTCGCGGCCGTGAAGAAGCCCGGCCCGAGCGTGCCCTGCGACCGCATGAACGCGATGGCCCGCGCCTCCTTGCGGGGCACCTGGTCGCAGTTCTTCACCACGCGGGTGCCCACCCATTCCGCGATCCCCTCGTTGAGCCAGTTGGGCAGCCGCTGCGGCGACATCCAGCGATGGTTGAAGCCGTGGCTCGTCTCGTGCACGAGCATGTGGGCGAAGGCCGCCGGGTCGGTGCCGCGATGGCAGGCCATCACGACGCGGCCATCGCTTCCCTGGTGGCAGATGCCGTGGGTGCCCTGCATCCCCGACTTGAGCACGCCCTCTTCGAGCGCCGCGTAGTCGGCTTCGTCGAGGAAGGCGACCACGAGGCACTTGCCCTTCCAGAGCGGCTCGCCGGTCGGGATCCCGTAGAGCGTGCAGAGGAAGTCGTGCATCGTGTCGAGATCGGCGACGAACGGCGCCAGCTGCGCGGCGGGGATGTCGCTCGCCACGAGGAACTCGTGGGTCTCGCTCACCTGGAGCCGGGGGAAGCGCCGCCGCAGATCGGCGACGAACGCCTCGAGCGCCCTCACCTCCGCGGCGTGTTCCTCGGCCGAGAGCCGCGGCCAGGGAGCGATGCCGTTGGCCTGCATGCGGGCCAGCGACTCCTCCAGCTGGCGGTCGTAGGCCTCGCTGGCCCGGCGTCCGCGAAGCTTGGCGAAGGCCTTCCCCGTCGTCTCCGCCTCGTGCACCGTCTCCCGGCCGGCCACGATCTTGGCGATGGCGGAGAGCGAGAGCGTGGTCACGGCCGACTGGCCTTCGGGCCGGATCCGCAGGCCGGTGACCGCCTCGCTTCGCGTGACCACGCCCACGAGCGTGGGCCGCACGAACCGCCTGCCGGTGCCCAGCTCCACCACGTCGAGCGCGGTGCCGACGTAGGCCGCGAGCTTCCCGGCCAGCGCGTCGGCCCAGGCCGGACCCGCGAGCAGGGTCACCAGCCACGCCGTCGCCACCAGTCGCGCGCCCCGAGTCAGCCTTCGCATGCGGCCTCCCGCCGTTCGAGTTCCTGACGGCGGAGCTCGGTGCTCGAGATGTCGAGGCGAAACTCCCGCTGCGACACGAAGTAGCTCACGTCGCGAAGCCGCTGCGGCACGTTCACGTGGGCCGCATCCTCGAACGCGCCCTGCCGCATGCGGCCGAAGACGATCAGGCCGCGGGCCCGCGTCGCGATCATCTCCACCGCCTCGGCGGCGGCCGCGGCCGAGCCGCCGTAATACCTCGGGTCGGCAAGCCTCACGTAGGTGTCGGCCCCCATCACGAACGTGCCCTCGGGAAACACCGCGAGCTTCTCCGTGAACCGCGCCGCCCGCGTGAGCCAGAGCCGCTGGCCCGCAAACTGCGCCGCGCGGTCGCGGATCGAGACGTAGTCGAGCAGCGGCTTCTCCACGTTGGTGACGGAGATCTCCCAGGAGAGCGGCCGCTCGGCGATCTCCTCGGCGATCCGCGCCATCAGTCGATGACCTTCGTGGAGCGGGTCGAACGAACCGGGAAACACGAGGCAGCCGGCCGCGGGCATGTCGGGGCCGACGGCGGCCACCGCCGGCCGCTCCCCGGCGAGCAGGTCCCGCCAGGCTGCCGGGGCGGCCGCGTCGTCGCGCACGATCCGCTCACCGGGCCGCACGAGCCCGCCGACGTCGCCGCGACAGTCGGCCGGCAGGCCCAGCGCCTCCGCGAGCAGGTCGAGGGCGAGGGCCGCCGCCACGAGTTCCTCGTCGGCCCGCGAGCGGGCGTCTTTCTCGAGAACGAGTTCGAGGGATGAGGTTGCGTCGAGCGTTTGCACCGCCACGCAGACGCGATGCCCGCCCCGCTTGGGCCGCGAGGTGCGCAGGCTCGCGGTCACGGCGAGCCCGACCGCGCGGCCGGCCGCCGCGGGGTCGTCGGGGCCGGCGAGGCGGATCGCCCGCTCCCAGGCCGCCGCCGCCAGCCGCCGGGCGGTCTTGGGCGCGGCGTAGGCTTCCTGCGGACCGCCGAGCAGCAGATCGACCGCCGCACAGGAGTAGGGCACCTGCGCGTCGAGGATCACACGGCTGGCGCCGGGCGTCGTCACGAGGTGGGGGATTGCCAGCGACCCGCCGCCGGTCGAGATCACCACCAGCCGCCGATCGGCGGCGGCGAGGGCGGCGATGAGCCGGGCCGGTTCGGGAAGGTGCATGTGTTTCGGCAAGCCGTGAGGCGCGTCGGCAAACCCCGGACAGTCTGCCCCGCTGCCCCGGACTTCCCCGGGCCGCCAGACCGTTCGCGGGCCACCCCATTTCAGCGGGGCCGGTTCGCGTGTCGATCACTCCGCGGGGGAGCACATCGATGATACCGCTGGCCGCACGAGATCGCACGCATAGGCTCACGCTCGCCGTCGCGGCCGCCGCGCTGCTCGCGGCGCGTGGGGCGGCCGCGAGCGACCTCGACCCGCAGCCGGTCGCCAAGGCTGCAGCGGACTCGACTGCCAAGCCAGTTGCCGACTCGGCCGGCAAGGCGGCCGCGGATTCGGTCGCCGCGGCGATCACCAAGAAAGACTCCGCCTTGGCTCCCCAGCCCGATCCCGGCGACGTGCTCGCCCGCATGCTGCCGCCTCGGAGCGACAGTGCCTACGACTGGTATGCGCCGCTCGAGCCGCTGCACCGCTGCGGCGAGCCGAGGCTGCTGCCCACCTGCGTGCCGCCGCCGCCGTGTCATCCCGCGCTGCCGCCGTACCCGCTCGATCTGGTCGGCATGCCCGGGGCCCCGACCTGCGGCCCGATCTACCACGGCCCCTGTGCGCCGCGAACCGGCAGCCACGACAATGGCCCGCACCCGCGGATCCATCGCGTGCACGACCGTCTCTTCGACTGGTTCTACGCGCCGCGCACGCCGATCTTCCCGTGAGCCGGCTGCTGAGACGTGGCTGAGACGTGGCTGAGAGGCGGCTGAGAGGCGGCTGAGAGGCGGCTGAGAGGCGGCTGAGAGGCGGCCGCCACGTTCTCTGGGTTGGCCTCCGGTGTCTTGAAGTGGCCTCCAAGTTTTTAGAGTTGGCCTCAGGTGTCTTGAAGTGGCCGCAGGTTTTCAACCTGCGGAACACCCCCTGGGGTTCGATTGTGCAGGTTGAAAACCTGCACCCACTTCTGAAAACTGACACCCACGTTTGAAAACCTCCACCCACTTCTGAGACCCATCCCTCGCGTGGCCGTGGAAAAACCTGCGGCTTGTGTCGCCGCGCCGCGGCCGCGACACTTGGCGACCGCGGGGCGATGACCGCCCCGCCGGGAGACTCCCCATGCGGGCGGGCATCATCGGCATCGGTGCGATCGCGAAGATGCACGCGCGGGCGCTTCGCGACATTCCCGGCGTCGAGCTCGTGGCCGCCACCTGCCGCACCGAGGAGAAGGGGCGGGCCTTCGCCGCCGAGTTCGGCTGCCAGTGGCATGCCGACACCGCCCGGATGCTGCGCCGCGAGAAGCTCGACTTCGTCACCGTGGCCACGCCGTCGGGCGCCCACCTCCCCGCCGTGCTCGCGGCCCTCCGCCGCGGCGTGCATGTGATCTGCGAGAAGCCCCTCGAGATCACCCTCCCGCGGATCGACCGGATGATCGCCGCGGCGGACCGCTCGCAGGCGACCCTCGGCGCCATCTTTCCGCAGCGGTTCAATCCGGTCGTGCAGACGGTGCACGCCGCGGCGGCGGCCGGCCGCTTCGGCACGCTGGCCGTGGCGGCCAGCTACGTGCCCTGGTGGCGCGACGACGCCTACTACGGCCCCGGCCGCTGGCAGGGCACGAAGGCGCTCGACGGCGGCGGTGCGCTCATGAACCAGTCGATCCACGGCGTGGACGCGCTGCAGTGGATCGCCGGGGCCACGATGCCCGGCCTCGCGCCCAACGAGAATCCGGTGGAGAGTGTGGTGGCGCTGACCGCCGTGCGGGCCCACGACGCCCAGCGCCTCGAGGTGGAAGACACCTGCGTCGCGATCCTCCGCTTCCGCAACGGCGCCCTCGGCCAGCTGCTCGCCGCCACCAGCCTCTTCCCGGGGCAGCTGCGGCGGTTTCTCGTGGGGGGCCGCGACGGCACCGCCGAGATCCTCGAGGAGCAACTCGTCGCCTGGCAGTTTCGCAGCGAGTCGCCGGACGACGAGGCGACCCGCGGGCGGTTCGGCGGCACGAGCGGCACCAGCGGCGGCGCCGCCGACCCGATGGCGATCAACTATGCCTGCCATACCCGCAACTTCGAGGCGTTTCTCGAGGCGGTGCGTGCCGGCCGCAGGCCGGCGCTCGACGGCCGCGAGGGCCGCAAGGCCGTGGCGATCGTCGAGGCCTGCTACCGTTCGGCCCGCACCGGCCGCCTCGCCCCCGTCAAGTGACCCCACCATGAATGCCCCGTTCCGCTACGCGATCTGCAACGAGACCTTCGGCGACTGGCCGCTGGCCAAGGCCTGCGACTTCGCCGCCGAGTGCGGCTACTCCGGCATCGAGATCGCCCCGTTCACGCTCGCAGCCCTGGCCACCGATGTGTCGCCCCAGGCCCGGGGCGAACTCCGCCGCACGATCGCCCGGGCCGGGCTCGACTGCGTGGGCCTCCACTGGCTGCTCGCCAAGACGGACGGCTTTCACGTCGCCCATTCCGACGCCGCGGTCCGCAGCCGCACGGTGGACTATCTGGCCGAACTCGCCCGGCTCTGCCACGACCTCGGCGGCCGGGTGCTCGTGTTCGGCTCGCCGAAGCAACGGAGCCTGCTGCCGGGCGTGGCGCCCGCCGAGGCGGTGGACCACATCCACGAGGTGTTCTCGCGGCTCGTGCCGGTGCTCGAGGCGACCGACACGGTCGTGGCGCTCGAGCCGCTGTCGCCGATCGAGACCGACGTGCTCACCACCGCGGCCGAGACCTGCCGCCTCATCGAGCGGATCGGCTCGCCGCACGTCCGCCTGCACCTCGACGTCAAGGCGATGGCCAGCGAGGAGACGCCGATCCCCGAGATCATCGTCGCCTCGGCGCGGCACCTCGAGCACTTTCACGCCAACGACGTGAACCTCCAGGGGCCGGGGTTCGGGGCGGTGGACTTCGCGCCCATTTTCGGCGCCCTCGACGAGGTCCGTTACGCCGGCTGGGTGAGCGTCGAGGTGTTCGACTATGCTCCCGGTCCGGAGCGGCTGGCCCGCGAGAGCATCGCCTACATGCGGCGCATCGAGGCCGACCTGGGCTGACGCCGCCGGGGAACGATCACCGACCGAAAGGAAGAGCCGCATGGCCCAGGCACCCTCCGCGCCCGCCGCCCCCTGGTATCGCGACCTCACGTCGTACCACTGGTTCGTGTTCATGGTGGCCTCGCTGGCCTGGCTGTTCGACTGCCTCGACCAGCAGCTCTTCATCCTCGCCCGCAACAAGGCGATGGAGTCGCTGATTCCGGCCGGCCTGGACCCGAAGCTCTACGGCGGCTACGCCACGAGCATCTTCGTGGCCGGCTGGGCCCTCGGCGGCTTGATCTTCGGCTCGCTCGGCGACCGCTACGGCCGCGCGAAGATGCTCACGCTCACGGTGCTGATCTACTCGATTTGCACCGGGCTCTCGGCCTTCTCGAAGGGCTGGATCGATTTCGCCGCCTATCGCTTCCTCACCGGCCTCGGCGTGGGGGGCGTGTTCGGCCTGGCCGTGGCCCTCGTCGCCGACACCCTCCCCGACCGCTCCCGCACCGGCGCGCTCGGCATGCTCCAGGCGCTCTCGGCCGTGGGCAACGTGGCGGCCGGCCTGATCAGCATGTACATCGGCAGCCTCGAGGTCCGCGGCACGATCGCCAAGGGCACGGGCTGGAAGATCATGTTCCTCGTCGGCGCGATCCCGGCCTTCCTCTGCGTGTTCATCCAGCTGCGGCTCAAGGAGCCGGAGAAGTGGGTGCAGGCCCGCGCCGCCGGCAAGGCGGCCGGGGTGAAGTTCGGCTCCTACACCGCGTTGCTCGGCGATCCCCGCTGGCGCGGGTCGGCGCTCCTCGGCATGGTGCTCTGCGTGGCCGGCGTGATCGGCCTCTGGGGCATCGGCTTCTTCAGCCCGGAGCTGGTCAGCGACGTGATCAAATCCTCGCTCGTGAAGGAGGGGGTGCCCGAGGCGGAGATCGCGGGGCGGCAGCAATACTGGATCGGCGTCAACTCGATCGTCCAGAATCTCGGCGCCTTCGTGGGCATGCTCTTGTTCACGCGGCTGGCCCAGGGCATCGGCCGCAAGCCGGCGTTCGCCATCGGCTACGTGGCGGCCCTCGTCGCCACGGTCGCCTACTTCCAGTTCTTCAACGGCCGCGGCGACATCTGGATGAGCGCCATCATGGGGGGCTGCCAGCTGGCCCTGTTCGCCGGCTTCGCCATCTACCTGCCGGAGCTCTTCCCCACGAGCCTGCGGAGCACCGGCACGAGCTTCTGCTACAACGTCGGCCGCTTCGTGGCCGCCACCGGCCCGTTCACGCTCGGCGCCCTCCAGGCCGCGCTCAAGGCGGGAGCCACCACGCCGGAGGCGAAGCTGCTCGCCTTCCGCAACGCCTGCTCCTACATGAGCGTGATTTTCCTGCTGGGCCTGGTGGCCCTCGCATTCCTGCCGGAAACCAAGGGCCGGCCGCTGCCCGAAGACTGACCGCCCTCGTTCTGTGGCCTTCGTGCCCTGAAAGTGGCCGCACGTTCTCAACCCGCGGAGCTCCGCCGCCCGCTCCCAGGAAGCCCAATCGCGTCAGCGATGGGGATCTCGTGGCCGCTCCGCTCGCTCCCTCAGGAAGCCCAATCGCGTGAGCGATGGGGATCGTGAGTAGTGCGCCGCGAGGGGCTGCCCATGCCCGTCGCCGGACGTTCGCCTCGGCCCTCCCGGCCTCGGCTCTCTGCATGTCCGCTGCGCTTCGGCATCCTGCCTGCGCTTGCTTCCATAGCCCGGCTCTCAGGCACGGGCAGCCCCTCGCTCGTCGTCACGAGGTCAGCGTGCCCTGGCTCTCCGCTGATTCCCCTCACGGTGAGCAGCGGGTCGGAGGCACGCGCAGAAGCCGGTGTCACTTGTGGACGCTGGACGCCGACATTCCGACAGAGAACTGAACTCACAAGTGCCGCCGGCTTCGAGCATGCTTCCGACCCGCTGCGTCGCGGCTGGGATCACCGCAAAGCCGAGCATGCCCCCGACCCGCTGCGTCGCGGCCGGGATCATCGCAAGGGCGGCCAGGATCACCGCGACGCCGGAGAAAACCGAGCCGCGAGCCCGGCAGTGTCGCGGAAGCCTGGGCCTGCCGTAGAATCCCTGCTCCGCCCCGGGACGGGCGGGCCACTCTTTTGGAGCATTCACGGACATGCGTTGGGAAGGACGTCGTCAGAGCCAGAACGTCGAGGATCGTCGGAGTGCCGGCCAGCAGGCCGTGGTCGGCGGCGGACTGCTCACGCTGCTGATCATGATCGTGATGATGTTCCTCGGGGTCGATCCGATGAGCCTCATGCGGATGGCGCCGGGACTCGCCGGCGGGCCAGCGCCGGCCGCCAAGGCCGGCAAGCCGATCAACGACGACGTGAGCAAGTTCCTCAAGACCGTGCTCGCCGACAACGAGGACGTCTGGTCCCGGATTTTCCCCAAGGCGTTCGGGGCGCGGTTCGCGCCGACGAAGCTCGTGATGTTCACCGGCCAGGTCCAAAGCCGCTGCGGGATCGCCAGCGCCGGGGCCGGGCCGTTCTATTGCCCGCTCGACAAAACGGTCTACATCGACCCGACGTTCTACGAGGAGCTCAAGCGGCGGTTCGGGGCGCCGGGCGACTTCGCCCAGGCCTACGTGATCGCCCACGAGATCGGCCACCACATCCAGAACCAGCTCGGCATCGCCGAGCGGGTGCAGTCGATGCAGCGGCGGCTCTCGCAGGCCGACTACAACAAGCTGTCCGTCCGCATGGAACTGCAGGCCGACTACCTCGCCGGGGTGTGGGCGCGGCACATGGCGCAGTACGCCGGGATCCTCGACGAGCAGGATATCCGCGAGGCCGTCAACGCCGCGGCCGCGATCGGCGACGACCGGATCCAGGCGCAGGCGCAGGGCTACATCCAGCCCGAGGCCTTCACCCATGGCACGAGCGAGCAGCGGGTGCGCTGGTTTCTCTACGGTCTGAAGACCGAATCGCCGGAGCTCGTCGTCCAGCGGATGAACGAGGCTTTCGAGCGCGACGTGCCGTAGGCCCGCCGTCCCGGCGGGACTCGGCGGGGCCGCGTGCGGTAGGATGCAGCCATGCGGATCCTCCTCACCGGCGCCACGGGCTACGTTGGCGGCTGCCTGCTCGACGAGCTGCAGCGGCGGGGCGACTCGATCCGCTGCCTCGTGCGGCGTCCCGAAAAGCTCGCCGGCCGGACCACCGGGCAGACGGAGGTGGTGCGGGGCGATGCCAGCAACGAGGCCGACCTCGCCCGAGCCTGCGCCGGCATCGACGTGGCCTACTGGCTCGTCCACTCGATGGAGGGCGGTGTCGATTTCGAGCGGGCCGACCGGCTCGCGGCGGAGCGGTTCGCGGCCGCGGCCACGGCTGCCGGCGTGCGGCGGATCGTCTACCTGGGGGGCTTGGGTGCCGACGACGACCGGCTCTCGGCCCACCTCCGCAGCCGTCACGAGGTGGGGGCGATCCTCCGGGCCAGCGGCCTCGACGTGATCGAGTTCCGCGCCTCGATCATCATCGGGGCGGGGAGTTTCTCGTTTGACCTGGTGCGGACCCTGGTCGAGCGACTGCCGGTGATGATCTGCCCCGCGTGGCTGGCCACCCCGACCCAGCCGATCGCCATCGCCGACGTTGTGGCCTACCTCGCCGCCGCCGCCGACCTGCCGCCGAGCGGTCCGAGAATCTTCGAAATCGGGGGTCCGGACAAGGTCTCGTATGGCGCTATCATGCGGGAGTACGCCCGGCAGCGCGGCCTGCTGCGGCTGATGATCCCCGTGCCGGTGCTCACGCCGCGGCTCTCGGGGCTGTGGCTGAAACTGGTGGCGCCGCGGTATGCGAAGGTGGGACGGAAGTTGATCGACGGCCTCAAGAACCCGACGGTGGTGACCGATGCCGCGGCCCGCCGCGACTTCGCGATCGTGCCTCGCGATCTCCGCACGGCCGTGGGGGAAGCGCTCCGCAGTGAAGACGCGGCCTTCGCCGATCGCCACTGGGCCGAGTTCGCCGAGGCCGCGCCGCGGCGCTATGGCGGCACGGCCGAGGGCCGCCGGCTCGTGGACCATCGCCATGCGGTTGTGGCGGTTTCGGCCGAGCGGGCCTTCGCAGCGATCGAGCGGATCGGAGGCGGCAACGGCTGGTATGCGTGCAACTGGCTCTGGACGCTCCGCGGCTGGATCGACCGCGCGATCGGCGGGCCGGGCATGTCGCGGGGCCGCCGCGACCCGGCGAAACTCGCCGTCGACGACACGCTCGACTGCTGGCGGGTGGAGACCTGCGAGCCCCCGCGGCGGCTGCGGCTCGCCGCGGAGATGAAGATGCCGGGACGGGGCTGGCTGGAGTTCGAGGTGGTGCCCCGCGATGGCGACGTCACGATCCACCAGACCGCCGTCTTCGATCCGCACGGCCTCGGCGGCCTCGCCTACTGGTACTCGATCTGGCCGCTGCACGAGGTGGTGTTCCGCAGCATGCTCGCCGGCATCGTCCGCCACGCGGTGCGGGGCTGAACGCCCGTGGGTGCAGGTTCTCAACCTCGAAAGTGGGTGCAGGTTTTCAACTTCGAAAGTGGGTGCAGGTTTTCAACCTGCACAAGCGCCACC
>Ga0114976_10000876_pt1 | contig 18886 bp, 23 predicted proteins | sample S_130805_EF_Meta_FD_87319 | JGI IMG/M metagenome (GOLD analysis project Ga0114976, IMG submission 87319) | Freshwater microbial communities from Lake Simoncouche, Canada to study carbon cycling - S_130805_EF_MetaG | ecosystem: Environmental > Aquatic > Freshwater > Lake | place: Lake...
CGGCATTAACGCGATTGTTGTTATTAGGTTCAGTTCCCACTGCAGCCTTTGCAATCTTATCTGCTAAAAATACTCCTAATTTATCAGAGCCTGTAGCCCATGTTACTGTTGAATCCTGAGGTAACTTTAATTGTGCAGGCTTTGCATCTGCAGGCCAGCGTTCAATTAGTGCTTTAAGTTGACCCATACAGGGTTCTTCAGCATGATTACAAAATTCAGCCCATCTAAATATATCATTTAATGTGTTCCTATCGACTGTAGTGCTAGAAAAAATAGGCATCTTCTAGAATAGGATAAGATTTAAAATAACCTTATCCAGAACTAGTGAAACTGGCTTTTTTTGAAAAAGCATTTGGTTTTTGGCGCGCTTTTTTGAAAAAGCGCCTAGCAGTTGATATCGCAGCCACGCAGTGGCTGCTCTATGGAAATTGTTAACCCTGCGGGTTAACAATTGATATCGCGCTGACAAAGTCAGCGCATTATGAACTGCTAGGCTTTCAGCCTAGCAGTTGATATCACGCATGTAGGCCCTGCTAGGAATACCAGACCTCATCCATCCATTCGCTGCATCCTCAGGAATTAAATTCTTCGGGTTCTGAATATTGTCAGACAGCGACTTCACTAAAGGTGTCCACTGACCCTCGAAGGTCTGCTCAGTGACCGTGCCGCATTCCTTCATCTGCTTCACCTGCTCACTGTGAATTAACATACTCTCCACATCTGCATTTCCACGGCCACCACCCATGTAGGGTACACTTAAGAAGGGACGTGCCTGTGCACGTACCTGGCACCTGTTACTCTTGAAGGATGACTCATTGCGCAGGATGGAATCAGAATCCACACTTGCGAGATTTAATCCAAATCCCTCCCTCGGGTACAGAAGTTGCTGCTCTGCTGCGATGGGGTTGACCTTGCGTGCATCAGGCACCAGATTCATGGTGGTATACTTGCCAGGACCCAGACTCTGCGTGTAATACTGCTGGATTCCACAGAGATCATCTCTGGTCTTCGTCAGGCGATTGATATCCATCTGGTGTCCTACAGGAAAAAAAATACGTTTTATCAGTAGAAGTACAATGGTAAGAGAGTCTCAGACGAGACGCTTTTGTCAGTGTATTAAGAAAGTCGCAAGGACCCAGAAGAACCGGGAGGGTGCTGCCATACCCATTTGCATCAAATCAGTTTTACAGTCGAGAGGAAGAACACTCAAACGATTCTCATGCCGGAATCGTAAGAATAAGAAACCCTTCGTACTCACCCAGCCTATAAAGTCGTAAGTGCCGCAGAAGCAGCAGAAGTAGCAGAAGCAGCACCAGCACCAGCACCTACACTAGAGCCTGCAGTTGTCTGCTCAACGGGGATGGCGCTGGTCCCAACGTCGCAGAATACACCTGCGGGGCATGGCGTGGGAATAGCAGACCCCTCGAGACAATAATACCCCTTCGGGCAAATAATCGGTTTTGTCTCGAGACTCCCAGTACCCTTTACACAATAAAACCCTGCTGTGCAGGGCTTAGGGCACTCTTTTGTGGATCCTTCTGGGCATATACATCCTGGCTTGCACTGGCCACTACACGCCGGTGTCGTCAGTTGTGATGAGGATCCGTAGGTTCCACCCGGACACAAGAATACGTCACCAACACTCGCTGCAATTGGACACCAGTGCCCAGTAGTGCAGACTGTGCCCGTCGCAAAGAATTCGGTATTATATGTTACAAGAAACCCCAAAAGAACTATTGTAACAATCGCAATTGCTATAAGAGTTGTTTTTCTATCCATTTCTCCTTACTATTACCTGTTATTTAACCATGGAATAGCAGCGCCTTCTGTACCACCCACGCATGCTTCTCTTCCTCCCTCCTTGCATGTCTTCCCGGGAATCTTATACAGCCAATTCTGGTAAGATTCCTGGTCATTGGGAATTGTCGTAGAGGGTGCGGTGATAAACTGTCTCTGGCTCTGACTCTTACCAAACACGTCAGTGGGGTCGGAAAACCAGTTCACACGGAAATAGTCATCCATGGTCGCCTTGACTACCGGATCTTCTACCGAGGCAGCCTCTGGGCGATTTGGCTTGTACTTAATCTCATCAACTAGCACATTCATGAAGGGATTGCGAGGGCTAGGGAGGGTCATAAATTCACCATCATCCTGCGATGTATCTGATCCTGCAGTGGCCGGCGTGGACCAGATAGTCCGTTCAGGCTCGTTTACTGTTATAGGAGCGAACCCTTCGTGAATATATGGTGCCTTGATCATATCCACGATATCGGGGAGTGTGATGATGAACCCGAGTAAGATGGAATACGTCATGGTTACAGGGAGTTCATGATTATAGAGCGAGAATCCCAGGGCAAGGATAATAATCGCGAGAAATGTCCTGGTTATAGCATTCACGCGCTCAGTAAAACACGGCGGGCGACCAGTGCTCCGTCGCTTCCATACTGCCAGCCAAGAATCTGTTAAAATTACTGAAGGGTCCTCCCACCAACCAGGTGTGCATAATGCAGTCTTCACCATGTCTCTACCTATTTCTTAGGATGTTTCTTCTTTCCCAGTAAGATTGATGCAAACTCTTCACCGACTGCCCCAAGATCCATCTGTGCTGCAGGAGCAGTACTAGGGGCAGTAGGGGCAGTGGTAGATACAGGAGTAGTACTAGGTGCAGCAGCAGCCGCTGCTTGCTTGGCGGCTAGTTTACGTCGGAGACGATCCTTCACAATCGCTAGACGTGCAGACTCAGGGCGGCCAGCGGCTGCAGCAGCCTCCGGGTCTTCAAACCCGAAGGTCTTGCGCATGGACTCCATCATCTCCACGAATGCCGGATTGCCTGAGAATTCCTTCATCATCTCCTCGGCCTCAGCCGCAAGTTCCTGGGGATTGAACTGGCCCTTCTGAAACTTCTCCTGGAGCCTCTTGATAATGCGCTTCATGGCCTCCTGGATCTTTTCGGGGTTTCGCATGGTGCTGTTCATCAGAATCTCGAAGGCCTTGCTGGGATCCGACTCGCACTGCTTAATCGTCTCCTCATCCAGGCCAAATTCCTCGGGCTTGAGTTCCTTGACTATCTCCTCGGCGAGTTTTACCAGTTTCCCCTTCCGAAGGCGTTCAGGAAAGGGGGGTAGACGATCTGTCCCGGAGCCGAATAAATCGGAAAAGCGCTGGGTGAAAGAATCAAATTCACCACGATCCATCTTTCCCCTCCACTGATTCATGAACTTGTCAGCCCAGGAACGGAAGGCATCCTGACTGAAGGATTCGGCGCTACCCTCCTTCATCACGAAGGAAAAGGTGAGAAGTCCAAGGAACTGATTGATGGCATCCTTAGTTTTATTGGAACATGATGACCACATGGCCTCGTTTAAGACTACACCGGGGAGGATTTGCCCGGGGCACTTCATAGGATCACGCTTGGGATTTCCTGCTGCCTTCAGAATGTAATTCTTGTACTGGGTCACACGCTCTGCAGGGGTCAGTGTAAGAGATGCCTTAATTCCCTCGGTTAACTCGGGGAAGGCGGACATAAGACTCTCGGCGAACTCATTGTACTTCGTCTGAAAGATCTGATCGAGGGGTTCCATCTAGACTGGACTAAGAGGGAGTTCTTAAATGGTTTTACGAATGTAGATCTTAAGTTAAAGCAAAAAATTGAAGGTTGCGATATGATGTGTTAGTGCATGGAGCCCCTTCATTTCTTTACACTTATTACCGATCCCAAGAAGTCTCTGTTTACGAAACTCAAGTGGGCAATAAATAACTATCATGCCGAGGGGGGTAAGTATAGCACAAGCGGCGATCTCATGCCCCTGTGTGAGTATCTCAAGACATTTGACGATATGGTCTTGCTTAAACTAGCCTATGTGATTGAGGAGCAAGTTGAGGGGTTCGGTGAGCCAAGTGACTTCTTTGTTACGATGAGAGTGATGGGCGTCGAGTTTGAGAACATTCGTGTGCACATGGCTAAAAGTGATTAGGCGCTATCCTATAGCGGCAATCCCCGCAAATGCAGTGCTCGCGTGCATGAGTGAGTGATAGATCATCTGTGTGTTCCAATTCGGATCAAAGGACAGTGTTCCATAATGCTGGCCGATAAAGTACGAGGTCAGAGAATAAAACACTGACGCCTGCGAAATCCAAATTGAATAGCCTTTGGACCGTATGGCAAGTTCAATGAGATACCATAGTATTGCTATACAATCGAGAACAAAGATACAGTCTTCTTGGGTTCCATGAAATCCCACAGTGGTAAGAGTAAGAAACAAGGAAGAATACATCATTCTGTATTCTTGCTTCTTTCTGGCACATAGAGCGACGAGTAAATAGAAGAGGCCTGACATAACAAGAACAGGCTCTGCATTTTTATGATCCTCATGGAGACGCATTGTACCCTTCGAGTATGGGGAGATTGCGTCAATTTTTACATGGTAGAATAGTATGGGAGGTGGACTGTTTGGAACACATCTCGCTTTAAATGAAAAGTGCCTGGTGTTTTCTGCCTTTGTCTTAGGTGTATATTGGCTGCCACATCCGAAGTCCACGGCACACTTGGTCGTCATGGCCTTCTTACTAGCAACATCTGCCTATATTCTTCTCGCATGGTACGATGTGATCTATGATTGCAAGGATAGGTTAAAGCCTACCTTGCTATCCTGGTTCTCGAAGCCCTTCAAGCCGAAGGACTATCAGAAGCAATATGATGAATTACCGGAAAAGGAGAAAAAGATCATTCGAACGGTGGATATTGCGGTCTTAAGCATCCTGGTAATCACCTTTGTCTATCCATTTGTTGTCTAGTTATCAGACCAGTAATATTCCAACGGAAATTAATATAAATCCAAATGCCTGTTTAACGCTATAGGTTTCACCCATGCTAATTCCAATCATGACGTCTAAAATATTACTGCAGGCATCCCAGAAAGAATTTACGCGCCCAAGAGCCTCTTTGCGCAATGAGTTCTGGAAGATATACAAAATGAGACCATACAACCCTCCTGCTCCTAAGATATTTACCGGAGCATCGGTTTGCGCATAGCGCTTCAGATTGTAGTCGGCGACCGCTTCAATGACAGCCATCGATGCGCCTGTAGTAAATGCATTGTCTTGGGCAAATTTTTTCAAGATGCCGTCCATCTAAACTTAATCTGCTTAAATTACATAATGAGCAGACTACAACGGCTTCTGAGTCTTAGAACGGCGGCGACGGAGTATCTGGAGAAATACATGGGTGATGCTATTCCCCTATTCTGTTCCAAGCCTCCCTGCAAACTCATCGCATCGAGTATTGACTATAGTCTGAGTAAGAAGAGCAGCCTAGAGTATACCACATGTATTTATCTCTTTCCAGGATACAAGGGTGATAATGTGAGTCTTCTTACGGGCCAATATGTCCTAATTGATCAATTACGTACCACGCAGACTATCTCAGGGTTGAGCGATAGTAAAATAACCTATTTGGAGCCGGAGTATATCTATGGTGCACCATCTTATATCCAGGCATTACGCAGCATGATCCCTGATGCCATGATCACCTTTACTCCTGTTAATGAGAGTGTGGGTACCCTGAAGATTGAGAGGTTAGTGTAAAAAATTGATAGGCTATATGCTGGTATTATGCAGTACGACTGCATAATGTCAGAGATTACACTTGAGCGACTAGAGTATGGTCTACCGCGTCTTCAGGAGGCTATCCCAGACTTTACTCTGGAGGGTAAGATTCCTACATCGGTAGACAGTTATTATAGCGACGGTGTTGCACAAGGGAGTATCTATAAACTGCATATCATCCCTAAGCAGGAATCATATCCTGTTGCCTGCGTGTATATTTGGGCCAATGGAGAAGTCTGGCTGAGTTTTAGCAATACATCACCAGGCTTCATGGTGGAGATCAAGAAGTGGTTACTTAGCCTTCGCGGCCTCGCATAACTTGCAGAGGACCTCAAGATACTTCCAGACTGCGTCGCGGTTACTATCAGACATGGTGGGCCAGTACTTATCAAAGATCATTAGAGCGGGCATGAGTTCATTAAACTGGGAAGACAGCACCTGGTTTGCGTAATTCTTGAGTTCATCGTCACGATGATTCACAATAAGATCATTGCAGGGCTTGTAGATATAATCATAGAACATATCGAGGACGAGACGGGGATTGGCCTTCTTGCCGGCGCGAATGGCCTCGAGGGCCATGGAAATACTTTTTTCCTCGGGGTAGGATCCCTCAAGTTCCTCGAAGAAGCGGACAAGTTGATTACAGAAGGCGCCCAGAACAGACATGACTACATGTACTAAGTAGGAAATTGTTTAGACCATTTGAACCTAGGGCCCAGCAATTCTGGGCCTCACCTGAGGCAGACCGCTGTTGCGATTCTGTTGATATGCTTCCATTTGCTTATCAAACATTTCTTCCTTCTTAGACTTCGCTCTGCCTGGCTCCTGTCTCATAGAATCGCCACCGATTCCCTGGGTTGTCCGATCCCCAGGCGCGGCGTTTCCATTGAGAAATCCAAAATCGAAATTCTTAGAACTGCTATTTTCTACTCCTGGGCCTTCTGCAAGATTTCCATAAGACTCACTGAGTTTGCCTCCCATCTCAGAGATATTCCACGCCTCGGGCTCACCTGATCCCTGACCCTGTCCCTGACCTTGTCCTGAGCCCTTAGCCTGCTGAACTCTGGCAGGCTCTCTTTGCGTATCCTTGAGTTTTCTTATATATAACCAATTAAGCACTTCACTGTCGGTTTTAATTGGAGGATCATCTCCGCGAATGAGAAGAGTCGGAACCTTTTTCAGCCAGTCGGGTAACTGAGACCGGGGAGTTGTATCAACACTGACAAACTGGAATTCAGACTTATAGGGAGTTGCCGCTAGTTCTTTAATAAATGCCTCAGACCATTCGCATTTATTGCTGTAGTAGCATATATTAGCCGCCTGTTGCCGTAGGGACATTCTACCATGCACTTTTTGGAAAAAAGTGCACAAAAACACTCACTGCAGAAAAGGTGCACAAAGACACTCACTGCAGAAAAGGTGCGCAAACACCCAGGCGAGCCAAGGCCTAAAATTTGAATACCTCCAGGTAACAGAGACTGGCATGGACACATTTCAAGACGTCAAAGGATCAGAGAGGAATCTTACCTTTACTCTCTCACCTACGTCATATCCCTACGCAAATACATTCCGTCGCGCAATCATGACCCTGGTCCCCACGGTGGCCTTTCGCTCTGATCCGCCCGGCGTTGTTCTTGAGACTCCCGATATCAAGGTTCTCAAGAATGACAGCAACACTCAGCCAAATGAACTTCTCGCCCACCGCATCAGCCTCATCCCCATCCATGGTGCTGATGCAGAGAAGTGGGATCCAGAGCGCTACCTCTTCAAGATCGATATCACCAATGAGTTTCCTGAGCCTCTCGACGTGAAGGCCTCCGATATCACGGTCTATGAGAGGCGCCAGGCCGCAGATCTCACCATGGCTCTCGTAGAGATTCCAGGGCGTGATTTCTTCAAGCCTAATCCCAAGACTAAGGATACCTGCCTCATCACGACTCTCCCAGGTAAGCGCTCTGATGCCCTGACGCCCACTCTCACGGTCGAGATGCGGGCAACTGTGGGTACGGGGAGGGAGCATGCGAGGTTTATCCCAACCTGCCAGGCATCGTATGCCTATACCCAGGATACGAATCCGGAGAAGCGTACGGCTTACTTCGAGAAGTGGCTAGTTACCCACAAGAATGTTGAGCCTGAGAGTCTGAAGGCGGATGAGACTCGTAGGGCAGAGTTGGATAGGGAATTTAAGACGATGCAGATCCAGCGCGTCTATAAGACGGATGAGCGGGGAGATCCGAATAGTTTCGATTTCCTTATCGAAACTAACGGGACCATGGCTCCTCGCGCTATTGTGGAGAGGGCCTTACTAGGTCTAATTGATCTGTGCGAGCAGTTTACCACCTTAGATGCAGGAGATCTCCCGAAGTATGTTACCATGAAGCCGTCTGATACTCTGATGACAGGGTATGATTGTCTGATTCAGGGGCAGGATCACACCTTTGGGAATATGATTCAGACATGGCTGGTGGATCACCATGTGGATGGCGATACTGCTCCTAGGATCACCTTTGCGGGATACAAGATTCCTCACCCTCTGAAGGATGAGATGCTTCTGAGGATTGGGGTGCAGGACAATAGTGAGATCACGGCGAGGATGGCTATCGCTGCCTCGGCGCGGGGGTGCAAGGCCATGTTTCAGGGATGGCTTGATATCTGGAGGGGCGGTAAGGGGCTAGCGGCGCCCTCGGTCGCTGCAGCAGGCAAGTCGGCTCTGAAACTTAAGAGGACTACTGCTCCTGCAGCAACCCCTGTAGCAACCCCTGCAGCAGCGCCCAAAAGTATTCTGAAGAAGTAAGTAGAATGAAGCGTAAAGAACTACTAACACTGCTAGGTATTGTATTAGGTGTATGTCTATGTATTTTTTTCTTTCGAGTTGCCTATGATTCCTTTGCTACAGCGCCACCTGCTGCAGCTACGCCACCTGCTGTGGCTACGCCTGCTGCCGCCGCTCCTGCTGCCGCTCCTGCTGCCGCTGCTGCCGCTGCACCTACTGCATCTTCTGCAGCACAAACCCCAGTTTCAGATGCAAATCAAACCGCTATACAGAATATATATACCTCCATTCCACTCATGGATATGAAAATGATTAATACTTTAAAGACTTCATTAAATAATATCATCACCCAGCGCCCGGATGTGGTTCAAGCAATCAATTATGTTGTCTCAGATCCTCAGATTCATAAAACCCTTGTTCAAACTCTGTTTGTGTTAAAACAGCAATAGCGCTTTTCTTCGGGTTTTACGGTTCGATCTACCTCCCATGATTGAACACCCAGGCCCACATGATGCCTTAGCATTAGCATTCGCCTTGGCCTTAGCCTTGGCCTTGGCTAACGCCTCAGCCCTTGCTGTTGCTTCAGCCCCAGGTATCTGCCACATATCAGTTACTCTTTTATCAAGTTCCTCATTATAAAAGTATACTAGGGGTCCTTCACCCATAGATCTGTTTAGCAAGGATCGATCATCAAATCGTTCAGTCGTCCAGCCCTTATATCCGCGTTTCTCTAAGACTTCGTTTAATTTTGCCTGAAGGTCTTCGTGATTTCCTTGTATAGGACTTAGTCCAGCATTAAACCTAGGCCCTTGATTCTCATATCCAGGTAGGGCATAGGCAGGTATCTTCCAGCCCTTTTTATTATTATATTGCACCACTGGTAAAGGTTTCCGATATTTTAGAATTGATCTGGGATTAGCATCTTCGATTCTCTTAACTTGCTCTATAGACCTTCGTTTAGCACCAGTAATCTGATTATAGAATACGCAATCCTTTAGTTCAGAATCATGCGCTATTGTCCACCCCTCCAAATCATAATTCCCTGCTAGTAACTGAGCATTTAACTTCATATATATTTCAGATGTTCGATCATAACAGTCAGTTAAAGTATAGATCCTTGGCGCCTTAATTCTTAACTCAGGATAAGGAGTAAATTTCGGCTCTACATATCCAGGATAGGCATGTGCTGGTAGAGACGGGTAGCCCTTGGGTAAGTTAGAAGTTACCCTCCTTCTAGTAAGAGATTTACTAGGCAACTTACTAGCCATCTATATAATCTTAATAAAAAGAGCAGAGCATGCGTACATACGACACCCACTTTTGCCACGGGATCAAGGTGATCCCAGACAATCTGATGGCCGTCTCAATGAACGGCTTCAGAGCCTTTAGCGCACTAGGGATAGATACCGATTTATAGGTACTCGATAGCAGGGAAAAATCAAAGGATGGCTTCCCTACACGGGCATTTACAGATTCATGAAATCTATAGACCCAAGAAACAATCCAATCATGGAATTCATCGTCGGGTATGGTTTTTATTCCTGCGATAGGATTCGCAACAAACCACTCTTCAGCGTGAGCCCTACACATGGCACATGGAATCATCTTGGGTAGAATGGTGAGCATGTTAATCCACTGTCTGCGTTCGTCATCGCGAAAGGATCTCGCAACCAGTTTCCCAGACTTTTCGGCAAGGGCATGAAGAATGGTCCAGAGGACTGGACCCCAGTGATCCGACTCGGGATAGTCGGGTAGAGGTTTTTCACACGAGCATGGCATCTTCCTATTAGATAAGAAAATGCCATCCCGGATAACGCGCATGATTCACTTAAACCATATTTCTTAGATAGAGATATAATGCCGACTGATCCTAAGAAAATTAATGGTGCTGCTGCTGGTGCAGTGCGTATGTCTGGAAAGACAGCATCAGATGCCTTTAAGAAGGGGAATAATTCTGGAATGTTATTCAAGAAGGAAGCAAAGGCTTCTACCAAGATAGAAGACTATCGCACTGCACTACAGCGTCAACGAATGAGAGAATCCTCATCTAAGGATAATACTCTCCGTGGGTTTACTAATTAAAAATCTTCTTACACATAATCCACCCATGGATGTCATGGCGCTTTTGATCTAAGACCACTAGCCGCTGATCCTGCACTGCAGCATTGACCGCAGACAGGATATCCTTCATCCACTCAACAATATCATCGACACAGATCCATGTATCTGGCCTGGCAAGTTCCAGGGCGTAGGTCAGATCAGACAGCGGCACAGGGGCGTCATGGCCTCCGTCAATAAAGATTAAATCCGGCGAAAACGAGGGGAACATAGTAATAAGTTGCGGGAAGGTCGTCAGACTATTCCCGATAAGTAGCATGTGCCGATCAGGAAATTCCTTGTCGATCCATGTCTTAGCGCGCAGAACGTAGTCATACCTTCCGAGATCAATAGATACCACTTTTATATCAGGCCGCACTGATAAAAAGGCGGCAGCGGATAGGCCACCATTGAATCCGATTTCTAGGACTGTCTTCACCTTAGGGCACCTTTCCAGGAACTCCTTAAAATACTCCATCTGTACTCTGCTACATGACCCCTCGGTGGGCTTAATGTCAGAGGTTGACCAGCGTTCAAGAAGTGAATCCATCTGTAGATACTACAGTAGACTCATTTAGGTTCTCAGTAGGTAGATTCTTAGTAGGTAGATGTTCAGTAGGCACACGTTCGATATGTAAGACATCTGATGGCGTTTTCCAGAAACGTACCCGCCCAGGAGGAGACCTATAATAGGCGCCCCTGTCCATCTTGTTAAGTAGGGCATCTAATTCATTGGACATGAGTTCTCGTGCATGCTTTTTCCCGGTAGGAATGAGTACATCGTACTCCAGACGCTCCTTTTGCTCCTGCTTAGATACCTGCTCGATAAACTCGGGCGTCATGAGTGCCTTGATCTTTCCAAGAAGAGATAGCGATTCCGCAATCATACGAGCCCTTCTGGCATCCCGTTCATCTCTCCCCGCCTTTGTTCTGAGATTTAGATCGTCAGTCTTAACAATCCACTCCCAGACTAATCTCGTGGGCTGCATTATACCAGAAGTTCTCCACATGCAACAGTGGCCAACAGTAAAGAAGGTATTAAGCAGAGATATTTGCTGCCTGGTTGGATCGTAGACACGGTATGTATTAGGCTCTTCGGGAGTTTCAAAGATATCAAGTAATTCTCGGATATACTCAGAAATCCCAGGGTACGTTGGAGTGTACTCGACCGTTCCAGGTCGATTTGTCTTTACACGGATCGAGCCACTAAAGCGGCCCTTGGAGAGATCATCGATTGATGTAATAATAGCAGACATCTTATACAGCGTATAATTGTCTACTAGTATGAAAAGTTGTACGAGGGGGTCACTCATTAGATACTAACTGAGACAGGAGTTTAGACCTTTTGCACGCTTGATTTAATTGGAGGCTTGATTTAATCAACCTCCTCAATCTTAGGCCCAGGCGCAGTAGTCTCAGGTGCTGCAGCAGCCTCATCATCCTTGGCATATAGGCGCATGAAGAATGGCCTGAACTCCTCCTCAGCCTTCTTCTGCTGCTCGGCATACTCCTCCTTGGAGGAGTTAGTATTCGCATCCAGCCACTCCAGGAACACCTTTACCTTCTCCAGATTGCTATCGCAGAGTTCCGCACCTAACTTGGTCCTCGTAGCCTCATCATTCAGAGAATTGCGCACATTGTACACATAGGACTCCAGACCATTCTTGGCCTCCACGCACTCCATGTGCTTCTTGTCCTCCTCCTCAAAGGAGGCCGCTGCATTCACCATGCGCTCAATCTCATCCTTGGACAGACGCCCCTTGTCGTTCGTAATCGTAATCTTCTGAGACTTCCCCGTCGACTTCTCAACCGCCGACACATTAAGAATACCATTTGCATCCACATCAAAGGATACCTCAATCTGAGGGACACCACGAGGCATCGGGGGGATGCCATCCAGTTGAAACTTCCCCAGAGAATTATTATCCTTCGTCAGAGCCCTCTCGCCCTCAAACACCTGAATCAGAACCCCAGGCTGATTATCGGCGTACGTAGAGAAGGTCTGGCTCTTCTTGCAGGGAATCGTCGTGTTACGCTTAATCAGCGCCGTCATCACACCCCCCGCCGTCTCCAGACCAACCGACAGAGGAATCACATCGACCAGCAGAATATCAGACGTGCGGTCATTGGCGTCCTTGGGGCCCGCCAGGATGTGGGCCTGCACTGCCGCTCCGAAGGCCACTGCCTCATCGGGATTCACACTGTCATTCAGTTTCTTGCCGCCAAAGTATGACGTCAGAAGTTCGCGGATCTTAGGGATGCGCGAGGAGCCGCCAACCATGACAATCTCGTGAATCTGATCCTTGCTCATCTTGGCATCGCGCAGAAGGTTATCCAGGGGCGCAATACACCGTCTAAAAAAGGGTTCACAGAGGCTCTCAAACTTTGCGCGAGTCAGAGTCGCCTGGAAGTCGGCACCCTCTGCTAGGCTGTCTACCTCAATCTGTGCCTGGGTGGCAGAAGACAGAGTCCTCTTAGCGCGCTCACAGGAAGTCCGCAGCCTGCGCAGCGCCTTTGCGTTCCCAGTCAGATCAATCTTCGTCTTCTTCTTGAACTCGGCTGAGCACCAGTCCACCATGGCATTATCGAAATCCTCACCACCTAGATGCGTATCTCCCGCAGTAGCCTTGACCTCGAAGACACCATCGTCCAGGGTCAGCACAGAAAGATCGTGCGTGCCGCCGCCGCAGTCAAAGATCAGTACATTCTGCTCACCGCCAGTCTTCTTGTCGAGGCCATAGGCCAGGGCAGCCGCAGTAGGCTCATTGATAATACGGAGCACGTTCAGCCCTGCAATCAGACCGGCATCCTTGGTTGCCTGGCGCTGAGAGTCATTGAAATATGCTGGCACCGTGATCACAGCATCCGTCACCTTCTCGCCCAGATAAGCCTCTGCAGTTGCCTTCATCTTCTGCAGCACTGCAGCAGAGATCTCCTCGGGCGAGAACGTCTTTGTCTCACCATTAGCGGTGACCTCAATCAGCGGCTTATCTGCCGTGCCCGCCTTGACCTTGAAGGGCCAGTGGGCCATATCTGCCTTAACAGACTGATCCGTAATCTTACGACCAATGAGACGCTTAGCATCAAATACAGTATTTACAGGGTTTGCCGCTGCCTGCGACTTGGCAGCATCACCAATGAGACGCTCATCAGGCGTGAATGCTACATAGGAAGGGGTGGTCCGATTGCCCTGGTCATTGGCGATGATTTCAACACGATCATTCTGCCAGACACCGACGCACGAATATGTAGTACCAAGATCAATTCCAACAGCAGGCATTATATACATAGAGAGTGAGCAAGGTTTAGGCCTACGCTTTTTAAAAAAAGCGTGCAAAAAGGGCTTTTTTAAAAAAAGCGTGCAAAAAGGGCTTTTTATAAAAAAACCTAGCAAAAACCAGAGGACCCTGTCTAAAGGCCCCTATACCTTCTTAGTAAGATGGCGAAACCAGGAATTAGTTTTGTTATGCGGATACGAAATGAGGAAGCATATTTGCAGGCTTGTCTAGATAGTCTGAAGCCCCTCACGGTGCCCCATGAAATTGTGGCCATCTTACACAAGTGCACTGATCGATCGAAGCAAATCATTCAAGAAGCACAACTAGCAGGCCAGCCAATTCGAATCTTTGAGACACATCAGAACCTATCAAGGGCAGGCTATGAGACTCTAGCAACGCCTGCATCCAGCCCTGAGTCACTTGTGCACTTTTATACCTGGTGCTTTTCCAAGGCGATCTACAGGTGGACCTTCAAGTGGGATGCGGATTTCATAGCAAGTAAGGAATTACTTGAGTTTCTGACAAAGGGTCTCGTCTTAGATGAGGTTAAGCCTATAGCCTATATTATACCCTGTAAGATGACTGATGCTATTATAAATAGGGAGAAGTATCTGTATAATTGCCTCGTTGGATACACAAAGCATGTATTCTGGGAGGTTCCCTCCTTCACGGAAGGTGTAGAAACTAGGTCGATCAGTCCTCTTATCCATACGATCCCACCTTCGGTCTTGAAGCCATATTGGCTGGAACCCCCATGGTTTGCTGGTACAGGATCACCTGTAGAAGAGAAGTATAAAAAAATTGTCTATCACTGTGGGACAGAACCCTTTGGCAGTGCTAGGGCATCATCGGCATTATGCGATTTTACATGGGGTCAGGTGATGAAACATAGAGCCCCCCTAGAGATAGAAGGAATATCTCTTTTTTCTTAACTTAAGCCTCCTCGCGAAACATGGGCTTGGTTGCAGCAGGTGCACGTGCCTCGCTAGCGTCAGGCGGCTGCACCGTCTCCTTGCTGAGACGGATGAAATTAGGCACACCATAGTCCGTGGTCAGATGCTCAAGAACCCAGTCAATCGTCTCAGTCAGCCTCAGAGTCTGCTTGTTCGGGCGAAACTTCTCAAGATACGTCTTATGCAGGCCAAAGACCAGGGGCTGTACAGACGTAGGAAGACTCTTGAAGATCACACTATGCTCCTTGTGGCAACGGCAATACCAGGCATACAGGATCTTGGTCGTCTGACGATACTCATGCTCATAGCCATCAAACGCCTTGGAATCCTCAGGGTAAACACGAAGATACTCCTTGATCTTCTTGTTTGCGCGAAGGCGTAGAAAGCGGCCGAAGGGATTCGACTCACTCCCACGCAGATCACGGCGCACATGGTCGTGCTGGGCATTGCGGAAACGCCACCGCTGCAGACCATTGTGCACAACCAGACCCTGCCAGTCCCAGGACTTGGTCTTCTTGATCTCCTCGAACTTGTTCTTGAGATCCGACCACTCACTCACGCTGGCACTAGGATAGGTTTGAGGACGCCAATGAGATGCAATGGTATCGGTGTAGAACTTGACTGTGCCGTCAGCAGTGACAGTGCCACTGAAGATTACCCAGAAAGTGGGCTTGTGCACCGTCTTAACCACGCGGTGCTCAGGGTGGGCCAGCACAAGGCTCATAAAGGTCGCACTAACACCCTCCTGATCAGGAGAGCCCATGCTCGCCTCGAGATCCTCTAGAGTGACCTTCTGAGCATCCATGGCCTCGTCAAACAGTTCACGGAAGGTGTGCTCACTGTAGAACTTGCCATCGGCATCGAGTTTGGAGCGGGTAGTAACGTGGGTCACAGGGTCACCGCTCACACGGAAGATATTAATCATGACGCCCTCCACGAAGTCCTCAATGCGCAGAGGCTCATTGAGAGGGATCTTCTGATCACGGCGAGCGGCAAAGGGGGCCACACAGCAGGGAATATTGGTCAGCGTATTCCACACAACCGAGCGACACAGTTGGCTAACCTCGGACGTGGAGTCCTCTGTAGCACTGTTACTACCGTTAGCACTATCAGTATGCACCTCCCTGTTCTTGAGAATCACGTAGGGGCTGTTCTCAAACTCGAGGATCTCTACATGCGGCTCTGAGACAACGAGATACTCCTTCAGAGCAGGCCAGGTGGGATACTTTGCGCTAAGGGTTGCAAAGGTGTTAAGTCTGGAGAGTGGTGCAGCCATAGCAATATACCTATATATATTGTTATGGATACATTCAATTTTTAGGCTTTTACATGTACTTAATTCACATCTACCTAATTCACATCCACGCCAATAATATGTTTCACAACCCAAATTACGACCAGATCAGTAAAACTCCGCTTCTTTTCCGTATCCTCAAATCCCTCCTTGTGAATCATAGGAATTAGATGACCGCATAGTACATATAAGACTACTCCAAACACTACAGCATGCACTGCTGCACTTACCATTACCGAGCCCTTATCAGGAATACGTAAAAGAACTCCGGGGCTCAAGAGAAAAAACAGCACTGCAGCATATAGGTATTTATATCCCTTCATACTACTAGTCTTAGTAAAAAGAAAAACGCGATCGCTTAGTATTTTTGTTAGATACAATCAATAGATGGCGGAGAACTCTGCTGAGCCTACCCTAGCCTTGGATCCCATTGTTTCAGGAGCAGGGGCAGTAGAACAAGAAGATCCTATTATTGAACTCGGTGACAGAATTCGACTTGTTGGCGGAAAATACGATGGTACAATCGGCAGAGTTGTCTTACGAACGGAAGATCGTCTACATCTCATGCCGGATGGATTTACACACAAGGTCGAGGAGTTCTTATTAACCGATGAAGGGTTTGACGAGGATTCAGGTGTAGAGGCCGTAGAAATCCTGCAAAAGAGGAAGCAGCCCGCCCTGGTCAATATCTTAAATCTGATGCCATCTCAACTCCTAGAGACATTTACTGAAGATGGTACGCCTGGACCGACCTTTACTATTTTAACTGTGGATCCTGCCTCAGATTCTATCCTTGTCACAAACGAGGAATTAGGGGAATCGACAGTATCGTTTAACTTTCGTGGTGTTCCTAAGGACATGCCCTTTAGGATTGTTCGTGGAAGACAGGCCCCTGAGAAGGTATCTGCTGCTGAAGTACCTGATGCAGGCGTTGCTGGTACCGCTGGCGCTGCAGGTACCGCTGAGGAAGAAGAAGAGGGAGAATCTGGTATTGCTAACTTTGACTATCTGGATGATGAATTGGAAGCAACTCCGGCAGAGGGTGTTGAATTATTAATTGAAATTCCAACATCTGAGAGGACATACTCAGACATTACACAGAAGAGTGAGGCCTATGCCGATATTCTCTCGATGAATTCCGAGGTCCTCCAGAAACTCGAGATCACACAGAAAAATACTCGAATCCTGGTCGAACTCTTTTTCAATCTCACCAGGAAAATTCTTAACGTATCCTCTGAAGGCAACATCAGAGGATTTAAGGCAAGCAGTATTCAGACTCTGATTGAACTTCTGGAGACAAGGAAGCATGCTCTGGCTAGACCAGTCATTGATGCAAAGAAGATCTTATACTATGATGACACCACATCTGAACCTCCCCGTATCGAACATATTATCTTTAAGGAGTTACAAAAGCATGTAACTGATTCAACGGAATATCTCGAGGGATCGGCGCTCATGGACTCTCAGAAGTTCATGCCCTTCTTAAATGGATATCTCTCCATGTTCACCTCCCAGTGGGTTTCAGACTCGAAGCCGAAGATCGCCTTTGAGCGCGATGAAGAAGTCTTTCGTCTGAATGAGCCGGACGACGAAACCATTCCAGGATATCCCAGACAACTTCCTCCTTCAACAAAGGGCCTTCTAACGCCAGATGTCATTTCCACAGTGAAACTGTCTATGCTTCGCGGTCTGAAGGCTATTCGTAGTGGTGGCGGTAGAGGGCGTATCATTCAGGCGGGTGAGGAGGCGAGTGTACTCTCCTATGTCTTATTCCCCATTGGCTATCAACGGTCTCTCACTACGCTGAGAACCGAATCCCTCGCCAAGGATATCGAGAATAGCCGTAATGACATTCAGTCTATGCAATCGATTATAAGTAGGCTCGGGGAGATTACGAGTATTCCCTCGTCTGACGCTGCATTCAGTATTGGGCTGAATAAGGGCAACATGGGAAATATGTCTCTCATGGAATACATCAAACTCCTGAATATTAAGGCAGAGGGGTTCGCGGATTTCTGGCAAATTCAGTTACTCCTTGGTCTCGCAGAGCGTGAGTGGACCCTCGATCAGTATGCAGTCTTGAAGACTGCCATGAATACCACTCAGAACGCAATCACAGACTTAATCTTGAAGCAGAGGGAGGCACTTGCACAATTTGCGAGCCAGCCTCCCCCTGTTGAGGGCATTCAGATGACACCTGATGGCCCCAAACTCATTGCTAAGATTTCCGAAGAGGCCTTACTGAAGGACATACAGACCTCGATCCAGGAACAGATGCCATCCTATAAGGAGTCTGATGTCGCGCTTGTTGGTCTCATGTTACGCTTTCATCCTGACTACACCTTCGCCCAGTTAGCGGAGCAGCCTGTTACGCTAACTAAACTCCGCATGGTGCATGCGAGAAGGGAGTATCTAACGTCTGTTACTAACAAACTGAAGTACATGGCACGTGTGGAATTTGCGGGTGAGCCTCCTGTACCTATTCACTGCTCCCACGTCAAGCCCCTCGCGATGATTCGCCGCATTAAGGACCCGAAGCAGCGTCTAAGTCTTCTGGCGAAGTTCCTGAGCACGTTCCAGGGTGTGAAGGAGGACAACTGGGTGCGATGTCGTCTAGGCTCGCATAACTTACTGTGCGTGCACGAACTTCTGCAGATCTACCAGTTTCTGCGGCCTGGAGATGTGAATGCCCTGAATAAGGACATTCAACTCAATTTCGGAGGGGGGCAGTTCCAGGGATTTTATATGTGCAGGAATTGCGGGCAGCCGATCAGCGAATTGGAATTCGATACCCACCTGGAATTTACGGATGATGGAGTACCAATGTCTGGTAGATCTGAACTCGTAGACAAGGACGCTCTGAACATGAGTGATATTGATAAGATCC
>Ga0114976_10000877_pt1 | contig 18881 bp, 16 predicted proteins | sample S_130805_EF_Meta_FD_87319 | JGI IMG/M metagenome (GOLD analysis project Ga0114976, IMG submission 87319) | Freshwater microbial communities from Lake Simoncouche, Canada to study carbon cycling - S_130805_EF_MetaG | ecosystem: Environmental > Aquatic > Freshwater > Lake | place: Lake...
CCAGCGAAGTCGACGGGGCAAAAGACGCGAACGAAGAAAAGTCGGGCAGTGTCTTGGTCGGATACGGCACGGGAGGTCATGGGGCGACACGCCGCCGTCGACCGAGCGCTGCTGGGCACGCCACTCCCTCGCCCGTCCCTCCGGCCGCGACCGAAGCGCCCAAGAGGCCCGTGCTCCCCATCGTTGAAACCCTGGGTGTCATCGCGAAGCCCCCCATTCGTAAGTTGGCGAAAGACCTGGATGTCGACCTCTCGAAGGTTGAGCCAACGGGGATTGCGGGCGAGGTCACGCGAGATGACGTCGTTCGCCACGCCCAACAGGCGAGCGTGTTCCGCAACATCGCGACACCCGAGTGGTCAGCCGATCGCGAGGAGCGCATCCCGGTCAAAGGCGTTCGCAAGGCAATCGCGACCGCCATGGTGCAAAGCGCATTTTCCGCACCACATGTCTCCGTTTTCGTTGACGTGGATGCCACGCGCACGATGGAGTTTGTCAAGCGACTCAAGGATTCCACGGACTTCGCGGGCGTCAAGGTCTCTCCGCTGTTGATTCTTGCGAAGGCAATCATCTGGGCGGTGCGCCGAAATCCGACGGTCAACTCGACCTGGACCGACAAAGAAATCATCGTTCATCACTACGTCAACCTCGGCATTGCCGCGGCGACACCGCGCGGCTTGATCGTGCCCAACGTCAAAGAGGCTCAGTCGATGAGCTTGCTCGAACTTGCGCGCGGGCTTGAACAACTGACGTTGAACGCGCGTGACGGTAAGACGTCGCCAGCGGATATGGCCGATGGCACCATCACGGTGACGAATATCGGCGTTTTTGGCATGGACACGGGCACGCCGATTTTGAACCCGGGCGAGGTCGGCATTGTTGCGCTCGGCACTATTAAGCAAAAGCCGTGGGTCTTCGAGGGCGAAGTACGTCCGCGCTATGTCACGACCCTCGGAGCGAGCTTCGATCACCGCGTGGTCGACGGGGACGTGGCAAGCAGATTCTTGGCCGATGTGGCGTCAATCGTTGAGGAGCCCGCGCTGTTGCTCGATTAGCGGCCGTCGACGAGCGCAAGAAATAGTCCGAGCGCGATGATGATGCCACCACCCGTGGTGACAATCACGGTCAAGCGCCGCGGATTTTTTGCCAGCCAGTCGCGCGCGTATCCGGCGGCCAAGGCATACGTCATGTCGCCCATGATGCCGAGAATCTCGAAGATAAGCCCGAGAAGCAGCATCTGAAACCACAGGTTGCCGGCTGAGTAATTGACAAATTGGGGCAGTACGGCCAAGAAGAACACCGCAGTCTTGGGGTTGCTGACGCCAACAATGAAGGCTTCGCGCAACGTCTTGCCCACGCTCTGGGTTTTTAGGCTTCCGCCCAGGTCGGGTGCCTTGTCGTGACGGTGCACGATGGTCATGATGCCGAGATAGATCAGATAGGCCGCGCCGCCATAACGAATCACCTGATAGGCAATTTCGGAACTCGCAATGATGGTGCCAAGCCCCACCGCGACGAGCACAATCCACACGAATGTCCCCATCGCGTTGCCGAGCACCGTGAGCACGCCGAATTTCTTTCCCAGCGCTAGCGACCGGCCGACGGAAAACATGACTGACGGCCCGGGGATGGCAATCAGCACTATCGAGGCAATGATGAAGGTGACGAACGCCTCCCAGGTGGGCATTTCTAGCCTTCTTCCAGCACGGCCATTGCGGCATTGTGACCACCGAGACCGCTGACCGCGCCACCCCGCTGAGCTCCGGATCCGCAGAGCAGTACGCGCGGATGAGCGGTTGCCACGCCCCAGCGCGCCGCCGGCGTAGACAGGTCGGCACCGTCCTCACACCATGGCCACGAGAGCGGGCCGTGAAAGATGTTGCCGCCCGTCATGTTGAGCGCGTTCTCGAGATCGAGCGTTGTCTTTCCTTCGATGCACAGGTTGCCGTGCGCATCCCTCAACACCACGTCTTCGATTGGCTCGGCCAAGACGCTGTTCAGAGATCGAAGGACCGCCGCGACAAGCTCCGCGCGCACCTGCTCGTTGTTCTCGCGTGTGACAAGCGCGTGTGGTGCATGCAGTCCGAACACGGTGAGTGTGTGCGCCCCGGCATCGCGCAACTCGGGGCCAAGAATCGTTGGGTCGCTCAGCGAATGACAGTAGATCTCGCAAGGCAGGGTCGAGGGAATCTGACCCGCGGCCGCCTCTTCGTATGCCGTTTCGAGTTGCGTGTAGGTCTCGTTGATGTGAAACGTTCCGCCGAATGCCTGCTCGGGGGTAACCGTGTCGTCAGCCAAACGCGGCAATCGAGACAACAACAGGTTGACTTTGATTTGGGCGCCCGCCGGTCGTTGGTCCTCGGGTTGCGGCGCGCCCACTAGCTCAGCAAGCACCCACGGTGACACATTGGCCAGCACGAAGTCCGCGTCGAAGTTCGTCACCTCGCCCGCGATTTCGACCGTGACGGATGCCCGCGTGTCGGCCGTCCCCGGATTAACCTTCGTCACTCGTGCGCGAGTGACGAGCTCGGCGCCGGCTTCGCGAGCTGCCCGGGCCATTTCGTCGGTGACCGCCCCCATGCCGCCGCGGGGAACGTCCCAATCTCCGGTTTGCCCGCCAATCACGTGATACAAGAAACACCGATTTTGGTCGAGTGATTCACCGTGCGCGCGCGTGAAGGTGCCAATGAGCGCATCGGTCAGCGCGACTCCTCGCGCGACATCGCCCGTCAGGTAATCCTCGATTGCGTTGCCCAACGGCCTCTCGATGAAGGCGTCCCACAGGGCGTCGTCGTCGACGATTCGTTTGACTTCAGATCGCGTGAGCAGGGGTTGCGTCACGGTGGGCCAGAGTTTTTCGGCGAGCCGAGTGGTGTCGGCGTAGAAAGCGGCAAAGCCGGCGGCATCCGCACTATCGCCGAGTGATTCGAACGACGCGGCAGTTACGTGCGAATCCTGCGAGTCGATGAGAAGCCCTCGGTCGGGCGCCCCGGGAACCGGGGTGTACGACGAGTATCGACGACGGATGAGATCGACTCGCAGACCCAGGTCGTCGATGATGCGCTGCGGCAGCAAGCTGACCAGGTACGAGTAGCGCGAAAGCCGCGCATCGTGGCCCTCGAAGGCTTGCGCACTGATGGCCGCGCCTCCGGTGTGATCATCACGCTCGAGCACAACGACCGATCGGCCGGATTTCGCCAGGTACGCCGCGGCCACGAGACCGTTGTGTCCTCCACCCACAATGACGACGTCGTAGTGGGGGCGCATAATTTTCAGCCTACTCACCTCGTGCCTTTCTTCGACGTTGGTGACAGGATGAACTTCATGACGACGTTTATTGATGCTGAGGGTGTGCGAATCACCTATGACGTGTATCCGGCAAAGAAGCCCAAGGGTGTGATTTTGCTCGTTCACGGGCTTGGCGATCATGCCAAGCGCTTCGTCGCGCCAGCGACGGCGTTCGCCAACGCGGGATATACGGTCTACGCGCCGGATATGCGTGGACATGGCCGCACGGGACTCGAACAATGGGGTGGAGACGAGTCGCAACTCGGGCACCTCGGCCCGGGCGGCTTGCGAGCAGCGGTTCGCGACCTGCGGCAGATGACGGACATCATTCGCGGCGAGCACCCGAAGCTCCCCCTCTTCTTTATCGGTCACAGCATGGGGTCTCTGCAGGGCCAGATTTTGATCAACACGGATGCGGCGCGCTATGCCGGCGTCGTGCTGAGCGGCACGGCGTATCGTCGTCCCGGATTCATGAATGCCGGAGACCTCAACAAGCGTTTTGCGGTGGCGGGTGGAAACGGAAACGAGTGGCTCAGTCGCGACCCCAAGGTGGCAACGGACTTCACGAAGGACCCGCTCACGTTCAAGGCAGACGCGCTAAAACTTTTTGGTCTCGCGGATGGCTTGCGGCTGTTTGGCACGCCGGCAAAGGACATGCCTCGCGTGCCCATCCTCATCTTTATCGGCGGTGACGATTCGCTTGGCGGAGAGAAGAGCGTGCTCAAGCTTGCCGATGCGTACATCGCCGCCGGTCAAGACGACGTCACCGTCACCGTGTATCCGGGCGGGCGTCACGAGATGTTCAACGAGACGAATCGTCAAGAGGTGTACGACGATGTCATCTCGTGGATCTCGGAGCGTACGGCGAGCTAGTTCTTGCCCGGCACAATCCGGCAGGCGTTGCCGGTCAGCGCGTCAACGCCACCCGAGCGCGCATCCGAAACGTAGTTGGGGTGCTTGCCGAGCCACTCGGTCACATACCAGCAGCCTGACGTGATCCGCCGTTCGCTGGTTGCCAGAACGTCGCCGATGGCACTGCGCACGAGGATGGCGGCGAGTCCGAGCCCGCGGTGAACCGGGTCGACGAATGTGTGGGTAAACAAGATTTCGTCGCCTCGCAGCTCATAGGTCAGTTCGCCCCCTTCAACGTCGTCGACGAGGATGACGTATCGCGCGGCTTCGGTCTCGTGAACCACTTCGGTATGCATGGTGCCAGCCTAGGCATACGAGAGACTATGAGCGTGGTGAATCGGGTCATCGAAGGCGATAACTTAGCCGTGCTCGCGAGCATGGCCGACGGCGCCGTCGACTTGATTTATGTTGACCCTCCGTTCAACACGGGTCGCGTTCAGTCGCGATCAACGACCACGGCCCGCCGGCAGGGGGCTTCGCTCACACCCGCGCGCAGTCACGCGGGCTTTCAGGGCGTCGCGTACGAGCGCATCCGTACCGACCTCAAAAGCTATGACGATCGGTTTGACGACTATTGGTCATTTCTTGAGCCCCGACTCATTGAAGCCTGGCGCGTGCTGTCACCCACGGGAACGCTGTACCTGCATCTTGACTATCGCGAAGCCCACTACGCCAAGGTGCTTCTCGACGCCATTTTTGGGCGTGAATCGTTTATCAACGAGATCATCTGGGCGTATGACTTCGGTGGCAAACCAAAGAATCGCTGGCCCGCCAAGCACGACACGATTCTGATGTATGTGAAAGATCCCGCGAGGTACACGTTCAACGCTGAAGACGTTGAGCGTGAGCCCTACATGGCGCCGGGTCTGGTGACCCCCGAAAAGGCGGCGCGCGGCAAGATGCCGACCGACGTCTGGTGGCACACGATTGTCTCGCCTACCGGTAAAGAGAAAACCGGGTATCCCACGCAAAAGCCCGAGGGAATCTTGCGGCGCATCATCGCCGCCTCTTCGAACCCGGGCGACCGCGTTCTCGACTTCTTTGCCGGCAGCGGGACAACGGGTTTCGTCGCGCATGAGCTCGGTCGCCCCTTTACGCTCGTCGACGAAAACCCCGAAGCGCTCGCCGTCATGCGCACGCGATTTGCCTCAATTGACGTGGATTTCACTCGCGCCGACTAACCTGTGGAGATGAGTTCAGATCTTCCCGACTCCCCGCGCACCCGCATCACACGATTAAATGACCGCCAGGTTTTCGATCGGTATGCTCTCAACGCCCTCCTCGATTCCGCGGTGCTAGCGCACGTTGGTTTCGTTCGTGACGGCGAACCCATTGTCTTGCCCGTCGGATTTGGGCGCGACGGCGATTCGATGCTCATCCACGGCTCGACGGGGAGCCCGTTTTTTCGCGAGATGTCCGATGGTCGACCGTTGGCCATCACGGTGACACACCTCGACGGACTTGTGTACGCGCGCAGCGGCTACGACAGCTCGATGAACTATCGCTCGGCCATGATTCGTGGGTGCGCATCCATCGTTGACAATGCTGACAAAGAGGATGCCCTGCACATCATCACCGAGCACCTCATGCCCGGTCGTGCGAGCGAGGTTCGTCCGCACAAGTCGAAGGAGCTCGCGGCCACGCTCGTGTTGCGCGTTCCGTTGACCGAGGTGAGCGTAAAGATCAACAACAAGATGCCCGATGAAGAGGTCAATGACGGAGACCCCCGCACCATCTGGGCAGGGGTCTTACCGTTGAGAACTGTCGCGGGCGAACCCGCAACCTCGGAACTTACGCCTTCTTCGACGCCGGTGGCTGCTTCGGTGCGCGCTTTGGCGCAGAAGCTTTCGTAGCGCTCGCGGCATCCGCTTCGTTTTCGGCCTGGATGACCTCGGCTTCCATCCCGACGCTAACCATTGCGCCGGTCATTTCGGCAGCCCGTTCGGCCATCATGGCCGCATTGTCGTCTGCGGCTTCCTGCATGGCGGACTTCTGGCGAAGCGGAGTGGCCTTGAGGAACCAGCTGAGCACGAACGCAACGGACACGACCGCGAGACCAATCCAGTAGACCGACACGACGGCGTTGGAGAAGCCAACCAAGAACGGATCGGCTAATGCCGGGCTTGCGCCGGTCAGGAACGACGTGTCTCCGTTGAGGGAGTCGCCGATGGCGGCCGTGTTGCCCGAGGAGAGCAGGTCAAAGATTTGCTTGTCGTTGGGGTTCACCGACGCGGGGTCGGTCTGGAGCGCAATCGCGGTGGTTTTCATCGCCGCTTGCAGCGGGTTGAGAAGCGCCGGATCGGTGAAGGCGTCTTTGAGGCGATTCGGAATTTCGGCAAACAGCACCGAGAAGAGGATCGCGGTTCCGGCAGTTCCACCCATGGAACGGAAGAACGTGGAGGAACTCGTGGCCACACCCATGTCGCGCGACCCGACCGAGTTCTGGCTGGCGACCGTGAGCGTTTGGAGCAACTGGCCGAGACCCAATCCGAGCGCGAACATCGCAACCATCACGTACCACAGGGGCGACTCGTAGGTCAGGAACGTCATGAGGTAGAAGCCAATCATCATGAAGAGCGTGCCTGTGCGAGGGAACCACTTATAACTACCGGTTCGAGCCATCAGTTGGCCCGAGACGATACTCGCGGTCATCAACCCCAGAATCATGGGCAGCATGAGGAAGCCACTCTCGGTGGGTGTGGCACCCTTGACCAACTGGAGCCAGAGCGGAATGGTCATGAGTCCGCCGAACATGCCAAAGCCGACGAATACGCCCAGGATTGTCGACATCGAGAACGTGCTCGACTTGAACAGCTTCAAAGGAATGAGCGCGTCGTCACCCATGTGCCGTTCGATAAACACGAAGGCAATTGCACCGGCGAGTCCGAGCACGTAACACAGCAGCGCCCCGGGCGACCCCCAGCCCCACTCGCGTCCCTGCTCAGCCACGACGAGAAGCGGAACGGTGGCGATGATGACGGTTGCGGCACCCCACCAGTCGATTCGGACCGCGCGCGGGTGACGTGGCAGGTGAAGGAAGCGCAAGACCACGGCTAGAGCAATGATTCCGATCGGCAGGTTGATGAGGAAAACCCAGCGCCAACCGGCAAGCCACAGAATCTCAGGGGTTCCCGACAGGAGCCCACCGATGAGCGGACCGATGACGCTCGAGATGCCGAACACCCCGAGGAAGAAGCCTTGGTATTTGGCTCGCTCCCGCGGAGCGAGCATGTCGCCCATGATGGCGAGCGGGAGAGCCATCAGACCACCGGCGCCAAGGCCCTGAATCGCTCGGTAAATGGCGAGTTGGTACATGTCCATCGCCGCTCCAGCCATGAGGGACCCGGCCAGGAATATGACGATTGCGATGATGAAGAGGAGTCGGCGACCGAAGATGTCGCTGAGCTTTCCGTAAATCGGTGTCGAGATGGTCGACATAATCATGTAGGCCGTGGTGACCCACGCCTGAAGGGCCATTCCGTTGAGGTCGTCGGCGATGGTGCGCATCGACGTGCTCACGACGGTTTGGTCGAGCGCGGAGAGGAACATTCCCGACATCAGGCCAATCATGACGAGCAAAATCTCGCGTTTTGACATCACGGGAACGACGGCGTTTGGAGCTGTGCGTGCAGACATGGACTCTACGTTAGCAGTAACTTTTAGTAACTCCGGTTGTGTAAAGTAACTGTCATGCCGGTGAATCACGAGCGTCGCGATGACGTGCGCGCCGTGTTTCGGGGGCCCGAACGGGAACTTGCCCTGAGCATCCTGAATCGCGTCGCCGATAAGTGGGCCGTGCTGACGGTCTCGCATCTGGCGCGTAAGCCGCAGCGATTTACCGATTTGCTCGAAAACGTTCCCGGAATATCTCGACGCATGCTCACGGTGACGTTGCGACAGCTCGAGCGCGACGGCCTCGTTGCGCGGGAGATTCGGGTAGGTGTGCCCGGACATGTCGACTACGTCGTTACGCAACTGGGTCGGTCTCTTTTTGAGCCGCTGATCGCGGTGGCCCTGTGGGTGTTCGACCACAAAGACGAGATCGCCCAGAACCGGGCACACTATGACGCAGCTGGCGGTGTGACCTCGAGTGTCGCCGACCATGCAGTTACATCGGCGAGAATGTCGCCGTGACTTTTTCTGCTCAACGTCCGGAAACGCCCATCTGGAAACGCCCATCGACCTGGTGGATTGCCGCGGGTGCGGTCGCGATTGTCGGTGTTCTTGTGGCTGTTCTGGTCGTGGGTTCGAACGCGGGTAGCCTCACGGCCCGCCCCGCGTCGAAGACCCCGACGCATTCGACCACCCGGACACCCACCCCGACACCCACCCCCACACCCACACCGGCCAGCTTTAACAAGCAAGCCTTTTCGATTGACGATCCCTCGAGTTTGTGGGTCGTTGTGAATAAGCACCGTCCGCTTGCTGACCAGATGTATGTGCCGAGTCCGCTGAGTGATGCTCCCGTGCCGTTTGCGTTTGCCCCGACGCTACGAACCGAGGCAGCGGACGCCATCACTGTGATGTTTGCCGCCTACACGGCCGAGACAGGCGGCGAGATGATGCTGCAAAGTGTGTACCGCAGTTACGACACGCAGGCGGGCATTTATGCCGGTGACGATACGCTGACCGCTCGTCCGGGCTTCAGCGAGCATCAGACCGGACTCGCCGCCGATATCGGCGACATATCGGGCCAATGCGCGGTTCAGGCGTGCTTTGCCGACATGCCAGCCGGACAGTGGCTCGCCGCGAACGCCTGGAAATACGGCTTCATTTTGCGCTACCCCAACGGCTACATCGACACCACCGGGTACGAGTTTGAACCGTGGCATTACCGCTACGTGGGCCCGGATTTAGCGGCCGAAATGCATAACACGGGAACGCCCACGCTCGAGGACTTCTTCGGGTTGGAGCCCGCTCCCCGCTACCCCGACCAGGGCTAGAAGCCAGTGCGCGGTCAACTCAGGCGCGGTCAGCTCAGCGCGGCATCAACGATGCGCTTTGCCTCCGCTTGAACCAACGTCAAGTGCTCGGGTGAGCGAAACGACTCCGCATAAATCTTGTAGACGTCTTCGGTGCCCGATGGTCGAGCGGCAAACCACGCAAACTCGGTCTGCACCTTGAGACCGCCGAAAGCGGCTCCGTTGCCCGGCGCGTGAGTCAGCGTGGCGGTAATCGGGTCGCCGGCGAGTTCGGTTGCGGTGATGGACGACGCGTCGAGTTTGCCGAGCCTGGCCTTTTGTTCTCGGGTGGCGGGAGCATCCACTCGCTCGTACGCCGAGTCACCGAAACGTTTGACCAACTCGCGATAGCGCGTCGACGGTGTTGTGCCCGTCACACTAAGAATTTCAGCGGCCAGGAGGCACAACAGAATTCCGTCTTTGTCTGTGGTCCAGACCGTTCCGTCGAATCGCAAAAAGGAGGCACCCGCGCTTTCTTCGCCGCCGAAACCCACCGAGCCGTCCACGAGACCGGGAACAAACCACTTGAATCCCACGGGCACTTCCCACAGTTGCCGACCCAGTGCGGTGACCACGTGGTTGATCATGCTCGACGACACCATCGTCTTGCCCACGCGTGCATCCGCCCGCCACTCGGGACGATGTGTAAACAGGTACTCAATCGCGACGGCCAAGAAGTGATTCGGGTTCATGAGCCCCGCATCGGGAGTGACAATGCCGTGTCGATCAGCGTCGGCATCGTTGCCCGTGAGCAGGTCAAAGTCGTGGCGTTTGCCAATCAGCGAGGCCATCGCGTTCGGGCTTGACGGATCCATTCGAATCTTGCCGTCCCAATCGAGTGTCATAAATGCCCACTGTGGGTCCACATCGGGGTTCACGACCGTCAGGTCGAGGCCATACGTGCGACCAATTTCGTCCCAGTAGGCGACGGATGCTCCCCCCATCGGGTCCGCGCCAATGCGCACCCCCGCTCGCGCAATCGCGTCCATGTCGATGACGTTGCGTAGGTCATTGACGTATTCGGTCAAAAAGTCGTACGTGCGCACCAGTCCTTCGGGGTCGGTTCGGCGCACATCGGCAAGCCCGCCCTCGATAATCTCGTTTGCTCGCTCTGCAATCGCGTTCGTGGCGTCGGAATCGGCCGGTCCGCCGTGGGGAGGGTTGTATTTGAATCCCCCGTCGTCAGGCGGGTTGTGGCTGGGCGTGACGACGATGCCGTCGGCGAGATGCCCGTCGACCGACTCGTTGCCGGAGGAACGTGCGTTGTGCCGCAGAATGGCGTGCGAGACGGCCGGTGTCGGCGTGAAGCCATCTCGCGCATCCATCACGACGTCGACGCCATTTGCGACCAAAACTTCGAGGGCCGTTGTCTGAGCCGGCCGCGACAGCGCATGCGTGTCCGCGCCAATGAACAAGGGTCCCGTGATTCCCTGCTGGGCTCGGTACTCGCAAATGGCCTGCGTGATGGCGAGGATGTGGGTTTCATTGAAGCTTCGATTAAACGATGAACCGCGATGACCCGATGTGCCGAAAGCCACACGTTCGGGCGCCCGGGAGACGTCGGGAACCTGGTTGTAGTAGGCCTCTACGAGGGCGACCACATCGACCAAGTCACTTGTTGCCGCGGGCATACCCGCTCGGGTTGTCATGCCCGACAGTTTGCCACCGCCGGTAGTCTCTAGGGAATGTCTATTTCTTTCAGTTACCTTGGGCCCCCCGGCACCTTTACGGAAGCTGCACTCGCGCAGGTTCCGCAGGCTGCCGGCCACGAATGGCGCCCGGTGAGCAACGTGGGCGAAGCGCTGGACGATGTAGTGTCGGGTCGATCCATGGCCGCCATGATTGCGATTGAGAATTCTGTCGAAGGTGGAGTGACGGCGACCCAAGATGCCCTCGCAAAAATTCCTGGCTTGCGCATCATTGGCGAATACCTCGTGCCCGTTCGTTTCGATTTGGTCGCCCGCCCTGGCACACAACTCTCTGATGTCACGATTGTCAACGCGCATCCGGTTGCCTACGCGCAGTGTCGTGCGTGGCTCGAACAGTCGGTGCCGCATCACGGGCACATTCCAAGCCCGAGCAATGTTGCGGCCGCTGCTGAGTTGTTGACATCCTCGGTCGCCGACGCCGCCATTGCACCACCGGGTATTTCATCGCACTACGACGTCGAGGTGCTCGCTGAAAACGTCGGAGATAACCCCAACGCCCAAACACGATTCGTGCTCGTCAGTAAAACCACCGAGTTGCCGGCACCGACAGGTCACGACAAAACCACCCTCATTATCGAACTTCCGGATGACCGGTCGGGCGCCCTGTTGGAGATGCTCGAGCAATTCGCCACGCGTGGCGTGAACCTGAGCCTCATTCAGTCGCGGCCGATTGGTGATGAATTTGGCCGATACCGGTTCGTCATTGACGCGGATGGACACGCCCGTGATGAACGCATGTCCGACGCCTTGCTCGGATTGCGCCGCTTCAGCCCCAAAGTCATTTTCTTAGGTTCGTACCCGCGTGCCGATCGTGCGCCCATCGTGCACGAGGACCGGTATGCCGATCAGGTGTTCGCGGATGCTCGAGCATGGCTAGAGCGAATCTTGGGGTCGTGACAGCCTCGGTAGACTGACCTTCGTGATTGACCCCGTGCTTCTTCGCGACAACCCGGACGTTGTTCGTCGTTCGCAGGCGGTTCGCGGCGACGATGTGACTCTTGTCGATGCGGCCGTAGAGGCCGATGGTGCCCGGCGCGCCGCTCTCACGCATTTTGAGACCCTTCGCGCCGAACAGAATCTGTTCAGCAAAAAAGTTGGTCAGGCTCAGGCCGATGAAAAGAAGGCGCTGCTCAGCGAGGTTGCGCAGCTGGCTCAGCAAGTTAAAGACGCGAACGCCGCCGCCACCGCGGCCGAAGAAGCCTACGACGTCGCGGTTTCTCGACTCGGCAATATTGTGCTTGACGGTGTGCCTGCCGGTGGCGAAGAAAATTTTGCGACGTTGCGCACTCACGGCTCGCCCGCAAAGTTTGACTTTGAACCCAAAGACCACGTGGAGCTTGGCGAGGCACTCGATGCCATTGACACCGTGCGTGGTGCCAAAGTGTCGGGCGCGCGGTTCTACTTCTTGAAGGGCGTGGGCGCTCGGCTCGAACTCGGCCTCATGAACATGGCTCTGGAACAAGCGATTCACGCGGGCTTCACGCCGCTGATTACACCCACGCTGGTGCGGCCGGAGATCATGAAGGGCACCGGCTTTCTCGGGGCCCATGCCGACGAGATTTACTACCTGCCCGCCGACGACCTGTACCTTACGGGCACGAGCGAGGTTGCGCTCGCCGGGTATCACTCCGACGAGATCATCGACGTGAGCGCCGGGCCCGTGCGCTACGCCGGGTGGTCGACGTGTTACCGGCGCGAGGCAGGGTCCAGCGGCAAAGACACGCGAGGCATCATCCGTGTTCACCAGTTCAACAAGCTCGAGATGTTCGTTTATGCGCACCCCAGCGAGGCCGAAGCCGAGCACGAACGTCTCGTCGCGTGGCAGGAGGCCATGCTTCAAAAACTTGATCTCGCATATCGCGTCATTGATGTGGCCGCCGGGGATCTCGGTTCTTCGGCTGCGCGCAAGTTCGATATTGAAGCATGGATTCCCACCCAGGGCGCCTATCGCGAGCTCACGTCAACGTCAAACTGCACAACATTCCAGGCTCGCCGGCTCCAGACTCGCTTCCGCACGGAGTCCGGCAAGACCGAGCCGGTCGCCACGCTCAACGGCACACTTGCAACCACGCGATGGTTGGTCGCGCTCCTCGAAACTCACCAGCAAGCCGATGGCTCGGTTGTGGTGCCTCCCGCACTTCGTCCCTTTGTGGGCGGTCTCGAAATCCTTACTCCGATTGGTTCTTAATGGTTGAGTTCGACCCTCTCTATCGCTGGCTCATCGCCTTAGATATCGACGGCACCATCGTCTCAAGACGTGGCGATGTTGACGAGGCGGTGAAAAAAGAAATTCGGCGCGTAACCGACCTCGGTCACGAGGTCACGCTGGCCACGGGACGATCGGTCGGAGACACGTTCCCGATTCTCAACCAACTCGGTATCAGCCCCGAATACGTCGTCTGCACCAACGGTGCAACGGTGTTGCGTCGGGATCCTCTCGAACCGAGCGGCTACTCGTACGAATGGGTGGAGACGTTCAGCCCGGCAACCGTGCTGAGCACGATTCAGCCGTACCTTCCCGAGGGAAAGTACGCGGTCGAAGACGAGCACGGTGACTATTACTACACCGAGCCGTTCCCGGGCTATGCGAACGCACCCCGGAGCCACAAAGTGCCGTTCAACGACCTGCTCTTCATCGAGGCAACGCGCGTCGTAGTGATTTCTCCCGAACACGACTCGGGCATGGACCAGTTCCTGGAGATGGTCAACAAGATGGGTTTGCACAGCGTGAGCTATTCCATTGGTTACACCGGCTGGCTCGACATCGCTCCCGACGGCGTCAACAAGGCGACCGGCCTGGAGCGGATTCGTGAAAAGCTCGGCATCCCGCGCTCACACGTTGCCGCGGTTGGCGACGGAAAAAACGACGTCGAAATGCTTGAGTGGGCCGCGGCCATGGGTCGAGGGGTGGCAATGGGGCAAGCGCCACTCGAAGTGGCGACCGTGGCCAACGAATTGTGCCCCTCCGTCGACGACAACGGTGTCATCACCGTTCTCGCGTCTTTCAATTAGTCCCCCGTAACTCGATCAGGTTCGGCGCACAGAACCTTGCCAGAATCGCGTGGCAGGGTGAGGGGGAACCTCGTCGGGTAGCATTAACCGTTGTCGTTCGACGTCCGGAAGGTCGACGAATTTCAGCGGGAGGGCTGTCCGAGCGGCCGATGGAGCTGGTCTTGAAAACCAGTGAGCAGCAATGCTTCGTGGGTTCGAATCCCACGCCCTCCGCACCATTCACCCAATTTCACCGCCAGTACGTCGTTTGGAGCAGACCTGATGAACGGTTCGACTTCTCGTCCATCCTCGCGTCGACGACCCGTCGCTCGACACGGGCGCCTGCGTCCTCGTGGCCCCGTCACGTTCGTCGTCTCGATTCTGGCGTCGGCGCTCGCCGTCGTCTTGGTCAGCGCGTCATCGGTGGCCGCGATTGCCGTGTGGGACGTGTCGCGTACGGTGCATGAGGGTGTCACGTTGGCGAACGAACCTGAGGTCATTCCCTCGATTGGTGAGATTGAAGGCGGTGTGAACATCCTGCTGGTCGGCAGTGACTCGCGCGCGAACACCGGGCTCGAAGAAGACGGTGGCGTTCTCAACGACGTCAACATGCTTCTGCACATCTCAGCCGACCACACCAGTGCCACGGCTGTCAGCATTCCCCGCGACATGGTTTTTCCCATGGCGGACTGTCCCGATTCGAATGGCGATGGGCAAAGCGACGGAGGCGGCTGGACCGGGCCAATCAACGCGGTCATGAACGAGGGTGGACTTCCCTGCGTCGTGGCGACCGTCGAGCAAGTCACGGGTATGGCGATCCCCTACGCGGCGCTCGTCGACTTTGCCGGAGTCATTCAGATGGCCGATGCCATCGGTGGAGTTGACGTGTGCGTGGCTGAAACCATCGAAGACCAATACACCGGAACGTTCCTTGATCCTGGAATTCACACATTGAGTGGGGCCGAGGCCCTCGCCTTCCTGCGTACTCGACACGGAGTGGGCGATGGTTCCGACCTTGGGCGCATCTCGAATCAGCAGGTATTTTTGTCCTCTTTGGTTCGAAAGTTGAAGAGCAGTGAAACGCTCACGAATCCCGTGAAGCTTTATCGCATCGCCAAGGCGGCTCTGGGCAACATGCAACTCTCGAACAGCCTCAACAACGTCGACACGATGGTGTCGATTGGCATGGCACTTCGCAACATTCCGCTCGACAGCGTGGTGTTCGTTCAGTACCCCGGCTCGACCGGTGGGGACGGTGTCTACACGGCAAAAGTGCAACCAATCCAGTGGGCGGCCGATGAGCTGTTTGCTGCTCTGATGGCCGACCAGCCCGTTGCGGTCAGCGGAGGTACGGGAGTTGGCTCTGCGGTCGACCCGAATGCGGAGGCGCAACGCGCCGCCGATGAAGCCGCCGCGGCAGCGACCAAGGCGAGTGCGACTCCTCTTTCTCAGAAGAAGCCGACCACCAGCGCCTCAGCCTCGGCCTCGGCGATGCCGACCGCAACGCCGACCCCCACAGCGGCCGCGCCAGCACCCGCCAAAGTTCAACTGCCCTCGGACATTCACGGACAGAGCGCGAACGATTACACGTGCTCGAAGGGCCGAACGCTCAACGACCAGTAATCGAGTTAGCCTCACCGGTGCGCAGCGGTTAGACTTCTGCGGTGCGCTTTCGAGTGCGCTGGAGACGTCGCATAGTCCGGTCGAGTGCGCCTCACTGCTAATGAGGTAAGGGTCTTAAAGCCCTTCGGAGGTTCAAATCCTCTCGTCTCCGCCAATAAAGAAACCCGCCCATGCCGGCGGGTTTCTTTATTGGCTGGTAGCGGCGAAGTGAGGATTTGGGAGGAGGCAACCCAGTGGGTTGCCGACGGCTCCTCTCGTCTCCCTCCCGAATTCCCTCAGGCATTTACGTAGACTCACGTGAGCAACCGCGATTGAAATCAGGAGTGGCGACGTGGCAAGACGCATTCAGATGGGTAACGGGATTTTGGCGGCACCGCGGGGTGCCATCTGGTGGGGTGTTGGCGGCTTTGTTCTCACCGCTCTGATCGGATTCGTTGCCGTTGCGAATTTGTCGTGGACGCAATCAACGTTTGTCATTGACGAGTTCTTTCATGCCAACACGTCGAGCTTTCAGGAGTGGCTCGCCAACGTTCTTGAGGCTATCGACCGCTACGTTGTGGTGGCCGTGATTCTGCTCATCATGGGCATCCTTGTCACGCTGTGGAAAGGCTGGCTGCCGGCGCTCGGTTCGATTCTCGTGGCCGGCGTGGGGTGGCTGATGATTGCCGGCGTGAAAGAAGTTGTGGCAGAGCCACGCCCCATGCCGTTTGACGGAACCCCGTATCAGCAGGCGCTGAGTTACCCGAGTGGCCACGTGACGTTCGTCATGGCACTCACGGTTGCGCTCGGCGCGATTTTGGCGGGCTCTCGCTGGCGCTGGCCGGTTGTCGTGTTTTTGAGTCTGCTCACTCTACTCACCGCCTGGAGTCGGCTCTTGCTTGGAGTGCATTATCCGATGGACGTCGTGGGGGGCATCCTGGGCGGATTGTCGGGAGCGTTTTTTGTTCTCGGCACGTGGAACACGGTCGTGAGGTGGGCGACGCGGCGTCGGACCACCACTCGTCACTGAGCACCTCTAGACTGTGACGTGGCCTTTTGGGTCGCACAACCTCTCGAGCAGAACGGTACATATGTCGACCACACAAATTCAGGGCTATAAGTACCGCTGGCTAGTGCTGACGGTCGTGCTCGTTGCCGAAATTATGGATCTGCTTGACGCCACGATTGTGAACGTCGGAGGCCCGGCGCTCGCGCAAGAGCTGAATGCTTCGCCAACCGAACTTCAGTGGGTGATCGGAGGGTATGCCCTCGCGCTCGGCTCGGGACTGATTTTGGGCGGTCGACTGGGAGACCGGTTTGGGCGGCGCAACATGTTTCTGTTCGGCCTGATTGGATTCACCTTGGCTTCGCTCGCGTGTGCACTCGCGCCGACCGTGCTCGTGTTGATTGTGCTGCGATTCGTTCAGGGCTTCTTGGGCGCGATGCTCCTGCCCCAAGGGTTTGGATTGATTCGAGACGCCTTCCCTCCGGCTGAATTCGGTAAAGCTTTTGCGGCTTACGGCCCCGCGTTTGGACTCGGCGGTATTCTCGGTCCGGTAATTGGCGGTTTTCTCATTCAGGCCAACGTTTTCGGTCTCGGTTGGCGTGCGGTGTTTCTCGTGAACGTTCCCATTGGCATCATTGCGGCCATCATTTCGTGGCGCTTCGTTCAGAAAGCGCCGGCCGATAAGTCCATCAAGATTGACATTTTTGGCGCGCTCCTCGTGATTCTGTCTTCTGGACTCCTCGTCTACCCCTTGATTCAAGGACAAGAAGCGGGATGGCCACTCTGGACGTATCTGATGCTCGCGGCGTCTGTCGCTGGCTTCCTTCTCTTCGCCCGGCTCGAGGTTGTCGCGCGTCGAAACGGTCGAACCACGCTCATTGATCCCACAATCTTCAAAAATCGCGGCTACACGTTTGGTCTCGCGGGACTGGGAATTTACTTCGCCGGCTTCACGGGCGTCTATCTGATTCTCACGCTCTTCCTGCAATTCGGGGAGAAGTTCACTTCTGCCGAGGCCGGAATCGCGAATATCCCCATCGCGCTGGGTTCCGCCATTGGTGGAATAGTCAGCGGCGCATTCCTGGCGGAAAAGATTGGCGGACGCTTCACGTTGCAAATTGGTGCCGTGATTCAACTTGTTGGCGTGGCTCTACTGTGGTTTGCCCTGCCGAGTCTCACGGACTTTTCCATCTGGCAGTTGGTTCCGGGCCTCGTCGTCTCGGGCATTGGCACGGGCCTGATCGCAGCACCCATTTTCGACACGATTCTCTCGACCGTTGAGCCCCAGCAGAGCGGATCCGCGAGTGGGGTGCTGTCTGCCGTGCAATCGGTGTTTTCATCCGTCGGCGTGGCGATTTTCGGCACCGTGTTCTTCACGTATGCCCTGGTCGGGCAAGCTGACGTCGGATTCCGAACAGGACTCATTGTGCAGGTCGTCGTCGTTGTGTTGTTTGTGATTGTCGCGTCCTTGCTACCCAAACGAGCACAACACTAACGAGCGTGCGCACGGCGGGCGTGGATGTGGCGGCAGAGCCACGCGGAACGGCTCTCGCCATCGTGGAGTGGGCTCCCGGCTCCGCCCGAGTCACTGAGTTGACGCTGGATGTGACCGACGATCCCATCGTGGAAGCGGCCATCCGGGTAGACAAAATCGGCATCGACTGTGCACTGGGCTGGCCCATCGAATTCGTCGAATTCGTGATCGGGCATTCACAAGTTGACTCATCGCCGACGCCGGTTGACGGCGGCATGGACTGGCGGCGCCGCCTCGCCTACCGCGAGACAGATCGATACGTTCGGGCGACCACCGGTCGCTGGCCGCTGAGCGTATCGACCGATCGATTGGGCCTGACCGCGATGAGATGTGCCGGGATGCTCGCTCGCATGGCCGCATCCGGAATCGATGTCGACCGTTCGGGCTCGGGTGACGTGGCGGAGGTCTATCCCGGTGCCACGCTTCGCTCGTGGGGATGCGACACAACGGGATACCGCACCGCTCGTGCTTCACGTGAAACGTTGCTGGACGACCTCCGAGAGAAGGCTCCCTGGCTGGATTTTGCGACGTTCGCGGAGTTGATGGTGTCGTCGGCGGACGCCTTCGATGCGGTCATCGCGGCACTGTGCGCGCGCGCCGCTGCACTCGGGCTCGTCGAACGTCCACCAGACGAGATTGTCGAACGCGCGCGAGTCGAGGGGTGGATTGCCCTGCCGACAGGACCCATTGGCGACCTTCTCCAGACCACGCACTAGCCGGGGTGTCGCGGACACACGTCACTCTTCGTGTTCGTGACTCCACTGCGCCTCGGGATCAAATCCGCTGCCGTACTGCGTTTGCGGATACCCGGTCATTGGTGAGTATCCGTGGGGCCCGTTGTAGTAGTCCCCGGGATTCATCCCGTCCGCGTCCGCGTCGGG
>Ga0114976_10000878_pt1 | contig 18848 bp, 13 predicted proteins | sample S_130805_EF_Meta_FD_87319 | JGI IMG/M metagenome (GOLD analysis project Ga0114976, IMG submission 87319) | Freshwater microbial communities from Lake Simoncouche, Canada to study carbon cycling - S_130805_EF_MetaG | ecosystem: Environmental > Aquatic > Freshwater > Lake | place: Lake...
CAGTAATTTGTCCATAATGACGTTTTCTGAGATCAATTTAATAATATATTGCCCATTGGGAATCGATTGAATTTTAATTTTTATTGCGGCTTTCGAATTTCCGATAGCCCATGTTCCTAAAATAATTCCTCTTAAATCAGCTAACAGGATTTGGCCTTTTCCCATTTCTTTTAGAATTTCAATCGTTAATTGATTTCCGATCATCGGATTGGGATAAATCGAAAAACCATTAAAGTTTTCGGGGATATTGAAAACAACTTTTTGAAATTCAGAGTAACATGAAAGCAGGGGATTGGTGGCTAAATCAAAATTTCGCTTAGCTCTAACCTGATGCAAGCCATTAACCACCATTTTTAAAATCGCATTGGTATCTATCATTTTTAATGGCCCCACAATCCATTGGTAACTATCAACCACATCAAAATTTCGGGCTTTAATAAAAAAAGTACCATTTTTTTCTAAAATAGGCATTAGAGGTAAGACACGCCCATATATGAACTCATCGATACTGGGAATGGACCAGCATCCAAATTCATTTTTAGTTTTTAAGCGGTAAGTCCCTGACTGATTGACCTTGATTGAATCCGTGATTTCCCCCGTATTCCAAAGGTATCCAAATGCTTGACTGGTCTTAATCGTAACAAAATCTCCTAAACAAAATTGATTCGATGGGAACGATTTGGTGACAGGTTGTTTTTCGACAGGAAAATAAAAACTGGTGACTGAGTCACTCGGTGGGGACCAACAATCCACCGAGTCTTGCATTATGACAGTATAGGTTTGTGGTTTTTTAGAATAAATAAATGATTTAGTTTCTGAATTAGACCATTTCCATGATTTTGCATTTTTTGTGGTCTGTAATAAGGTAGAATCACCACGGCAAAATCCTGCGTTTCTAAGGGTCACTATGTGTGGCTTTTCAGGAGTGGAATGAATACGAATTTTAAGGGGAATAGACCATTCTGACCAGCATTTTCCATCCATTGTTATTTTAGCTTTGAATAATTCCACACCCGCTTTTTTTCCGAAAAATGGTAAAATCTTTGTTGTTTCACCCATTACCCATAAATATTTATTCGCATCTTCTTTGATGGAAATTAGCAAAGAGTCATTTTGACAAATCGCATCTTTTAAACTTAATAGGCGCGGAGGTTCTGGAGTTTGGTGAATTTCCACATTTATCTTTTCAGTCCGATAAAAACATCCTGATTTATGGATGATGGCTTGGTAAGTCCCGGCACTTGCGATTTCTTTGATGATTGGATTTTCACTATAGCTGTGGCCCTCTTTTTCCCATACAATAAATTGCGAATCGGATGAAAAATTTAGTTTGATCTCTATGAGTTCATTTTCGCACGCGAATGGGCCAAAACTCGATTCTATTTTGGACGCGGGTCTTTTTAAACCAGGTAAAACAACTAATAATGGATCTGCAAATTCACCCTCACAGATTACATTTAATTTGGTTTCATTTGGACTGAAAACCAACAAATCTGCATCAGGTGACCTGTAATCAACACCCCCATGTAAATTATCATATCTTAGCGGTACTGGACATCCTTCCACATGCAATAGATATGATTCTTCTTGGCACATTAATTGAGTCGAGTAACGTAGGATTAATTTTATTTTAGGGGGAATTACTTCTATTATTTCTGGTGGATCTGGTTCATTTTGTTGTGATGGATTTGTGCCATTAAAATCATGAGGTTCCTCAACAGGTTTCTGAGGTATTCCTGGATTATCTGTAGGTAAAATAATTGGGGTAGTACCCGGTGTTGGAATAACAATGGCTGGAATTATCGGATTGCTCGATACCGGGATCGTTGGCACGCTAGGTATTATGGGCGGAATGATGGCTGGACTTACCGGATTGCTCAATTCAGGTATCGTTGGCACGCTAGGTGTTATAGGCGGAATGATGGCTGGACTTACCGGATTGCTCAATTCAGGGATCGTTGGCACGCTAGGTATTATGGGCGGAATGATGGCTGGAACACTGACCCGGATGGCAGTTTTTGGACTTTCGCAATTGTTGACTTTTTGGGAGACCCAACGAACCAACTCAATTGCTGAGGAACCAGAATTTATAGGAATGGGTACCGTTATAGTAGCTGCCGTACTGATTGCTTTTATATCATTTTCGCTTAAGTACCAGATATTATTTGTACCCCCTGTCGCCTTGAAAATGATGCTACTTTCTAGTAGGATGGCTGTTGGCGTACCGGCATTGCTAGGCGCGGCGGGAATATTGAATGCTTGGGCGGATGTACCTAATGAAGGTAAACTTTCGCAACCTAATTTCAGACAAGTCGCTTTATAAATTTTGGGATTTAGATCTGTTTGAGTGACAAAAATTTTTGCTCCTGTTCCTAGTTTATTTTCATTCTCATCGTACCATTGTGTTACATAAGGAGAACATCCGGTTGAATTAATCGAAATAGGAGCTCCTAAACAGCCCGTATATAATGAAGAGGCGTGAACAACTTGGGGACTTGATTTTATGGTAATAATCACCTCATTGGATGTCCGAGGGCAGGTATTCACCTGATTTTCATTGTTCAATGATCCTTCATTGTCGTTGTTTAAAGTGATTGAAAATTGGATTCTAATTTTAAATCTTTGCCCTTGAAGTGAGCTTGGAGCGTTTATAATGGTTAAATTTTTTGATTGGCTTCCTTGAAAATTAGCATCGTCTGAAAAGTCCTGAAAAATACCCCCACTTGTAGCGCGCGTCCATTGATAAGAAATGGCTTTTGCCGCGCTGCTTTCTGGCATTTGAACTTCCAAAATTCCCATTCCCCTTTCACATATACTGGGGTTTATAATGGAGGATATTTTGGTTAGAGTAATTTCGGCGGCTTGTGAATATAGGTTGCACGAATTTAGGGTTAATTTGACTCGATATAAAGTGCCCGTTGGGCTATTAGCATCACCACTTGGGAATATTTGATAGGTATTTGAATTTGCTCCTGAGATGATTGAATAATTCCCATCTTGTGGCCTTTTTCTTTCCCATTGAAAGCTGGATCCTTCCGTGGCTTGGCAGATCATTCGGATACTATTCCCATCACAATCCGTCTGACTTTTAGGTTGCAGATTGATCGTAGGACATTGGCTAAAAGCCAAAAAATCAAACAAAATAAAATAGAGCAAAAATGATAATTTCATCAGAACTTCTGGGTTTGAAGTCCTGAAATAAGTCAATAATTAGCCTCGAAATTTTATTTTAAATTCTTGTCATTAAAATGATCAAGTAGCTGATAAAAAAAAATACAAACCCTTGACCAACAAAGGTTTGTATTTTATCACTTACTTGGTTTTATATATCACATATTTTTACCGCTTGTTCCAAAGAAGCCATTTTATCTTCTCTTGCCGGTATAAATTCTTGACCAATAAATCCTTTATATCCTGTATCGTAAATAGCCTTAATAATAGGGGCATAGTTTAATTCTTGGCTTTCATCTATTTCATGGCGGCCAGGAACACCACCTGTATGGTAATGAGAAATATATTGATAGTTTTTCTTAATCGTCGCAATTACGTCGCCTTCCATGATTTGCATATGGTAGATGTCATACAGTAATTTAAACTTATTCGATCCGACCATCTCGCATAAGACAGAGCCCCATTCGGTATGATCACATTGATAATCCTTGTGGTTTACCTTTGAGTTCAATAACTCCATGGAAATTGTGACATCATGCTTTTCAGCAGTTTTCATGATGCGCTGAAGTCCTTTTTTACAATTTAAAAGTCCTTGTTCATCGCTAAGTCCATCTCTATTTCCGGAAAAAGTAATTAGGTTTTTAACACCTGCTTTGGCCGCACGAGGAATCAAGTCCTCATAGAATTCCACTAATTTATCGTGATTTTGGATCTTATTAAAGAAATTGGGTAATCCCATTTTTTCCGGATATTTACCCCAACCAATCGCTGCGGTCATATCATATTTTTTTAGGATATCCCACTCATCCGGTCCCGTTAACTCAATCGATTGTAAACCAATTTTTTTAGCGTTTACAACCAGTTCTTCAAAAGGAATCTTATCATAGCACCATCTGCAAGCAGAATGGTTAACTTTTCCTTTTAAATCGGCGCCGACTTGCTTGTCGGCCTCATTAAAGCGGTGTTCCATCGAGGTGCCTAAAAAACCAATTCCAGCCAGTCCGGCTGAATTTTTCAATAGGTCTCTTCGACTCATGTCATTTTTCATAGGTTTAGTTTTATATGTTTCAAATTTTAATTTTTCCAAATACTCAATAAGCTTGCTGTGTCTATTGCCATTTTGGTATTATATTTTCGGGTAATTTTTTTATATCTAAATAGGTCAATAATGGTTCCAATCAAAAGAAAACCTCCCGTAAAAAAATACAGAATACCCAAGCCAATTCGATCGGTAATAAATCGATGTAATCCGGCAAACCCTAAAAAACCGGCCAGTATACAAACCAATATTAGACTGGCATCTCTTCTTTTATTTAAATATACAGCCGCAAATTGCGCTTGTTGGCCTTCATCTAATCCATCCAAAATTCCCTTAACCGAACTTGATTCCTCAGCATCTAAATTAGAGAAAAGCGGAATCAAATTGGTATTCATGTGGGTTTTATAAAATATTAGAAAGTAATTTTAACACAAAATTTTCGCTTATGCTAAATAATATATTGGGAAAAATCCCTAAAATAATGCTGCTTAATCCTAACGCGTACAAACTCATTGTTTCCGTTGAGTTTAAATCGTTCATAATCCATTGATCTTTTAGCGTATAATACGTACCTAAAAATACTTTTTGGAAGGTCCAAAGCAAATATCCAGCACCTAATAAAATCCCTAAAGCACCCAAAATTGAATAGATGGGAATTAATAATGGACTTGTAAATGCCCCCATTAAGCTGAAGAATTCGCCGATAAATCCTGAAAATCCGGGTAGACCCAAAGAGGCAAAAATAGCTATTCCTGAGATGAGTGTGAAAACAGGCATTTTGGTGGCAAGGCCTGAATAACTATCGATATCCCTGTTGCCCGTTCGGCTATATAAAACGCCAGCCATTAAAAATAACAGGGCTGATAAAATACCGTGGGAAATCAATTGGAATATCGCGCCTTGCCAACCTTCGACATTGAAAGCTGCGATTCCCAATAACACAAATCCCATATGTGAAATGGACGAATAGGCAACTAGTTTTTTGATGTCCTTCATAGCTAAGGCATTGTACGCCCCATAAATAATGGAAAGCGCGCCTAATCCAGCTAGAATCTGAGCGTTGTTAATCGCTTCTTTTGGGAAAAAAGGGATGGCCATTCTTAGCCAACCATAGGCCCCAATTTTCAAAAGAATTCCGGCCAATAAAACAGAGATAGGTGTTGGTGCCTCCACGTGTGCATCTGGAAGCCAAGTGTGCAGCGGGACAAGGGGTAATTTTATGGCAAATCCGACAAATAACAACCAGAATCCCCATTCTCTTCCGCTTAGGCCACTGAGCAACCAACCTGAATTTGGACTGAATAAGCTAGTCGGCATGCAATTATTGACATCGCTTAACGCTTGCATATCAAAACTATGTACGATTGCGCTCATCGGAATTTCCTGCGCGGCCAATGATTTTTGAATGGTTAATAATCCTTCAATCGTAAAGCTTTGTCCCTCTTGGATGGCGCCTGTCAACAAAGCCGTCTCATAGGGGTCAATGTAGGCGATGCTAATCCCTAGCATGATAATTAGGATGAATAGAGATCCTACAAGGGTATAAATAAAAAATTTCAAGGAGGCGTAATTTCGATTGGGCCCACCCCAAATGCCAATCAAAAAATACATGGGCAATAGCATGAATTCGAAAAACACATAAAACAAGAACATGTCTTTCGCTAAAAAACAACCCATTAAGGAAGCATTTAATAATAATACCAATCCATAATAGGCATTAAATTTCTCTTTAATTTCTGTCGAATTCCACAAGGCTACCAAGGTAATCAGGGAGGTTAATGCGATTAAAGGAAGACTTAGTCCATCGACGCCCAATGAATACTTTGCCGTAAATTGGCCCAAACTGCCTAAAGATAAGTGAATCCAATTTTTTGATTCCTGAAACTGAAATGAGGTGGCATGAAGGTCAAATTTGGTCAATAAATAAATCAATAGGCTGATTTGAATTCCTGAAAAAACTAAAGCCAAGCTTCGAATGTATTTTTTAATCACCCCAAATCCTATTATTATGGAGCCCAACAAGGGGATTAGAATTAACAATGACAATATAGATTCAATCATCCTCTTTGTAAAATTGTAAAAAGTAAAAATAGCCCAAATGTAACAAAAACCAATATCCAATAGCTTTGAACTTTTCCAGATTGCCAACGGCTTAACGAGGATCCCATCAGCTGACTGGCTTTTGATGCGCCTCCCACCAAGATTCCATCCACGATCCAGCGGTCAGCCCAAGCAATTAAATGTGCAATGATGACTTGAACTCGCGCCAGGTTGTTCACAAACCGATCATAAACTTGGACTTCAATCCAGCGCACCATTTCACTTTTGAAAATGATTATTTGGAACATGGAAGGCCAAAAAAATGATAAAAACGGAACATTTGCTTTAGGAATCCAATGCCTCGTTAAGTAACTTAAAATGATTCCTAGTATCCAGGTTGACACCGTAATCCAAAGCCAAACATCTGGCGCATGAAAGGACTGTAAATTGAAATAACGTAAAAATTCAGATTCATTGGCATGAAGCGGATTCAGATTCACGAGGACTGAAAGGCTTAAAACAGCCAAAACGACTATTGGGACTATTTGAAATCCATTATTTCGTGGAGTTTCTCTTGGATTTTGTTCTCTCGATTCTCCTAAAAATAATAAGTAAAAAAGCCTTGAAGCGTAAAAAGAGCTGAGGATCATCCCCAAACTTAAGGCACCTAAAAGTAGGTAATAATAGGTTGAAAAAGGGCTATTTTCAGCGGAGGCCCACAAAAATCCTGCAATGTTTTCTTTCGAATAAAAGCCATTGGTGAAGGGAATTCCCATCATACCTGCACTGAAAATGAAAAAGGCGATGCAGGTGATTGGAATTTGTTTCCTCAAGCCGCCCATGTGATTTAAGTTTTGATGATGGACAAAATGGATGATGGACCCTGCCGATAAAAATAGCCCCGCTTTAAATATTCCGTGTACCCATAAGTGAAACATGGACGCGTCAGAACCCATCCCCATCCACATTAGGCCCAGTTGGGATATCGTAGAATAGGCGAGAATTTTTTTTATGTCATTTTGGAAAAGGGCCAAAATCCCTGCGGATATTAATGAAATAGCTCCGATGCAGGCCATAAATAAATGAACAGGTTCGCCAAAAAATGGGAAGATACGGATACCTAAAAATACTCCTGCGGCGACCATCGTGGCGGCATGGATTAAGGCTGAGGCAGGTGTGGGTCCTTCCATGGCATCTGGCAACCAGGACATGAACGGAAATTGGGCCGATTTCCCCATCGCGCCGATGAACACTGCGATACCGATTATATTGGGGGCAATTCCTAGGGCCATTGGGTCCATAACAGAAAAATACGTAGTTTGGAAATGAGAACTGAGGCCTACTAGTCCCAAAATCAAGGCAATATCGGCGAGTCGATTAATTAAAAATGCTTTTTTGGCCGCTCGAATGGCTTCAGGTTTTTGATGCCAAAAACTAATTAATAAGTAGGAAAGGGCTCCTACTAATTCCCAAGAACCATAAAAGAGGTAAATTTGGTCTGCAAAAACAAGGCAAATCATAGCGCCGACGAAAGCGTGTAAATACACATAATAACGGCCTAAATTAGCCTCTTTTTCCATGTACGATTTGGAAAATAATTGGACTAAAAAACTGACGATACTGACCAAAAGGGCGATGAGTTTGGCTGAGGAATTGATCCAAAAGCTAGCAAAATAGGTCTCATGCCCCATGTTTATCCATGGATATCCGATTTTCAAATTTTGTCCTGAGAGGCTATAAATGAAATAGCATGCGAGGACTGTAAAAATGAATGAAAGTGAGATGGAAATAGTGACGACGTATTTTTTGGCTTTAAGGGCGAATAGTCCAACCAAAAGCGCTGAGATCCAAGGGAGTAGCAGGAGGCCGATAAATTGGAAATTTATTTCCACAAATTATTTTTTTTGCAAATATAAACTAATCTAGTGATTCTATAGAGAATTAGCCGCGATTATCCCCCACTAACTGGTGGAATTAAGGCAATTTCCATGTTTTCTTCCACTATAAACTCCGGTTTTGGGAAATGATGATCTACCGCGATTCTAAGGGAAGGTAAATTTTCTAATGCGGGATAGCTTATTTTAATCGATTGTAATAATTGGCCTGATGTCAATAATCCATCATTTTCATGCTGAATCATTTCACTTTTTAGTAAATCACGGCAAATTCCAAAGAGGAGAATTTTATAGTTTGGCATTCGATTGAGGTCAATTTTGTACCTTTGTTTTCAATTACAAATATATTGGATAATTCACAAAGCTTAATGACTAATTTACCGGTTCTTTTTGACAATCATGGTCGGGAGATGAGTTATTTGCGTTTGGCAGTTACTGACCGTTGTAATTTGAGGTGTACTTACTGTATGCCTGCGGAGGGTATTGCTTACTTACCCGAAAAGAAATTATTGTCTTGGGAGGAAATGTTCCGAATTGTGCATGTTTTAAATCAGTTGGGGATAAGAAAAGTTCGGATTACAGGTGGCGAACCCTTTGTTCGACCTGGATTGATGGATTTTTTACAGGAATTAGCCAAGATTGAAAATCTTGAAATTTGCCTGACGACCAACGGGGTTTTGCTAGAAAACCATTTGGATTCTTTGCTCAATTTAGGGGTCAAAAACGTGAATTTAAGTCTAGATTCATTGGATTCAGAGCGTTTTTTCAAAATTACACGGCGAAATGATTTTGACCAAGTATACCGAAATTTGATGCGTATGATGGAGGCCAATTTCATTGTGAAATTAAATGCCGTAGTCATGCACGGAATGAATGAAACTGACATATTACCCTTGGTCAATTTCACTGAAAAGCACCCCGTTTCAGTCCGGTTTATAGAGGAGATGCCTTTTAATGGATCCGGATTAGTTGAAGAGAAATTATTTTGGGATTATCGACGCATACTTTCCCATATAAAAACTGAATTTCCCCACATCGAAGAAGTGCCGATGGCCTACGGTGAAACGTCAAAAAATTATCATGTTCCTGGTTTTATGGGAGATGTAGGTATTATAGCTGCGTTTAGTAGGACCTTTTGCGGTACTTGCAATCGAATTCGGGTCACATCTTTAGGCCAAGTTAAAACTTGTTTATATGATGATGGAGTTTTTGATTTAAAGGAATATCTGCGTTTAGGAGTTTCGGATGAGGATTTGAAAAATACCATGATTAAAATTTTTGCCGCTAGGCCAAAAGATGGTTTTGAAGCAGAAAATAATAGAAAAGGAGTTATTAATGAGTCTATGACTTCAATAGGAGGGTAACATATGCAATCGGTTTCAGAATTAATTACTGGATTTAGTCGATTAAAGGTCTTAATTATAGGCGATTTAATGATCGATTCGTACACATGGGGAAGGGTAAGTAGGATTTCTCCTGAAGCGCCTGTTCCTGTCGTGAATGTTATTCGTAGAGAATCTCGCTTAGGTGGAGCGGGAAACGTAGTTTTAAATATTGCAAGTTTAGGGGCTAGGGCCGTGATTTGTTCGGTGATTGGTGATGATGCGCCAGGAAGGGAGTTGCAAAAAATAATTCTCGATGCTAATTTATCGACCGATGGATTGATTGTGGAGCTTGGTCGAATGACGACGGTGAAGGAAAGGATTATCGCGGGTTCTCAGCAGGTCGTTCGGGTGGATTCAGAGACGGAAAATTCGATTTCATTGTCGAGCCAACAAGCTTTACTAGCACATATCAAAGGATCATTAAAGGATGTGGATGTTATTATTTTTGAAGATTATGACAAAGGTGTTTTGAATGAGGACTTAATTCAAAAAGTAATTTTGTTAGCAAAAGAAAATAATATCCCAACTGTAGTAGATCCCAAACGCAAGAATTTCTTTGCCTACCAAGGAGCGACTTTGTTCAAACCTAATTTACACGAATTAAGAGATGGTTTAGGTTTAATGCCAATGGATTTTGATGCGGAACATTTAGTTGATACCGTTCGAAAATTCAAAGTTTCCCAAGAGTTTATCGGTGTATTTGTTACATTATCAGAAAGAGGCGTATACATTGATTTCGAAAATGATCAGAAATTAATTCCAGCCCACATTCGTCAAATTTCCGATGTATCAGGAGCGGGCGATACCGTCATCTCCATTGCCGCTTGTGTTTTAGCATTGGGCGGTTCTACGGAACAAATTGCCTCTTTGGCCAACTTAGGAGGAGGTTTGGTTTGCGAATCTTTAGGCGTAGTTCCTATTAATGTTGCGCTTTTAAGAAAAGAAGCGGATCAATTGTAATTTTTGAATCAAAATTAGGTAGCCAGCAGGCCGGAAATATCCAAAGGTCAGAGAAGCATTTACTTTAAAAATCAGGTATTAATTTTATCAGTTTACTGTTCTTGAATATCAGTTTTTATCGTGCTAATATGGTCTGAAAACGATAGCTTTAAAACTTTTAAAATTTAGTAAAGCTTGAAATGGGGGTCTTAGATTCAGATTTTTTAACCCTTTTTCTTGATTAAAATTCATCGAAAATTTATCCAATCCAAGCGGTGAACTCAATTTCCACTTTATACTGAGGGGCTATTAAAGCCGATATTTCATAAATACCTGTGGTAGGTTTTATGTCCTTGAAAAAATGAGCGTGGGCCCTTGCAATCTCTAAATTTTGAGAAATGTCTGTGGTGAAAATACGCGTTCTAACCACGTCTTTAAATGATGAGCCCGCTTCTTCTAATACCACACCGATTCGCTCAATGATGTTAAAGGTTTGTGCATATAGATCATCTGCGCCAACTTTTTCTCCATCGATGAGGGCTACAGTACCTGAAATTTCAAGAAGATTTCCTGTTTTTACTGCGCGGCAATAACCAAAAGTGTCTTCGAATGGGGAACCAGAGGATATATTTAATCTTTGTGACATAGGTTTTGTTTTTTGAAAGGAAGCGATTAAAAGTCCGCTACATTTTTTTTGATAAGGCTTGTTTTAAAATTTTTTTCCACAATTCAGGTTTGGCATGGCTAACCACTTCGCCAATTACGATGATTGCTGGATTGCGAAGGTCTTCTTTTTTTGCCATATTTTCAAGTTCAGCTGCCGTTGAAATCCCAATTCGCTGATTTGCCATGGTGCCATTCTGAATGATGGCGGCAGAAATATCTCCCTTGCCAAAGGTTTGACATAGCTGTGCAATTTCACCTAATTTATTCATGCCCATCAGGATGACTAAGGTGGCCGTCGACTGAAGTCCTAATTTTAAGTCTTCAGTTAAAGATCCATCCGTTTTAGTTCCTGTCATAACCCAAAAACTTTCATTTACCCCACGAACAGTCAAGGGAATATCGGCACTTCCAGCAGCCGCGTAAGATGAGCTAATGCCTGGGATGTAATTTGTCAATAAACCAAAACTTCGCGCATATTCAATTTCTTCTTGGCCACGGCCAAAAACAAAAGGATCCCCACCTTTTAATCGGACCACATGGCCTAATTCATACGCTTTTTCCACAATCAATGCATTGATGGCAGCTTGAGAATGACTTTCGCCAGGTTTTTTCCCAACAAATATTTTTTCACAGTGGGCCGAGCAATGTTCCAACAAAGAAATATCCACCAACGTATCATATAAGACAGCTTGCGCGGAGGCAATGGCTTTTATGGCCTTCAATGTGATCAATTCCGGATCGCCAGGTCCCGCACCCACAACGCTTAGTCGGGGCTGTGGCTCTAATTTTCTGAAATGGGTTAAATTTTTCATGCTTTGTTTTGGCGGAATAAGGTTGCAGCATTTAAAAATCTTTCTGCTTGGGATGCGTATTGATTAGCAAATGCTTCGGAAGGTTCGTGTTGGTTTATCTGTAAAACCATGGCAGAAAACGTTTCTCCATCTATGGCAAATTCACCCGTTGACACAAAATTTTCATCAAATTTATTGATGACCGCAGTTTGATTTGAGACGGTCACGCTCTTATCTAAAAGTAATGCTTTGGAGGCTGAAATAAATACGGAATAGGCATGGTAAATGGCATCGGCCCAACGTTTATCTTCTAAAGCTGCAGCGGTCCATTCGTATTTTTCTTGAGATTCAAAGAGTAGCGTGGCCACTAAATCAATCATGACACCGGCACATTCTCCCACGCCAATTTCTGTGGCAAAGTTTTCTGAGGCACCCCAATCGATGAAATCGTCTTGTACCAAATTGGATAAATCGGCCAATGGTTTAATCAAGGTATAAAAATGATTTTCGCCTAAACGATCATAATATTCATGGAAGTATTCCCCATCCTTTGCATTTTCTTCGTAATTATTTAAGACAATTCTGAGTACTTCGGGACCTCTTTTCGAAGGCACTTTGATTACTTTATCAGCGATTCGGCCTTCTCCGTTTCCTAAAGTCGCTCCTCCTAAAAGTACTTGGAGTGCAGGCAAAACGCGCTTGTCAGGAGCCTTTAACGATGAACCGTGAAAACCGATCGATGCCATGCTGTGCTGACCACAGGCGTTCATGCAACCCGAAATTTTAATTTTCATTTGGCTGTCATGGATCAATGCAGGAAATTCATCATTGATTACTTGCTCCAATTTTGATGTAATATTGGTTGAATCTGAAATGGCCAAATTACAGGTATCTGTTCCTGGACATGCCGTAATATTGGCAATGGAATTTGCGCCTGGCGCCGCTAATTCATGCGCATCCAAGGTTTTGAATACATAGGGAAGATTAGCAGTGGAGACAAATTTTAATAATAATCCTTGGTTGATCGTAATCCGAACATCGTCACCGATATAGCCTTGTAGCGCCCCGATTAACGACCTTGATGTATCACTGGAAATATTTCCATTTAAGATCCGCACATAAACACCATGAAAACCTTTTTGTTTTTGCTCAAAGGTATTAGTGGCCAACCATGTTTTATAAGCCTCAGATGTCGGAATCGCCACATCCGATAATTGGGTCGGCTCGCTTACTTCCCATGCTGCTGCATCAGAAATCGGATAACTATGATTTTTTAACGCTTTCGTTTCCGCTTGTACTAGGTTCATAAATTCTTCAAACCCAATTTTCTGGATTAAAAATTTCATGCGTGCTTTGTGGCGTGAATTACGTTCTCCATGTCGGTCAAAAACACGAAGCACAGATTCAATAAATGGAATCACGTGGTCTTCAGATAAGAACTCGTGCGCTGTATACGCAAGCATGGGTTGAGCCCCAAGTCCACCACCAACCACAACTTTAAACCCTTTAATCCCGTTGACGATTTTTGGGATAAAACCCATATCATGTAGGTAAGCCAGCGAAGTATCTTCATCCGTATTTGAGAATGATATTTTTATTTTGCGTCCCATTTCTTGGCAGATCGGATTGCGCAAGAAATAGCGAAAAGCGGTATCTGCGTGTGGGCTGACATCAAAAGGTTCTTTAGGATCTATGCCAGAAGTGGGGGAGGCCGTAATGTTACGCACGGTATTTCCGCATGCCTCACGCAAGGTGATATCGTCTTGTTCTAATTTTGCCCAAAGTTCCGGTGTACGGTCTAAAGACACAAAGTGAATTTGTATGTCTTGACGCGTGGTTAGGTGCAAATTTCCTGTTGAGTATTCATCTGAAATATCGGCAATTCGCTTCCATTGATGGAACTGTATTTTGCCGTAAGGAAGCTTGATTCGGATCATCTGAACACCTTGTTGGCGCTGCCCATAAACCCCTCGGGCCAACCGTAAGCTCCTGAATTTCTCTTCATGAATTTCTCCAGCCTTAAATTGGGCAATTTTTTTTGCCAAGTCAAGGATGTCCTTTTCGACGATTGGGTTCTCTATCTCAGTGCGGAAACTTTGCATATTTTTAATTGTACATGTTAGTAAAGTCTATATAATATATAGAGTAGGTGCAAATCTACGAAATTACCTTTTATTGGCAAACAATTTTTATATTCGTTTTTAAATTAATTTAAGATGAAAAAAATATTATTGAGTTTAATTATAGCCATATCATTTAATGCGCTTTCTCAAAAGACAGCTTCCATAGTCCCAAGTGATCCCGAACCACAGGGGGTCCAGGTAGTTAAAACAACACATGCGATCATCATCGGAGGGAAAACGATTCAGTACACGGCTTTTACGGGTTATATGCATATGAAGGCGGATACGGGCAAAGTTTTGTCCAAAATATTTTTTACTTATTATCAAAAAGAAGGGGAGGATGCGGGAAAGAGGCCTGTGACTTTTACTTTTAACGGGGGTCCAGGATCAGCGTCATTGTGGTTGCATATGGGAGGCGTGGGGCCTAAACGAGTACTTTTGAAAGATGATGGTTCAGCGACTGCGGCACCTTATTCCTATATTCCAAATGAATTTTCTTGGTTGGATAAAACGGATTTGGTATTTATTGACCCTGTATCCACTGGATTTTCACGGGCGGTCAATGGCGAAAAGGAGAGTAATTACCATGGTTATGTGGAGGATATTACCTCTGTAGGGGCATTTGTGAGAAACTTTTTAAGTCGGTATGATCGTTGGTCTTCCCCCAAATTCCTAGCTGGCGAGTCCTATGGAACCACTCGTGCGGCGGGATTATCCAAGTATTTACAGGATACGCATCGAATTTATATCAATGGGGTTATTTTAATTTCGGCGGTATTGAATTTTGGAACGAATAATTATGACATTGGAAATGACTTGCCGAGGGCTTTATACATTCCTTCTTACACCGCGGCGGCTTGGTATCATAAGAAATTGGCCCCCGCGTTATTGGCTCGTCCCATAGCCGATGTCTTGAAAGAATCTGAGGCATGGGCGATTGGGGAATATGCGTCTGCATTAATCAAAGGAGGTTGGATGTCGGCCAAAGAAAAAGAGGCCATCGCGGAAAAAATGGCCTATTGGACCGGCCTTAGCAAAGAACTTTGTTTACAAGCTAATCTACGTGTGGATGAGAACCGATTTTATAAAGCTTTACGTCGTGGGGATGGTTTATCTATCGGCCGATTGGACGCCCGATTTACAGGTCGCGACTTGGATGATGCGGGAGAATTTGTCGATTTTGATCCATCCTTTGCTAATATTGACGGTCCGTTTACGGCGACGATCAATGATTATTTGGCCAAAGAACTGAAGTTCAAAGAGGAGAAGGGCTATAATGTATTTGGCAATGTGTATCCATGGTCCTACCAAAATGTACAAAACAAGTATTTAAATGTGGCTGAGAGCTTGCGGGATGCGATGGCCAAAAACCCTAATTTGAAAGTGTATTTAGGCTGTGGCTATTATGATTTTGCCACCCCTTATTTTACGGCTTTGTATGATGTGGAGCATATGTTTTTGCGCCCGGAGCAAAGAGCGCGCGTGGATATAAAGTTTTATGAATCTGGTCATATGTATTATATACACAAGCCAAGTTTGGTTCAATTTAAAAAGGACATTGATTCCTTTTTCGATTCTTCGAAATAAATTCTTAGCTTTGCCAACCCATATAGAGGGGTGTCCGAGTGGTTTAAGGAGCACGCTTGGAAAGCGTGTGTAGGTCTCAAGCTTACCGAGGGTTCGAATCCCTTCCCCTCTACAGACGTTGAAAGGAGATCAAATTTGATCTCCTTTTTTATTTTAAAAAGGTCAAGCGATAGGTGCTATTTCTTTAAAATATTTTTCATATTTTTTAAAAAATCTAAATAAACTTGTTGAAAGTGCCTGGCGTAGCATGAACAGTCCTAATTTTTTTAAGTGAATTCCAATAATTCAAAATTTACCCGATACCATCGAATAGGATTTTTAAAGAAAAAGCATATTTTTACAAAATAATTAACCTATTAAATATGAAAAATTTATTACCACATTCCGTTAAAAGGCGCGATTTTTTGGCTCAAGCTAGTTTGGCCTTCGGTTCGTTTTTAATTGTACCCCGACATGTTTTAGGAGGTAAGCGGCCTGATGGATCGCTTTATTTAGCGCCAAGTGATATGATGAACTTAGGATTCATCGGTACGGGTAAACAAGGAAAAGGCTTATCCAATTCATTTATGAGCACGGGTGAAGTTCGAATCACGGCTATTTCAGAGGTATACCAAGCAAAAGCTAATCAGTTTTTAGATCGCGTAAAAGATATGTATGCGAAAACTCCTTCTTTAGGCAACTATTCTGAAATACCTAACTATCAAGATTTTAGAGAATTATTAGCCCTTAAAAATGTGGATGCGGTGGTCATCGCAAGTCCAGACCATTGGCATGCCGCTATGTCGGTACGTGCTGCAGCTGCCGGGAAAGATATTTACTGCGAAAAACCTCTTTCATTAACGGTAAAAGAGGGCCGCGCGATGGTCGATGCCACTAGAAAAAACAAACGCGTATTCCAAACCGGATCCATGCAACGTTCTTGGCCTGAATTTAGACAAGCCGCTGAATTGATTCGCAATGGATATATCGGAGAAGTAAAATCAATCAAAGTGAATGTGGGACCTCCGCCCATCGCCTATGATTTAGCAGCTGAAGAAATGCCAATGGGCTTAGATTTCGAAAAATGGTTGGGGCCCAACAGTGCGGTTCCGTTTAATTCGGAATTAGCTCCTCCATTATCCAAAGATGTATTCCCAAATTGGCGTAAATACAAAGAATTTGGCGGTGGCGGTATGACGGATTGGGGTGCTCACATGTTTGATATAGTCCAATGGGCGCTCGACATGGATGGAAGCGGTCCCGTAAAAGTGGATGCTCCAAAAACCAACGGCAATGAATTTTTAACATATACCTATGCCAATGGTATCACGATGACCCATCAGCCCTGGGAGTGGAATAATGGAATTGAATTTGTGGGTACTGAAGGTACTTTACGCGTTCAAAGAAAGAAATTAGAAACCTCAAAGCCGGAGTTAAAAGATCGTATCATTGGGGCTAATGAGAAGCATGTTTACGCAAGTGACAATCATTACAAAGATTTTTTAAATGCTATTCGTAACCGATCGATGCCAATTTGTGACGTGGAGATAGGTCATAGAACCGCCTCAGTTTGTAACATCGGAAATATTGCCTATGCCTTGAATAAATCATTAACTTGGAATCCGAAATCTGAAAAATTCAATGATGCCTCGGCAAATGATTTGCTAGGGAGAAAAATGAATGCTCAATGGGGTATTAAATTGTAAATCAAATCTAAACTTAAAAAATAATGAAAAATGTAATTGTAGTATGCTTGGTTTTAATGACTTTGCAAGTATCAGCTCAAGGGAAAAAATGGGTTGAATTGTTCGACGGTAAGTCATTAAATAATTGGAAAATTAATGAAAGTCCAGTTTCTTTTCGAGTAGAAAATGGATCTATTATTATTGAAGGACCTCGTGGTCACTTGTTTTATGACGGTCCTGTGGGGGATCATAATTTTAAAGATTTTGAAGTTCAAGCCACCGTGATGACCTTCCCTGGTTCAAATTCAGGTTTATATGTATGTACGGATTTTTTACCTGTAGGTTTTCCTTCAGTAGGGTATGAAGTCCAGGTAAACAACTCGCATACTGATTGGCGCCGGACTGCTTCTTTATATAATATAGTAGACACGTCGGAGCGTTTTGTCAAAGACGAAGAGTGGTTTGACTTGAACGTAACTGTTAAAGGAAACAGAATCGTAACCAAAATAAATGGAGTAACAGTGGTGGATTATACCCAACCAGAAAGCCCTTTACGTAGCAAAGGCCAAGAACAACGCTTAATCAAAGCCGGCACAATTGCTCTTCAGGCGCACGATCCAAAAAGTAAAGTAGCTTATAAAAGCATTAAAGTTAGATCTCTATAATATTGAGGTTGATTTTTTAGGCATAAAAAAGAGGAGCATTTGCTCCTCTTTTGATTTATATATGGGGTCAATTATAAATCGACCGCCTCTCCATAAGCCGCTTCTGTGGCACCTTTAAATGCCTCAGACATCGTTGGATGTGGATGAATAGATTTCATGATTTCATAAGCTGTACTTTCTAATTTTCTGACCACCACGGCCTCGGCAATTAACTCAGTTACGTTATATCCAATCATGTGGGCGCCAAGTAATTCACCATATTTGGCATCATAAATCACCTTAACAAAACCGTCTCTCGCTCCAGCGGCTGTTGCCTTACCCGAAGCGACAAATGGGAATTTACCGACTTTAATTTCATATCCAGCCTCGATTGCTTTTTTCTCAGTCATTCCCACCGAAGCAATTTCTGGGGTGCAATAGGTACAACCTGGAATGTTGCTGTAATCCAAAGCTTCCGTTTTATGTCCAGCCATTTTCTCGACACAAATAATTCCCTCAGCGGATGCTACGTGAGCCAAAGAAGGGCCTGGAGTTACATCGCCAATGGCATAATAGCCTGGAATGTTTGTTTCATACCAAGCATTTACAGGAATTTTGCCTTTGTCCACAATAATTCCAACCTCTTCTAGGCCTATGTTTTCAAGATTTGAAATGACACCTGCCGCGGATAAAACGATATCACAAGATACCTCTTGATTTCCAGTAGGCGTTTTGATGCTTACCTTACAACCTTTTCCTTTGGTATCTACTTTCTCAACACTTGAATTGGTCAAGATATCAATACCCATTTTTTTGTATTGCTTGGCCAACTCTTTGGAAACATCTTCGTCTTCCACGGGCACAACATTTGGTAAAAACTCAACGATCGTTACTTTCGTGCCCA
>Ga0114976_10000879_pt1 | contig 18829 bp, 17 predicted proteins | sample S_130805_EF_Meta_FD_87319 | JGI IMG/M metagenome (GOLD analysis project Ga0114976, IMG submission 87319) | Freshwater microbial communities from Lake Simoncouche, Canada to study carbon cycling - S_130805_EF_MetaG | ecosystem: Environmental > Aquatic > Freshwater > Lake | place: Lake...
GATTTAGTACTGATTTCTGATTCAAATATGTATTAGTAGATTGATTCAATAAAAATACTAAATCAATCTATTGACAATAAATTGATTCAGTGGAAAATAATATAAAGACAGTATATTATTTTACATAATATAGAAAAATGGACTACACAATTGCACTCAAAAATAAAGATGTGTGGGAGTTTTACGATAAGCATAAAACGCTGAATTTCGAAGATATGAACCTTATGTTAATCCGTATATTGGAGCAAATATTCGAGAGTACCAATCCATCTCTCAACACAAATATTGCTGTACAACTTATAGAGAACATGAAAGCCATACAATCTCAAGTATCCAATGTGACAGAGATGTTCTCCAAAACGCAAACGGATATGAACACGAATTTTACACTTCGATTTATGGAGTTTAAGAAGGATTATATGGATGAAATGAAGATGATTTTGTCTCATAATACGTCTGATAAGGTGGCGCCCTTGATCAAAGATTATAATGATAGCCTTTTGGATAAGACCCGTATTATGATCAATGAGATTATACCTAAGAATCAGGAGTCTTTATCTAAGGATATTGAGAACTCTATCAAAATTCTTCATTCTAGTATACACCAAGATACAGATCAGTTAATGAAATCTGCTATCAATAAGGATACGCTCGATATTTTTGTGAATTCCCTAGAAGAGAAGTTCTCCAAAGCCATCTTAGGTTCTCAAAATATATTTAATTCTTTGATTTCATCAAGTGAGAACCGCCTAGAATCGAGATTAACCGAGATTAAGGATATTTCCAAGTCAAATAACTCCTCACAAACTCTTTTACAGACCAATATAAGTGATCTTCTTAAGAAAATGGAGAACTCATCATCGAAAGGCAAGATATCCGAGAACATCCTATTCAACATTTTGCTTTCTTTATACCCCACGGCTCAGATTGACTCTGTAGGAACCACCAAAGAGACTGGAGATATCATGTTGATACGAAAGGATAAGCCCACGATCCTATTTGAGAACAAGAATTATGAAAAAAATGTTCTCCAAGACGAAGTTAAGAAGTTCCTTCGTGATGTAGAACTGCAGAATTGCTCTGGAATTATGTTGGCCCAACACTATGGAATCACGAATAAAGAGAACTTTGAGATAGAAATGAACAACAATAATGTTCTCGTTTATCTACACAAAGTAGAATATGATGCAGATAAAATTAAGGCAGCGGTGGATATCATTGACCAACTCAAATCTACGCTTGATAATAGTGATCATGTATCCGGAGAATCCTTAACTATTGATAAGGACGTTCTCGATGATATCAATAAGGAATATCAAATGTTTATCGCGAACAAACTTTCTCACGTAAAAACGATCAAAGATTATCAACAGCGTCTATTATCTCAAGTCGAAGACTTTAAACTCCCTAATTTGGAGCAATACTTATCCAAATTATATGCATCTTCATCCTCGAAAAACGATGTTTGTGAATATTGTAACTATGTCGCAAAGAATTCAAGAGCATTGGCCGCTCATTATAGAGGATGTTCCGTGAAAAAACAACATTCAGAATCTGGAAATGTTCTCAATACGATTCAAACTAATAAATAAAACGGAGAACATATTAAAAGTTTGTGAATCACAAAATTACATTTGTGATTTTATTGTAAAAGTACAATTGTACTTTTGTAATCACAACTAGTAATTTTGTGATTATTTGTACTTTTGTAAGTATTGTTTGTAATTCACTGCATAATTAGAGCGTTAATTTAGTATGATAATTTATATTTTATTATCCTATATGGAACCATTAGATAACTCCATTGAAATCACAACAACCGGCGATCTCTCTTGTAATATCTATAATTTTTCTGGATTTACTGGTCCGGTTGGTCCCACGGGGTGTATAGGACCCACCGGTGAAATAGGTCCTACGGGAAGAATGGGATTCATAGGTCCTATTGGTCCCACGGGATATACCGGACCCGCTGGCCCTTCTTCCTCCATGGATAATAGACCCAAAACATTTTTAACGGCTTATAGTACGACGGAACAACAAATCAATCAGGGTGAAATGGTTATTTTTGATAATCATGAAACCATGATCGGTAACTGTGCTCATATGCCGAATACATCCGAAATATGGGTATGGAATTCGGGATATTATCTTATTAACTCAAGTGTTTATCATTTACAAGCCTGCCAATTCTCGATCCTTAAAAATTCGTCGAATATTATACCTTGTAGTACGGTGGGATCTATTGCGGGTTCAACACAAAATACAAACTCGTTTATTACCTATATTAGTGATGCGGATATCAATATTCAATCTAGTTTATCACCAACAGGTTTCGTATGTAAACTACAATTGATGAATAATAGTGAATACGGGTCTTATGTTTCTTTGATCGGTTCTCCGAGTTCAGGATATACCATTCCCCAAATCACTGCTATCTTAACTATTATGTTTGTAAACGACTGATCATAAAAAAAGACATAAACATTTGCCTTGTTGTAATATAGAAAGACTATGAGTGAAACTAAAAACAACATTATAATCGATTTGATAACAAAACATATAGATGTTAATAATAAAAACAAATTTGATTTGCTAATGCAGGATATAGAAAATTATATTGAAGGTGGAACTGCCCACAATATGGCACAATTAAAAGAAAACGCAAATAATAAAAGGAAAAAGGGCGATTTGTTTGAATGTTTTTGCTATTTATATTTACAGAAGGTTCTCGAACATGACCACGTCTGGTTCTATAAAGATTTCCCAAAGGAACTAAAAGATCAATTGCATCTACCCAAAAACGATTTCGGTATTGATCTAATTTCAAAAAAAGGTGATGGATATTATGCAATTCAATGTAAATATAGAAAACCACAAGACAAAACACAGGTTATTTCATGGAAATCGCTATCTACTTTTTATGCCATGGTAGTTAAATCCGGTCCATGGATAAAACATATTACAATGACAAATGTCAATGGATGTCGACATATCGGTGAAAAAACGGATAAGGATTGGTCGATTTGTATAGGAACATTTCGAAACATTAATCATTTTGACTGGCTGAAAATTTGTGGCGCAAGTCTAACTGTTCCGATGTCGTCCACTATAGATACGCGAATAGACAAAGATACTTTGAGAAATGCGAGACTAGCATATTTTACCTAGGTTTATTTTTAAAATAAGTTAATTATCAATATTTAACTTATTTTATTCTTAGAAGTGCGGAACACTAGACGAATTTTTATATTAATGAAACATCAGTTCATATATCTACATTTATACTACTGGTGGTCCAGTGGGTCCTGTTGCTCCAGTAAACCCATTCGCACCTATTAAACCTCTTTGACCAGTTGGTCCAATAGATCCTGTAGAACCTATTTCACCAGTGGGTCCAGTTAATCCGATATCACCAGTGGGACCTGTAACACCGGCAAGTCCTGTTGGACCTATAGATCCTGTAACACCATCGGTTCCTGCAAGTCCTGTTGGGCCTATTAATCCCGTGGGTCCAGTTAACCCGACATCACCAGTGGGGCCTGTAAAACCCGTAGGACCTATAGAACCTGTGGGACCAGTTACGCCATTTTTACCATCAGTTCCTGCAGGGCCTGTTGGGCCGGGGATACCTTTAATTATTATTGTGGGTTCTCTTCTATGAGGTCTTCTGAATCTAGAATCATCGGATGAACTTGAAGAGTCGGAACTTGAACTACTCGATGAACTACTTGAAGAATCGGAACTTGAAGAGTCTGAGGAACTGCTAGAGGAACTTGATGATGACTCACTATCGCTATCACTATCGCTCGAACTGGAACTAGATCTGGAACGTCTATCGCCTTCTCTACGTGAAGAAGGGTCTATCGATTCGCTTCGTGCCCCTTCCTCCCGTCAACGTCTTCCGTGGTGGTGGCCATGGTGTCCATCACGGTCACCATATCCACCATAAGGGCCTCCACGGCTGCCCCAGAATAATTGCTGGAACTCAATGCCCTCATAGATAGCATTCTTATCCCGAGCATTACTCAAGTTATCGCGAAGGCGGTCACGATCGATAAGATCAGCCTTCGCCTCAAGTTTGCAGCAGCATTCCGCCAATTTGTCACCCAAATATTGTTGGCTCTTGAGCGCCTCGTATTTCGCATCACATAAATCCTTTTGGATCGCCTCACGATTCTTTTGTGCCTCTAATTGTGCAGATGCAAAGTTCTTTTGTAATTCAAGTTGGGTTATGGCAAAGTTTTGGGATGCTTGGCAAGCAAGTCCCTCCTTGACCTTTTGTAACTCAAGTTGACCAGAAGCGAAGTGGCCATCAGCCTTGGCAGACATGAAGTGGCCGAGTTTTTGTTGCTCCAAAAGAATAGACGAATAGTGGCTCTCCATACCCTTGGAAAGGTCATATTTGGTACGAAGGTGTTCCTCAGAAACGTTTTGGAAACCATTTGCCATAGCACTACGGTGTTCCCATGCACTATCTGTGATAGCTTTGTTGAGAACATTAAATGTTTGCACACCAGAAGCATTTAATTCAGTTCCAACACGGTTAACATCACTCAATATAGAATAACGAACATCTCTCATAGCAGAATCACTAACACCACTTGCAAGAGCACCAGCTAACCGGGATTCACCAGCGTTGCGTTCAACTGTTCCTAATAAAGTGGCAAAAGAATCCTTGGTAGAACCAACGGCCTCAGCACCGACGCGATCAAGTGTTCTAAGAACATCACGAGTGGAATCATTGGCGGCTTGGCGGCTAGCAGCATCGGCAATTACGGTAGTAAGGCGAGCCTCACCAGTTGTGCGCTCAATAGCAGATTGATTCATAGCGCCATTGCGTTCAACGGCAGAAGCGAGTTGGCTGTTTACACGCTCAGTTGTGGACATACCATTGGCTCCATTACGCTCAATAGCAGAGGCAAGTTGAGCGGCAGAAATCTCGGTGATGTGGCTGTTGGTAGCACCATTATGGTCAACGGCACGGAGAATATCACGTGCAATATCGTTTGCAGCTTGTTGTTTTGTGCGTTCAGAATTTCCAGTAACAGTGGCATATATTTGTTCATGCACTGATACGGGCATATCGTAGGAGGGGTACATGCCTGGGGCACCGGGGTAAAAAACGGGGGTTGTCTGAGTCGACATATAATATGGGACTAGATTTTTTTTTCGTAATATTATTATTAATGTCTAAATACTTGACTGCATAAATGCTAAGAAGTATTTTATTTACAAATATAGTTTTGTGATCTACAAAAATTACAATTGTATGTTGTGCTCACAGTTGTAATTTTTGTAAATTATTTGAATGCATATATGCTGTGGTGTACAAATTATTTAGGAAAAAATATAAATATTGTTTATGATGAATAATTCATCCATTATTCACAGACTTTCTTATATCAATTACAAACTAATCACCAAGTGTAATGAATTGTCACAAAGGGTCAATCAATTGCAAAAACAGAATGAAGAACACAATAAAACAATGAATGATAAAAATAAACAATTACAAATAATTATGGAACGATATGATATTCCCCCCAACGATTTTGTTACAAGTATCGAATAATTGACCCAACCATCGATAAATCAATAAATTAAACCCACATAAATAAACTATTTTTATATACTATAATACCGGAATTATGAAACTCGAAGTTTCTAACAAACGTATTCTGAAGTTCTATGAAGAGAACCCAACTATCAATTTCGAAGCAGTCAATCTTATTTTTATTGATCTATTCGATAAATTGTTATTGGATATGAATGGTACCATGACAACCAGTATACATTCACAATTACTGACTGCTATGAATGATAACATGCAGGATATTTCTGAAATCAAACGATCTGTGGATTCCTTGAAAGATTCAATGACATCGATGAACACGGAAATATTTAATACCATGACGAATAAATTCATGACCGCAAAACACGAATATATGGAAGATATGAAAAGTATCATTCAAACCAACACCTATGAAAAGTTAGGCCCCATGATTGAAAAAAACAATAGTGTTCTCATCGATAAAACCACGCATCTTATCGGAGACATTATTCCCAAAAGTAATTCACACTATTATTCGAAAATCAATGATTCCATCGAATCATTTTATAAATCCCTATCTAATGATACTACTAACCTATTAAAAGTAGTCGACCAAAACTCCATCAAGGATTTCATTCATAACTTCGATCTGAAATCTTCAATGATGTTACAAAATATACAGCAACCAATGTATTCGTTTATTTCCGCAAGTGAGGAACGTATTCAAAGCAATATCAATAACGTCAAAGATGGAAATCATGCAACACAAGGAGTACAACAAAAGATCATCCATGAACTAAGCGAAATTCTAAATAAATTTCGTGAAGGAAACTCCTCACAACAAATCAACGATAAGTTACTGCACACGACACTCACGAAACTATATAGTACTTCCGAAGTGGTTCTCCAAAACTCACACTCCTCCAATTCGGGAATACTATTAAAACGCATTCGTAAACCCACAGTTCTAATCCAAAATAAGGACTGTGAACAAAATATTAGTGTGGAAGATATCAATACCTTCCTACATGCTATCGATGAACAGAACTGTAATGGTATCTTTTTATCCCAGAAAAGTGGGATATCCACAAAGAAGAATTATCAGATCGAGGTCCATAACAATAATATCATTGTGTTTCTCCATAACGTAGAATATAATGCCTCGAAAATCGAAGTGGCCGTGGATATAATCGATAATTTATCCACGAAACTAAGGACGTTCAAAACCCATAATGAGGATGATTGTACCATCCCCAAAGATCTTTTGGATGCCATTAATAATGAATACCAATTATTCCTTACTCAGAAGAATGCAGTGATCGAAGTATATAAGGAAAGCCAAAAGAAGGTCTTATCTCAAATCGATGAGATACGTTTCCCCTCTTTGGATAAGTACTTATCCACGAAATATTCGGCACCTATTCAAAAACCAGGTCTGAAATGCGATATGTGTAAAAGTTTCAACGCAAATAATCTTAAAGCATTGGCTGCTCATAAGAGAGGTTGTGCGAGAAAGAACGGTAACACTATCGTTGCCAAAACCGCAGTGAAATGAAAATTATCCTTTACGTATTGGTTTCTTAACCAATATTTGTTACGTCTTTTATGTAAAATATGACAAACTCCAAATTCAAACTAACTTTCGGTTCACTAATATTTGTAATAAAAAATATATAATAGAAAAAATAATAACAAAAAATATAAAATAGAAAAAATAATAACAAAAAATATAACATTGTTATTATTACTATAATTGTAAATCAATAAACCCGCTCATGCTGTCATTTAGTCACATTTATTTTGAAGTATTTGTTATCTATGGTATAACTATAATGATCACCTGGAATCCTCTTCTTGCGGTAAATCCGTCAAGGGTGGAAAGAGATGCTCTTTTAAGCATTCTTCGCGCAAACACAATTAGTGGGTATCCTTATTTATCATCACCATATCTAACAACATATCCATTTTATCCCCTTTATAGAGGAGTATCTCCTTATTATCCAACAGTAATACCAGGATATCCATATTGATTGAAAATCTATAATTTGTTAATATCTAGTTACAAATTTGTATTTTGTGATATATTACGTTACCATATATGCAGACATTTAGTGATGAATTAAAATTATCGTAATATTTCTTGTATCTTTAATTATTATAACATGCCTCCCCATGATGATGATCATGAAGTGAACAGTGACGCCAGTGGTAATAACCACTCCTCGAATGGCAACAGCAATGCCGGTAATAACAATTACTCTAACGGCAACAGTAATGCCGGTAATAACAATTACTCTAACGGCAACAGTAATGCCGGTAATAACAATTCCGCGAATGGCAACAGCAATACAAGTGGAAACGTTACTATATCCTATGATGTGAGTGGGTCAGTAACTTATGTATCCCATGTACAAGACATAAGTACCAATGTTATATTCACTGCAGTTTGTGAGGATGATTTAAGTGGTAACATGCCCAATCCCACACCCATCGTTTCTGATCTTTCTAGTTCCGTTTTTCATGGTCCCGGATATGATATCACAAATCAAACTGGTAAATCCGCCGATGGATCTGCCATTATTCGTGAAATATTTACTTCACCCACTGATCCCAGTAATAATGATGTAAATATAAATGAGAACCTAACAGAAATTGTTACTACTTATGTTGATGCTTCTAATAATAATCAGGCGGATATCCTATTAAACCAAATTAAATTATATGCCTCTGAAATTAATTGCTCCGATTTCCATGGAAAAGGATCCATCGATGACTATGCCGCTCTTTTCCAAGCCGCTGGTAAAATCGCAAACGAATCCAAACAAATGGAGTTAGATATAGATATTGAAGGGTTTTCTGAATTTGGTAAGGCCGCTGATGACTTGGCCAACTTATTTGAGAGTTTTATTACCAAATTACAGAACGTGAATATTATAACGGATATAGGTTTCTTACATACAATTTCTATTGCTCTCGGTAAAATCGTTAATTTATCCAAAGTATTCGGTAAATTTAAAGAGTCTATTTTCAGTACTACCACGATTCAAGTTCCCAAATCAGCACATGATACCAAGGTTGTATTAGAGGGAGTTATGGATGAAGTAAATTGTGCTATGCAGTATATAAACTACTTTGTTTCACCGACGGATGCATCTTTAGTTGATGCAAAACTCAGCAATGTTGAGCAAAATATCATCACACAGGCCATTCATACCATTGATAGTTGGAATGTTCTCTGTGATCAAGGTGTTAGTATCGCCATGGCGAATGACCCGGATGTACAATACATTCAACAAGCGAGTTCTCAATTAAAGAATACGACGTTTAATTTGAAAACTATAACAAATAGTTTGAAAAACAAGTTGGCTTCTTATAATATTACATGCTAAGTTGCTGATTTTTCATATAGTTTGGCGTAAAATATATAAAAAAATTTACGCTTGCTATATAAAATGAATGGAAAAGTAACGGTTTATATCGAAATCGAGAAGGATAGTAATATCAAATACGAGTTCGATAAAAGTAAAAACGAACTTATTGTCGATCGTATCCTCCCCTATCCTTTTTACTATCCATTTGCTTATGGATTTATACCCCACACACTAGCCATGGATGGTGATGATTTGGATATTCTTTTGATCACCGATAAAAAAATAGAAAGAGATCAATATTATGAAGCCTTTATTATCGGCGTTTTAGTCATGGAGGATGAAAAAGGTATGGATGAGAAAGTTCTCTGTGTTTTAGAAGAGGATTTAGATAGGTTCGATGATATTTCGGATTTAGATGAAAACACACTTTCCAATATTCACTGGTTCTTTTCGAATTATAAAAGTAAAACACCCGGAAAATGGTCTAGAGTTATGGGTTATGAAAATAAAACATATGCTACCCAATTATACGAAAAGTCTATTTTATCATAAATAATATAGATACCTTTTACATAGTAATATAATGAATTTCATTTTCAGTATATTATTTTTAATTTATACAGTAAACGGGTACTGGGTAAAGCCGAATTCCCCGAGGTTTCGAGAACAAGTACTATGTTCTTCTATGAAAAAATACCATCTTTCGAGTCATAATACTCAATCCTATTTGAAACTATTAAACTCCAAAAATACGTCCGTCTCGAGTGAGATCCCTACATATAAACGAAAGTACCCCATTTCCAAATATAATGCCGAGTCCTATTTAAAACGATTGAACTCAAAAAACACTACGATTCAAAATGATGAAATCCTAGGAAGGAGAACCGATGATGAGGATTTGGATGATGATGAAGATGTGGTTGGAGCCTTCCTTAAAAATATGAATGCTAGTGAGAACTCAGCACCAGTTCCAGGAATGCCCGGTATTCGTATCATTATTAATAAAAATATGATCCAAACCCTTGGTAAACAAATTGAAGAAAGTTATCAAACGGATGACGAAGATGATGATATAGAAAGAGACTTTTTCGGAAGACCGATTCGTAGTACATTAAAACATAATAATAATAAGAATAAGAAATCCGAGAACTTTGAAGTGATCACCAAGTCACCCATTTCCTTTAAAAATGTGGGTGGTTATGATAATGTTAAGCAGGAATTAAAGCAATGTGTGGATATCCTTTCGAATTATACCAAATATTCGAAATATAATGTACGTGTTCCCAAAGGTCTTATTCTCGAAGGTCCACCCGGAAATGGTAAAACGTTATTGGCCAAGGCGCTTGCAGGTGAAGCCAAAACGGGGTTTATTGCCGTTTCTGGTTCTCAATTTCAAGATAAATATGTGGGTGTGGGATCCGGTCGTATCCGCGAACTGTTTTCTTTGGCCAAGGATAATATCCCCTGTATCATATTTATTGATGAGATTGATGCATTAGGTCGTAAAAGATCGGGTGATGGTGAAACCTCGGGTAATGAGCGTGATAATACATTAAATGAATTATTAGTTGCACTCGATGGTTTCCATAATACCTCAGGTATATTCCTTATTGGTGCCACGAACCGTGCGGATCTATTAGACCCCGCTCTTCTCCGCCCTGGTAGAATTGATAAACGCATTTTTATAGGTAACCCGGATATGAACACACGTAAAGCCATCTTAGATATTCATTCCAAAGGTAAACCCAGTGATGCATCTATCGTATTTGAAGACGTGGTGGAGGCTACCAATGGGCTTTCCGGAGCACAAATCGAGAACCTATTAAATGAGGCCATGTTAAATGCCCTTCGCTATGATAGAGATAAATATAATAATGAAGATGTGGATGAAGTTCTCAATAAAATGATGGTAGGGTGGCAGCCCAATGAGCATCAGTTCACCAGTAATATGATTGATCAAATTGCTATCCATGAATTAGGACATGCTGTGGTTGGTCTATTATCCAAGCACCACTCGAAAATGAATAAGGTGGTTATCAATTTATCCTCACCAAAGAACCCTGCCTATACGATTTTTGAGGGTTCCACTGAGAATATTTTAACTCGTGAAGCGCTTTTTGAACACCTTATGATTCTTTTGGCTGGAAGAATCGCCGAAGAAGTATTCTATGGGGTTTCGGTTACCACGGGCGCTATCAATGATTTCGAAGAGGCTTTGAAATTGGCACAGCGCATGGTTTGCTATTATGGAATGGGTGATAAAATTATATATCCCAGCATGAGTGAGAAATATAAGGAAAAAATAGATACGGAGGTGTCCAAAATGATTAATAACGCCTATGGATATGCCGAGTTTATCGTCCGTAATTCAAGAGATCTGATTTTGGAGGGTTCTCAAATTCTTAAGGCGGAACGGATTCTCAAATCAGATACACTTATTCAATTGATCAATGATAAATATAGATCGGTTCTTACATTAAAATATAAGAGTGTGTCATAAGAATCATTTTTTACTTGGCGACTTTGTAGAGCCGAGCATCTTTGAATAACTTTTACAGTCCGTCCGCCAGTTATATTTCGCCGAATTGGACCAATTTATCTGGCCCGCTCCTGGTGCGCCCAAAGGTCTACCTTTTGCGACACCACCATAACCTCCTATTGTCGTTTTATCGCCAGGAGTATCACCACTCGGATTTCCCTGATCACTTAATGGCTTTCCATGAAATGTTCCCGTGTTCTTAATATGACCATTTTGGCATGGTTCATGAAATGTCTTCATATATTGTGTTCTCTGTTTTTGATATGTCGTCTTTGCTGCTTGGCATCTTGAGTTACATTTTTCTTTTGCCACTTGTCCAGTATAATAACGCTGATTTAGTTGGGTGGATGTATATTGTTTTACGTTATCCTTCTTATATTTGGTCTTGGCCAATTCTAATTGATACCTATCTCTGGCAAGTTGACAACGCTTATTACATGGAGTTTTCGCTGAACAGCGAGAGTTACACTTCTTGGAAATAGCAGATCCACGTGCCAATTTTGAGCGAGCAAACTGCTTATTAAAATTATGATCTGTTACTGCATGGATTCTACTTATAATTGGTGTTACGGCACGGCTTATTTTCTTAACGATATCATTCGTACTTGCGAAACATAGATTAAATAGTAAAAAAATGGCTGTCCAGTTCATTACACTTAGGATATAGTAGGAAAATATATTTATGTATATTCCATATTCAATAAAATTGAACCATTTATAAACAAAGTATTATTTAGTCATCTCTGACAATGAAAACCCGTAGCCAGACCGTTTTAGAAACTTCACAGGTAGAACTTGCCGTGGAAATCGATTTTGATCATGCCAGCCGTTGTTGGCTTTCAAATAAAAAACGACTTGAAAATGGCACATATAAATATGTTTGTGGTTCTCAATTAACGGATGGGTCCTATTGTAAAAAGAAGTTGTATAAACATTCCCCCTTTTGCTACCAACATAAATAATATATTAGGAAAAAGAATAAAAATAATTTATGATCGAATTATATAAATGGAGAACCCCATTGAAGACGAATCCAAACCCGCCCCTGTTGATTTACTTAATATCGAAGTGACGGATGATAATGTGGCTCTTAATTTAATTGTTTCTTTTTTGAACCTTGCGCAATCCCGTGGTGCCTATACTTTTGAAGAATCCAGTAAGATTTGGGACTGCATCCAACGTTTTGTTACCCCTGTTACGGATGCTTAAACAGACTCATAAATAATATTTATAGGAAATATAAATATTATCAAAACTTTTCCATCACACTTCTACAGTCCTCCAAGAATTGTTCATCCGTTTTCGGTATCAATTCCTTATATCTGGCTTTCAATAAAGCCACCATAATTGTATTTAACTCCTCCATCGACGCATCCAAACGTAATAATTCCCCTGTTTTAATATTAAATAATTTAAAATCTTTTTGATCTGTTTCTAAGACCCCACTTGGCCTGGTTCTCATTCTCCATAGCCAAGCATAGATCACCAACTGTAGCATATGATCCACCGTTAATTTACTCACGCATTTTAACTCCCAAACGATATTTTCTGTGATCATATCCACCCTCGCCGTAAAACGGAATTTACGGCCTTCAAAATGCGCGGATAAAAACTGATCCATATGAATATGCTGCTCTTCCATAGACCCATAAATAATATATTCTTCCATTTGGGGGATCGTGTTCTGGCAATCGAGTCCCACTGTTCCACGTAGCCGATTCTTACAGCGATCCACCATATCTTCCGTCAACCAAGTATATTCATCTCTCTGAATTTGTTTTACTTTAAAAAAGAGCGACTCCTGAATCGCCAAATTCACATTGGCCAAATATAAATAATCACTGATCGATTCTATTTTTTCCGGTAGTGTATCCAGTATCTCCTTTAAAAATCCACGTTTATTTTCGGATAGGTTCTCAATATTCATATCTATTAACTCAAAAAGTATACTCTCCTTCTCTTCGCCATTGGAAAAGGCCTGCATCAAATAGTCTTGATAAATACATGGTATCACTATGCCATTTAAATCACCCACTTCTTCGAAATATCCCGCCTTGGTTTCTATGATATTCGGGATATCGATATCTAATAAGACCGGACTCTCCTTTATAAATATCTTTTCTAAGACCACAGATATATCTTCGAGAACCGATTCCGGGATAAATTTTATGAGTTCCGTGGGCGTGATTTTAATAGGAAGTGTCGATTCTTTATCTTCAATATCCAAAAAAAGTGTTTGATGTTGCCCTCGGAATTGAATATAATCCTGTTGTTTCATATCAATATGATTCATATGTAGGAATTCTAGGGGCCGATCCTCACGCTTCGTATCGTTCTCTAATAAATAAAGTCCATGGGTCGCCCTGGTACAAGCCACATATAACGTATTCGGGCAAATATCCCTCGGTATCATACGGGCATAATATTTAAAATAAGAGTTATCGAATCCCACTACAAAGACATATTTGCGCTGTCGACCCTTTACGCAATGGAATGTTGAGAACACCACTTTACCTTCGATGACACGCTCATCGATTTTCCCGGTTTCTAACATAGGTACATGACAAGGGATGTTTTTTTCGACTAACATGTTCTCTAATTTACGTATATTACTTCGTTCTCCTTTGACCGATGGCCCTAAAATAAAAATATCACTTGGTTTTACACCTTCATCGAATAGTTTACATATCTCAATACATACAATTTTTTCAATATTATACCGGGAATTCCGGATATATTGGACACGACATCCATCACGGCATGCTTTCATACGTTCTTCACCTATCAGGACATCATTTACAAAAGAACACATTTGGTTAGTGATTCGATACGACATTTTCATCGTACATTTCACGAACTCCTGGGTTCTCAATAATGGATGATTTTTCCATATTTCTTCGGCCATGGTTAAAAACCGAATATCCGATCCTTTAAATTCATAGAGTCCCTGCATATAATCACCCAAAATCAGTAGTTGGAAGGGGTGGTTCATATCCTTGGCGACTTTTATCATAAATTGGTAATATAAAAAGGTCATATCCTGTTTTTCATCGAGAACAATGATATCGATTTTCGGCAGAGGCGTTACTGGTGGTATATTGGCACACGTCACCCTCTTTAATTCAATATCGTCATTCGCCAGGGGGGAATAATAACGAACCGCCAAACTATGATAAGTATGAACCTCCATATTTGAGAACCCGAGATCATGTACTTTCTGTTTTACTTCATGTCTTAAGGATTTATTATAGGTCATTTGGAGTATCTTTTTCTTAGGAAGTTCTCTCGCAATGGATAAATTAAGTGTGGTTTTTCCTGTGCCAGCCACGGAATCTACCACCACATTATACCCTTCTTTTACTTTATCTAATATATTTTGTTGTTCATCACTCAATCTATCCATATAATTGAGAACCTTTTTACTATAAATAGATATTCTTAAGTTAATCTATTTATATGGTGTTTTAATGTCTTTTTATGAAATACCAAAAAAATACGTTTGAAATCTATGTTTTAAAGAAGATTTTAAGAATAGGGAAGTTCTCTCTCTCGAAAAAGAAAAAGAAGTCAAGAAATTTTGGAAAATGGACAAGGGTTTCATTGTCCATTTTTGTCTACCTAGGGGTAAATGTTTTCAAAATAGTCGTTGTGACTGACATGCAGCCAAACATGAAAAAACCAAAAAAACACCGCTGCATAATTTGTTACCATAAATTTACTGCACAACTGCACAACTTGGGAATTTTTAATATTTTAGGGGTTTTTACGATAAAAACAATGGCTGCATATATGGTAATGATTTTTCAAAACCAAAATAAAAACTTTTCAAAACTGCACAACTGCACAACCTAAAAAGTTGTGCAGTGCAGTTTTTTATTTTATGTCCAAAGTATATAAAACCACACGATATATAGGTTATAAGTAATGGAGATGAAAAGGACAAGAAAAATCCATTATAAGTATGAAGAATGGGACAACAATCTGACGGAGATTCTAAATACAATCGACTGTAAGTATCATATTTACGGTATTGATAAACGAAATAAATCGGAAATCATCATGGGACATATTTGTTTCATAAATCCGAGAACACCAAGTAAATTAAGGAAGACACATTTTGGTAAGGATGTGATATTTTTAGATGATAATGATGAATATGATATGGATTATTATCGGTCATTAAACGATGTTTGGGAGAGTGGTGAGGAAATTCCATGCGCAAAAAAGAAGAAACCGACAAAAAAAGAGGAATCAAATATTGTCCTATATAGCGAACCCACGAATAAAATTGCCTCTGCAATTATCGATCAAAATAATAATTTAATCGAACATAGTAAGGATATTTGTAATTTTTTAATGAAGCAGAATCAGCAACTCTTGGAAGAGAATAAACAATTAAAGATTGCGACCACGAATACGACTATCACGAATAATTTCGATAAAATCGAGAACACAACAAATATTGAAAATAAGACGTTCAATATAAATGTGTTTTTAAATGAAGACTGTAAAAACGCCGTAACCCTGGCCGAGTTTTTAAATACATTAAAAATAGAGGATGCGGATTTGTTTTATGCGAAGGAGAAAGGTTTAGGCGAAGCGATTATGCACGTATTCGAGAGAGAATTAAATAACTGTGATATCAACTCGAGACCATTACATTGTACTGATAAAAAGCGGGAAACACTCCATATTAAGGAGGCGGATGGATGGGTCCGAGAAAGTGGCTCTGAGTCCAAGCGCATGAAGACGGCGATCACGAATATATCGAATAAAAAGATAGCAAAATTAACGGATTATATCAAACGTCACCCGGAATTCAATAATGTTTCTTCGCCGAGTTATGAGGATTGTCTTCAGATGATGCGTGGTGTTATGGGCGCTGATGAGGATAAAGAGAAAACCGAGAAGAAGGTTCTCAAAAACATAGCGAAATCGGTCTATATCAATGGCACCTAATCACTTCCCCCGTCTACGTGTTCTATTTTTAGATGAATTCGGTTTGAAATTTTTATTGAATTGAAGTGCGCGTAATAGGCGCATTTGTTTCATGGCATTCTCTTTGGTAGCACATTTCGAGAACACGCGTTTTTTAATTGTATTCGTAACACGATAACAATCTTTTCTGGGTACTTTTCTTTTTGTATAAGGCATATATATAACCATAACATATTTTCTATTCTAAAATATGTTATTTTGCTGGGATTAAAGATCATAAAGCAATTGTAATGTAAGACAAAACGAATAGTTTGAATGATTCATGGCGAGAATCCGGCCATATTCATCAAATAAACGAACTCGTAAACGTTGTATATCGACTGGTCCGAAATACTTTCTAGGTTCGGATACTAAAGTGAAACTATTTTCAAATGTGGCATCATTAGTGGGCCCTTTTAAAGATATACGCGCAATAATATCCGTATTTAAAATAGACTGATTAAATGCAGTAATAAAATGATTATTTGAATTATTATTAAAGTCATCAATGGCCAAGTATATATATTTTGTAGTCGGTTCGATCATCGTTTCTGCCACGTGAAAGCAGTCACCACTATATTTGGGTTTTGTAAACCCTAGATTCCAACCTAATTTTCTCGAGATATTCGTAGTATCAGGAAGACCTTCTATGTTTTTCGTAAAATCGAATTCGATGGAATTGATTACGACATGATTATTAAATAATGGTCCAATAGATACTTTTCGACTTCCCGAGCCATTTTCATTGACATCCAAGTTTAATTTTATATATGAAAAAACATTAAATGGGTCTTTTTCTGAGGTATAAACATCTTTCGGTGAAAGAACATAGTTTATAGCATCGATTAGATCGGTAGATGTATAGTTACCATCCGGAATAATGAATATTTTTTCCGTTTCTGCTATAACATAGGGGGGAAATTCTTTACTTAAATCACAAAAGGAAGGATCATTATAGTGTAAATAATCATGATCGGTGTTTAGTGTATAGTTTAATTTAATATATAAATAGTTATTGCCATAATTAGCGGAAATACCATAAAACGCAACTGGCAATTCGATAGACGATAGTTTCATAGATACAACCTTATTAAATTTTGTTGGGAGTTGTAGAGTGAAATCCGAACTTTGCGTATTATATAAATTATCTCTGAAGCGTGTATCAATATTCAAGCATTTATTTATGATTCTTGTATTAAGTGGATTAATCACACCTGGAAAATATTCACTAGGATTTGCATATATGAACTGGGTATCTTCGCGTTTAATTAATTCGTCTAATCTTGAGGGAGGATCTTTCAATAAAGGAGTATCTAATGGGTCTAGTTGATAATTTTTAGGAATAGTGGTTTGCCGTTCTTCATTTGGTTTGCATTTTACCATAAGAAGCCATTTTTTAGCAGTTGTCAAAAATTCGATCAATTCGCGTTTAAATCGTTTATTGATATGACCACTATTTAGTAATTGTTCTCTAATCTTATACTCTTTTAATTCAATATCACTGGCTGTATACTTAGAATTTGATTTTAATTGGAAAAACTTCTCTATGTCTTTGAAAGTATAGTTATTTATATCTAAATCCAGTTGATCCATTACTATGTTAGATAAAGATATTATTTTTTATTTAATAGCGAGCGCAATAAATGAGGTATAAGTATGTTTTATTTATATTTTCTTTTCGAATAATTTAATATAGAAATTATATATGTCATCAAGCGATTATTTAAATTATAAAAAACTAAGTAATATTATTCAGGCACTACATCATTTACCGAATCAAAATAAAAAGCCCAATAATGCGACGGATGTTGTTCAAATACCATCTGGAATGATACCTAGATGTATGATGCCAAATATGAATAATAATAATCAGTTCTATAGAGAACGTTTCAATAGGAACAATAATGATCAATGCGCTCCACCATGGAATTATTATCAGCCACCTCCTTATTGTCAACCAGGTCCACCGCCATATAATCCAAGTCATCCTCCGCATTGTCAACCAGAGCCGCCATATAATCCAAGTCATCCTCCGCATTGGCACCCAGAGCCACCTTATTCTCATGAACCTCCTTCAGATTCTGATGAACCTCCATATTGTCATCCACCAGAGAATTATCACCATCATGAACATCGCCCATTTTATATGAGAGGTCCGACGGGACCTAGAGGTTATCAAGGGTATAAAGGTGAACCAGGGTCAGAAGGGCCAAAAGGAGACCAGGGATATCAAGGATATACAGGCGCTCAAGGACATAAAGGTGATAGGGGTGAACCGGGACCAGAAGGGCCAAAAGGAGACCAAGGATATCAAGGATATACAGGTCCTCAAGGATATAAAGGTGATAAGGGTGAACCGGGACCAGAAGGGCCAAAAGGAGACCAAGGATA